>ENA-OQDC01000212-OQDC01000212.1-human-gut-metagenome-genome-assembly--contig:-NODE-212-length-46121-cov-7.359569_pt1 | contig 46121 bp, 33 predicted proteins | sample MGYA00242770_ERZ504601 | MGnify/ENA primary metagenome ERZ504601 (study PRJEB26092, sample SAMD00036305) | human gut metagenome | host: Homo sapiens | study: EMG produced TPA metagenomics assembly of...
GGCTACATGATGGCAAATGTCATCTATTTCTGCCCGGATTTTCTTATAAAAACGTTTCAGGATGATCCCGATACTCTGGAAAAGCTTTTTTTGCATATGCTGTATCACTGTCTTTTCCTTCATCTGATCCTGGAGATACCTTCTGACGCTCAGCGATGGAATCAGGCCTGCGACCTTGCTGTATATCGACTGATCCATCATGAGAAAAAAGAATATCGTCCAGCTATACTTTATTCGCAGAATCCTGAGCTGCCGGAAACCTGTGCAATGGATGATCATCAGTTCTGGAAACAGGCTGACCGTAAGAAGCTTCTCGAACAGATGAAAAATCTCTGGAACAACAGTTATGGTACCGGTGGTTTCGGTCTCTACGGTTCTGACGGCAGAGGCGCTTCCCCGGGGAGTCTGCAGGAAGAAATCAGTCTGCGAGAAAAACACCGCTATGATTTTCATCGTTTTCTCAGACATTTTGCCGTTCACCGCGAGGAACTTCATACAGATACAGAAAGTTTTGACTATATTCCTTATCTCTATGGTCTGGAACATTATGGCAATATGCCACTCATTGAACATCTGGAATACCAGGAAGTAAACCGCATGGAAGAACTCGTCATTGCGATCGATACTTCCGGTTCCTGCTCCGCCGCTACAGTCCGGCGTTTTATGGAAGAGACTTATGGGATTCTCAGTGATCACGAAAATTTTTTCCGCAAAATGAACCTTTACATCATTCAGTGTGACAGCTTTATTCAGGACGTTATACATGTTACCTGCGAAGATGACTGGAAAAATTATCTGACACATATCACGATCCACGGTCGTGGCGGCACAGATTTCCGTCCTGTTTTTGCATATGTGCAGGATCTCCGTAACACCGGAGCTCTCCGTAATCTGAAAGGACTTTTGTACTTCACAGACGGAGATGGTATTTATCCCGAAAGACCGACAGATTATCAGACTGCTTTTATTTTTTACCGTGAAAAGGCCCTGCATCAGAAAGTTCCGGTCTGGGCACATAAGTTATATATGGATGAAACATAATCTTGCATCATCTCAGATGCAGAAAGGATACCACATTTTATGAATATCAAAGAAGCCAAACAGGAACTTCTCCAAACCATACAAGTCTATACTCGTAAAGATTCTAATGGCCATTATCTCCTGCCATCTGTCAGACAACGACCGATTCTCCTGATCGGGCCGCCCGGTATCGGCAAAACAGCGATCATGGAACAGGCCGCCAGAGAATGTGGAATCGGACTGGTTGCTTATACAATTACACATCATACACGCCAGAGTGCTGTCGGTCTCCCTGTCATTGTAAAAAAGAATTTTCAGGGAAAAGAATATTCCGTAACAGAATACACCATGAGCGAGATCATTGCTTCTGTTTATGAAAAGATAGAAGAAACCGGCTGTAAAGAAGGAATCCTTTTTATCGATGAGATCAACTGTGTATCCGAAACGCTGGTTCCCACTATGCTGCAGTTTCTGCAAAATAAAACATTTGGTACCCATCCGGTTCCATCCGGCTGGATCATTGCTGCCGCCGGAAATCCTGTTGAATACAATAAATCTGCCAGAGAATTTGATATTGTCACTCTGGACCGCGTAAAACGAATCGATATTGAACCAGATCTCAATGTATGGAAAGAATATGCATCTGCAAAAGGGCTTCATCCTTCTGTTCTTTCTTACCTGAGTTTAAAAAGAGAACATTTTTACCATATTGAGAATACGGCGGACCGCATCTGTTTCGTCACTGCACGTGGCTGGGAAGATCTTTCTGCAATTTTATACGGATATGAGGATATGCATTTTGCTCCGAATGAAAACCTGATCCGTCAGTATCTGCAGGATGAAGAGATTGCAAGAGATTTTGGTGCTTATTACCAGCTTTACGCAAAATATCGTCAGGATTACCGGATTCCTGAAATTCTCTCCGGATCCCTTGATGAATCCGTTGTAGAGTCACTCTGCACGCTGGCAGCCCATGCCCCAACAGATGAACGTCTTACTGTTGCCGGGCTTCTTCTGGATGGATGGAACAGCTTATTTCTGAAATTCCGGGAAGAAGACCAGTTCGCAGTCGCCCTTCAGAGCGTACTCCGTCAGGCCAGAGCCTCACTTCTTGAAGGAAATACGCTTGCTGCTTTTACAGAACAATATCGAACTTCTCAAAAAATCCGCCTGGAAAACCATCTGCTTGACCGCATGGAAACAGACTGCACGGAACGTATTGCCCGAATTCTTGAGCAAAGTCTCTCCCGCACTCAGCAGGAACGTATTTCTGCTCCGGAAGAAGTAATCGCGATCCTGCGTCACGCTCTGGAGGAAAATGTCAAGATCCGACAGGATACTGTAAACCAGACTTCTCTGGCGCTGCATCTTGGCTTTTCTTTTGCTGAATCGGCTTTTGGTGATGGACCTGAAATTTTGTTTCTGATCTCAGATCTCAGCCATAACGCAAATGCAGTATCTTTCATCAGTCATTTTGGCTGTGAAGAATATTTTCGTTTCAATAAAAAGCTGAAATTTCAGGAAGAACGGCAGAATCTTCTCCAGGAAATTGATTCTGTTATAAGGACAGTCTGACAAAAAAGGAAGGTGGTCTCCCCTCTGAGGAAACCCCTTCCTTAAATTAATCTTTCTTTTAATTACCACTGAAACCGCCCTGCATTTTCCGCTGATATCTTCCATTCTGGTGTTCCAGCATTTCGCGAAACTGCGCTGCATACATACTCAGAGACATTGCCATGCAGACTGCACAGGCTCCAATCAGTACATTAGATGTAGAATATGGAAGTCTCGGTCCTGCCAGCAGGATCAGTACAACTACATAAGTTACTGCTGTATTCAGCTTACCATGCCACTGTGCCTCAATCGTTTCTTTTGTCTCCATCAGTACTTTCCACCCTGCAACTGTCATATAACACTCTTTTATCACAAACAGGATCAGCACAAGCTTCGCCAGTGGATATCTTGGAATCAGATACGCAATCATCACACCCTGCATAGCCTTATCTGCCACCGGATCCAGAATACGTCCGACCTGGCTGATACTGTTAAAGGATCTGGCAATTCTGCCGTCCAGAACATCTGTTGCCGCAGCGGCAAGAATGAGCAGTACAAGTACCGTACGGTACTCTCCTACACCATATCTCTCAAATATTCCAAAGAATACAACTGCCAGACACAGTCGAAGTGTGCTGAGCAGATTCGGAACCGTACAGATCTCTCTGCGTGTAAGTACTTCTGCCAGGCGTTCCTTTCTTGCCGGAAGCACTCTGTAAAACAGCTGATAACAAAGAATATTCAGGATCAGTGCAGTCATAACATCTGCCACACTGTGCTGTTTCAGGAACATCGTTGATAAAACGATCGATATTGTGAGTATGATCTGACTTACCGTGAACAATTTATTTTTCCTGCACCGTTCATTTTGATATAAGGCGATACAGCTTGCTGTTGCATTAAATACATGCATGCTTGGGAAAATATTGGTAGGTGTATCAATTTTATACAAAAAACGTATCACACTGATAAACACACCGCCTCCGGTACTGCCAAGATCCGGTCTCAGATGCTGTCCATTCGGATATACATAAGAGATCAGCAGAAACAGTGTCATACCTACACCCAGAGTTCCGAGATATTGATAATATTCTTTTTTGCTCGGGCAGAATACCGCAAAATAAATCACTGTTCCGATCAGGAAAAAGTACCAGAGTACATATGGAATAATAAAATACGGGCAAAACGGAATCTTATCATCAGCTAATGAATGAATCATATGTATTTTTACATCGCTCTGCTCCATCAGCATAAACGAGATCATATAAAAAATTCCATAAGCAGGTATGATCCACAAATGCTTTGATTGTTTCAGATAATTCAAAATATCCATCCTTTCCGGCTACAGCCTGTCTGTTACTGTTCATAGCAAAACTCTGCTGTCATTGGACTTCTGTTTTTTCTGTAGCTTATGATATCTCTATCCTATCAAATAATCAATGCACAAAATGCCGAAAATGGACAGTTTTACAAAAATTTCATAGTTGTTTTATAAATAATTTTAAAAAGGAAGCGTCTTTATGCTACGCTTCCTCTTCTTTTCCGTTCATCATTTCTGCAGACCTGCTGAAATTCTCTTAACTTTTCTTTTGCTTCCGGGCTGAGGTTCTGTGGCACCTGAATTCGGATCGTCACATACTGATCACCATGAACAGATGGATTTTTCATCGAAACGATACCTTTGCCCTTCAGACGGATCTTCCTTCCTGTCTGAGCACCTTCCGGAATACGGCAGATCACATCACCGTACAATGTAGAAACTTTTGCCTCGCCGCCAAAAACAGCTGTTGTGAATGGAATTTCTGTTGTTGTATAGACATCCATACCATTCCGTTCGTATCCTGGCTTTGGCTGAATATTTACTTTCAACAAAAGATCTCCGGCTTCTCCTCCGTTAAATCCAGGATTTCCTTTTCCCTTCAGACGGATGCTCTTGCCATTTTCGATACCTGCCGGAACATGTACCTGCAGTGTCTGGGAACCGCTTCCTGACGGATCCGAAAGACGGATCATTTTATCGCATCCAAATGCAGCATCTTCAAAGCTGATACTTACTTCAGACCTGAGGTCACTGCCTTTTTCCTGGGTATGCCCTCCAAATCCGCTTCCTCCGAAACCACTGTGAAAGCCCTGTCCGCCAAATCCACTGCTCTGACGACTGTATCCACTGTTTTTCTGACCATGGAACATATTTCCAAAGATATCTCCGAAAATATCTCCCATATCACCCATATTACTATTTTCAAAATGATACTCATGATAACCATTGCCGCCCTGACCAAAGTCAAATCCTCCAAAGCCTCCATGAAAACCGCCTCCGGCCCCATTCTGTCCACCGGCTCCATATGGATTTCCACTGCCCTCTTCAAATGCAGCAAAGCCATACTGATCGTATAATTTCTTCTTTTCTGTATCACTTAATACATTGTAAGCTTCTGTAACTTCTTTAAATTTCTGTTCTGCCTGTTTATCACCAGGATTCATATCCGGATGATATTTTTTTGCAAGTTTTCTGTATGCACGTTTGATCGCCTTGGCATCGGCATCTCTTCCGACTCCAAGGACTTCATAATAATCTCTCTTAGCCATAATGCCACCTCCGGTTCACATTGCTAAAAAGGAGATGCAGTTATTTTCACCGCATCCCCTGTCCATCTCTTTTGTTCTATATGTAATATAACACGCACACATACTATTGTCAAGAGTTCCTCAAATATTTTAAAAATAATCTGATATATACGGAGTCTGCTGCTCGATCGCATCCTCAAGCATATCAATCGTCCACTCTGCTGCCTGAATACGTCCAATCTTTGCAAGATATTCCGGGCGTTTGTAGCCCATCAGCATAGTGGTCATTGTCTGAATATTGATCGTATCTTCGCATGGCTCCATGATCCGCATAACCTGTCCATGACCATCCCTTGAGATTATCAGATGGAAATTTCCCTGATTACATTCCATGATTGGATCGACCAGGCGGAATTTCCATTCCCGGTCAAGTACACTTGGTTTAAACGGATATTTCTCAATGAAAGAAACAAAATCAACGATCCTACCCATATAATATGGAGAAATCACTTCTTTGATACTCGCATCTTCCAGAAGGAATGCCAACGGTTCATCTGTATATGTATCGCCTTCTACATGATTGATCATGGAAAAATGAGCTGCCACAAAGTTCCAGAGACCTGTCCTTGCCTCCTCATTATTAAAGATCATATCTTTAATATGAAATACTTCTTTGGCGATCCAGTAGATCACATAACCATCCGGCTCATTTTTTTCATTATAATATACTGCTGCCATGATATCATCAGAATCCCACAACCAGTACTCATTCCATGCCAGATCATCACGAAGGATCGCACCATGTGTTCTCATGGCATAACGCTTGTAGGTTTCTTTCAGCTCTTCTCCCTCCGTATCCACACGGCGGACATCCCCCGGAACCTGATGATTCTTCGGGAGCTGATAATCCTTGATTTCATAGGAAATCTTATCAGAAATGATTTCCCAGCCTTTGCGTCTGTAATACGGTATGGAATAAGGGTAAAGATAACAGATATCCTGTCCACGCTCTTTCATATTCTTGAGTGCCTGTTCCAGAAGCTTGTGCATCAGCCCCATGTTGGAATATTCCGGGTAGGTTCCTACACCGGTAAGACCGCCCATCGCATAAGTCTGCCCAAAGATCCGTACATGCATCGGATAAACTGCCACCTGAGAAACCAGGGTATCATTATCAAACCATCCTATAACATCTGCCTTTTCCATGGTAGGAAATTTGGCACGGATAATTTCTCTCTCCTGCCATCCAATGGAACTCAGCTCCTGCTCAGTTACCTGAAATACATAACGAAGAAGTGCATTATACTGCTCCATGTATTCACTGCCTACGGGTTTCATTTTGAGATTCTTTTTGTTATTCATGTCTTCTTTCCCTTTTGTCTGATGCCGGCTGCTTCTATTACATTTAATACCCACAAGTCCCACCCCTCAGTTGAAGGGTGGGACTTCATACTGCATATATGAAGTGCTCCAAGCTACACTTCAGATTTAAAATCAAAATTCCGGTTCAATTAAACCGTATGTGTTTCCTTTACGTTTGTATACTACATTGACCTGTTCAGTCTCTGCATTAAAGAATACGAAAAAGTTATGTCCCAGGAGTTCCATCTGTACGCATGCATCTTCCGGATACATAGGTTTGATTCCAAATTTCTTGGTACGGATGATCTTAACCTCTTCATCTTCTTCATAATCCTTATCCAGATACTCTTTCTGGAAGTTTGCAGCTGCCTGCTGTTTATCAACGATTTTATTTTTGTATTTACGAAGCTGACGTTCGATAACTTCTTCAACCAGGTCAATGGATACATACATATCATTGCTTACCTGTTCGGATCTGATGATATTTCCTTTCATCGGGATCGTTACTTCGATTTTCTGTCTTTCTTTTTCGACACTTAAAGTTACTACCACTTCTGTGTCAGGAGTAAAATACCGTTCCAGTTTGCCGAGTTTATCCTCTACTGCGGTCTTGAGTCCCTGGGAAACTGTGATGTTCTTTCCACTAATAATAAATTTCATAGTCCCATCCCCTTTGCTGTTTATTTTGGATGATATTTTTATAAACAACTGTTTTGTTGTCTATGCGTCCATTATAACACACTCCAACGAATTTTAACACAACTTTACAAAAAATTTATATAAATTCTGACTAAAGACCAGTATAAAAATTATAATTCCAATGATTGTCATTCCCACGCCATAGTTTTGGTATGGTGTTTCATATTTTAATACAATCTCATGAGTTCCAGACGGAACTTCCACTCCGCACATACCTTCATTGATATTATACACACCGGCATCCTCTCCATCGATCTGTGCAGTCCATCCCTTCTGATAGAACAGCGGAACACACAGCATTTTGTTCTCAGATGCATCGTTTGTTACCTGTGCCTGATATGTACTGTCAGAAAATGTCACCTCATCAACTCCGGATTCCTTCAATGCTGTATAACCACTTTCCGTAATATCGCAGGATTTTAATTCGAAATTATTTATCACTGCTGATTCAACCGGAGAACTTACATCTACACGAAGCTCTGTGATTCCCCCAGGTACAAGATGTTCCCATGTCCTGTTGTCCTCAGTGACTTTAAATGTGTAAACTTTCTCCGCAGAGAAGCCTTCATCTCCCTCTGTCTGATAATAAACAGCCATTTCTGTTTCATCAGGTGCGTCTACTGTCAGTGAAAGTCCATACAACTTGTCGTTGTCTGCAAAACAGGACGCCACGCCTGGAAATACAACATTTGGATCTGCGCCGAGATTGCTCACGGTAATGCCTTCTGATCCTTTCTCCATCGTACAGTCAGTCGCTGTATCCGCATAATCCAGCAGCGACAGGTCTGTTTGCTCCGGAAGGTCCGCCTTCTGATAAGAAGGCGTCTCCTCTGCATCCGTATAATAAAAGCCAGACAGAGAAGCCAGTGTTTTGTCCAGTCCGGACATTTCTTTTACTTCTTCCTGATTCCATTCTTTATCATACAGATATCCAAATGGAAGTGCATACTGATTCTCAAAGACTGATCTGCCACCCGCCTCTCCAACAGATGTATATATCTTCTGAGGTGCATGGTATCCGGTTCCTGTGATCAGATATTTCGTTCCCAGCAGAGAACTCCTGATATAGTCATCCATATTGAAGTCTACGAAATTACCGGACAGTGTTTCCGGTCCGTACATCTTATGATAAGCAACCAGTGACGCCGGATTGGTGCTCATATACACCGAAAGTCCATTGTAGCCCTGACTCATTCCATCGTTTTCTGATGCCGATGTATAGGATTTCTCGATACGGTATACCGAATCATCCTGCTCTTTCAGCACAGCCACAGCTTCTTTTGTCCCATCATTGTAATATTCTGTTGCCACCTGATTTCTGGTCGGAGATTCACGATGCCACAGAGACGGATAATCCAAAACAAACAACTCACATATCAGAACCAGCAATACAGCAGCCGGAAAAATTCTGTACATTTTTTTTACAGAAGTTCCAACTGCAAATAATATCAGATAGACTGCCAAAAATCCTATTACTCCTGCCGTAACCTTATGGTCCGGTTTTATATTTTTAAAGCTGTACATCCATGCCAGCAATCCGCCACAGATAACAATGGCAAGTATGCTGCCGGTCAGTACTGTTTTTCTGTTCTTTTCTCTGAACACATCCTGAAGGAAACATCCAATAACAAGAGCTTCCACAAAACATATCATAAACGTCCATCGATAGGAATGTTTCGTAAATACGAGAATACGGCTGGTAAGCGGCATGATCGTCAAGAAGACCAGAAACACCGTAAGAACCAGTGCCTTTACTCGGGTGCTTTTCTTTACAATAAAATAGCTGACTGCAAAAACTGTCAGGATACTGACCGCAAGTATCATTCCCTCATAATAATTGAGGTATCCTGTATAATCTTTGTCAATTCCCAGCATATGATTTGAAAAAAATCTGGCCACGATCGTTCCCAGCGTTTTTCCTTTATATGGACTCAGTAAATGAGAAGTTCCTTTTGCAGCCAGTACCCCTGCTCTGGCACTCTCCAGAAATGTATCTGCGATCGGTACCAGTGCCACTCCTCCGATCAGTACACCAAGAATTCCCATGCCGCCAAGTCCGGCCACTTTTCCAACAGTACGTTTCAGGGAATATCGCTGCATGATGCTGTAAATAAGGATATAAAATACAGCAAAAAAAGCGATCATGTACAGGAAATAATAACTGGAGATCAGCAGCATCGTTACCGTGAGCACTAGTCCTGCACTTTTCCAGCGCTGTTCTCCATTCAGATAACACTGAAGAAAATACATAAAGACTGTAAACAGTGCCATACAGGTACAAAAGCCGTAATGCTGTCCCCAGAGAATCACATAACCGGAAAAGGTCCATGCGAGCGCCGCTGCCATAGTTCCGATTCCATCCTGCATCAGTTTTCTGTAAAACAGATATCCAACAAGGGAAATCGTTATCATCTTCAGATAGGCAGATGCAAGAACAGCCCAGGGAAGAAGTCTCTGCGGAGCAAGCAGGATCAGAAGATTGTAGGGAATCAGATATGCCGGATAATAGGATGACACATCCATTCCCAGTCCCGCCTGCAGCACATAACCACTTTCTCCACTCCGAAACAGAGAAGAAAAAAGTCCATACTGGGCATAATTGATCTGCATGGTATCTGCTCCTGTATCTGTAAACACATAGGCATATCCACCCAGAATAAATTTACTGTACAAAATGGCAAAAAGTCCGCTTGTGAGCAGAAACAGCCATACCAGTTCGTTTTTCCACAGTGGTTTTTTCTGTGTATCTGTCATTCCTCGTCCTCCTCCGGCTCGTCAAAATTCAGGCGTTCTTCTTCCACTACAAGCGGTCTGTCAAGAACTCTGGTATTAATGCTCAGAACGTATTCCCCAAGAAGTCCGATAAAGAACAACTGCAATGCCCCCAGGAAAAACATACCGATCACCATCGGTGCTACTCCGGCTGAAAAGCGATCCCAGTACATGAGTTTGAGGACCAGATAGACCACTGCAGCTGCCAGGCTGAGTCCTCCAATGATAAAACCTGCAAAAGTTGCCAGTCTCATCACCACCTTGGAATAAGAAGTAATTCCGATCATTGCATAATCATAAAGACTGTAGAAATTATTTTTGCTTTTTCCTGCACGCCGCTTTGGCTGTGTATATTCAATCGCTTTATAATCAAATCCAAGCTCAGCAATAATGCCTCGAAGATACGGCATCGGATCATGCAGATCACGCACAACATCCACAAATTTTCTGTCATACAGACCAAAGCCGGTAAACTGATCAATATGATCAATATCTGTAATCTTATTGATCAGTCTGTAATAGCATTCCCGCACCAGGTACATACCACGGCGTTCCTTACTTGCACTCTTCACTCCAATTACAATCTTTGTTCCCTTTTCCCATTCCCGGACAAATTGGGGGATCATGTCTACCGGATCCTGAAAATCTGCACACATACGTACCACACAGTCGCCATATGCCTGTTTCATCCCATACACCGGTGATCTCGCCTGTCCGAAATTTTTTGCATTAAAGATTGCCTTGATCTTTCTGTTATTTGCACAAAGTCCGCGAAGAAGCGCTTTTGTATTATCTTTTGAATGGTTGTCTATAAACAGGATCTCATAATCATATTCACTGAGGTCTTTCTCCATAACCTCTATGATCGCCTGTGACAGAGGAACCACATTTGCCTCTTCGTTATAGGTGGGAATTACCACCGAAATTTTCTTTCTCATTATTTTCTGTCTCCTGTATTCTGACTTTCCAGCCAGCAAAGCGTTTCTTTTATTCCTTCTTCAAAGGTATATTCCGGTACAAATCCAGTATCCTTTGTAAGACTATCTATATCTGCACACAGATTCCGCACTGCTCCCGGCGGATATGGTCTCGCGCCGATTCCCGGTGAATCCGCTCCGGTAAGTTCCGCCATCTGCATGATATATTCCCACAGAGGATGTGCCTGCCCGCTTCCCACACAGTAAACTGCACCATCTCTGCCTTTTTCGCCGATCAGATAATATGCGCGCCCTGCATCTTTGCTGTAAAGATAATCCCATCTCTGTTCTGCAGGGGTAAACTCTGTTTTTTCACCTTTCAGCATTTTGCGCAGACCGGAAGCGATCATTGTCGTCTCTTTTTCATATATTCCATACACACTGAAAATTCTCGGCCAGATCCATTCCATTCCAAGTTCCTTACAAAGCATGAAAGAAAGCTGGTTTGCAGCGAGCTTGCTCGCACCGTAAGGCGTCGTCGGATGTACCGGACTGTCCGGTGCGATCCGCGGAACATCCATCGGTCCATATTCCGCCTGTGAACCTGCTCCGATAAATCTTTTGCATCCCATTGCATGAGCAGCACGGACAGCCTTCAGAGTATAAAAGACATTTCTGCTCTGCAGCTCTGTACTGCTGTTTCGGTTTTCCCCGGTATTTCCCCATGCAATATGAAAAAACGTATCGCATTCTCCGGTGATCTTCGCCGGAAGTTCTTCCAGTTTTTCCAGTTCACATTCTATCTGATGTATCCGTGCACTCTCCGGCAGACGTTTTGTCTTCGAAGACCCTGCACGTACAACTGCATAAACCTCAATGTCATGTCTGATACATTCTTCGATCAATGCTGTACCGATCATACTGGTTGCTCCGGTAACAACGATTCGTTTCATTGCATTTCTCCATTCGTTTCTGTAAACATATTTTCTTCCAGTTCTTCTTTGCTGAGGAAAGGATACATATCTTCCATGCGGTGCCGATACCATACTTCCATCCGGAAGTTTTTTTTGCAGAGGCTTTTTGGTTCTGTTTTCTGATATTTTGTCACAAACACCTCGCACACAGATGCCCCGGTTTCCTCCAGGACCTGATGAAGCGTTTCCGGAAGTTCTTCTGCAGCATGCACTGCCCGATAAGAAAATCCATATGCCGGTATGATCTTGGACAGATCCGGGAAACTCAGATCTCCACTCTCTGCTCCAACTCCCACCAGCGGTGGTTCAAAATAACTCTGTTGTGTCTGTCGGATAGAATGATAACCCTGGTTATTGATCACAAATAATTTTACCGGAAGACGGTTCTGCCATATTGTCTGTAATTCCTGCAGATTCATCTGCAGACTTCCCTCACCGGTCACACAGACTACTGGTTTTCCGGGCTGTGCGACACAGATTCCGGTCGCTGCCGGGAGACAGAATCCCATAGACGCAGTATTTGGATTTGTAATAAAACGCTGACCTTTTTTTACCCGAAATGCCTGACTTCCTGCCACTCTGGAAGTTCCCACACTGACCATCAGTGTCTGCCCCTCCTGCATTGCTTTTGACAATTCTTCATAAAAAGCATAAATATTGGTACAGCCTTCTTCTACCGTCTCATAATGTTTCGCTGTCACCACCGGATATTTCTGTTTCCATACCTGACACTGACGTATCCAGTCTCTGCCTTTAAACAACGGATTCGTTTCATCTGCTCCCCGAAGTTTTGCCGCACAGATAAGCTTGCGTATCAGATCTCCTGCGTCACCACAGACCGGAAGACTGACATGGAGACTTGGTTTTTTCAGTTCATTTTCATCAATGTCATTCAGGATCGTATAACTGCCCCTTGCCCAGTCCTGATACTGAAAACCGGTCTGTGCAAATCCCTGGCGATTCCCGATAGAAAGAAGCACATCGCTGTTCTGAAGTGCAAAATTTCCCGGACGTGTCCCGGTTCCTCCGCTTCTTCCGGCAAAATACGGATGTTCAGACTCCATGGCATCCACACTGCTCATTCCGGTAATCACCGGAACTCCCAGAATATTTACAAGTTTTTGAAAATCATCCATTGCACCTGCAAGACGTACTCCATTTCCCGGAAACAGAACCGGGCGACGGCTTTTTTCTATCTTGTCCAGAATCTGCTGAATGATATCCTGTGAAATTTCTGCCGGTTTTTCTTTCGGATTCTCCTGTGGATCATATCCTCTCAATTTTTCTGTGTCAATGACTGCCCCCTGCACATCCAGCGGGATATCAAGCCACACCGGTCCCGGTCGTCCGTTCACCGCCATATAGAGGGCTTTTTCCAGATGATACCGGATATCTTCCGGATGAATGATCATCTGTGCATATTTTGTAATTGAGGTCACAACCGGTACAATATTACATTCCTGCACTCCCATGCTTCGAAGTTTCAGCCCGGACGCTGCAACCGTAGTTGCATATCTTGCCTGTCCTGAAAAAAACCAGCATGGGAATCGAATCCATCCAACCGCCGAGCACACCGGTAATGGCATTCGTTGCACCAGGACCGGTCGTCACACAGACTGCTGCCATCCGATTATCCATACGTGCATAAGCCTCTGCAGCCATGGCACATGCCTGTTCATGATGCTGATAAGTACAGTGCAGTTTCGGATGATGTCCAAAAGCATCATTCATATGCATGGCACCACCGCCTGTTACGGTAAACACATCACGGATTCCCCACTCTGCTATATGATCCGCTATATAATCCGATACTTTCTGTTTCATTATGCCTGCTTCCTTCCATTCCATTTATTTTCACAGACCATAAATTTACCGGATGCCTGAATCGGGATCTGGTCCACATAGGTGATCCGAAGCTCTGCGTCTTCACCCAGGTAATGTCGGTATGCTGCGAGAAGTTCTGTTTCGTCCAGTCTGGAACGGTCCGCATTCACCAACAGTTCATAGTCTTTTTCTCCCCACTGGATACATTTTGCCTGGTAAACAGTTCCTTCGAACTTCAGCAGTGTATTCATAAAAACGTGAATTGATAGCGGCTCACCTTTTGTGTTATACATAAGAGAACCGCGGCGTCCATAAATCTCTGTATATTTTGCATGCACCCGGCCGTTCTTGTCATAATATACACGCATTTTCCCTGTGTCACCGGTATCATAACGAACCATTGGAAACGTTTTATTATAATAATCTGTCACAACGATTCTTCCCAGTTCTCCCGGCTCCGCCGGTTCATCGGAATCCAGTTTCAGAATCTCCGGATAAAAATTATACAGGTCAACCGTATATTCCGGATCCTCATCAAGCTGGATCGCAATAAAGCCATTTTCATTATTTCCATAGGACCGTACCGGAGAAAATCCGAACAGCTCTTTTGTAAGATCATAAGTTTCCTGCGGAAGTGCTTCTCCCATGGAAAATACCATTTCAACAGACCAGCGGCTGATATCTCTTCCTGTTTTTCTGATATACTGAGTCAACGCCGTCAGTGCACTGGAATACGTAACCAGAACCTGAATCTTCTTCTTCTCAATATCACGGCAGATTTTATCCAGTGACTCATCTCCCATATTGGAAATATCCACCATGATCAGATTATTTTTAAAAGATTTCCACTTACTGATCGTATTTTTTCCTTTTATCCACGCACGAAATTCTCCACGTTTCATTCCCATACGAAAGCCATTCAGTTCCATGCAGGAGATAAAGTTCATATTTACACGGCTCATTTTATCTCCGTCACAGAGTACTGTAAACGGAGTTCCTGTAGAACCACTGGTACTGAGCCTGTAGAGATTTCCTTGTTCTCTGACACAATCCACCAGCACCTCATCATAATGTTCGATAAAGTCACCTTTTGTCATGACCGGAAAATCTTCCAGTTTCGTCCATTCCGGATGTTCTTTATAATAAGGAGAGTGCTGTTTTACATAAGAAAGAAGTGTCTGTACTCTTCTTTCCATATAATCTTCTGTTACACCCTCAACAATTTCATGTTTATTGACTTCTTTTAATTTTTTCAGTCTGCCGCCCTTTGCAGCGTCAAGAAGATTAAATACCTCTCTTCTTAAAACTTCACCTGTCTGCATTTCTGTCTCCTTTATCCTTTCCTGCTTTCACAATACCCAGAATCACTACTGCTGCAACACGGAGACTATTGGCTCCAAGTGAAGCAACAGCAAATCCCATCATTCCATATGTGCGTGCCGCAAGTACTGATGACACGAGCAAAATACAAAAATGTGTAAGCTGAATCCACAACTGCCACCGTTCATCTGTAAACGTCAGAACGAGTATAAACAAAAATGCAGAAAACAGCCCAAGAATCTGCGCAAGATTCACAACCGTTACGATCCCTTTTACTGACTCATAAAGATTTCTGTAAAACAGCCACACAAAAAGTGGTGTTCCGATCTGACAGGCCACAAAAAAAACAAGACTTACACCGCCTCCGGCAAGAACAGCCTTTCCAAACTGTGAACGCGTCAGTCGTTCTTTTCTTTTTGTAAGATAAGAGATCACGATCGTATTAATTGGCGCGATCAGAAGTACCAGCGTCTTTCCGATCAGCGAAACAACATAATACTGTGTGACCTGTTCATTACCGAGGATCTGTTTGATCACAAGGCGATCCATATTCATTGTCGTATTGGTAATAAGATACGATAACGTAAGAAAAAAGCCTCGACCGAGTGCCGTCGTAAAAAATTCGCTTCTTCTGAAAAACTGATGAAAAATATTTCCGGTAACACCGACCAAAGCCAGTGCCGCGGCTTCACCGATCAGATAGATCCACACCCATTGTCCGGTTAGGCGATATATACCAAATCCGGCAAGATATCCGATTCCGATCAAAAAATAGTAAATAAAATATCTCCGGTAGTTCAGATTCAGACGATATTCCACATCACCATAATAGCGGAATACAGTCAGCATAAACATCAGGAAAACGCCAGCTGCCATCAACGGACTTTCCAGGCTTTTGCCGGACATAAACAGTGCAACAATACTTCCGATCAGTCCAAAGCCAAGCAGAAGCCAGTCATAGTCCCCATTGGTCACATCAAAATCCCGTCTTACTACAAGACGGCTATTATTCAGAGCCTGCCCGATAGACGGACATATGATCGCAACAAGTCCTGTAATGTACAAAAGACCGCCAAGCTGTTCTGCTCCCATCATTCTGTTAAGAAGCGGAGTGATCACAATCTGGAGCACTGCATTCATAAAAAGCAGACCGCCCATCGTATACAGGGTATTTACCGCAATACCTTTTTTCTGTTCTCTGCCTTCCAAACTGTTTCCTCCTGCCATTTACCCACAGAATCCTTTATGCTGCTGATATTTTTCACATCGGTTTTCTATGTATTTTCTTTTTCCGGAAGCAAGCACCGGAATCTCATCAACGATTTCCACTTTAATGCGGGCTTCCTCTCCCAGATACGGTCGAATACGACGCAGGATTTCCTCCCGATCCATTGCTTCCGGATCACCATTCAGCCAGATCGTATAATCTCTGACATCTTCCTGAATAAATCGATACTGCTTTACTCCCTGAATGTCCCACAGATTATTGGTAATAATATACGGCGTGACCGCTTTGCCTTCACAGTCATAGATCAGGTCGCTCCGTCGTCCGTAAAGTTCTGAAAGATAAAGTTTAAAACGACCGTTTTTTTCTTTCCGGGCCGCAACTGCCGTGTCTCCATTGTCATAACGCAGGATCGGAAATGCATAGTTAAAAAGATCTGTGATCACGATTCTTCCCAGTTCTCCAGGTTCTGCCGGTTCATCAGAATCCATCTTCAGGATCTCATAATAATAGGTTTCTGTATCAATATGATACCCTTCATCTTCCCTGTTCTGAAGGCCCATGATTCCGTTTTCTTCATTGGAATACCATGCCCGCACCGGACAGTTGAACTGTTTTTCCAGAGTTCTTCTTACCGGTTCCGGCATTGTCTCCGAAATCGGAATAATTGCTTTCACTACACATCTGCTGCAGTCTCTTCCTGTTTTTCTGATATATTCACTCAGTTCTCCAAGGGCAGAAGAATATCCTACCAGACATTTGACTTTTTTCTTCTCGATCACATGAAACATTTCTTCCAGAGCTTTTTCATCCATTCTGGAACTGTCCATCATGATCAGATTTTCCTGCAGAAGCTGAAATTTGCTTTTGCGTACATTATTTACCCATACCCGGATAAATGCTTCCTTCATTCCAATATAATATCCGGCTGCCGCTCCGAGAAAAATCCCACCCGCTGTATTATGACGGATCTTGTCACGATTCTGGATCATTCTGAGTGGAGTTCCTGTCGATCCACTGGTACACATTACCCGGTTATCTGGTGCATCTTTATATGTGGAAGATACAAAACGGTCATACTGCTGTCGGAAGGTATCTTTATTTACCACCGGAAGATCCTCAAGAGAACAGGTTTCCGGATAATCTTTATAAAAATCAGTAGTCTTAACTGCATGCGCGATCAGATTCTGGATTCTCTTCTCTGTCTCCTCAACAGAGCTGCCTTCTTTCCAGGCATAACGAATCTGGTCATAATATTCTCTGGTCTTTCCACCTTTCATTTTGTCCAGCATCCAGAACCCCATCCAGCGAAGTCTTTCATCTAAAATCATTATTTTCCATCCTGCTTTCTGCTGTAAATCAGTTTAATGCATCCTTGATCGCATCTGCCATCGCCTGCAGCATTTCATCTGTCATTCCCGGATATACACCGATCCAGAAGGTGTCTTTCATAATACGGTCCGTATTTTCCAGACTTCCCGCAATACGATATCCTTTTCCGGAAACACGCATCTGATCAAAGCATGGATGTTTTGTCAGATTACCGGCAAACAGCATACGTGTCTGTACACCTCTGGATTCAATCTCCTGTACCAGTTTGTTTCTGTCTACGCCTTCCTTGCATGTGATCAGGAATCCAAACCAGCTCGGTTTTGAATTTGCACATGCCTCCGGAAGGATCAGTTTATCCTCTGTACCTTTCAGTGCTTCTTTCAGATAATTAAAGTTGTGGATTCTTCTTTCCACAAAAGACGGGAATTTTCTGAGCTGCGCACATCCGACAGCAGCCTGCATATCTGTTGCCTTGAGGTTATATCCAAAATGAGAGTATACATATTTGTGATCATACCCAACCGGAAGTTCTCCATACTGACGGTCAAAACGATGTCCGCAGAGATTATCCTGTCCCGGTGCACAAATACAGTCTCTTCCCCAGTCTCTGAACGAACGTGCGATTCTGTTCAGGAGCGGATCATCTGTATAAACAGCACCGCCTTCTCCCATTGTCATATGATGCGGTGGATAAAAACTGGAAGTTCCGATATCTCCGATCGTTCCGGTCAGTTTCTCTTCCCCGTTGATCGTATAAACAGATCCAAGTGCATCACAGTTATCTTCGATCAGCCACAGATTATGATTATCACAGAATTCTCTAACTGCTTTCAGGTCAAATGGGTTTCCAAGTGTATGAGCAAGCATGACCGCTTTTGTCTTCGGAGACCATGCGGCTTCCAGAAGAGATGGATCAATATTGTACTGTGGAATCGTTACATCAACAAATACCGGTACCGCACCGTACTGGATCATCGGAGAAACTGTAGTCGGAAATCCGGCCGCAACGGTGATCACTTCATCCCCCGGAAGAATCTGTCGTTCTTTCAGAAGCGGAGATGTAAGTGTCATAAATGCGAGCAGATTTGCAGAGGAACCGGAATTTACCAGGGAACAGTAACGAACACCGAGATATTTTGCAAATGCATGTTCAAACTCATCTGTATAACGTCCTGCAGTAAGCCAGAATTCAAGGGAACTGTCCACAAGATTTACCATTTCTTCTGCATCATAAACCCTGGACGCATACGGAATACGGTCACCTTTCTGATATGGTTTCTTTTTGTTATGGTATTTTTCACAATAATTTCTTGTCATTTCCAGAATCTGCTCTCTGGCCTGCTGTTCTGTCATTTCTTCAAACATAATAGTCTCCTTCTGTATTTTATTTTTTTATATAGTACAGAAACTTTTCCCCATAAAAAGGAATCGTCTCTTTTAGTTCATAATGATCCATGAACCACCGATATGTTTCCGGATCATTCCGTTTCCAGATATTCATGGATGATTTTCCGGTAAATGCCCCTGGCACTTCCGCATGTTCCAGCTGGTCTTTCAGCTCTTTCAAACTGTCCGGGCGAACGAGCATATCACTGAAATCCATTGTAAAACATTCTGTCCGCCGATGAAGCATGCTGCAGATTTCGGGAACATTGATACCAAATGACGGTGTATTCTCAGGAACAACTGCTGCGATCTGCTCTGCGAAATCCTCAAATTCCTGCACATTATGATAATTTTCTTTAATCTTGCTGTTCTGTGCAAACTGAAGAACCGTTCCGGTAGCCATTGCAAGAACCGCAACTATACAGATCAGCCCTACACCACTGACGGTCACATGTCTGAGCGAAAGGCTGTCAAATCTTTTCCATTCTTCATTTTTGATAAATTCGATTCCCCTCTGTCCCCAGTATGCAGCCATGATTGCAGCCGGCATGGTAATACAGTCCAGATTGTGATATGCCGGGCGGTTAATATAATACACCAGACATCCCAGTGATCCAACACTCAGAAGAAACAAAAATTCTTTTTGCCAGCAATGCCTCTCTTTTCCACTGAACCAGCCGGTCATTCCCAGAGCCGTTCCGGTCAGAAACAGTGTGATCACTGCCATATATGCATTGGGTTCTGTAGGCATATCCAGATGAAGAACTCCCGTCATATAACTGCCTGACAGCAATGGGATCAGAAAGTCATCAAACGAATTTGCCGGACTGTGTTTCAGGATATTATAGAGATTTACTGTTCCATACGCTCCAAACACCGCCCCGGCCATTCCGGCAAACTGTGCAAAGCTTAACCACAATAGTCTACGGATCTTTATTTTTCCCACAGACAGAAAACGTGAAATAAGCATTCCTGCCCACGCCACAGTAAGAATCAGTCCGGTCTCTGTATTCCAGAGGATTGCCAGCAGACAGATCAGATACCCACCCACTGCCGTCCAGAAATTGCACAGCTCTTTTTTGAGGATCCATGCTCCATACAGAAACAGCAGCATCGGAAAAATTACCCGATGCGGCCAAACCTGCCAGTAAAAGCCACCTCGCATACCAAGTACAGGAAATGTAACTGCCAAAGCACCAAGTACCCTCAACACACGGCTTTTGACTAGCAGTTCCAGGATAAGAAATGCACAAATATGTGCAAAGGCTCCAATTCCGGCAACCATGGCAACAAAGGCTTTGAAATCACCATGAACAAGTTCCATTGGAATCTTAAAGAAAAGTCCGTAATGTCCATAAATACTCGTAACATTATGCGTATATGGCATTCCCTGATAAATATTGTAGACAGAATTGAAATATGCGTGCCCATGGTAAGCATCGCTCAGTTCTCCTCTTCCAAAAATATTCGGTGTGTACATACTGTAAAAAACGAGGAGCACCAACGCTGCATATACCAGCCGGATAATCCACTCACCGTCTTTTTCCGGAAAGCAGACATTTTGACATGCCCAGAAAAAGATTGCAAGTTCTGCCAAAAACAAAAATGCTGCGATCACTGCCGGCTGTGTGTGCCATCCGTATTTCGCCGCCACAGATCCAAGCTGTTCCGTCTCTCCTGAGATACAAAGCAGCCAGAACGGAATCTGTATAAACAGCATCAGCCAAAATACTGTTTTTCTGGCTTTGACATTCTCCGGAAAAGTTTTTCCCGCAACTTCATGCCTGTGTGCGATTCCCATTCCAACTACAAAGAGCAGACAAAACAGGATCAGAGACATTCCATATACAAGCATGTTACTGTTTCCCAGACTGTTGATTTTTTCTGCCAGTCCCGGAATCATAAAACAGCTCATAAAAAAGCATGCCGATAAAACCCACGCTGCAAAAGCGCAGATAACCTCTCTATTCTTTTTCATATTTTCTTTTCTTCTATCCTTTTATACTTTTTATATTCCAAAATATTCTTTGATCTGACAGTCCGTATATTCTGCCATATTCTGACCGGCAAGCCATGCCTGATACCATTTTGCAGTGTTGACTACTGCTTCATCCACCTGCCAGCGAGGTTTCCAGCCCAGCCGGTTTCGAATACGGGAACAATCCAGTTTGAGGAAATTTGCCTCATGAGGACCTCCCTGACAGAGATTTTCCCATGCTGCCCCATTTCCCCATGCTGTGCAGAACAGGTCTGCAAGTTCCCCGGTGGTCAGACAGCTTCTGTCATCTGGTCCTACATTATAAGATCCTGCCTTCCGGCTGTCCTGATACTGTTCTTCCGCGATCAGAAGATACGCGCCCAATGGTTCCAGTACATGCTGATATGGTCTGGTAGAATGTGGATTCCGAACTGCAATCTTTTTTCCACCGGAAACAGCACGCACACAGTCCGGAATGATACGGTCTGCTGCAAAATCACCGCCTCCGATCACATTACCGGCACGCGCAGTTGATACTGCAATATCCATGTCTTTCAAGAAAGATTTCTCATAACTGTGTGTTACAAGTTCTGAGCAGGATTTGCTATTGGAATACGGATCGTAGCCATCCAGTTCATCCGTTTCGCGATACCCCCATTCCCATTCATTATTCTTATAAACTTTATCTGTTGTTACATTCAAAAAAGAGCGGACGCTTCCACACTGCCTTACTGCTTCCAGTACATTGACCGTCCCCATAACATTTGTCTCATAAGTATTTACCGGATTTTTGTAAGATTCCCTTACGATCGGCTGTGCCGCCAGATGAAAGACAATCTCCGGCTGTGTTTCTTTAAACACCTGTATCATATGCTCCAGATCACGAATGTCTCCGATCACAGAATGGATCTGACTTTCCAGATCTGTCAGCGTGAATATTGATGGATCTGTCGGTGGCTTCTGAGAATATCCGGTCACTTCCGCTCCCAACTCCTGAAGTATCCTGCAGAGCCATGTCCCCTTAAATCCGGTATGTCCTGTCACCAGAACTTTCTTCCCTTTATAAAAATTTAGATTGAATTCATTCATATCGACCGCTTAAACTCCTGTAAAATACTTTATAGATTTTTCCAAAATCTCCACATACTTTCCTCATAACCTTTTTTCAAAAAAAGCCATTATTAGTTTTATTATACTATAAAAGCTGACGCCCCGCAATCTGCGAAGCGCCAGCTTCTTAATTTAAAAATTTAAATTTTTTGACTTCTATTTTTCAAACAGATCTACCAGTTCCTGTCCATCGTCATATCCGGCATCTTTCAGCTGTTCTACGAACCACTCGTCCACACCTTCTACGGCTTTTTTGAAGGAATCGATATCCATATCCTCTTTTTTAGTGATTGTCACACCATTCTTTGACTGCCAGCGGTTCATGATTTCTTCATCACCGGAGCGGTTGATGTAACGTTCATACTCAACAGCTTTCTGTCCACACTCATCAACGACTGCCTGCTGCTCTGGTGTCAGAGTATCGTACAGATCCTGGTTGATACAGAAGAACAGACAGTCATAGATTGCATCCCACATGGAGCAGTATGGCTGAACCTCCTGCACACTTGCCGCATCGATTGCCGGAAGTGGGTTTTCCTGGCCTTCTACAGTATTCTGCTGCAGAGCCGTATAAGTTTCAGACCAGTTCATGTTCGTTGCATCTGCGCCCCATCTCTTGTAACATTCCATCAGAAGGTTGGAGCCTGCTACACGGATCTTGAGGTTCTTCATGTCATCCAGAGTTTTTACTTCATGCTTGCTGTTGGTCAGCTCACGGAAGCCGTTCTCTGCGATACCCATGCAGTGCAGTCCGTAACTGGAAAGAATTTCTTTCAGCTTTTCTCCTGCCTCACCATCGAATTTCGCATCTGCATCATCATAGGAATCATAAATAAATGGTAACGATACAACATTAAATCTTGGATCAAACGCTGAGTAGATCAGGTTGGAATGCATGGAAATCTGTACCGGGTCTCCGTTCATCAGCGCCTGGATTCCTTCAGACTGATTTCCATTGGTCAGCTGGTCTGCCGCATAGATGTTGACTTTGATCTTGCCTCCGGTTGCTTTTTCCATCAGCTCGCCAAACTTACGTCCGCCGTCTGCCCAGGTACTTGTCTCCGTTGTGGAGCATGCAAAGTTCCAGGTTGCTTCCGGCCAGTTGAGATCACTGTAATCCGCAACTGTATCCGTAGATTCCTGTGTGAAGAGATCTACCAGTTCCTGTGCGTCATCGTATCCTTCTTTCTCAAGTTCCTTAACAAACCACTCATCAACACCATCTACGGCTTTCTTGAAGGAATCGATATCCATATCTTCTTTATTTGTGATCGTCACGCCATTCTTTGACTGCCAGCGCTCCATGATCTCTTCATCTCCGGAACGGTTGATATAACGCTCGTATTGAACAGCTTTCTGACCACACTCGTCAACAACTGCCTGCTGCTCCGGTGTCAGACTGTCATAAATCTCCTGGTTGATGCAGAAGAACAGACAGTCATAGATTGCATCCCACATAGAGCAGTATGGCTGAACCTCCTGCACACTTGCCGCATCGATTGCCGGCAGCGGGTTCTCCTGTCCTTCTACTGTATTCTGCTGCAGAGCCGTGTAGGTCTCTGTCCAGTTCAGGTTTGTTGCATCTGCGCCCCATCTCTTATAGCATTCCATAAGAAGATTGGAACCTGCCACACGGATCTTAAGATTCTTCATATCATCCAGAGTCTTGATCTCGCGTTTGCTGTTGGTGATCTCACGGAAACCATTCTCTGCGATACCCATGCAGTGCAGACCATATTCGGAAAGCAATTCTTTCAGTTTTTCACCGGCTGCTCCGTCAAATTTTGCATCTGCGTCATCATAAGAATCATAAATAAATGGAAGAGATACTACATTGAATCTCGGATCAAATGCGGAATAGATCAGGTTGGAATGCATGGAAATCTGTACCGGGTCTCCATTCATCAGTGCCTGGATTCCTTCAGACTGATTTCCGTTTGTCAGCTGGTCAGTTGCATAAACATTAACTTTAACCTTGCCTCCGGTTGCTTTTTCCATCAGTTCGCCGAACTTACGTCCACCATCTGCCCAGGTACTTGTCTCCGTTGTGGAGCATGCAAAGTTCCAGGTCATTTCCGGCCAGTCAAGGTCGCTGTAATCTTCAATTGTATTAAAGGAATCACTTCCATCTCCCGCATCTTTGGAAGAAGTACTTCCTGTATCAGATGAAGACTGTTCTCCCGTATAAGAACCATCTTTTGCAAGAGCCTTCGGAAGTGCTGTTGAAACTGCCGGTACATAGGTTACAACCAGAAGTACTACAACGCTGGCAGCGATCATTGGCATAACTGCCTTTGAGATCTGCTGAAGAGTAACCTCCAGACCTTTTTTGATCTTGATACTGATCGCAACAAAAAGGTTTACACCTACCGGAGGGGTAACCTGTCCGATCGCAAGGTTTACAGTTGCCATAACACCAAATGCAACAACGTCGTATCCCAATGCTTTACATACCGGAAGCATGATTGGGATAAAGATGTACATTGCAGAGTTTGCGTCAATAAAACATCCTGCGATCAGGAAGATAATATTTACGATCAGAAGGAATACAAACTGATTGTGCGCGATGGATGCAAGCAGTCCGGATGCAGCCTCTGCAATACCAAACTTGGTACATACAAATGAAAACAGAGATGCACTTGCAACGATCAGCATGATTCCACCGGTAGTCTTTGCGGAATCTACCAGGATATCAAACAGATCTCTGAAGGATACCTCACGGTAGATCACCATACCTACAAAAAGTCCATATACAACAGATACTGCCGCAGCTTCTGTTGGTGTAAAGATACCACCGTAGATTCCGCCAAGGATGATGACCGGCATCAGGAATCCCCAAAATGCATCTTTAAAAGTGGCCCATCTCTCCTTTGCAGATGCTTTTTTACGGGACGGTTTGATATCATGTTTATTTGCTTCAAGAATTACTACAATTACAAGTGCCACACCCATAAGGATTCCAGGTACGATACCTGCCATAAACATATCTGCGATAGACACACCTGTAATGGACGCATATACAACGAAAGCGATACTTGGCGGTATAACGATAGCCACCGAACTCGACGTTGCCATCAAAGCTGTTGAAAACGGTGCAGAGAAACCACCCTGCTCAACCATTGCCGGGATCAGAACAGCACCAAGAGCTGCTACTGTAGCCGGACCGGAACCGGAGATTGCTCCGAAGAAACAGGAAACAATAACACATACGATCGCGATGCCACCTTTTTTGTGTCCGACACAGGTATCTACAAAATCGATCAGTCTGCGTGAAATTCCGGCTTTTGCCATGATATTTCCGGACAGTACAAAGAACGGAATCGCAAGAAGAAGGAATTTACTGATTCCTGAATACATATTTGTTGCAACGATGGTAAGTGAGGTTCCCGAATAAAGGATCGCACATACAGAGGACAGACCCAGGCAGAGTGCGATCGGCACACCCAGGATCAGAAAAACAAAAAATGAAATAAATAAAACAGCACTGATCATTTATTTGCCCTCCTTATCGTTTTTATTTCCAAAACAGACATCCAGACAGTACTCAATAAGATGAAGAATCATACAGCCTGCTCCGATCGGTACAAAGGACCAGAAGATCCATTCCGGCCAGTTCAGTACAAAGGTTCTTTTTCCGTTTTCAAGCTGGGTGATAACCTTGTCCATACCATACTTAAAAAGAATCACTGAAAAAATAATACTCAGTACTGTGATCAGGATCACAGATGGTTTTTTCAGTTTTTTTGGAAGACGGTCTGTAACCAGTGTCAGGCTGACCAGGCCACCCTCTCTGCAGGACAATGCTGCTGCCAGAAGTGTAATAAGTACAAAGACCGCTACAACAAGTTCTTCTGTGAAGGACCATGAGCGGTGGATCACTTTACGGGAAAACACGTTTCCCACAGTGAGCACGAGAATCAGCAATGTTGTAACTACCAGTACAACTTTTTCTACTGCTGCAAGTGCATTCATGAGTTTCTTGTAGACTTTCATCCTCTCTTCCTCCCTTGTAAAATATGATGATGTTCCGGTTTCAGAAAATTCTGCATAAAAAAAATCCGCCCCATCAGGGACGGATATATAATTCCGCAACCACCCTGTTTCGTCATTGAAACAAGTACGATTCTGCAACGTACCGGCATACGCGTCTCCTGTAACGGGGAGCCTCCGTGAAAACCTACTGATAAATCTCAAACGTAACGTTCGGTCTTCCTTCTCAGGGATGATATTCAAAACAGTGCCGTTACCGCATCACACCAACTGCGGCTCTCTGTAAACAGCTATTTTCTCTGCTTTTACTGATTCCCTTCATAGAATTTGCTCTTATGCTTTACCTCGTTAAAAGCTTTTTTTATTTTACAACTCTTATCTGCTATAGTCAAGAGCTTTTTAATTGGTCAAAAAAAGCAAAAACGTTTTTGCATTCTCGCATAAAATATTTTATACTGTATATACCCAAACTGTATCTATCTACAGGAGAAACAAAATATGAAAAAGAAAAAAAGATTTCTACGAATTATGTTGCTGCTATTATTATTTTTATCTGCGCCGTAGTCATCAGTCTGGGACTTTTTTTGCTGTATGTCCAACGTTCTATTGATACCAATTCCCAGAAAGCCATGACCAGTAATGTAGCAAAACAAAGTGATCATGCGTTATCCATTCTCAATATTCATTACGGATTTCTGAACAGTATCGCTGACAAAATGGGAGATTCCTCTGATATTCTTTCCGATGAAAATATGGAGCTTCTGGTATCCCTGGCAGCAAACACGGATTTCGAAAGAACTGCCCTGATCGAAGCAGACGGTACAGCATACTATGACAACGGTGCCATAAAGAATGTAGCCCAGAGAAAATATTTTCTGGAAGCCATGAAAGGCCAGGCAACTCTCAGTGATCCACTGGACAGCAGTATTGATCAGGAGACACGTGTGATCCTGTGTGTTCCTGTACGCTGTAATGACAGAATCATTGGCGCACTTGGTGGATCTTATAATGTGACCGCCCTTAGTCAGATGCTTTTTAATGATATTTTTGATGATGCCGGATACAGTCTGATTGTCACAAAAGAAGGAGAGATCATCGCCTACGATGGTGAACCTTCATATCATAAAATCACATATGGTGACAATTTTTTTGATTTTTATAAAGACAGAACACTTCTGTCCAAAAATTCTCTTGTAAATGTCAAAAAAGATTTTTCAGCCGGCAACGATGGACTGATTAAGATCCGAACAGACTCCAACAAAAAATCTGACCAGTATATCGCTTATACCCGGCTTGGCATGAACGACTGGATGATCTGCTATGTTATTCCTGTATCCGATGCCCAAAACTCCTATTCTTTCATTAAAAGTTATGAAGGCATTTTTATGTCCGTATTCTGCATTCTGGTGCTGTTACTTGTTTTCTACATTATCCACAACAATCGTATCCGCAATGAAGAGCTGCGTCACGATGCACAGACAGACGGTCTGACAGGTGTTCTCAACAAACGCACGACAGAGGCACTCATCAACGAAATCCTGGAGCAGAGGCCTCATGAAAAAGGTACTTTTATTATTCTGGATGTTGATAAATTCAAAGAAGTAAATGATCATTATAGGCATGCTGTCGGCGATATTGTCCTCAGCACACTTGGACAGACACTCCGAAATTATTTCAGAGAAAATGATATCATTGGAAGAATCGGTGGAGATGAGTTTGTCATTTACATGTGCAAAACAGAACGGCAGAGATGGATATTTTCTTTTCCAAAAGCAGGATAGTATTATATAATGATGACATATCGCAAGAATGCAGGCACAATATCATCTATACTAAACATATAATGCATGAATAAAAGAGGTACAAATAATGACAGAAAAATGGTGGCATGACAAAATCGCATATCAGATCTATCCAAAGAGTTTTCTGGACAGTAACGGGGACGGCATCGGAGATCTGAGAGGAATCATTTCCAAACTGGATTACATAAAAGTACTGGGCATTGATATCATCTGGCTTTCTCCAATCTACAAATCGCCTTTTGTCGATCAGGGATATGATATTTCAGATTACTATGCAATTGCAGAAGAATTCGGAACTATGGAAGAGTTTGATGAATTGCTTGCAGAAGCAAAAAAACGTAATATGCATATCATCATGGATCTGGTCATCAACCACTGCTCTGACAAACATGAATGGTTCCAAAAAGCTCTGGCTGATCCAGATGGTGAATATGCAGATTATTTTTATTTCCGGAAAGGAAAAAACGGTAACCCGCCAAGCAACTATCGTTCTTACTTCGGCGGCAGCTGCTGGGAAGCGGTTCCGGGAACAGACAAATACTATTTCCATATGTTCGCCAAAGAACAGCCTGATCTGAACTGGGAGAACCCAAAGCTTCGTCAGGAGCTTTACAATATGATCAACTGGTGGCTTGAAAAAGGCCTTGCCGGTTTCCGTATCGATGCGATCATCAACATCAAAAAAGACCTTGCTTTTCCTGACTATGAACCGGACGGACCGGATGGCATGGCCGCCTGCTGGAAAATGGTCGAAAACGTTGACGGTGTAGGAGAATTCCTTGAAGATCTGAAGAAAAACACTTTTCAGAAATATGATGCTTTCACCGTTGGTGAAGTATTCAATATGAAAGCTGATGAACTTGGTCAATTTATTGGAGATAACGGACATTTCTCCACAATCTTTGATTTCTGTGCGCATTCCCTCAGCGATGGTGCTCATGGCTGGTACGATGCACCTCATGTAGATTTCAAAACATGGCGTGATACAATTCTGAGTTCTCAGATCAATGTCCAAAAATATGGACTGGAAGCAAATATCATCGAAAATCATGATGAACCTCGCGGTGTATCCCGTTTTCTTCCGAAGTATGCCCAAACGCCTGTCGGTGCCAAAATGCTCGGTACCGTAAACATCCTGCTTCGTGGAATTCCGTTCATTTATCAGGGACAGGAAATCGGAATGCAGAATGAAATCTGGAGCAACATTCATGATTACAATGATATCAGTACGATCGATCAGTATAATCTTGCAAGAGAAGCAGGTTTAAGTGATGCAGAAGCTCTGGAAGTATGCGGCAAAATGAGCCGTGATAACGCAAGAACCCCTGTACAGTGGAATGCTCAGGCGAATGCCGGATTTACTACAGGCACACCATGGCTCAAGGTTCACTCTGATTATAAAGAAATCAACGTCGCAGCTCAGGAAAAGGATCCGGATTCCGTATTAAATTACTACCGCAAACTGACTGCCACCCGCAAGGCTCCAGAATACAAAGAGGTATTTACTTACGGCAAAACAGTTCCTGCATATCAGGACAGCGAAACAGTTATGGCATATTATCGTGAGACGAAATCACAACGCGTTCTCGTCGCCGCCAACTTCGGTCGTGAAGCCGTTTCCATCAAACTTGAATATCCGGTAAAAAAAGTGCTTCTGTCCAATCAGAACCACACCGATTGTCCGGAAGGAATGCTGAATCTCGACACCTGTGAAGTAATTGTGCTGGAATGCGAGAAATAAACTGATTTAAATAAGGGACTGTACATAACGCATGTATAGTCCCTTATTGCTGCAGACCTTGGATTGGCAGACTGAGCCGTTCCACAATACTTTCTTCATAGCCTGTTTTTTCTCCAATACTGGAAAAATGCCTCTTCCTGATCTGAACGAATTCCATACTTTCTCCTTGCTATATAGAACTTTGATTTCCAGATAGAGGTCTGTACCGGAATTGCTACTATATTATGATGGCGTATAATATCCATATATGGCAAAACAGAAATTCCGAATCCATTCTCTACAAGCCCTGTAATAACTTCAAAAATAAAAAAGAGCGCATTCTATAACAGCCTTTCGACTGATATGAATTCGCTCTCCTCTCACAGCTTCACTTTCCAATTACTTGTTTAACGTGTGTTTACTATAACATGTTGCACAAATTATTGCAAGTAATTTTCATAAAATATACTTTTTATACAAAGTATACATTTTACCTATTTGTGTTATGTATATTTTTCTTCTTTCTGGACTTGCGGACGATCTTTCGAATCAGTGATACCACAAGAACAATTTATTATAATAATGATCAGGCCGATACATACTATGATTGCGGTAAATTTATTCGGTTTTTTCACCAGATCAAGTATATTTTTGCTGTCATCCACAACCTTACGATCATGGGTTGTCGCATAGTATTCAGATACATTTGCAATGCCATCTCCATCTGCATCATCAAAAGACTGCATATATCTTGCGATCGCATCCCAGGCTTTCATCTCTTTATCGCCTTCCATGACTGCATGATCTTCCAGATTTTCAATTGGATTTCCGTCTTTATCCTTTGGCTCAAGAGACAGAAGTCCGTAAGACATTTTCATTACAGAACCTAACATCTGTCCGGTGTACAGATCTGTTACAACATGATACAGCTTATCATCCTCAATCTCTGTCCTTTCTCCATCTGCTCTGGTCAGATAGCAGTCTGTCACTTTATTCAGGATCATTCGATGCGGGTTGTATGTAAAATTCAGGCCACTGCAGTATAATCTTGCAGTCGTCATAAAATCAGAAATGGAGGCGTCCACTTCAGCCACCAGCTTCAGTTCTTTTCCTGTCAGGTATGCGTTGATCAGAGGATATCCGGCTACTCCGTCTTTGCCAATTCCAAGTGAAAATGAATTGTATACATCTTCTACGGTAATATCCCCTTTTGTATACGTGTCACGTACAGTCCCACTCGGTACAACCGCTACATCTACCGGGTCTCCATCATAATACTCTGAAATTTTCCACAGCATATACGTAGGCATCTGCCATGATATCCCCAAGATTCAGTTCTTTATGCTCTGTGCCCATTTCCTCCAGGCTGTTAAATTCCACATCGTTCTGCGCAAGAACTTCTTTTCTTGTGTAACCAAAGTCTGCAAGGTAATTCGTATCCACCGTATCCATCAATGCGTCGATGCGCTCCTGTGTTGCCTTGTCGGCTTTTACATCCTCAGATACAGGAATCAACTCATAAGCGCTCAGATTCCAGCGTCCGTCGGAATTCTGCGTCATCGAAAGAGAGCCAAGATTTCTTCCGTATTCACCGCAGGACACGATGTATGTGTTACCGTGCCGGATTGCCTCCTGCAGCTCTGAATGTGTATGTCCACTGATGATCAGATCAAGATCCGGAACCGCCTTGGCAAGGAGTTCGTCCTCCGACTTGCTTTCATCTTCCCAGGTTCCACCATGAGAAACACAGGCGATCATGTCTGCTTCTTCGTTTTTCTTGATTTCTTCTACTGTTTTCTTAACGGCCTTAACAGGATCCTTAAAGGATAATTCACAGGTTGGTGCGCATTCCAGGGCATCTTTTCCGAAGACACCGACAACGGCGATCTTTGCGTCACCTTTCTGTACCATTACATAGTCCTTCACACCGTATGTTTCAAACGCTGACTGAATCTGTTTCTGACCGTCGTTTAGCCCAGCCTTTTCCATGCTGTCCCAATCCACATTGCACACTACGATCTCAGGCAGTGTCTCTCCGGAGCTTTTGGCTGCCTTAAGCATGTTGGCAAGCCCCTGGGATCGATAGTCGAATTCATGGTTGCCAAATGTAGTCACATCATATCCAAGATATCCAAGCATTCTAAGCTCCGCTGCCTCAGTATCATATACCGTCTGGATCAGCGTTCCCATTGAAAAATCACCGCCATCCAATATAAGCGTGTCTGGATCTTCTTTCTTTTTTTCATTAATCAGTGTCTTTATTTTTGCAAATCCGCCGACTTCTTTTTGCTCTCCATTTACGATCGTGGAGAAGCTGTCCAGGTGGGAATGCGTGTCATGAGTAAATAAGACATCTATCTGTTTTGTATCAGCTGCAGCTTTCACCGTAACAGCCTGCGCAAGCGGCATAAGCATTGCAATGGTAAGCACGACTGACAAAATACTTTTCCGTAACATCATAGATTTCACCCTTTCATCCATAACTTTCTGATATGATTTGAGTATACGTGATTGCACCATGTTTGTCACGTATAATTGCGTTAGAATAAGACAAAGAAATCCTGTACAGAAACAGTTTTACTGCAGCCGTACAGGATTCTTCTAAATTCTTTTATTCTCTTTATTTTGCTCTTGCCATTGCTTCCTGATAATCTCTTGTGTCTGTGAAGATTTCTTCTTTCCACGGATTCTTTTTCTGAGCTTTCGCACGTTTCAGAATGTATGCAAAATTAAAATATCCGCTTCTGAAGCGTATGTATATGCCATTTCCTGCGGAGATAATGTGGGAGTTATCAAAAATTCTTTTACTGCATCTGTATGGATACGATAGTTTATTTTTGAAAGTCCTCTCTTTACATCCCATCCAATCGCTAACCGATCTGCTTCATCTTTCTTTAATCTCTGATAATCTTTGATGATATAAAGCTTAAATTCCGGTGAAATCCATAAAACAAACTCAAAAGCAATATCTGTATGAGCATAAGTGCCGCCATATCGTCCTGATTTTGATACGATACCGATTGCATCCGTTGCTTTGATCCACTGCTGTGGTGTCAATGTATGGATTATTCAAACTCATTATGCCCCACCCCAGGCTGTGCTTAACTTATTTTAGTTAAGTTTTAGCTGAATATGGAGCATATTTATATATCAATTACACTATTTATTCTGACCTACTGAATGGACGTTGCCAAACTGTTGCCACGAGATTATTATATAATTTATTACTATGGTTTTCAACTCTATTCTGAAATATTAAAATGATATTTTTTCGCTCTCATTTCAAAAGCATCCTTTGTTCCTTCCATCACATCACATATTTCTTGACGAATTTCAGTATCATCCATTGTTCCAGTCTTATTAACTTGAATAATATCTGTATCTGAATTCATTGAAATTATGTATTCAGAATCACCATTTACAGGAATATTAGCATTATGCGTAACAACTATGATTTGTCTTTTTGATTTTGCCACTTTCAATCTAGCAACAATCAAATCATAAACTAATCTATTATCTAAATCATCCTCCGGCTGATCTAATAACAAAGGTTGTTTTCCATATGCCAATAAAAATGTAAGTATCGTTGTTGTTTTTTGACCCGCAGATGCATTTGATAAATGTATAAATTTTTTCGCTTTTTCTGGTTTATACGACACAACCAAATCGTCATCTGGTATATAAGCAAGTAATCTCGCATATGAATCTTCTGGCAGTCCACAAACAGCATCTCTAGTATACTTACTTAATGAAGTTTGATCCTGTTTTGTTCTTATGTTAACTATTAACTCTTTATAATTTTTGATTCCATTCTTATCTTTAAAAAAGATATCTGCTAATTTATTTATATCATCCTCAACAGACACTATGTCTTTTTGAATAATCGATCTAATATTATTGATAAAGGAGCTTCTATTTCTATTCTTTTTCAAATCAAATTTTACACTTTTATCATTTCCTATTACCTCTTGAATAAATTGAGACCTTAAATTATATATATCAGCATTTTTCTCTTTATAGATTTTTTCCTTCTCATTATATTCTTGTTCTAGAGCTTCCAACTCCTGTTCCTTATTTCTAATTATTTCAAGTTCTTGTTTTTTGTCTTTTCTTTTATCAATTAATTCATCTAATCTCCCTGTATCGAGTCCATTATCTTGTAAATTCTTAACTGCCTGCAGGTAGTTCTCTCCATTTTCTATCTTTCTGTGGTTCCAATTAGTAGCATTTATTTTTCAACTATTTATCTGATTTTTTAACTATATCATGCAAAATTTTTGTAAATAGATTCAATATCACTATTAAAATCTTTCAAATCGTCATCTAAAATTTCATTTATTTCAGAATCATCAATTAAATCATATGTTAAATTTACTTGTTTAATAAATGTCTCAATTTCCTCTATCTATTATTTTTATTTCCACATATGATGAAATCACTTTCTGCTGATCATCATATAATGTTTTTCTTTAATTATATCTGAAATTCCACTTTGCTTAAATTTAGAAATCTGATCTTCTATATCTGCTAACTCCGTTTCTAATTTTGACTTTTTAGCAATACTTCTTCTGCAGTTTGATATTTCTAATGCCTTTCCAATCAAATTATTTAATGCCGCTTCTCTCTCAGAAACACAATTCGACATACCACTTATATCTCCATCAATAATTGCCATAAGTGAATTTGAATCGGTCGCAAGCTCATATATTTGTTTCTGAGTAAATATTTGTGCCTTAAATAAATCAATAAAATTTTCATCTTCTACTAATTGCCAATTATCGTTGATATATTTATATAATTTTCTTGTTTGATTTTGCATATTCTTAATATGAGAAACTTCAATTTTATACAAATCCCTAATCTTTCCACAAGAATTTCAACTACGGAATTTTTAGTAAAAATCCCCTTTTTAATGTTGGAAGATTTGTTTTCCATTTTCCTTGTAAAACTCCATCTGTTCCTGGGAAATTATATTAAGATTCTCCCCCGAAAAAGAATTCATGCCTCCTGCAATTGTTCTAATAATAGACGATTTACCACTACCTCGTCCACCTATTATTGTATTTAGCTGGGAATTGAAAGAAACATCTATTTTTGCATTTTCATTTAATATACTATTAGATAGTACTACTTCTCTAATAATCATATCTGGACTTTCGCCAATCATATGGTTACTCTCTGCATTTTTTTTCAACTCTCATATCATTGGAAATTAATGCTTGTCTAACACTTTCTAAGTTTGGTGTCTGAGACATTTTTAAATATGTATATGATGCTCCTATTCCCCACATTCCATGCTTGGAAGATTTTTCAGAATATGGATTATCAGAAAAACTTAATAATGGAAATCCAGAATTTTTCACCTGTTGATAAACACTTATCCATGCTTTTGCTTGTTCATCTGTGATTGTTTTTCCATACTTCTCAGTTAACTTTTCTGATATTATATGTAATGGTTCATTACCGTAGTTTTCCCATATTTCATCATTTACTACCTGCACCCCATCAATATACTTTCTATCTAGCAATTTAGATATATTGTCGTAACTTATATCTGAAAGTCCACTATATTCATCGACATGTGCCGGAATGACCAATGCGTTCATTGATTTCGCTATCTCACATGCATGAAAAATATCTCCATCTGCTGTGTGACTACTATCTCCTAAATCAGCTCTAAATATCTTTAACTGTGATAAGAACTCCTGAACCGTATTTCCATCACAGTCAATATCAAACAAAACCAAAATATGAATTTTACTAGAATCACAGGACAACTCTACCCCTGGAAAAACAATTAGATTATTCTCTTTTCCAATTTTCATTGCCTCATCAATACTTCTGTAATCATTATGATCTGTAACTGCAATACATTCTAATCCTTTTTGCTTTGCCGTATTAATCCATTCTTGAAGTGTATCTATTTGTTTATCAACATAGCATTTACTTGCCATTGTATGTAAATGAAAATCACATTTGTACCATCTTAAACCTACTTTATCCAAAATACCTTCCTCCATATTATTAGTTGCTATTGTTAATCATAATTACTTTTTGTATTTCCTCTGACTGTATCAACATCCGCATCTTCTCATTACCATCATCAACCTCTGGCTTTCCACACCTAAGACTATCCGGATGTTCAGATACACAACAATCCTTATACCAGCATTCACCCATAAGCGGACCTTTGACAGACCACTTTTCATTTTGTGTAAATTCACCTACCAACGATTTCATCACTCGCTCTGTAGAATATCTCTTGAATCCAGACAGATAATGCATTGTCATCTGATTATCGATTTTTGACAAATCTATTCTGTGATCTTCTATTGCTGCAAGAATATCTTCGCGCATTTTTATCTTATCCGTCTTACCGGTTCCAGTCCAAGACACCAACTTATCGAATGCCAATATAAAGTATTCAAAACAAATCATATCAAGAATGATAACCTTTGCTTCAGACTTTTCCACTAATTGTTTCAACTGGCGATACTTATTTCGAATATCCTGATTATCCGGCACATAGTCAAATGCTATGTAATATTCATCTTCTTCCTTTGCATTCAATGATATCAAGGAATCCAAGATACCTTGGTTACTCTCTTTACTTTCAACTACAAGTGCATTATCAAAGAAAAGCTGATTGACTAATTTCCAGAAGTGGAGTCCAGCACCTGTGTCCTCTGTCCATAAATACTTCATATCACAACTCCTCTTCTAAAGTAATCATATTACTCTCAACCTTCATTACCTTAAAACTCTTATCTGAGACGTTCAGTCCATCGCAATTTCTTAGGAATAACATATACTGATTCGAAAATTCAAAATTTATGAATCGCCTTACCTCGTCATCCATCAAAATATCAGCATTATCAATAACAACGAAATTGTTTCTGCACTGCTTCAATTTCTCTAATACATCCTCAGATTTATAATTGAATAGTTTAATTGCATTATATTCTTCGGTTTGCTTCAAATCCTCCAATATGTCATAAAGTACTGTCTTTCCAGTACCACTATCGCCGCCAACAAGAGTAATACGATCATTGAACACCAAATCATATGAAAAAGGATCTGCTTGAAATGCTATTTTATTATAAATCATTCGCCTCTCTCCTTTCATATTCCTTACTCCACCACGCATTGTACCCAGCACTTCCCGTCACAACATCCGTATCATTAAATCTAATAATTGCATCATCCGGAATATCTGCAAGAGATGGGCGTGACATATAAATCTTTATATTATCCATGGAAAATATCACCTTAAGTACATTAGGTCCACATTCCTCTACGCACACCACTTTTTCGGGATGCTTTACTATATTGAGCAATGTCTTACATCCAGAAGAAAGATTACGGATAGTTCCCAATCCATACTTAGTTTCTATATGCTTGTCTGGTGTCAATTTTGCATCATCGACTTGCTTAATTAATGCAACTTCATTATCAGACATTTCTTCATTACTTGTATTTAAGTTAAAGAATAAATCATTCTTGATAATCCAATCTTTTGAATCCTTTTTTTCTGTGTATATATCAATCATTCGGTGTCACTCCTTTAACAAATTATATTCTTGATCATTTACACTGACTCACTTATGAGGACAACTTATTTTTCAATTTCAATCCAGCATGTCCTGCAAATAATTGTGCCTGCTGTAGTCCTACATTACTTTTTACAAACTTCTCTGCAAGTTTATTCTGTGTTTCTTTGCTCATGTATATTTTAAGCCTATCTGTTGTCCTTGTAATTGCAGTATAGAAAATATTATGTGATATTCTTTCATCAACATCCTCTGTAATTACAACCTTCACAGATTCATATTCCAACCCTTGTGCTTTATGTATGGATACTGCATAAGCAATTTGAAATGGTACAATTTCTTCAGAATAATCAGCATCCGAATCCCGTTCGATTCGTTTTTTCACTCCAAACTTAACAATAGATTTCCCCTCACACTCGCAATCAATAAGCTTAATACCCGAAAAAAGAGCATCTCTTTTATCAATGACTTTATCAACCAGTACTTGAAACACTATTTCATTCGTTTTCTTATCAATTGATAGTATGCGACCTTTCAAATTGTTATATAAGACGTTTCCAAATCTTCTATTCTCATTGAACAAAACTTTATCTCCAACCTTATATGTCCAATTTCCCCATTCAATCGGCTTAGACGGGTTGATTTTCTGCATATATCTATTAATATTATTGACTCCATACAATCCATCATATCCTAAACATAAAATGATTTCCTCATCATCTTTTTCAAAAATAGATTCATTTAAAGTTGATATAAATCCATTTGCTTGTAGTCTTTCAAACAGATTTTCATCAAATTCCCTCACGCAAGTCCACATATCAAGCAGAATTGCTTTATCCTTTGCCCTGTACGGAGTTGATAGCTCATAAACAGATTTTTTATCAACAAAATATCTTGCAAAACTAAACCAATTTCCAAACTTTATTGCTTCTATCTGGTATATATCACCAAGCAGTAAATATGCTTCCGCATTACACTTTTCAAACAGCTTTAAAACATCTTCATTACACACTGTACTACACTCGTCCAAAATAACCAGATCATACCTTTTCCAGCTATGTCCATTTTTCAAATAGTCATATACTGTGTAGCAATCACAAGAAGAATTTATTCTTCTCTCCAAATTATTTTTCGCAGCATTTGTGTTAGCAAGCAAAAGAATATTCTTATCATCGAATAATTTCGCAATATACTCTGCTACTCTTGTTTTACCTGTTCCTGCTGCACCATAAACCATTCCTAATCTAGAATTTATAAAGATATTTTCTAATATTTTTTTGCTTTTCAACATCATCAATTTCATTCATAAATTCTGCTTTGTTTGCAAGCATATCAGAATAACCATCAACACCTTCCGAAGTATATTGCTGTAGCTTTTCTATAACAGATTTGGTTATCTCATAATAATTCTTAACATACAAATGGTTTGCAAAAATCTCAATTTTTCTTAATTGCTGTTTCGTACTTTTATACAAGTTTCGATTAAATTTCTCCACCTCATACCAATAATAATCCAACTGATTATCATCCACAGTTACATATAATGTATTACTATCATAAGCTTCTTTATTCACCATTGCCGACACATATTGATGTTCACAATCATATATCTCTAAACATTTATTCAATCTTGATTTTAACAAATTATGTCCACATAAACTTGAAGCATACGGCATTTCATCAAATGGTATTGCCTCATTCTTCAGATATAAATACGATAGACGATTATTTGAACGATCCGCCAACTGGTCTCTAATTACATCATTCTTCAAATAAGCGGTGATGTATCTTAAAATGTTACTTCCTGGTTTTTCACCAATGATAATCTCTCTTATTTTATCAAAAGTTTCTTCCAATTCAGGTTTCTTACTCAGTTCCACTTGCTGAATATAAATCTCATAGTCCTCCTCATCTGCCAAAAGGAATGTCTAGCAGATTCATTCCAGTTCTACTAAGAAATTTCATCAATGCTTTGTAATACAAATTATCAGTTCTTACTTCGATATCATATCCACAGATTGCAACTAACTTCTCCAATTCGCACGGACGTATAGAAACATTCCAAGCAATGAGGCACTTTATGTCAATATCAACTCCGTTAAAATCTACATTTGCTTGAGCGAAATCACATTGAATAGAATAGTTATCCGGAATATCATTAAATGAATATGCAACAAATCTATCAAATTTAGTTATTTCTTCCTGTGCATATGACAGTGTATATTCAAAAAAGCCTTTTCCATTTACCGTTCGGTATTTTTTCCTTGTAATGTAATATCTATCGTTAGTATATTTTGTGCCATCTTCCAAATGTATACCCTTCAATGCAATATAAATTTTTTCATAATATGGATCTAATTCAAAATTCTTCTCCTGCGGATACCCTTCGAGATTACTCATCAGAACTAATCCAAACTTCTCTCTCATCTGATCTCTTAACTGATATAATTGAGATAAATAACCATCCATTAACCGAATAGCCCCATCCTCTGCAGGTACATAATGAGATGTCGTAATCTGAAGCGAATGATGTAGATCCCATATATATCCATATTCATTATTCTCTTTAAGCGGTTTCATATATTGGGTATACCATTTATCTTTTCCTCTAATTGGTACTTGTTTATTAGGATTTTCATGAGCATATATACGTGCTGCAATATGTTCTAAATAAGTGCGAAGAAATTGAATTACATAGTCTGCAACCTTTTGGGAATCTTGCAATACTTTATAGTCATCAATTATTCCACAGATTTTTGAATCAATATTATATATACTCTTTTCAATAATATCTATGTAATCCAAATTAACTCCTCCTAGAAATAATACTTCATTTATTATTTTCCATATTTTGCCGAATCTTCCGCAACCTTCATCACCTTATACTCTGGCTCATATTGATAAATCTTTGCAGAAGTAGCTGCTTCATTTCCTACATCTTCTGTTACGGAATACTCCTCAAAATTCTCCACCTGTTCCATAACTTTATTGAATACTTCCGGACTATACTGTGGTGGATAACCATTCTTCACCAAACAGATTTTTATGTCAAGTTTTAATTGGTTACGAACATTCTGATTATTGAGCCAATCAGCAAATGAGGATTTTGTATCAATAATATCCTTTATCTTCTTAGCTAATGCTTTACATTTATCATTGACTACAACACCGTCTACTTCTTTATCTGTTCCGTACTCAAAGTTATATTGGTCACGCAGTGAAATCAAAATATCATAAAATGCTTTTTCTTCAAAGGTTAAACCAATTTTACGAAAACTTTCTCTGTTCTCATTCATTTGACGAAGAATAGCTAAAGCCTGTTCCGTTGCAATCTTAATAATATCCTCAGATGCCTTTTCCTGTGTTTCTCCAGCTTCTTCTGCTGTGAGATGTTTACGTCTTTCATGATACTCCTCAATAGTCTTTTCCAGCATTTCTTGGAATGATTTTGCAGCTAACTGATTCACTTTTCCGTATTCCTTAATCTGCTTACGAAGCATTTTTACAAGAAGTTCTAACTTGGTTGCTGGCATTTTAACATCAGATAGTTTTTCAAAGTATTCTAGTGAAAAGATATCTTCTTCCTCGCCACTTTCAAGAACACTTTCTACCTGATTGTATTTCAATGCTTCTTCAACCATTTTGGAAACCGCTCGGTTCATAGTATCTGTATCCACTTCACTTGTTCCACTCATTTTGCGAACAAAACCAGCTATAGCCATAAAGCATTGTGCAAGTGCAGATTCTTCTTCTCCAAGGTTACCAGAAGGCTGACAAATATCAAAAGCAGTTCTCATTCGTTTTACTGTCTTTAAAAAGTAGGTTTTAAATAAAACCTTCTGAGACCCCTTATTTCCTTCTGTTTGTAATTCCTGCGTTGATGCAAATACATACTCGGCAGCTTTAGCAAGAAGTCTGTAACGCTCGATAGGATCACAATCTGGATTTAAGAAAGGTGATAAATCATAATCACTAAACAGCGTTTTTAAAATTTCTAACTCTTCCCTGAACACTGATGTAGCCTGTTCAACATCATCAGATGTAGGAGCAACCGAAGTATCTCCACCATAAATCTTCATTGCTTCACGCATATTGTCGCGAATGCCGATATAGTCAACTACCATACCAAATTCTTTTCCAGGATATTTTCTGTTTACACGACTAATCGTCTGTATCAGCAAATGCTTCTTAAGAGGCTTGTCATTATATAAGTACGTAAGACAAGGAACGTCAAAGCCTGTAATCCACATATCTACAACAATAACGATATGGAAGTTTGATTTTTCCTGTTTAAAAGCAGCATCAAGTTCTTCTGAACGCTTATCATTCTTAACACCACCCAAGTAATTATACATGTCTTCTTCATCGTTACTGCCGACACTAGACACCATTGCTATAAATGGCGTTGGCTTCAATTGTTTCAATTCTTCTTCGGTTACAGAAACTCCATCAGGTGATTTCTTTTCTTCAAACCATTCCGGATATTTATCCTTGAATTTCTGAAGTAATGCATATGCAATCTTTCTATTTGAACAAACAACCATTGCTTTTTGTATTCTGTCCGGATCACCTGCACAAGATGAAACATAATGGTCATGAATATCTGTAGCAAGACGCGCAAGTCTGGAAGGTTCCCCAAGAATTACTTCCATAGAACTCATTGCTTTTTTACTTGCTTCGATATCCTCATATGTTGCACCATCATCAGCACATTTTTTATAGTAATCTTCAATCTCTTTTACTTTTACCTTATCAAGTAAAACCTTTGCAATACGAGGGTGATATTTGATAGAAACAGTCAATCCGTCTGCAACTGCCTGATCCATGGTATATCTATCAATTTCATCACCAAAAGTCTGATAAGTCTCTGCAATAGGAGTACCGGTAAATCCAACAAAAGTAGCCTGTGGGAATGCTTCTTTCAAAACCTTTGCGTATGGCTTTGAAACCATAGCTTTCATATTTTCATCAGCATCCTTGCTGAATTGAATCTTCTTAGAATGTTCAAGCTGAGTTCTGTGTGCTTCATCAGAGAAACATATAATATTCTGTCGGTCATTAATAAGACCGATTTTGTCATCTTCCCGGTCGCAGAACTTCTGAATTGTGCAAATGTAAAAGCCGCCACTTTGCCTTGCGCCAAGTTCCTGTCTTAACTGTGCTCTGTTTTTTACAACAGCTACTTCACCAAGGTTCAAAAATTCCTTACTCTTTGTAAAAAGCTTTGCCCCCTGCTTTTGAAGTTCATCTCGGTCAACAATCAGGATAATTGTCGGTGAGCCGATTTCCGGTATATCTGTACAGCGAAGTGCAAGCTGACGGGCAAGAAAAGCCATTGTATAAGTTTTTCCGCATCCTGTCGCACCAAAATATGTTCCACCTTTACCGCTTTTTTGAACAACAGAATTAATAATACTTTGCTTGAGTAATCTTGCAGCAAAGAACTGTGGATAACGACATACAATTTCAACTTCGTCACTATCGTAAATGCTATCTTGAAAATAAATGTAATCTCTGAAAATCTCCAAGAATCGTTCAGGTGCATAAACGCCCTTTATCATTGTTTCGGTTTCTTCAAAAGGCAGAGTAGATACTGCATCTCCATCATTCACACGTCTCCATGCATAAAAATGCTCATAAGGAGTACGAACTGTTCCAAGTCTTGTTTTAACACCGTCGGAGATACAAGCCAAAGGACAGTAATGTAAAAGATGTGGAATATCTCTCCAATAGCGAATATTAATTTGCTCCCACGCATCATAAATGGTCGCATTTGCATCCGCAGGATTTTTTAACTCAATAACACACAGTGGCATACCATTTACAAATAAGAGTACATCCGGTCTACGATTTTCTTTCTGACCGTTATTTGTATATTCTACTGTGAACTGGTTTACTACTCGAAAAATATTCTTATTGCTATCTTTTTTAAAATCGATGAGAGGTATCATCCTTGCAATACCATCTTGAGGTGTAAACTGAATGCCATTAACCATCCAGCCATAAACCTTATGCAAGGTAGCAAAGTCACTTTCGCTTCCGACAAGTCGAACATTATCAAAAATCTGAGTCACCTCATCTTCGGTTAAATCTGGATTTGTATCGACTATGAACTTCTTGAAATCATCAGCAATCAGCACATCTCTTTTGGTTACGCGAGAAATGTTGTTACCAGAAGAATATATCCAGCCCTCAGTCTCCAAAAATCCAATGAAGGCATACTCATATTCCGATTCACAATAGTAACCATTGTATTCTTTTAACCTAGCCATAGATTACGCCTCCTTTGTTTTTCTCGCCTCTTCGATAGAACCCTTAATAAGAATCGGGCAGATATCTTTTATTTGCGCTTTGAGTTTTTCGTTAATCTCTTTACGCGTTATATATGCTTCGTGTATCTCCACAATAGATTTCTGAATCTCCAAATTTGGTATTGGAATCGATACATCTTTCATGTCCTCAAAACTAAATGTTTCTCTTGCACTCCCCCATGAATGAAAACGAGCATAACGATCAAATTCAGCTCTACAAAAGAATAAAAACAAATACTTAGGAAGTAGCTTAGCACTATCAGTTTGCATTACAGTTGATATTGAGGATACCAAATAGTTCTCATCTGACTGATTCAAGGCTAGCGACATTTTATCTGCTCTTCGCGAAGTGTCAGAAATAAAAGCAATCATTCCAGGCTCTACTACTTTATAATTATTCAGAGAAACTCCATCCATATTAGCTTTAGTATTTATAAATTCTTTACTTGTTGCAATTCCTCTTACAGAATCTAAAGTCAGACCACCTCCATTTTTCTGATTAAATTCCTCAATATACGCACCAATAATCTCACAAGGCAATTTTCGTCCTAAATTTTCAATATACGCATCACAAACCAATTTCAAATCTTCCAACCCACGCTCATAGCTTTGCTGATTTGCAATCATAGCATTGTAGATGTCAACATACTTTTGCTGAATTGGAAGTGGCGGGAGGTCGATTTCTATATCACACATATCTTCCCAATTAAAAGTTTCTCTTGCAGACCCCCAAGAATTAAATCGTGAATAACGATCAAATTCAGAACGATTAAAAAACATAAATAAATAGTCGGAAAGGAGTAATTCTGGATTACTTACATAAAAAACGGTATATATTGAGGAAATCAAAATATTGCCTTCATTTCTATTAAATGCAACAGCAATCTTATCACCACGCCTTGAGGTATCTGCTACATAAGCAAATTCATTCTCTTTAACTATCTTATACGATGTTAAGCTAACTCCATCCATATTAGCTTTAGTTTCAATGAATTCCTTACCTGTAGAGATTCCCCTAACATCATCAGCCGTATATTCTTCATCGGTATTTCGATTATCACATTGTTCAATCAGTTTCCCAAGTTTATATTTAGTCAATTCCATAACCAATCCCCCTAAATGCATCTTCCAACATCTGCTGGGATTTCTTTTCCTGCGCCAAAACTTCTTTCATTTCCGCCTGAATACGAGCCATTTCCTTTTCATAATCTATATCCAAATCACGGTCAATAAATTCTATATATTTGCTCGGAGTAAGTGTCCATCCCTTGCTTTCAATCTCATCAATACCCACACTACGATAAAGTTCAGGCACTTCATAATTCGTACCATCAGTGCCTTCGCTCTGCCATGTATGGTATATGTCTGCTGCTCTTTCAATCTGCTCCGTTACCAAACGTACCTTCTTTTTGTTCTCGCCTTTAACTGGTTTTTCCCTCCACTGACGTAAATCCATTAAAAAAAATTTCATGTTCACGATTACGAAGATTTCTACCGTGATATTTACCGCCTTTTTTATTCTGATTCAGTATCCAAAGGGTAACACTGATATCAGTAGTAATGAACAATTCTCTAGGAAGAACAATAATAGCTTCCACCTTATCTTTCTGAATTAATTTTTTACGAATTTCTAAAGTGTCACTGTCGTTTAATGCACCATTTGCAAGAAGAAAACCGGCAACTCCGTCAGCTTTCTTCAAATGCGAAAGCATATTGCAGAATCCTAGGCATAGTTAGCATTACTTTCGGTGGTGCTTACATAGTCTGCCCAACGAGCGTCATTTTTTAAATGTCGTTATACCAGCCTTTAAGGTTAAATGGGGGATTTGCCATTATATAATTAAAATACAATCCCTTATGCAAGTCATGAGTAAATGAAGAATCAGCCTCATCTCCAAGATTATGGCTAATTCCTCGGAGTGCAAGATTCATTTTTGCAAGACGATATGTCGCTGGTTCTTTTTTCCTGACCATAAATATTAATGCCATTTAAGTTTCCCTGCTTTGACTTTACAAGTTCAGCACTCTGAATAAACATACCTCCTGAACCACAGCAAGGGTCATATAAAGTGCCATCATAAGGTTCAATCATAGTTGCAATCAATTGAACCACGTCATGAGGCGTATAAAACTCTCCTTCTTCTTTTGTAGCATTTACTGCAAATTCTTTAAGAAAATATTCGTATACACGACCAATAAGATCCTTCTCTTCGCCAAATGCCTTATGGTTGATTTTGTTTACCTCATCAACAATTTTCTTTATATCATTGGCAGCTAGATTTCGTGCAATAAATGTTCCTTTAACAAAACACCCCTTTAATTGTGAATCTTCTTCCTCGAGTCTTTGCAAAGCAGTATCAAGTGCAACATTTAATCCCGGAGCCGGTGTATTAATGATTGTCGACCATCTTGCTTCTGGTGGTAAATTATATGTACCATCTGCAAAAAGTAGCATCATCAAAGAATGCTGCTCTAATGTTCTCATCTTCCGGATCTAATCCCTGTTCTATCAGCGTTTGCTTTAACCTTTCAATTCCGTCTTCATACTTTTCTCCAATAAATCTTAAGAATACAAGTGTAAGCATCATATCTCTCTTTTCAAAGAATGAGCCTGAGTTACGTGCCGCACGTAGGTAATCCCTACAATTAAATAAAATACTATCTAAGTTCAATGCTTTTTCAACTGTTTTCTTCTTAGCCATATTAC
>ENA-OQDC01000214-OQDC01000214.1-human-gut-metagenome-genome-assembly--contig:-NODE-214-length-45836-cov-16.375725_pt1 | contig 45836 bp, 36 predicted proteins | sample MGYA00242770_ERZ504601 | MGnify/ENA primary metagenome ERZ504601 (study PRJEB26092, sample SAMD00036305) | human gut metagenome | host: Homo sapiens | study: EMG produced TPA metagenomics assembly of...
CCTGCACATTCTGCCTGGCGGCAAGAGACCGGCGAACGCTGGCGTGCTGCTGGGCTCCGAAACCATGAAGCTCATGGTGGAGCAGGCGCTCACCCAATACGATTACGTGATTATTGATACCGCCCCGTTGACGGTGTCCAACGATGGCGCGGTATTCGGCCGTTGGGCCAAGGGCCTTCTGCTGGTGGTCAGCCGTAACGTGTGCGAGAAGAAGTCCCTGCAGGAGGCGTCCGACACGCTCGCCACCGCGCAGGTGCCGGTGCTTGGCTTCATCTTCAATCGTGCAGATCCGAAGAAGACCAATACGCATTCCAATTATTATTATTACTATGAGGATGGTGCGCCGCGCAGCAGCCATCGCGCGAAGGGGAAGAAGCGGCACTGATGGTTCCCTTCTCCATGGAATGAGGGGTGTATGGCAACTGAGAACGATGATTCCCGGTCTATGAACGGTATTCTGTCCAACATATCTCGGGATGTGGTGGACACCAGCTGGGATATTCCTCCGCTGACCTTCCCCAAATTGCAGCCTACCGATTCGGAAGAAGCCGATGGTGCGGATGGGGCTTCGCTTGCTGAGCCCCGCACCATCGCTTCCTCCGTACCTGCGCAAACGGAACAGCCGGTTTCGGCTGCGCCAACAATCGCGGATATACCCAGTATGCCGCTCGACACCATCGATTTCGATGATGCGGTTGCACCAGCCGATGCCGAGGAAACCGCCACTTTGCCACCCCTCGTCTCTTCGACAGATGAACAGGACGTCGAAGCAACTCAGGCCTTTGATACATCAGGTGGCATAACCGACCTAGAGGAGCTGGCCGCGGAAGATCCGGAACATGATCCGCTGAAAACCATTCCGGTCGCACCGAAAGAGCCGTCTGCGGACAAGCGAAAGATTATTGCCATTGTCGCTGCGATTGCGGCAGTGGCGGTTGCTATTGCCGGTGTCATCGTGGTACGCAATCGTATCAATTCGAAAGAACAGCGTGCGGCAGTGGTGGTATGCGAGAAGGCGAAATCCAAATACTCCAAAGCCAACGAAAAACTGCAAAACGCCATCGAACAGGCAACTAGTCTGCAGGGCACTGCGGCAAACCAGGTGGCGGATGCCGCCACAATCGACCAGCTCACTCAGGCCGTGACCAAGGCGCAAAACCTCAAGACGGTCGGCGGATGCTCGGTGTTGCTGTCCGAAACCACACTGCGTGCGCACGCCCGTAGCATGAGCAAGCAGATCAGCAATATCAAAGAACAGACCAAGGCCGTTACCGCAGCAGCCACAGCTGTGGACGCCAGCAAGCGAGCTTTGGAAGTGAATAAGACGACTGCCGCATTGCAGAAGGCCATTGCCGACGCAAAGACGTTGCTTGACGGTTCTGCAGGCGAGGTCGCGGACGAGTCGACACGTGACGCGCTTGCCAAGGCGATTGACGCTGCCCAGAAACTCCTCGATGGCAAAAGCACTGATGTTATGGCCATGCAGAACGCTTCGAAGGTGATTTCCTCGACTTCTGACGGCGTGAACAAGTCTGTGGCGGAGCAAACTGCGGCTAATGCCCAGTCGAATACCAATTCGAATACCAATAACGGCACTACGAACCGGCGCTACACATATACGTGGCAATTTGGTCCGGGCTCTGGAAACGGTGTGAACGGTGGTGGTTCGACCGGTGGCAATAACAATGGTGGCTCAACCGGTGGTAATGGCGATTCGACCGGCAACGGCAACGGCGATTCAAACGGCGGCGGTAACGGCGATTCGAATGACGGTAATGGCGATTCGACCGGCAACGGCAACGGCGATTCAAACGGCGGCGGTAACGGCGATTCGAATGACGGTAATGGTGGTTCGACCGGCAACGGCAACGGCGATTCAGATACAGGTACTGCTGGCGAATAAGCCATACCGGAGAAGGATTTGGATATAGCGAATGGTACCCCCATAGGTCCCTCTTAATTTCTGGGGGGGGGCTGTGGTAAATTGTTTGCCGTATGCAGCTGAAGGGGAGGGAGATACATGCAAGGCGTGAATACCGGTGAATCCGGCGCACCAAACGGCGAGCAAGGTATGAGGACTCAAGAGATTCATATCGTCTCGTCCAATGCGCATCGACAGGCATACGCGTCCATGCAGAATCAGCGTCTGCAAAAGCAGTTCGAGCCGATGACTTTTTCCAATACCCCGTTTCCTGCGGAAAAGGAAGGACATAGGCGCGGCAAGGCTGAATCGACTCCCCGGTGGCGTTTCGCCTTCGTCGCCAGCCTGATCGCCATCGATTTGGCAGTGATGCTGCTTTCGTTGACCGTCAGCCTTGTAATCAACGGTGCTGCTTTCGATGCCATCGGCGATGTGATGCCGTTTTGGCTTTTCCTCATTCTGTTCAGCCTGATTTGGTTGCTGTGCTTGGCATTCGCGGGCACATACCACCGCCATGTTATGGCGGACGGCTATGAGCTGTATGCCAAAATCATCAATGCGTCGTTGCTGACCATCATCTCATACTGCAGCCTTGCATTTATTTTCAAACTTGCATTGCCCCGTACTGCGTTGATTATCGCGCCAGTCATCGCCTTCTTCTTGGATATCATCGCACGTTGGCAGATGCGTCAAGCGTTGCATCGTCACCGCAGCAAAGGCTCTTGCAAGTACAGAACGGTGGTCATCGGATCTTCCGATGGCATCAACAAAGCCTTGCAGACCATGCGCAACTGCATGAATTGGGGGTACGAACCAGTTGCTGTATGCCCAATTGAAGCGGATCCAGCTTCAAAAGACGCTTATGTGGTTACCTCATACACACCGGATGCCAATATCGAAGGCTCCAGCAAACTTAAGGTGATTCCTTTCAACTCGGCATTCCCACGTATTTGCGAAAGCCTCGGTGTACAGGAAGTCTATGTGGCTGACGTGCTTTCGCGTGATTCCGAAATGTTGCATGGTCTTTCTCTTGCGGTGGAGTCGCTGGGTATGGAACTTGCCTTGGCGGTCTCCCTGGCGGATGTGAGCGGCCACCGTTTGTATCTGCAAAACACCACGGAACAGCCGGTTCTGTTGGCTTCCCTGCCGCAGTACACGGGAGCTGCGAACGTAATCAAGCGTTTGCTGGACATCATCGGCTCACTGTGCGCGCTGATTATTTCCTCTCCGATTCTTCTCGGCGTCGCCATCGCCATCAAGCTTGATGATGGCGGTCCGGTGTTCTTCTCTCAGACCCGTATCGGACTGCACGGCAAGCCGTTCAAAATGTATAAATTCCGTTCCATGGTCACCAATGCTGAGGAGCTGAAGAAGAAACTCGCTGAGGAAACTGGGCAGGAAGACCGGTTCATCTTCAAAATGAAAGATGATCCGCGTATCACCAAGGTAGGTCACTTCATCCGTAAGACTTCTTTGGATGAGTTCCCGCAGTTCTACAACGTGCTCAAGGGCGATATGTCTCTGGTCGGTCCGCGCCCGGCATTGCCGGAAGAAGTGGCCCGCTATGGTTCCCTATATTCCGCCCGACTGCTGGTCAAGCCGGGCATCACCGGTCCGTGGCAGGTGTCCGGCCGGTCCGATCTTTCACAGGAGCAAAGCGAATATTTGGATGTCTCCTACATTGAGAATTGGTCCATCGCTGGAGATCTTGCGATTCTTGCCAAAACCGTGATGGTAATCTTCACTGGCCGTGGATCGTACTGAGCCAATAAGTGGGTTTTCTGTGATTTTCCCTCTGTTCTTGTGATGGAACAGAGGGAAATTTCATTTGGCGGCCGAAAAAAAGGGGTGCCATGTGGCACAATAATGCGCTGGAATAGTCAAATTGAGTGCTTAATGATTTGAGGAGCAAAGCATGGGGCAACATGCTCAAGCAATACGGGAAAAACATACGGCACGGAATGTGACGCTTATTGTACTTGCGGTGCTGGTTGTGCTACTTGCCATTGCTGCAGTGTTTGGTATGCAACTGTATAAGCAGGCAAAAAGCGTCAAGGCGCACGAATCGCAAGCCATATCCTCACTATCCGCAATCAATGACCCTGCAAAGCTCAAGGATGCCGCCGCGTCGCAGGCGTCCATCGCGCAGGCTCAGCAGCAGACGGCGCAGGCCAAGCAGATTGCGCACGGTTCATTATGGAACGTGGCTGCGAAAATGCCGTTCGTCGGCAGTGACATCGCCACTGTGCAAGGCATGACGGAAGTCGTGGACAATCTTGCACAGCAGACACTGCCATCGTTGACCACTGCAGTGCAGCAGCTTGCCGGGGCCAATCTTTCCGGTGCGGAAGGGCAACTCAACCTGCAGCCAATCGCCGATGTGCAAGGCAACTTCGACAAGCTCAACCAGCAGGTGCAGCAGCAGAACAAGCAGTATAACAGTCTTGCCGAGCCGAAAATCGGCATGGTGAAGAAAGCCTATCAGCAGGGCAAGGACCAGCTTGACAATATCGCCGATCTGGTCGGACAGGTCAGCAACGCCACTCACATGCTGCCTTCCTTCCTCGGCCAGAACGGTGCCCGCACATACTTGCTGGCGGCACAGACCACATCCGAAACACGTTCCGGCGGCGGCTTGGTTGGCTCTCTCGGCACCATGACTGCGGATCATGGCAAAATCGCGGTGGGGGACTTCCACCCGAATGGTGAGTTCGTCAATGGCAACAACGGCACCGCTGAGGAACATGCGGTATTCAACAGGCCGTTGGGTTTCTCCTTCGACGTGCGAGACACCTTCGCGGTGCCGGATGTTTCCCGCAACGCGGAAATGCTCAACGCTTCATGGCAGCGTTCGCAATATGCCTGCAACATCGACGGTTTGATTTCCGTGGATCCGGTGTTCATCCAGAAAATGGTGGAGATCAACGGACCCGTCACTTTGTCCAACGGCACTGTGCTTACCGGCGAGAACACCGCCGAATACATGCTCAACACCATCTACAAGGACGTTCCTGTGGCACAGCAGGACGAATACTTCGAGTACATTGCCAAAACGGTGATGGACGGCGCTTTTGGCAACATGACTGTGGACAAGATGATGAAGGTGGCGCAAAGCATCGGTGATTTGGCCGAAAACCGCCACTTCTACGCCTACACGTTCCACGATGACGAAGCGAAGTACTTCCAAGGTGCTGGACTCGCCAAGAATGCGCCTGAGAGCGAGACCAATCCGGAAACGGGCATTTACATCAGCGAGCAGAATCCTTCGAAGATGGGTTGGTATATCGACCGTACCAGCGAAGTGGCCAAGACAGGGGACAAGACCTACCACGTGAAGTACACGCTGACCAACCGTATGACTTCCACGGAAATGGCTACCTGCACGAGTTACATTCTCGGTGGTGAGCAGAAGGGCATTGGTGGCGTGCCCGTGGCGCCGAGTGGCACATCCGCGCAGCGTGTGCTGATTTACGCGCCTGCAGGTGGTTCGATTGGATCAATCGCCGTGACCGGTGATGTGCGTGACCGTAGCAATGCCACCATGGACGGCAAGCCATTGAACTCCAGTATGGCGTACATCGCACCTGGCAAGAGCGTGACGTACGAGTTCGACGTGACCGTGTCTGACAAGGCCACGGCTGATATGAAGCTCGATCAGACGCCGTGTGGCAAAATGACCAATGATGTGAAATACAACTATTGAAATATGGCGCGGTAATTCTCGACATTATTGGTGCATGATTTCCTTGAATTCATCTCAATGAAAACTTGTTCAATGAAGTCTATGAATTATTGCTATATTCCTGGAAATACAGGGGGTATTTCTGCCGGAAAGCGGAGATACCCCCTATTTTATTAGTGAAAAAAGGGTGTATTTCAATTGGAAATTTTATATCTGATTTTTGATTATCCGCATAAATACAATACTTTCAAGCATTTTGACGTATAGGAAAACATTCATTTTACCACGAATTTACCACGATTGAATGAGCCTTGATATGACCTATAAAATAACACTCAAAAGACATCATTATACCTAAATGGTGTCTTTTAAAAAAGCAGTCAATCCTAAGACTAACTGCTTTGTGTGTACGGGTATGAAAATTTCAAACTATAATTTTTCGAATTACACTTAACTGAAAAATCCTAAAATAAAGGTAGTAACTATAATTACGATAGGCATATACCGCATATAATACGGTTCCTTATAATCACTTATTGAATGCGATTTAGTTATTACTAGTTTGTGTGTAAACCTAAAACAAAAATAACCTATAAGTGTTCCGACAATATTTGTAATAAGGTCATTTATATCTGTTGCTCTATACAAGGTAAATAACTGAACAATTTCAATAGTAAAGGATAGTCCGCAACCAATTAAAAGTGTATTTTTTATGCTTTGATAACTCTTACTTATAAGGGGGCATAAAAAACCTAATGGAACAAAGAGAAAAATATTCAAAATAAAACTCAAGCTAAACCCGTCACTAAACGGAATTAGATTTATATTAGGATTGAAGAACGCTTCTCCTAACCTTGATAACCTTATATATTCACTAAGGGTAGGAATACCTACAATATTTGTCAACATTACACATAAGTAGTAATAAAATACCAAGAATAAAATTGATATTCTAATTTTGGATATTGTCTTATTTTTCTTGAAAATTATAATCAGCATTACGCAAATTACGATTATTCCAAGTAAAAAGATAGGATTAACAACTAGCAAATCTTTAATAGCGTCAAACAGACCTTGTTGAATAGAAACGTCTGATTGATTACTTGAAACTGAATTCAATCGGATAGCCCCCTTTTTTAACTTTATAATATTTTCTAAAATCATTTTTACATATAAATCTTAAAAATTTTCTGTTATAAATCTTAATATTTTTTAAATTTATAATATACTTTCAGATTTCAGAAAGGAAATTTTTTTGTATCTTCACACCCATATTATAACAGTTCCATATATCCACTACAATAAAAATCAACATACCCTTTAAATATTTTGCATTGAAAATACACACTTTTTCTTTCTTCCTCTTGATTACCCAACACAGAAAAGGAAAAGCCCTGTCAAGAGCCTTGCCACCATTGGTGGTGCTTTGCACTCTTTACTGGGCTTTTTGTTTGCTGTATCTTCCATACAAGAGGAAATTAAAGACCTCTGTTCCATTTTGCCTTTAGATAATCTTCATAATCTCCCTCATTAAAGTCTACTTGTGGAGAAGTATTAGGAATGTTTTTTCTGTTATCTATATCCGCAAGTTGACGGAATATCCAGTCATCATAAGGGTTGTGATATTTGTATTCTTTCGGCTGTTCTCTGTATCGGTCTAACCCTCGCATTTCCTTATGTACTTTCATCATACGTTCTATTTTTTGACGCTGTATCAACTGTTTGATTTCCATAAGTTCTTCAATTTCTACAACCTCATTAGAAAGATAATTGCTGATGTATCTAATCAATATGGTTTCCATGTAATTGTTGTATTATATTACATGTAATTAATATCCTATATTTTCAAGGGGTTGGCATGTCTGTTCTTGACGGATTTGAAGCAGTGGGAGAAAAGACCACCACCAATAAGATGACCATGACGGTCATGGAATCATCCGTTCGCTTTTCCAAAGGCGTGACCGAAGCGCTCGGATGCCCGGCATACGTGAAATTGCTGGTGAATGACAAGCAGAAGAAGATCGCAGTCCAGGCATGCGACGCCAAAGACGAGAACGCCATCAAGTTCTGCAAGACCAAGCGAAGCAAGGCCGATGGCGTCGACTCTGACGCTGCAGGAAAGGCTTCTTCCGTGACCGTGCGTACCACCGATGTGCTGGTAGCGGTGCAGAAGTATTTCACTTTCCCGCCGGTCGCAGACGACCAGATTGCCTATTTCGCCATGGATGGCGAGTCCTACCCGGATGAGAAGGTTGTCATTTTTGCTGTGGCCGATGCTTCAAAGGGTGTATCCGGCAAGCGCGGTCCCCGCAAAGGTTCGCATCATACGGCCAAAGATGGCGAGTAAGTGAACAATATTCCGCTCAGCTTGAAAAATCGCATATAGTACAGTTCTCTTGATGTGAGTGCTGTACTATATGCAGTATCTTGATAGGCTGTGCGAATCGTCCATAAACGCTAATAATGAGTACGTATGCATCCAGCCCAAAAATCCTGAAAAAGGGAGCTTGGAATGAATGTGGCAGGTAGTGGGCGTGTAGGATCTTCGTTCAGTATTCGAGTCGCTCAAAATAACGTGCTTGGTTGGCGATGGACGGTGGAAAAAGAGCATGATGGCTTTTTCGAGCCCGTTGCGTCTGGCCGTTCGCTCACGCGTAAGATGGCCAAAAGGGCCGCGATAAAAGCGATGAATGAATTGCGTGCATAAACAACCGTAACGCCATGAATGGCCTGCATCTTTCCATATGAAATATAAAAGAGGCATATAAGACAGGAGAGGTTCCGCACAATGTGTGCGGAACCTCTCCTGTCTGAAAAACTAAAACTCAGTAGCAGTGGTGGGCGAGCCAGTAGGTGTAGGCGCCCTGGATGGAGCCGTAGCGCTGTGCGCAGTAGCCCCAGAACCACTTAAGCTGGGTCTGGTAGTTGGTGGCCCAATCGGCACCGGCGCTCACCATCTTCGAACCGGGCAGCGCCTGCGGCAGACCGTACGCGCCGGAGCTTGGGTTCGTGGCTGCGACGTTCCAACCGGACTCATGAGAAATGATGTATACGGTGGCGGTGAAATCGGCCTCGGAATAGCCGCTGGACAGCAGATAATCGTGAGCCCACTGCTGCATTTCGCCAGCCGGCACGGTGGTGCCGATCGACGCTGCGGCCGCGGACGGCGTGGACGAGGAGCCGGTTCCGACGAGAATCACCTTGTCGGTCGGAGCCTTCTTCACGAAAGAGCTGATCATATTGGAAGACATGACCTTGCCGCCGGACTTGGTGACGAGGTTCGTGGTCTCCATAACACCGTTCGCGCCTTCGGTCTCGACCTTCTCCTGGCCCTTCGGCAGGCTGGAGGTCTCCTTCTTGACCGTGTTGAATGCGATATCCGTATCAGACACCTCAACGGAAGCGCCGGCACGTTCGATCTTGATGACGGTGTTCTCGTTCACCTTCGTATCCAAAGACGGGGAAACGGTGTCTTCCGTATCAAGGGTGATGTCGCCCGCGTCAAGCACGGACTTCACGTCGGTGAAATGCATGCCGGGAACCACGCGGGTCTTGCCGTTGATCTTCACGGTGACGTACGAAGTATCTCCGGAAAGCGCCTCACGGGCGTTGCCACGGGAGGCTTCGATGCTGTCGGTGACGGAATACGCGGTGACCTGCTTGGCAGGAGACTTCTCCGCGGTGGCGTACAGATTATGCGACACGATGCCGCCAGTGGCCAACAGCCCCACTGCCGCAACCGTTGCGACAATCTTCACCATCTGAGATTTGCCCGGCAAGGCAAACGTAGTTGGTTGGGCATGTTTCTTATGGCTAGCCATTCTGCTCCTACATCGGGTACAATTCCTCGGCGGATTCCGTGCCTAGGGCACGGCGCACAACCGCTAGGGTTCCGCCGGAATGCGCGCAACTGCATATAGTCTACCGCACCCCAAGGAACTTGAAGATAACGTATGCAACGCGCAGGCGACGGGCCGAATCATCGTTCCGACTGACTACTTGGCATTTTCACTTTGGCGTCTCCGCTGGAAGCGGTGTCCCCATCGGAAGCGGCCGCATCCATATCCAACGCCTTGGCCTGGCTGATCAGATCATCCAAATCGGAAGCGCGCAACGCGCCGGCCTGCTGGAAGATGATCTGCTGCTTCTTGACGACCATCAGCGTCGGCACTGCCTGAACCTTGGCCGCGGCGGCCAGATCGGGATTCTGATCGATATCCACCTTCGCGAAATAGACGTCCGGATTCGCCTCGCTTGCCTTCTCGAACGTTGGGCCGAATGCACGGCACGGACCGCACCACGTGGCCCAGAAATCCACGAACACTAGATCATTGGATTCGACGACCTGGTTGAAATCCTGCGAAGTGACTGCATGCGTTGCCATATGCGTTCCCCATTCCCCGGCTTACGCTATAAGCCGATTTCAAAAACAATATCGTGCAATGCTGCGCAATATTGCGAAAGACCGTTTGCGAAAAGTATATAGCCGCACGCCACGCAAACACACTGCCGCACCCGATTGCGCTATGGGAAGAATCGGAAGCACGTGACATTCACATGCCGTGCGTGATAATGGAACCATGCCAGTGATGAATGATGAAGTGCCCGACGAGGGCGATTTCGACGCCAACCGCCATCGCGGGGAATTCGACGACATTACGCCGGAGGATTTCATCCGCGGAATGGGCAACCCTCCGGGATGGCTCCCATCGGACGAAATCAACCGCATGCGCCGCGAAATACCGATTCCGTACGTCGTGGTCGTGCCGGTGCGCACCGACGATCTCGGCAGGGTGGCGCAAATCGGCTCGCTGCTGCGCGTCACCGACGACGGCGGCATCGAACGCACATTGATCGCCGGACGTGTGCTCTATCACGAATCGTTGCGTGAAGCGGTGGCGCGCAACGTCGCAAAAGATTTGGGCGATATCGCCCTGCCGCAGCTGCCGATCAGCCTGCAGCCGTTCACCGTGGCCGAATTCTTCCCGACACCCGGCCTATCCGACTATTACGATCCACGCCAACATGCGATCGCGCTGTGCTACGTGGTGCCGATCGCCGGCGATTGCAAGCCGCAGGACGAGACGCTCGACGTGGAATGGGTCGACCCGTCCGGAGACATGCTCGACACCTTCGTCGGGCAGATGGCCAACGGCTACGGCACCATCGTGCGGCAGGCGCTCGCATGGACCGGCAAGTAGGACAAGCCGCGCAAGCGGGGCAAAAGCCAAGCAAACTAGGCGAACAGGCAGATAGGGGAGGATTAGAAAAATATGACGATTGAACTGAACAACAACATATATACGGACGGCGGCAACGATACCGAAACCACGCCGGTGGTGCTCGTGCACGGCTTCCCGGTGGACCACCGCATGTGGGACGAGTGCGCGGCGGCTTTACGCGACCAAGCTGTGAAACAAGGCGTGAAACCATTTGCGATCTGGGCTCCGGACATGCCCGGCGCCGGCGAAGGACCGATTCCGTCCGACGAAGACAGCGGCGGCAAGGACGCCGACGGCGCGTTCCCATACGGACTGGACCGCATGGCGGACGCGTACGTGGACCTGCTGCACGCCGCCGGCTACGGCAAAGCCATCTGGGTGGGCCTGTCGATGGGCGGCTACCTGATTCTCGACATCCAACGCCTGCATCCGGAAGCGGTGGCGGCGCTCGCCCTGTGCGACACGAAAGCCGACGCCGACTCCGCCGACATGCGATTGAAGCGCGTCGCAATCGCCACCGACTGCGAAACGACCGGCACACACGAGCCGGTCATGGGATTCGCCGTGCCGTCGGAAGCCGATTCCACCGTGAAGCAGTCGGACGCCTACTGCAGGCAGTTCGAAACGTGGATCAACGAACAGCCCGCCGACGGCATCGCCTGGCGCGAACGCATGGCCGCTGGCCGTCCCGACCTGAACGACGTGCTGCCGAACATCAACGTGCCAGTCGCAGTAATCTGCGGCGACAAGGACCCGTCCAGCCCGCCGGCAGTGATGAAGCCGGTCGCCGACGCGATGACGAAAACCGACGTGACGATGACGGTGATCGACGACTGCGGCCACTTCAGCGCGTACGAACACCCCGACCAGGTGGCCGCCGCGTTGCTGGAACTGGTGAAGCGAGTCGGCTGAGCCGGCTGCGACGATTATCTGTGGCAGACCATCCGGCGTATCGACAAGATATAGAGAAAATATATAAAACGTATATACGAAATATGTACTACGTATGTATAAAGAATATATTCCGTATATAACACGCATGAAAGAGGCAACACAACCATGAGCGTGTTCTCACCACTGGCATTGACGCAGACCCTGCCGTTCCTGCCACTCGCCCAAGGAGACATCGACTACGAAGTGGCACGACGCGGCGAACCCGACCTGTTCGCCAAAGTCCTGGCGGAACCGGCAACGAAAGTCATCCTCGTCAAAGACGGCAAAGTGGCCGTGCCGCACGGCCAAGGCGCCATCGCCGACTACGCCAACGTGAAAATGCGCCTCGCCCAACTGCCGGGCGCGTACGTTGCCGCGGAACTCGAATCGCACCCATCGGCGCTCGCGATATTCCTCGGCTCGTACGGCGGACGATTGGGCGAGCACGTCGTCGCCGTGGACGTGACGCACGTCCAGCCGAACGATACGACGATTACGGTTGCGACGGCTTGCAGCGGGGGAGCGGACGACGCGTTCGCCGAAGTGCCGGCGCATGAATCGCAGGAAAACGCGAAATCGCTGCTGGAAAGCGCGGCAACCCGATTCGACTGGGTGGACCTGCGCGGATTCGCGCCCCACGCCAGCGCACGCGAAGCCGGACAGGCAACCTCCGCCATCTCGCTCAGCATGTGGCACGCCCGGCAGCGTCACTGCCCGACGTGCGGCGCGCCCGTCGAACCGGCGCTCGGCGGCTGGGCTCAACATTGCATGAACGACGAGGATGGCAATCGTTTGCTGTTCCCCCGAATCGAACCCGCGGTGATCACCGCGATCGTCGACCATGATGACCGTCTGCTGCTGCAGCACAACAGCGCATGGCGCAACAACGGCCTGTACTCGGTTTCGGCCGGATTCGTGGAGGCTGGCGAAAACCTGGAGCACGCATGCCGGCGCGAGGCCAAAGAGGAAGTCGGCATCGAAATAGGCGAACTCAAATATCTCGGCTCCCAGCCGTGGCCATTCCCCTCGTCTCTCATGATGGCGTTCAAAGGCGTGGCGGTCACCACCGACGTGCACGTGGACGGCGAGGAAACGTTGCAGGCGCGTTGGGTCACACGCGACGAATACATGAGCGAACTGGTTTCGGGACGTATGGAGGCTCCGGGCAAAGCCACGATCGCACGCTACATGATTGAGGAATGGCTCGGCCACGACCTGCCGTGACAAGACCTGCCATTATAAAAGGTGGTATCGGCTGAGCCTGTCTTCGGGGCGGTTGCCGGGGGAGCTTGTTTAGGTATTCGTTTGGGCACTCGTCTGCGTATCATGCTGCATGGTATGTACCGTTAAGAGAGTGAATGAGGAAACCACATACATGTCTGATAGAAGTGGGCAGAACGATACGGACAACAGCTTCGCCGGCATCTCGTTTGAAGGGGTGAATGCCGTGCCGCCGCAGTCTGGTGAGAACGGCGATACGATCAATCTCGCCGACGTGGCCGATGTGTCCGAACAGGACGACGTGTCCAACGCCGCCACCGAGACCATGCCGCCGTTGAATTTCGCATCGGACCAGACCCAGCCGTTCCAGTCATTCCCGACGGCCGGTGCCGCCGAAACCACGCCTGCCGGAACTGTCCCCAACGGAGCTGTTCCCACTGGTGCCATTCCTACCGGTGACATGCCCTCATCCACGCCCGCTCCCGCCATTCCCGTGCTCACCATGCCGGTCGAAGGAGAAGCCGTCGTGGCCAAGAAACGCAAACTGCCGCTGATCATCACCGGAATCGTGCTCGCCGTGCTGGTGGTCGCCGCGATCGCCGGCTTCTTCACCGCACGCTGGTACTTCCAAGACAAGGCCGCGCCGGGCGTGACCTTCGGCGGAACCAGTGTGGCCGGACAGACCGCCGACCAGCTGAAAAACACGGTGACGGCCGCCGTGAAGAACACCACCGTGAACATCAAGGACGGCAACGGCAACAACGCTTCCGGCAGCCTGAGCGACCTCGGCGTGAGCTACAACGTCGACAAGACGGTCACGGAACTGCTCGCCGCCAAGCACCAGACCAACGGCGCACTCGAATACATCAACGAAGTCAACCCGTTCGTCAAGAAGAACGTGCCGCTGAACGCCAAGTCCAACAAGCTGGCCCTCAGGACGTTCGTCACCGACAAATTCGTGCAGGACGCCGACCGCGCGGTACCGTCCACCGCATCGTACGATGCCAACGCGCGCGCCTTCGTCGCAGTGGAAGGCCGCGGCGGCAGGTCCCCGAAGGTGGACAACGTGATCGACGCGGTCGCCAAAGCAATCGCGAACCCGGGGCACAGCGGCAGCGTGACGATCACGTACGAAACCATCGACGTGCCGGTCGCACTGCCTGAAGCCCAAAACGTGGCCGACCAGGCAAACGCGCGACTGAACGCGCCGATCGTGCTGGACAACGGACAAGGCAAGACCTTCCAGATTCCAGCCGAAGTCGTGGCCTCATGGCTGAAAACCGACGCCGACCTCGAACACGGCACGCTTTCGCTGTCCTACGATGACAACGCCATCACCAACTACGTGCAGCAGCAGGTCCCAGCCCAGCTCAACCAGGACGCGGTCGACCAGGAAGACGCCGTCGACAACAGCGGCAAAGTGCTGGCCACCATCGTCAAAGGCGTGAACGGCGTGAAGGTCAAGAACATGGAGGCGCTCGCACCGAAGATCGGCGAAGCGCTCAAAAACGGCCAAGGCGCCACCATTCCGGTGGACGGCGACGTGCAGAACTTCAAAACCGTGCAGAAGAAGAGCGAATACCGCATCGTGGTGGACCGCACCGCGCAAACCGCCACCGTGTATCACAACGACGAGGCCGTCAAGACCTTCCCGGTGTGCACGGGCACCACCGGCAAGCACGAAACCGACCTGGGCACCTTCTACATCTACCTCAAGTATCAGATCCAGGACATGACCGGCCTGAACGACGACGGCTCGCGCTACCTGTCCAAGGGTGTGAAGTGGGTAAGCTACTTCTACGGCGGCGAAGGCTTCCACACGGCAAGCTGGAACAATTACGGCATCGCCCACGGCGACCCGGCGCACTACGGCTCCCACGGCTGCGTGAACATGTACGAAGCCGATTCCAAGTGGATCTACGACAACTGCCCGGAAGGCACCATCGTGCAGGTAGTCGGCGCCATGCCATCCGGACCGGTACGCTGACCCGTTACGCGTGGCGCGGGTGCGCGGCGTTCGCATACGCCGTACAATGGGCGGCATGAGCGAAGCAAACGATAGCAAAGTGAACCTCGACGTGCCCGAGCACCTCGAATACTCCGACGAGCACGTGTGGGTGGATTCCTCCGTCGAACCCGCCATGGTGGGCGTTACCGAATACGCCACCGAACAGTTCGGCGAACTCGTGTACATCGATTTGCCTGAAGTCGGTACGCAGGTCGAAGCTGGCGACGAAGTGGCGGAATTCGAATCCTCCAAGGCGGTCACCGCGCTGGTCTCGCCGGTGGCTGGCACCATCCGCTACGTCAACAACGAGGCTGCGGACGATCCGAGCATTGTGACGGACGATCCGTACGGCGAGGGCTGGATTTTCAAGATCGAGCTTGAGGATGACGAGCCTGACCTGCTTAGCGCTGACGAGTATGCCAAGATTGTGGCTGACTGAATAGCACGGACGTCTAGTTTTAATTACGGCTGCGGCCGGCGGGTACGATGCGCGGCACACTCAAGGCCGTTCGGCCGGGCTTACGGTCGCGCATCGTACCCGCCGGCCGCAGCCTTTTTATGGGAAGTGCCTTGCGGGGCCCTGAAAGTTCCCTGATTTTCTCGGTGGCGTTACTGTTTGTTCGAACGCGACCCCTATAGTGGGCATATGAGTGAAATTCAGCCGTTGCCGCAGTTCCCGCCGCAGCGTGCGCCGCAGCACGACCAGCAGCGCGAACAGCAGCGTATGGGGGAGCGGATGGACGATTCTTGCGATGACATGCCCACCGTGCCGATTCCGGCACGCAAGGTGGTCACCACCTTCGACGCGGCCTCCAGACATGAGCGTCTTGAAGTCAAACCGCCGCTGACCAGGCTGTTCCGCCGCACGATCACCAAAGCATTCAGCGTCTGGCTGAAATTCTCGACCGCATTGGTACGGTCGCTCGACTGGTATCCACGTGTCGAACCCTACGTCGGCTATGGCACCGAACATTACTCCCGACTGATCTGCCGTACCGTATACGGCCCGTTCAAACGGCAGGCCGGCCGCCTGATTCGCGGCATCCGTGGCATGCTGATGGTGCCGTCCCCGCATACCAAAGTGCGGATCGCCATCGATGACGTGCCCATCGAAACAGTGCAGGTGGGTGCGTCGGAAGTATACGACGCGATCGACAGCAATCCTGATATTTCCAGCGAATTCGCTGCATCCGACGATGCCGGCTACCTCGACCTCGTCGCCGAGCATTCACTCGAACCGGGCATCCACAACGTCTCGTACAAAGTGCGCAGCCGCAAGCCGGTCAACGCCAACCTTTTCACCATTCCCAGCGGCACCAAAGTGGGCGTGATCTCCGACGTGGACGACACCATCATGGTCACGCAGGCGCCGCGCCTGATGAAGGCCGCCTACAATCTGCTGCTGCTTAATCCGCGCAAAAAAGTGCCGGTGGCCAGCATGAACCTGCTGTTCAACCGCATCGCGGACATGTTCCCGGACGCGCCGTTCTTCTACCTGTCCACTTCGCCATGGAATGTGGAAAGCTCGATCCGCCATTTCATTACGAACCACGGTTTTCCGGAAGGTCCGCTGCTGCTGCGCGACCTCGATCCTCGTCCGAAAACGTTCATTCCTTCCGGAGTGCAGCACAAACTCGAGTATGCCGAACAATTGATGGCTGATTTTCCTGATATGAAGTTCATTCTGATTGGCGATGACGGGCAGAAGGATCCGACCACGTACGCCACGATCGCACGCCGATACCCAGGGCGTGTGCTGGCGATCGGCATCCGGCAACTGTCCCCGCGCGAAGTGACCGGCAATTTCGGTTCCGTTGCCGGGCGCGTGGCCACGCAGCCGATGCCGGTCACCGACGTGCCGGTATTCACGGGAACGACCGGATCGAACATCATGAAAACCATGCTGCCGTACCTGCGCGCCACCCAAGCCGCGGATGGCGAAACCGACTGACCGGCCCGGAATCCGGCAGCATGCATGGCTGCACGGTGCGGCTGCCGGAAGCATCGGCGCACATCGCCGTCGGAAAGTTAGGCGGCGCAGGCCGGTATAATCGCGTGCATGAGTGAATTTCGGGGCATGAACGACCCGTCCGCATCGGAGCAGGATGGGTTCGGCGCGATTCCGCGCGCGAAACGGGTGCCGAAGGAGCGCACCTTCCATGGCGACACCTTCATCGATCAATACGAATGGCTGCGCGACAAGCAATCGCAGGACGTTCAAGACTACGTGGCGGCACAGAACCGCTATTGCGAACAGCGTATGGCACCGCTCAAATCACTGCGGAAGACGCTGTTCGAGGAATTCAAATCGCATGTGCAGGAAACCGACATGTCCGTGCCGACGCGCATGGACGGCTACTGGTACTTCACCCGCACCATGCAGGGGCGGCAATACGCCACGCAATGCCGGGTGCCGATCCGCGGCGCGGACGATTGGGATCCGCCGACGGTGGAGGCCGGCGTGCCGCTCGACGGCGAACAGGTGGTGTTCGATACGAACGTCGAAGCGGAAGGCCACGATTTCTTCCGCATCGGCGGCATGGACATTTCCAAGGACGGCCGTTGGATGCTGTACGGCACCGACACGACTGGTGACGAACGCTACGATTTCCGCATCCGCGATCTTGAGACCGGCGACGAGCTGGAGGAGCGGTTCGAAGGAATCGGCGGAGCCTGCTTCACACCGGACGCGCAATGGGTGTTCTACGTGCTGCTCGACGACGCGTGGCGTCCGTACGCGGTGATGCGCCACCGTGTCGGCACCCCCGTCGCGGATGACGTGGAGGTCTACCGCGAGACGGACGAACGCTTCTGGGTGGGCATCGGACTGTCCTTCGACGAACGGAACATCGTGATCGGCACCGGGTCGAAAACCACCACCGAGGTGCTGATGCTGCCGGTGGACACCCCAGAGGGCTCGTTCCGGGCGTTCATTCCGCGCGAAACCGACGTGGAATACGATGTGAGCTTCGCCTGCTTCGAAGGCGCGGGGGAGCATGGCGAGGATATTCCGCTCGCCGTGGTGTACCACAACGCGTTGAATCCGAATTTCGAGATCGATGTGATCGATATGCGGACGCACGAGCCTCCATACCGGCTGGGCGAAGGCGTGCGCGTGGCGGTCGGATCGCCCTACGGTTGCGAGCACGGCGACGACGTGGACCCCGGCGCCTCCTCCATGCCGATCGGCACCCCGTATTCAAATCCCTGCAATCCCGCCATTTTGCAGGGCGCGCACGGCTTGGGCATCGAGGGTATCTCGATCCATCGGCATTTCGTCGCATTGCAATACCGCGCGGAAAGCCTGCCGCACATCGCGGTGATGACGAAACGGGCCGCCGCCGAGGATTTCCTGGCCGGCCGGCCATGGCGGTTCACCGAACTGGTGCCGCACGCGCTGGAGGACGATTGGGACGTCGACGAATCCGTGGACGAGATCAACGAGGAACGCGCCGAGATCTGGGGCAAACTGGACGCGGCCGCCGCCGCGCAAGGCAAGGGATCGGCCGTGCATGGCGTCTCGCGTCGGGCGATGACGTCGTCGGACGGCGCCACCGCCGACCGCATGCCGGGGGAGACGCGCCGCCTGTATTCGATCGGCGTTGGCGGCAACCCCTCGTATGACGCGCCGCGCATGCGCTACTCGTTCGCCAGCTACACGCGCCCCGGCGAACTGCACGATTACGATCCGGACACCGGCGAGGACCGTCTGCTCAAACGCGCCACCGTGCTGGGTGGTTTCGATCCGCGCGACTACATGGAACGCCGGGTGTGGGTCACCGCGCGCGACGGCGAACGCATCCCCGTCTCGCTGGTATGGCGACGTGACGTGCCGACTTGCGATTCCGCCATGTTCATCACCGGCTACGGCGCATACGAGATCAGCTCCGATCCGGGATTCGCGGTGTCGCGCATCAGCATGCTCGACCGCGGCGTGCTGTACGCCGTGCCGCACATCCGCGGCGGCGGCGAAATGGGACGCGCCTGGTACGAGCAGGGGCACCTGCTCAACAAGAAGCATTCGTTCGAGGACTTCATCGACGCCACGCGCGCGCTGCAACGCGCCGGACTGGCCTCGCCGCTGCGTACGGTGGCGAACGGCGGCTCGGCGGGCGGCCTATTGATGGGGGCGGTCGCCAACATGGCTCCGGAATGCTATGCGGGCGTGGAGGCGGATGTGCCGTTCGTGGACGCGCTGACCTCGATCCTTGATCCTTCGCTGCCGCTGACCGTCACCGAATGGGACGAGTGGGGCGATCCGCTGCACGACGCGGATGTGTACGCGTATATGAAGTCGTACACGCCATACGAGAATGCGCCAGATAGTGAAAATGATGAAAGAACTGCCGTTTTTCCGAAAATTTTCATTACCACATCCATGAACGACACCCGCGTGCTGTATGTGGAGCCGATGAAATGGCTGGCTCGGCTGCAGCATGCCGGTGTGGACGCCGTGGCGAAAATCGAGGTGGAAGCCGGCCATGGGGGTACGTCCGGGCGGTACAAGCAATGGGAGGAAGTCTCGTACGAGAACGCCTGGTGCCTGTCGGTGATGGGCATCGGCAGCTGACTGGCCGCCGACTGCCGGAATGGGCTGTCCATTTGCTGAGCTGTTTTAGTCCGATAGGTGAATCACTGACTAGAGTCGCGTGCTATGAGTGATTCTGCAAAGAAGTACACCATCGCCGTCATTCCGGGCGATGGCATTGGCAAGGAAGTGACTCCGTGGGCCCAGAAGGCTCTGGAGAAGGCGGCCGAGGGCGTCGCCGAATTCGATTACGAGCATTTCGACCTCGGTGCCGAACGCTATCTGCGTGACGGCGCGATCCTCCCGGAAGAGGAAGAGGAGCGCATCAAGAAGACCGACGCCATCCTGCTGGGCGCCGTCGGCGATCCGCGCATCAAGGCGGGCATTCTGGAACGCGGCCTGCTGCTCAAGCTCCGCTTCGACCTGGACCAGTACGTGAACCTGCGTCCGTCCAAGCTGTACAAGGGCGTTACCTCGCCGCTCGCCAACCCGGGTGACATCGATTTCGTCGTCGTGCGTGAAGGCACCGAAGGCCTGTACTGCGGTGCCGGCGGAGCGGTCCGCCGTGGCACCCCGAACGAGGTGGCCACCGAAGTCTCCATCAACACCGCCTACGGTGTGGAGCGCGTGGTGCGTTACGCCTTCCAGCTGGCCATGAAGCGCAGGAAGCACGTGACCCTCGTGCACAAGAAGAACGTGCTCGTCAACGCCGGCGACATGTGGCAGCGCATCGTCAACAAAGTGGCCGAGGAATACCCGGAGGTCACCCACGACTACCTGCACATCGACGCGACCACCATCTTCATGGTGTCCAACCCGTCCCGCTTCGACGTGATCCTGACCGACAACCTCTTCGGCGACATCATCACCGACGAGGCCGGTGCCGTGGTCGGTGGCGTCGGCTACTCCGCTTCGGGCTGCATCAACGCGTCCAACGAGTATCCGTCCATGTTCGAGCCGATCCACGGTTCCGCTCCGGACATCGCCGGCCAGAACAAGGCCAACCCGACCGCAGCCATCCTGTCCGCAGCCATGCTGCTCGAGCATCTCGGATTCGACGACGCTGCCAAGAAGATCCACGTCGCCGTTGAGGCTGACATCGAGGAGCTCGGCTCCACCACGCGTTCCACCGACGAGGTCGGTCGCGACATTCTGGCGCGCATGTGAGACGACATATAAAGATATGTGACGGCATGTGACGGTTCGAAAAGCCGAGAAATCGGCTGATTCCGACTTCCGTCCCATCCTTTGAGACGCCCACCGAAAAGGGTTTTTCCCGAATCGGCGGGCGTCTTCGCATATTCGGGGATTTTTCAGGGGCCACCTAAGGTGGAATCGGGTGGAAATGGGCAAACTTTGGGATATTGTTGAGACATGAGTGATAACAACGCCGATTTCAACGGCACCGGTCAAGTCAACAATCCAACGTCGGATAACGCAGCCCAGGCCGACTACAACCAACCGTACATTCCACAACAGAACGATGCGCAGATGAACCATCCGGAGTCGCAGCCGGAAACCCCCGCATACGATCAGAACTCCGCCGCATACACTCAGCCCGCTCAGCCGGCCGAGCCTGCCGTTCCGGCGTACGATCCGAACGCTTCCGCATACAGCCAGTATGGCCAGGCCGCTCAGCCGTCATACGGTCAGCCGGCGACTCCGGCCCCGGCATACGGTACGGCTCCCGTCTATACCCAGCCGGCTCAGCCGGCCACGCCCGCTGCTCCGGTATATGATCCGAACGCCGCATCGTACAACCAGTACGGTCAGTATGGCCAGCCGTCCCAGCCTGCCCAATCTGCGCAGCCGTCGTACGGTCAGCCGGCAGCCCCGGCGTATGACCCCAACAACGCTTACGCCCAGCCGGATTACAACCAAGCGAACTACGGACAGCAGGGCTACGCGGCCCCGTCTTACAACCAATCCGCCTACACCCAGCCCGCCTACGCGCAGCAGCCGGCATACGGCCAGCCCGTCGCACCGGCCGGATACGCCCAGAAGTCGAAACTGGCAGCCGGTCTGCTTGGCATCTTCCTGGGCTGCTTCGGCGTGCACAACTTCTACTTGGGCAACACCGGCAAGGCCGTGGCACAGCTGCTGCTGACCGTCATCGGCTGGATTCTCATCATCGGCCCAGCCGTCGCAGGCATCTGGGGACTGGTGGAAGGCATCCTGATTCTGTGCTCCCACTACGGCTCGCAATGGCACCGTGACGCTCAAGGCGTCGAACTGCAGGATTGATGACTCGAGGACTTTACAAACAGCCGGGCGGCAAACTCGTTGGAGTGACTGTCCGGCTTTCTCATGCCGATCCGGATTGTACCGATTCGGATTACGCCGATTCGGACTATATTGATTCGGCTCATACGAATGCCGTGAAAACGGTTCCATACGCTGGGCCGGCTGCATCATCGACTGTTATCGAATGCCATATCGACGGCGATTTCTTCCTCGACGGGGACGATGCCGGAACGCGGAATCTCTTGCATTCCATGGAATGTGCGCTGGAACAGTGCGCGGCCCGTTGCCTCAGCGGTTCGATGGTTTCCGAACGTGACGTGACCGCCGCCGTCGAACGGACGATGCTGCACCATCCGGACGTGCGCATCGTCGGCATGGGCGCGCGTGGCATCGCCATCGCCTTTCAACGTGCGATTGACGGCATCGATGGCGCCGATGGCATTGCCGGTATCGGCGGTAATGATGTTACGAAAGTGGAACCACGCGACGACCTGCGCATTCGGCGGCATACCAGCCCAATGGAAACCGCAGAAACCGCGGAAATCGCAAAAAACATTGAAAACGCTGGAACCGCGGAAAGCGACGAAAACGCTGGAACCGTTGGAACCGGCGAAATCGCCGAAACCGGCAATTGGGCGGAATACGCGCGACGCTGGCACGCACTCAAACCGAACATCGTGCACGACGACCCCCGCAAACCGCAGGAACAAATGGACCTCGACGTCGAATGGGCGCGCGAAGTGGCTGCCGGAACCCGCGAACCCACCCTGCGTTTCTGGGAATGGGCCGAGCCGGCCGTGGTCATCGGCAGATTCCAGTCGCTCGAAGACGAAGTCAACGTGCACACCGCGCAAGACGAAGGATTCCACATAGTCCGCCGCTGCACCGGCGGGGGAGCGATGTTCATCGAACCAGGCAACACCATCACCTACTCGCTGTACGCGCCACTCGACTTCGCCCACGGCATGAGCGTCGAGGAATCCTACGAACTCTGCGACTACTGGCTCGTCGAAGCGTTACGCGCCCTCGGCCTCAACGTACGATTCGCCGGACTCAACGACATCGCCACACAATACGGCAAACTCGGCGGCGCCGCGCAACGCCGGTTCGCGCCCACCCACGGCGGACCCGGCGCGATTCTGCACCACGTCACGCTCGCCTACGACATCGACGCGGAAAAGATGACCCGCGTGTTGAACATCTCACGAGAGAAAATGTCCGACAAAGCGGTGAAATCAGCGGCAAAACATGTCGATCCCATGCGCTCTCAAACCGGCATGGGCCGAGACGAGGTAGTGGCGCGACTGGTCGACGCCGCCGTTCGAGTTACAATGTAGCCCGAATGGTCGATGGTGCCCGACTTAACGAGCGTTGGCATGGATGTCGACAACGAAAAACGCAGAAGCACGTCGGAACGGAGGCACGTCGATGGTCACCCCGAATGGAACCAACGGAATCAATGGTTTTGGTGGTTTCGACGATGAGCGTGAGACGTTGCTGCACACCGCGCTGTTCAAGCAGGTTTCGTCCGAAGAAGCCCGGGAACTGCTGCCGTATCTGCAGCATGCCGAATACGACAAGGGCGATTTCATCTTCCGCGAGGGAGACACCGACCATCGCATGTATCTGCTGGAGGAAGGCCGCGTCAAACTGACCAGACAATCCTCCGACAAGCGTGTGCAGCTGCTGAGCATCCACGCGTACGGCGAAGTGCTGGGCGAGATTCCGGTGTTCGATCCGCATGGCGGACCGCGTACCGCTTCGGCGGTGGCGATGACCAACGGCACGCGTGTGGTCTGGCTGGAACATGACGCGCTGTTCGACTGGCTCGACGAACATCCGCGCGTGGCCGTGGACATGCTGCAGGTATTGGCGCACCGCATGCGCAGCAACAACGAACGCATATGCGATCTGGTGTTCATGGACGTTCCCGGACGACTCGCCAAAACACTGCTCAATCTGGCATCACGATTCGGCGAACCGGTCGAAGCCGGCCTGAAGGTGCCGCACGATCTGACACAGGAGGAGATGGCGCAGCTCGTCGGATCCTCACGCGAAACGGTGAACAAGGCGTTGATGGATTTCGCTAACCGCGGATGGATCGCCAGGGAAGGCCGGTCCATCATCATCTACCAGCCGGGCATGCTGATTCGCCGATCAAGACGATGACATTCGGCTGGTTTTCGGCTGATTTCCAACTTTTCCTAAGAAATTGTCTGTTTTGTGAGAAACCCGTGACGGCTTCCGGCACATGCGTTGGCGGGCATGTGTTTAGTAGACCCGCCACTTTAGAATGGGCGTCATGCCCAAGAAGAAGACCCTTACCGTTCAACGTGTGCTCGCATTGGTAATCGCATACATCACGTTATGCGTGGGCGGCGGCGTTGTGACGAGTATTTTCTTTATGCCCGCTGTGTTCGCCGCCAATAACGCGGCCAAAGCCGTCATTCCGTCCCTTGCGGTCGAAGGCATCGATTTTGATGTGACCTCGCTCCCGCAACGCTCGACGATGTATTTCAACGACGGCAAGACCGCTTTCGCGGAATTCTATACGCAGAACCGCGAGGTCGTGCCGCTGAAGAAAATCTCCAAAGCCATGCAGCAGGCCGTCGTGGCCCGTGAAGACAAGCGCTTCTTCGAACATACCGGCGTGGACGTGCAGGGCGTGTTCCGAGCGTTCTTCCAAACCTACGTCAGAGGCGGCGACCAGCAGGGCGGTTCCACGCTGACGCAGCAGTACGTCAAGAACGTGCTGTCCACCCAAGCCCGTGAAGACGACGATCCGATCGCCGAATACCATGCGACGGAAGACACCGTGGCACGCAAGCTACGCGAGATGCTGATCTCGGTGCAGATCGAAAAGAAATACTCCAAAGCCGAGATCCTGCAGGGCTACCTCAACATCGCGCAGTTCGGCCGCAACAACCTGTGCGGCGTGGAAATGGCCGCCAAACGCTACTTCAATGTCTCCGCTTCGGAACTGAACGTCATCCAGGCGGCGACCATCGCGGCAATCACCAAGAATCCGCAGAACTTCGATCCTTCCGTGGAAGCCAACCAGAAGGAAGCCGAACACCAGCGCAACATCGTGCTGCAGCTGATGCACGACCAGGGCTACATCACCTCCGAAAAGGAATTCAAAGACGCCATCAACACGCCGTTGAAGGATACGCTGAACCTGCAGGACGTGAGTTCCGGATGCCAGTCGGCCATTGAAAACACCGGCTTCTTCTGCTCGTACGTGGTCAACCAGATCCTGAAGAACAAGGCGTTCGGCAAGGACGACGAGGCGCGCGAGAAGCTGCTGAAGGAAGGCGGTCTGAAGATCGTCACCACGCTCGACCGCAACGCCAACAACGCGGCCATGCAGGCGGCGAACAGCACCGTGCCGGCCACCGACCCGTCCGGATTCGAAGTGATGATCGCGGCCGTGAAGCCGGGCACCGGCGAAATCCTGTCGTTCGGCATCAACCGAACCTACGACGCCACGGATGACGCCCGAACGGACGAGACCAAGACCTCCATGAACTACATGGTCGACCAGGAGGACGGCGGCGGCATGGGCTTCAACGTCGGCTCCACCTGGAAGCCCATCAACATGGTGGCGTGGATGCAGAAAGGCCACTCCATCAACGAGTCGCTCGTCACATCCACCGTCTACGACACGTCGAAGTTCAACTGCAACGGCTACGGTTTCGTCGGCCCGTGGAGGGTGCAGAATTCCGGCGGCGGCACCACCTCTCCGGAAAGCCCACTGCAGGGTCTGATCAAGTCGCACAACACCACGCAGGCCTCGATGGCGTCGAACATCGGCCTGTGCGCGATCGCCGACGCGGCCAAGGAGATGGGCTACCACAACGCCATCTCCAACGCGTCCGACATCTACTCCGCGAACTCGTTCCAGCCGCCAATGACCATCGGTACGGTGCAGGCGTCGCCGTTGACCATGGCCAACGTGTACGCCACCATGGGCGCCAACGGCGTGGAATGCACTCCGATCGCCATCACCAAGGTGACCGACCGCAGTGGCAGCAAGGTGAAAGTGCCGTCCGCGAACTGCCATCAGGCCATCGACCCGGACATCGCGCAGACCGTGTCCTACGCGCTGAACCAAGGTGTCGTGCAGCCTGGCGGCGAAGCGTCGACCACGCAGCTCGACAACAATCGCAAGACCTTCGCCAAGACCGGTACCAACGAGAACACGGTGATGACCACCGCAGGTTTCGTGCCGAACCAGGTCGCGGCGTTCGTCGCGGTCGCCGACGCGCAGGACCCGATCAACAACACCTTCGACAACAAGACCATCAACGGCGTGTACCGCCCGTCCTGGTACGGCATGTACATCGCAACGCCGGCGTGGAAGCAGTTCATGAACACGTATCTTGCCGCCATCAACGCGCCGATTGACAACGATTACGGAAAGGGTGCCGACAAGTACACGGTTTCGAAGGGCGCCACCAGAACATACAACCAGTACCAATACCAGCGCCAGCAGAACAGTCAGCAGCAAAGCCAGCAGCAGACCAACCAAGGCCAGCAGCAGCAAAGCCAGCAGCAGACCAACCAAGGCCAGCAGCAGCAATCGCAGCAACAGCCTGCCGAGCAGCAAAATGGTCAGCAGCATCAATAGTTGCGATTGCCGGCTATACGTGCTGACTGGCCGCACTGGCTGCCTGCGCTGACTGTTCACGCCGCTGGAGCGTAAAATCGCATGGCAAAGTGAACAGTCCATGAACGCCCGCCCCAACCGGCGGGCGTTCTGCTTACAATGCAATCGGTACATGCCTGTCGCGTGGGAACGCGGTGCGGATATCGACGATTCAGGCGATACCAACGATTCATAAGAGAGATGACAATGAGCGAAGACAAGAAGAACGGCAAGCAGAACAAGACGGTCAAACCGTTCGATCCGATGACGTTGCGTGGCGTCACCGTGCGCAACCGCATCTGGCTGCCGCCAATGGACACGTATTCCGCATTGGCGCAGGACGGCAAGCCCACGCCATTCCACTACCAGCATTACGTTTCGCGTGCGATGGGCGGCTTCGGCATGATCATCATGGAAGCGACCGCCGTCGCGCCGGAAGGCCGCATTTCGCCGTGCGATCTGGGATTGTGGGATGACGGACAGATGGACGCATGGCGTTGGATCGTGGCCGACGCGAAGGCAGCGGGTGCCACGATGGCGGTGCAGCTCAACCACGCCGGACGCAAGGGTTCCACCGGCTGCCACGCGATCGGTTTCGATGGACAGAGCGTGCCGGAGGAGCAAGGCGGATGGCGGACGGTTTGCCCAAGCGCCAACGCATACGGTTCCCTGGCTCGTCCGCGCGCACTGAGCGTCGATGAGATCCACACCATCGTGGACCAGTTCCGCGACGCCGCCTGGCGTGCCATGAACATCGGCTTCGACGCGGTGGAAGTCCATGCCGCGCACGGCTACCTGCTGTCGCAGTTCCTCGACCCGCTCATCAACGAGCGTGACGACGAGTACGGCGGATCGTTCGACAATCGCGTCCGCATGCTGGTCGAAGTCGTGGATGCGATTCGTTCCGTCGTGCCCGATACCATGCCGGTGCTGGTGCGCGTCTCCGCCACCGATTGGGCCGCAGGCGGTTGGGACCTTGACCAGACCGTCGAACTGGCTAAGATTCTGAAGGCCCACGGCGTGGACCTGATTGACGTGTCCACAGGCGGATTGATTCCCGACGTGACCATTCCGGTGAAGCCCGACTACCAAGTGCCGTTCGCCGAACAGGTGCGCAGTCGCGCGGGCATTCCCACCACCGCAGTCGGGCTCATCACCAAGCCGAAGCAGGCGAAGAAGATTCTGAAGTCGGGCGCCGCCGACGCCGTGGAAATCGGCCGCGCTGCACTGCGCGACCCGTATTGGCCGCTCCGTGCCGCCCACAAACTGGACGTGCCGGTCGAGGAAGCCCCCTACCAGCCGCCATACCTCCGCGGCGCCTTCCGCTGACCCTTCCCCTCCCTTCTTCCTCTTTTTTATTGCGAAAAGTAGCCACAACCCAACGCAACATAACAAAAAAACGAGTGGGAGGGCGGGCGTCCTGTTCACGACCGTAAGCTTGGCCGAACGGCCTTGAGTGTGTCGTGAACAGGACGCCCGCCCTCCCACGGAGACGCGCCTCTGTATTTATCTATTTATCTGCGATTATTAATCGCCTTTATAGTGCCGAAAAACCGCTTTTTAAATCGCAACTTAAATCGCAATTAAAAAGTTTTCACGCGTCGATGCCGACCGCCTCGCTGACATGTTCGAACCCGTCGCGCCTGAGCAGTTCGGCCAGTCCACGCTTCAACACGGTGATCTGCTGCGGACCACGGTACATAAGCGCGCTGATGAACATCACCAGCGACGAGCCGCAACGAATCTTCTCATACGCCTGCTGCGGGGTGAAGACGCCACCGATGCCGGCGATTGCGAACCGGTCCCCATACTCGCGGTAGACCTGCTTGATGCGTTCGTTGCTGGTCGCGTAGCACGGCGAGCCGGACAGTCCGCCCTCCCAATCGCGCGGAATGGACATGCCGGTGCGGTCCTTCTGCAGATTGGCGATCGACAGTCCCTGCACGTTGTGCTCGGCGAGCACGTCCAGCAGATCCTTGAATTCCGGCCACGTCTTATTGAGCGGCATTTTGACGAGCGTCGGCTGCGGACGGTCGATTTTGTCCAGTTCGGTGAACAGCTTGTCGAGCGCTTCCGGGCTTTGGTTGAACGGTTCGCCGGCCATGGTGTTCGGGCAGGAGATGTTCACTTCGACCATGGCGGTGCGTCCGGCCGCGCGGCGCATCGAAATGCAGTAATCCTCGATGCCTTCGTCCAGATCGCCGGTCTTGCTGTCGTTCGTGCGGGCGATCGAAACCGACACCTGCATGCTCTTCGCCTTCGTCCATGCGTTCTCGGCGCGCGGAATCACCACCGCGGAACCCTCGTTGGCAAGGCCCACGTGCACCATCATCGAATCGTATTCAGGCAGGCGGTGGAACCATGGGCGCGGGTTGCCGGGGCAGGGGCGCGACGTGGTGGAGCCGACCGTTTCGAAACCGAAGCCGACGTTGTCGAGCAGCACCGGCATCTCGCAATCCTTGTCGAGGCCGGCGGACAGGCCGAACGGATTGGCGAAGTCGACGCCCATCACGTTGGTTTCCAGTATCGGGTCGGTGTAGTCGAGCATTTCGCGGCATAGCCACATCAGTGGTGGAATGTTGCGGGTGACCTTGCAGAAATCGATCATTTGGCTGTGGGCCACGTCGGGCGTCTGGTTGAAGATGAAATGCGGTTTGATGATGTGCTTGTAGCCGAACGTGAAAAGGTCGGTGGTGGCTTTGTTCACTGCGTCGTGCCAAAAGTTTTCGGAAACGTATGTCATGGTTCCTTATTCTCGCACGTTTTCATTGGTTTCGCATGGCATTTTGGGCAAAAGCCGGTGTGTGTCGGTGTGGCATATAGGACGTTCGTTTTTGTTCGTTTTAGGCTGAATTTGAGTCGATTGTGGTGCGGCTTTGCGCGAAACACGCGCGAAACGCTCAACTCAGTTGTATTTTTGAGTGAACATGTGCGATAATGTTCATATGATTTCGTCACAACGCCAGCATTTGATTTTGAGCCGTCTGCGTACCCGTGGTGCGGTGCGCATCACTGCACTGTCCAAGGAATTGGGCGTCTCCGCGATGACCATCCGCCGTGACATCGCCGATCTGGCGGACAAGGGTCTGCTGAAGCGCGTGCACGGTGGCGCTGTCAGCACCAGCACACTGCTGAGCGAACCGCTGTTCTCTGTAAAGTCGCAGATGGACATCGGTCTGAAGGACGCCATCGCACAGGAAGCCGTCAAATACGTGGCCCCCGGCGACGTGATCGCCATCGGCGGCGGCACCACGGCGTACGTGTTCGCGCAGCATCTGCTCGAATCGCAGCAATCGTCCGGCATCACCATCCTCACCAACTCCATTCCGGTGGCGGAGCTGGTGCAGGCGCTCGAATCGAAAGACGTGGAAGTCATCGTCACCGGCGGCGTCACCACGCGCTCCAACTCGCTCGTCGGGCCGATCGCAGACAAAGTGGTCGCCTCGCTGCGCGTCAATACCGTATTTCTGGGCACGCATTCCGTGTCCATTCCGCGCGGTTTCCTCATGCCGAACTCGCTGGAAGCCGCAACCGATATGGCGATGATGGACATTGCCGATCGCACGATAATTTTGACCGACCACACCAAGTGGAGCTGCACGTCACTGTCGCTGTTCGCTCGCTTTGACCAGGTGGATACGGTCATCACCGATGACGGATTGGACCCCGATTCGGTGTCGAAAACAAGGGATTTGGTCAAAGAGCTCGTTCTGGCACGCCAGGCCGAGCCGGTTCAGGAAGGTGAATAATCACATGGGTGATTTCGTCAACTATACTCCGGGAGAATATGCGAAGGAGCATATCCGTATCACGCCGACCACGCTTGCCGATGGCCGCGACTTCTTCTATCTTGACGACGATCCGGAATACGTCTCCGGCGTCAAGACTCGCGAACTGAAGGATCCGCGCCAACTTCCGTACCGTTTCTCCAACCAGCTCAACGCCGCCGGCGAGGAAGTGCCGTACGCGGCTCCGGAAATGCGTCGCGATCCGCTGACCGGCGATTGGATTCCGATGGCGACCGCACGTATGAACCGTCCGATCACCGCCGGTCCGGGCGCGACGGCCAAAGGCAATCCGCTGGCCGCGCGCAAGCCGGGCGATCCGTACCAGGATGGCGAAGTGCCGGATACCGACTACAACGTGGTCGTGTTCGAAAACCGTTTCCCGTCGATGGTGCGCGTGCCGGGCCGTTCTGAAGCTGTGGAATACGTCAACGGTAACCCGCTGTGGGAGAAGAAGCTCGCTGCAGGCCGCTGCGAAGTGATCTGCTTCGACCCGGATGAAGACGGCCTGCCGGCGGACCTGCCGGTCTCCCGCCTGCGCACCGTCGTGGAGGCATGGGCGTTCCGTACCGCCGAAATCTCCAAGATGGAGGGCATCGAGCAGATCTTCCCGTTCGAGAACCACGGTCAGGAAATCGGCGTCTCCCTGGCGCACCCTCACGGACAGGTCTACTGCTATCCGTTCATCGCACCGAAGATGGAAGCCGAACTCAAGCAGACCGAAGCCTACCATGAGAAGGCCGGCGGCAACCTGCTCAAGGATCTCATGAACTCCGAAATCGAGGCCGGGGAGCGCATCGTCATGCGCAACCACAGTTGGGTCGCCTATGTGCCGGCCGCAGCCCGCTGGCCGCTCGAGGTGCATGTGGCTCCGGTGCGTGACGTGCTCACCCTCGACGAGCTCAACGATCAGGAACGTTGGGATTTGGCCGTCATGTACTCCACTTTGCTCAAGCGCGGCAATGCGTTCTTCGACAAGGGCGACGGCAAGGGCATGGACCTGCCGTACATCGCTGCCTGGCATCAGGCCCCGATCCACGACAAGCGCCGCGAAAACTACCGCCTCAACCTGCAGTTCTTCTCGTTCCGCCGCGCGGCCAACAAAATCAAGTATCTGGCCGGCTCCGAATCAGGCATGGCCGCATGGGTGTCCGACACCACGCCGGAACTCATCGCCAAGCGCTTCCACGAGCTCGGACCAATCGATATCGAAGGCTGAAAGCCAATAAAACCCAAAGGACAAAACACCAATGACTGCTGTTGAATTCATTGAGCCGCTCTCGCATGACGAGGGTGTGAAGAACGCGACCGACCTGTTCCGCGCCACCTACGGTGAGGAACCGGCTGGCGTATGGGCCGCACCGGGCCGTGTGAACCTGATTGGCGAACACACCGACTACAACGCGGGCCTGTGCCTGCCGATCGCACTGCCGCACCGCACGTTCATCGCGCTCAAGCCGCGTGAAGACACCAAGGTGCGCGTGGTTTCCGACGTTGATTCCGGAAACGTTACCGAAGCCGACCTTGATGGTCTGCAGGCCGGTGGTGTGGAAGGCTGGGCCGCCTACCCGGTAGGCGTGGCCTGGGCATTGCGTGAAGCCGGCTTCAATGCGGTGCAGGGCTTCGACGCGGCATTCTCCTCCTGCGTGCCGCTCGGTTCCGGTCTGAGCTCCTCCGCAGCCATGACCTGCTCCACCGCCTTGGCGCTGGATGATGTGTACGGTTTGGGTTATGGCGCATCCGATGCCGGTCGTGTGACACTGATCAACGCCGCCATCAAATCGGAAAACGACATGGCGGGCGCGTCCACCGGTGGTCTCGATCAGAACGCATCCATGCGCTGCACTTTCGGCCATGCGTTGCGTCTTGATTGCCGTCCAGAGCTGAGCCCGCTGGAGAACGTCTCCCAGCAGGAATTCGATCTCGACAAGTACGGTCTGGAACTGCTGGTGCTTGACACTCAGGCTCCGCATCAGCTCAACGACGGCCAGTATGCCCAGCGTCGCGCCACTTGCGAGAAGGCCGCCGAAATCCTCGGCGTGGCCAACCTGCGTGTCGTGGCCGACGAAATCGCTAAATCCGAGGATCCGTTCCAGGCGCTCAAGGAAACGCTCGACAAGCTGGAAGACGACACGATGAAGAAGCGCGTGCGCCACGTCATCACCGAAATCGCCCGTGTCAATTCCTTCGTGCGTGCCTTCGCCAACGGCAAGATCGACGAAGCGGGCCGACTGTTCAACGCGTCTCATGATTCGCTCGCTGCGGATTATGAAGTGACTGTGCCCGAGCTGGACATTGCCGTGGATGTGGCCCGTGCCAACGGCGCGTACGGCGCACGCATGACCGGCGGCGGCTTCGGCGGCTCCATCATCGCGCTGGTGAACAAGGGCCAGGGCCACGAGATCGCGCAGAAGATTGCTGACCGCTTCGAAAAGGAAGGTTTCAACGCGCCTCGCGCCTTGCCGGCGTTCGCTGCGGCTTCCGCGAGCCGCGAGGCTTGATCGCAGAAGCCGATGCAAAAATGCGCGTTGGCGCACGCCCATAAAAAAGGACGTGCGCCAACGCGCATTTTTGCACGATTTACTTGTGGACCAGATGGCGCACAGCGTATCCCACGGCGATGACCAGCAGGTACGATGCCGAATGCTTCATCCTGGCTCCCGGTGCGGCTACGTGTTTGGCCTGGTGCTGTCTGTGATCGTATTCGTGCTCCCCTCCTTCTTCCTGAAGGAGGGGAGCACCTTTCGTAAGTAGCGACGTGTCGACTTGGTGGCCGTCATGTTCGGCTACGCTTTTGTGCGTACAACGGACGGGTTGTACGTGTATTTGATGAAAAACGATACGTTATACGATTAACGGCGTGTCGCGATGTGGGTGATTCCGGTGTTCTGCAAGAACGGCAGTATGGAGCCGAAGTTTACGTTTGCGGCGCTGGGGGGACTGGTCGATGAGAGCGTTAACTATTGAGATAAACGATTAACGTTTGACATTAAACGATTAACGATTTATAGTGTTAACCACCGCAAAGCAAGCGGCTGATGAGGTCGTACCGGTGCGTCTTACATCGGTACGAGGAGGAAACATCAAGGAAGAAGGAGCCTAATCATGGCACGAAGAAGTGTTCGCCTGTTGGCATCAATAGCTGCAGTCGCGACTATGGTCACGACGTTTGCCGCCTGCGGCAACAAGCAGGCCACCACAGACGAGAACGGCAAGCCAATCGTCAATATTCTGGTTCGTCGCAACGTGACCGACCATCCGATGCAGGACACCCAGTACACCAAGGATCTGGAAGCCGCCTGCGATTGCACCATCAAGTGGCAGGAAGTCTCTGACAACGCTTGGGGCCAGCAGAAGAGCGCCAAGATGGCCGCCGGTGAATTCCCGGACATTGGCTTGAGCTTGTTCAGCATGGTGGATGCGGCCAAGTACAGCACCTATTTCGAGGATCTCAAGCCGCATCTGGACAAGATGCCGAACGTCAAGAAGTTCCTCAAGGCCCAGCCGGGCGCCGCGAAGTACGTCACCGATGGCACCAAGATCGCCATGCTGCCTTCCGACCGCGGCAAGGGTTACGAGGTTTCCGGCACTCACATGTTCATCAACAAGACCTGGCTGGACAAGCTGGGACTCCAGATGCCGACCACTTGGGACGAGCTCGAGAACGTGCTCGATGCATTCAAGACCCAGGATCCGAACGGCAACGGCAAGGCTGATGAGGTGCCGATGAATATCCGCAGCCTCGGCTTCGGCCTGTGGAGCCCTCTGGCGCTGATGAACTCCGAAGGCGTGGTCACCTCCTTCATGGGCGGCGGCGCTTCCGAACAGGGCTATTATGTGGACAACGGCAAGGTTAAGAGCTATTACACCTCCGACGCGCTCAAGGACGTCGTCTCCTACCTGCACGGACTCATGGCCAAGGGCCTTATCCCGAAGGATGTGCTCACCCGCGACGCCTCGCAATACACTTCGCAGACCGTCAGTGACGGCAAGACCGCGCTGACCGGCGTCTCCTTCGGTTGGTCCAACTACGCCGAATACGGCAACGCGCTTGGCGACCAGTACGTCACCCTGCCGCCGCTGAAGAAGGACGCCTCCACGCCCGACTCCCAGGTCAAGTGGGATTATTCCCAGGACGCCTGCCGCTGGGCCTACTCCGGTTCCGGCCTGACCGTCAACCCGAACGCAGCCAACCAGGACGCCATCTACAAGGTGATCGACGCCATGTACGGCGAGAAGCTTTCCGTGGCTGGATTCTTCGGCTCTATTCCGGATATCGTCTCCGATGACGGCGACCACCAGTACACCATCGACAAGGCTAAAGCCTACGCCGAATATCCTGATACCCGCGCCGTCGCCCTGCAGGACCGCTTCGGTGGCTGGATTCGCGACGACGTGAAGATGGTCAACGACACCAACGCCGACCAGGTCACTGCGTCCGATTTGGCCATTCGTGAGGCGCGCAACCGTGTCGACGGCGTCAAGGATGTCGTACCGATTTACGTGCGCCCGAATACCGAGGACTCCAACACCCTGCAAAACAACAACACCGCCATCTCCAACTACGCGAACAACCAGATCGCGAAGTGGGTCCAGAAGGGCGGCATCGACAAGGAATGGGATGCCTACGTGAAGAAGGTGTCCGAACCGACCCTCGGCCTCGACGCCAACATCAAGATTTGGCAGAAGTGGTACGACAAGTACACCAAGTAGCCAAGTAATACCGCGGGGTCCATCGCACGGGGTCGTTTCTCTCCCGTGACTGCCGCCGGACCCCGCATTTTTGTTCCCTAGCAATCATCCTAAATTGGAGACCAACATGAGTGCACAAACATCGCAAGGCGTTGCTGCACGGACCGTGGCGATGGAAGCGGCTCCCGACCGCAAGAAACCAGGTCTGCTCGATCGCATCGCCGACCACTTCCGCCGCTACTGGCAGCTGTGGATCCTCACCGCTCCCGCCCTGTTCTTCGTCGGCCTGTTCGCCTACGTGCCGATGTGGGGCATCCAGCTTGCCTTCCGTGAATTCGACCCGACCAAGGGTCTGACCGGCGGCAAGTTCGTAGGATTCAAATATTTCAACGAGTTCTTCCATAACCCGCTATTCGGCGAGATCATGACCAACACCATTCGCATCTCCCTGTGGACGCTGGTCATGGGCTTCATCTTCCCAATCATCCTGGCCCTGCTGATCAACCAGATCGGCTCGAAGAAGATCAAGGGCTTCGTACAGACCGTCACCTACATGCCCCACTTCATCTCCGTGGTGGTCATCGTCTCGATGCTCAACATCTTCCTGTCCCCGGGCTCCGGCATCCTGGGCCGCTTCTTCGGCGACGAATCGCTGATGGGCTCCACCAGCGCCATCACCGCCGTCTACTGGATCTCCGAAGTCTGGCAGCACGTCGGCTGGAACTCCATCATCTACCTGGCCGCGCTCGCCGGCGTGGACACCTCGCTGTACGAGGCCGCGAAGATCGATGGCGCCGGCCGTCTGCAACTGATCCGTTACGTCGACCTGCCGGCGATCATGCCGACCTGCGCAATCCTGCTCATCATGAACATGGGTTCCGTGCTCAACGTGGGTTTCGACAAGATCTACCTGATGCAGAATTCGCTGAATATGCCGGCCACCGAGGTCATCGCGACCTACACCTACAAGATCGGTATTATTAACGGCCAGTATTCGTATTCGACCGCCATCGGCCTGTTCAATACCTTGGTCAACTTCGTCTTCCTGATCACCGCGAACGCGATCGCCAAGCGCGTTTCCGATACGAGCATTTTCTAGGAGGCAGTCATCATGTCTGCAACAACAACCGGGGCCGTTGCCCAAAGCAAGAACGATATTCCCTGGAACAAGCATGTACGTCAGAAGAAAACGCCAGGTGATCTGGCCGTCGACTTCGTCATCGTGCTGCTTCTGGTGTTCACCGTGGTCGCAGTGCTCTACCCCCTGTGGTTCGTGGTCATCGCATCGTTCTCCGACCCGAATGCCGTGGCCGGCGGCGAAGTGACCCTGCTGCCCAAAGGCGTGACCTTCGTCGGGTATGCGAAGGTGTTCGCCAACCATCGCATCTGGCAGGGCTATCTCAACACGATCATCTACTCGGTGGTCGGCACCGCGGTCAACATGGCCGTGACCATCCCCTGCGCCTTCGCGCTGTCCCGCCGCGAATTCAAGCCGCGCCGCGTCATCATGTTCCTGTTCACCGTCACCATGTTCATCAGCGGCGGCCTGATTCCGAACTATTTGCTGTACAAAGCTCTCGGCATCAACAACACCATGTGGGTGTTCATCCTGCCCGGCGCTGTCTCCGTATACAACGTGATCGTGGCGCGCTCCTTCTTCGAAACCTCCATTCCGGAGGAACTGCATGATGCTGCGCAGATCGACGGCCTGAGCTACTTCGGCTACTTCTTCAAGATCGTGCTGCCGTTGAGCTCCGCCATCCTCGCCGTCATCGGCCTGTACTACTTCGTCGGCCACTGGAACGACTTCATGACAGGCTTGATCTACATCACCGACGACACAAAGCAGCCGTTGCAGGTGGTCTTGCAGCAGTTGCTGCTGGTGGCGCAAGGCACCGGTACGAACGTCAACGCCGCGGCCCAACAGCAGGCGGCCGACCAGATCAAGTTCGGCATCATCATCGTCTCCACCCTGCCTCTGCTGGTGCTGTACCCGTTCCTGCAGAAGTACTTCAACAAGGGCGTCATGCTCGGCGCCGTCAAGGGCTGATTGAAAGGGATTCGCCATGCTCGCTCGTTTTTCCGTGGCCTATGAACGGTTCTGCCGTCTGCTGCTCACGATCTTCGTGGTGAACATCGCCATGCTCGTGCACACACTGCTGGGTGCCGTGGTGCTGGGATTCTTCCCATCCTGCGCCGCCGCGCAAACCACGTTCCGCACGTGGCTGCGTGCTGAGGATCGGTCGATGCGTGCCAAGGAAGTATGGGGCATCTTCCATGGCGCATGGAAAAACGAGCTCAAGCAGGCGAATCTCTTCGGCTGGCCGTTGGCCGTATGCTGGGTGGTGCTCGCCATCGACTACTACATGATGAACTGGCATGCACGCGGAACGTTCGACGTGGCGGTTTCCGGCGTACTGTTCGTGCTGGCACTGGTATTGCTGGCCTTCACCATGCTGGTCTGGGTGGTGCGCGCGAACTATGACGAACGTCCGCTGTGGATCGTCCGCACAACACTGACCATGATCGTGGCCCGTCCGCTGTGCACCCTGCTGCAGATCGGACTCGCACTGCTGGCGATCCTTGCCTGGGCGCAATGGCCGGGTCTGCTCATGGTGTTCGGCATGTCGCTGCCGATGTTCTGCACTGCGTGGATCGTGTACTCGTTCGGCCGGATTCCGGGAATGGACATCCATGACCGGGAGCAGCCGGGCATCCGATACGCGAAAAGCTGAACGGCAGAGTGTCGCCAAAGAAAGGCGGGCATACAATGGAATCCGCTTCACAAAGCCGCCAAGCAGACAAGGCAAAACCATTGGTATCGATCAAAGACATCGCAAAAGAGGCCGGCGTCTCCATTTGCACCGTGTCATTGGTCATGAACAACAAGGACCGCAATCGCGTCAGCAAGGCGGTGGCGCAACGAGTGCGCGGAACGGCCCAATCAATGGGATACAAGCCGAACTCCGTGGCGCGTACATTGCGCACCAGCAGGTCGTATGTCCTCGGCTTTATCACCGATGAGATCGCCACCACGCCATATGCCGGGCGCGTACTGGTGGGAGCGCAGGAGGCAGCGCGCAAACTCGGCTATATTCTGCTCACCGTCAATACGGGAAACGATCGGGAACTGGAGAACCAGGAGATCGCGGCCCTGCGGCAGTACCGCGTGGACGGTTTCCTGTATGCCATGATGTACCACCGTGTTGTGGAGATCCCCGCCGAACTCGAAGGCAGCCCCACGGTCGTCGTCGACAGCGAAGACGAGAATCGCAAGATTCCCTCGATCTACCCCGACGACGAAATGGCAGGGTACGATGCCACCAATCGGCTGATTCAGGCCGGCTGCAAACGCATCGTTTACTACGGTTCCTCAATCACCATTATCGCCCAGGGGGAGCGGTTCGCCGGGTATCGCCGAGCGCTCGCGGACGCGGGCATCCCCTTCGACGAGCAGTTGGTCGTCAACGTGGAAGAGGCCACAAACGCCGCTTCGGAAGCCGGTCGCGTGTTCGACGAGATCAAGCCGGACGGCATCTTCTGCTTCAACGATGTGCGCGCGACCTTCATCTACGAGGTGGCCAGAGAGCGGTCGGTCGGCATCGGCACAGACGTTTCCGTGATCAGCATCGACAACCAGCCGCTCATTACGGACGTGCTCAAACCCGCGTTGACCACCTTGGAGCTTCCTCACTACGAAATGGGCTTCGAAGCGGTGCATCAGCTGGTCGCCATGATCGACGATGAAGCCGCCACGGAAAGCCTTGCACGCAGTGAGGATTCGATCAGGCGTTCGGAGAACGGCCCGATGACACCGTTGCGTTGCCGCATCATCGAACGCGATTCGATCGTTTCCTGACGGCACTGCGTCTTTGAGTATTTCCATCCATTTTCCATATTCATTTCACACGTGTAGAGGGGTCTACTATGTCGAATACCTATTCCATCTCCATCGAAACCGGCGGCTACCGGCAGCTCGATCTGTTCACCGAACGCTGTGGCGAGGGGAACGCCGTCGTTACCGTTGCGGACGGCAACGGCGTCGCAATCGCGGCGCACACCATGCCCATCGCCGAACGCAGGCATCATTTCTCCATTGCGGTGCCGCAGAAATCCACCGTCACCGTGGCGGCAAGCGGCCTGGTTGTACGCTTCGGCTACCTTTCCGAATGCGATGACCTGCTTGACAACGGCGTTCGCTACGTGAACATGAATCCAAGCGACACCGATTGGCCTGCACAGCCCACGCTGGAACAGATCTACAACCGTTTCGGGCGTTCGGGCGCGCATTTCGAACCGTTCGCACGTTGGATGAACGATCCGAACGGCCTGTGCCAGTTCCAAGGGCGCTACCACCTGTTCTTCCAGCTCAACCCGTATGGTTTCGGCTGGGACAATATGCATTGGGGGCACGCGGTAAGCCGTGATCTGGTGCATTGGACTCATCTGCCAGTCTTCCTGGAACCGCAGCCCGAACTGCACACCGACGAGCGTATCGTCGGCGGCGCGTTCTCCGGTTCGGCCGTGACCGTGGACGAGCATGACAATCCGGTCGCCGGCAACGAGGCAAACGCCATCCGCCTGTACCTGACCCGTCATCTGGAAACCCGCGGCGACGAATCCTCCGTCACCGAATACCAGACCACCTGCCTGTGCGAGGACGGCGTGCATGTTCGCGTGGAATCGCCGGTGGCGCTGCGTGCGAATGACGATTTTGGCTATGACTTCCGTGATCCGAAGGTTGAATGCGGCATGGGCGGCGAGGCTCTCGACCCGGATCGTGCCTATATGGTAACCGCCACCAATCTGCCGGTATCGGAATTTAGCGCAGACGCCGCCGATAGTGCGGTTCCCGGCATCAGCACCCAGAACACCGGCGGCTGGTTCACTTATTCTCCTCAGGGCAAGCCGGGGGTCGACCAGCCGAACAACGCCACCGTTCCCGCCATGACATTGTTCTCCGCGAAGAAACCGCTCAAGCGCAATGTGACATGGCGCTACGAAGGGCCGGTGCTCGCCGATTTCGGTCATCAGATCGCACGCACCTACGAATGCCCTGACCTGTTCCAGGTCGACGGCGTGACCGTTGCTGTGGGCGCGCTGATGCATTACCGCGACAAGCAGGGACGTTTCCAGCAGGTGCGCTGGTATGCCGGCGACTTGGTGAATACCGATAATGGTCCGAAACTGGATGTCAAGGCCAGCGACTGGTGCGATTTCGGCACCGGATATTACGCCACGCAAAGCTTCGCCGACGATAACGGCCGTCGCATCGTATTCGGCTGGTTCACCGATTTTCCGGAGATGCGTGTCGAACAGCCGTGCCTGGCCAACGGCATGATGTCGCTGCCGCGCGAATTGCATGTGCGTGACGGCAGGCTGTACAGCAAGCCGGTGAGCGAAGTGTACCGCGAGCTGCTCGGCGAGCGTCTTGCCGTGCACGGCGATGGCGGGGATATGGTCGTTACGGCTCCCGGCAACGCATACTATGCGAACGTGCATCTGGCGGATGATGCCGATGCCATCATGGTGCTGGCGAAGGGCGTCAACCCGCAGGACGGCAGGCCGACCGAACTGCTGCTGCAGCGCACTGATGGCGTGACCCGCCTGGTGGCCAAGGGCACTGCGGTGGAGGATGTCGACTTCGACAGCGGCATCACCGATGTTCGCCAGGTGGAGGTGTTCTTCGACCGCAATGTTGTCGAAGTGTTCCTCAATGGCGGTCAGACGGCAGGAAGCATGCTGTTCCAAGGCGCTGATGGCGACGGTGAGCTTCGCATCGCGTCGTCCGGCAAGATCGATGCGGTTGATGCGCGTGCATTGAACGGTATTTGGCGCTAAGACGTAGAGCCGTATCCGGCGGCCCCGTTCCTGCGTGTTCCTTGTGACACGGCGGGTGCGGGGCCGCTGCCGTATGTGCAGGGGTATGTACGCGATATGGGCACGATATGTGCGCTGCGTTGTAATTTGCCGGCGGATGTTGCATGTCATGCTGTGTTGCGACACGGCGCGGGTGAATCCGTGGGCGGTGACGACCTAGGTAAACGTTTGACTACTGACATGCGCGTGTGGCGTCTCACCATGTAATGCGAAAAGCGGGAGAGAGGGGTGTTTTGGCACGTGCCTTTTCTATACTTGAGGGCACGTCCGGCAATTCGCCGAGACGGCAACTGGATATTCGCACCTAACGTTTAGGGAGTTCCATGAACAAGGCAATCATCACCGTCGTCGGCCAGGATACTGTCGGCATCATCGCACGCGTCTGCACCTACCTTTCCGAGCATCAGGTCAACGTGCTTGACATTTCCCAGACCATCATCGACGGTTTCTTCAACATGATGATGATTGTGGATTATTCCAACGCGGACGAGGAATTCGGCGAGGTCGTGGACGATCTCGACAAGCTTGGCGAAGAGATCGGCGTGCGCATCCGCTGCCAGCGCGAAGAGATCTTCACCAAGATGCACCGCGTCTGATCCGCGGCATACGTGAGCCACGCAAGTAATCGAAGCCACGAATCGTACCAATCGTAAGGAAAAACCATGCTGAATATCATGGAGGTCCACGAGACCAACAAGATGATCGAGCAGGAGAAGCTCGACGTGCGCACCATCACCATGGGCATCAGCCTGCTGGATTGCGCAGCCGACAGCGTCGACGAGGTCTGCGAGAACATCTACAACAAGATCACCACGTACGCCAAGGACCTCGTGTCCACCGGCCAGGCCATCGAACGCGATTTCGGCATCCCGATCGTCAACAAGCGCATCACCGTCACCCCGATTTCCCTGGTCGGCGCAAGCTCCTGCAAGAGCTCCGAGGATTTCGTCAAAATCGCACACGCGCTCGACCGCGCGGCCAAGAAGGTCGGCGTCGACCTGATCGGCGGCTACTCCGCGCTCGTGTCCAAGTCCATGACCCCGGCCGAAGAGCTGCTCATCCGTTCCCTGCCGAAGGCGCTGAGCGAAACCGACATCGTTTGCTCCTCCGTGAACGTGGGCTCCACCAAAACCGGCATCGACATGAACTCCGTCGAACTGCTCGGCCACATCGTCAAGGACATCGCGCACGCCACCGCAGACAATGATTCCTACGGTTGCGTGAAGTTCGTGGCGTTCTGCAACGCCCCGGACGACAACCCGTTCATGGCAGGCGGCTTCCACGGCGTGACCGAAGGCGACGCGGTCATCAACGTCGGCGTTTCCGGCCCGGGTGTGGTCTCCCGCGCGCTGGACGAAGCCAAGGGCAAGGACTTCGAGTTCCTGTGCGAAACCATCAAGCGCACCGCGTTCAAGATCACGCGCGTCGGCCAGCTGGTGGCCCAGGAGGCATCCCGCCGACTCGGAGTGCCATTCGGCATCATCGACCTCTCGCTCGCCCCGACCCCCGCCGTGGGCGACTCCGTCGGCGAAGTGCTGGAGAAGATCGGCCTCGAACAGGTGGGCGCCCCAGGCACCACCGCCGCGCTCGCCATGCTCAACGACCAGGTGAAGAAGGGCGGCATCATGGCGTCCTCCTATGTGGGCGGCCTGTCCGGCGCGTTCATTCCGGTCTCCGAAGACAAGAACATGATCGACGCGGCCAACAACGGCTGCCTGAAGATCGAAAAGCTTGAGGCCATGACCTGCGTATGCTCCGTCGGCCTTGACATGATCGCCATTCCTGGCGACACCACCGCGGCCACCATCTCCGGCATCATCGCCGACGAGGCGGCCATCGGCATGGTCAACCAGAAGACCACCGCCGTGCGTGTAATCCCGGTGGAAGGCAAGGGCGTGGGCGAGATGGCCAACTTCGGCGGCCTCATGGGCTACGCGCCGATCATTCCGGTGAACCAGACCAGCTGCGAGGCCTTCGTGACCCGTGGCGGCCGCATTCCGGCGCCGATCCACTCCTTCAAGAACTGACGTTCTTACGAAAGAACCCGACCTTCCTGCACGGAGGGCCGGGCTCTTTTGCGTTTGTAAAACTGTTTTTACTTACCGCCGGCAAAGTTCAACTGTCGCCAGGCTTCGTAGATGGCGATGGAGGCGCAGTTGGTGAGATTCAGGCTACGCAGCGAAGGACGCATCGGCAGACGCACCTGCTCGGCCACATGCGGGCCGGCCATGATGTCCATCGGATCGGGGATATTGCCCGGTTCCGGACCGAACAGCAGGATGTCGGTCGGCCTGTATTCGATGTCGGTGTACAGCTTGGTGGCGTGCGCGGTGAAGGCGATGATGCGCGAATCCGGCATCGATTCCACCAGATCCTCGAAATTCGGGTGCAGCACCACATGCGCCATGTCATGGTAGTCGAGCCCCGCACGGCGCAGCTTGGTATCCCGCAGATTGAAACCCAAAGGTTCCACCAGGTGCAGAATCGTTCCCGTCACGGCGCACAGGCGGATCGCGGAACCCGTGTTGCCCGGAATACGCGGGGAGTAGTAGCACAGGTGCGGGGTGGAGGTCTCCGCCTTCGCCGCGTCCTTCGCGCTCAGCATCGCGTCCACCACGGAAATCGGATTGCCGTGCGCGTCGGTCACCAGTTCGTCCGGGCCGTAATTGGACTTGCGGTACCCGTATTCGAACATCTTCTCGACCTTGGCTTCGGCCGCCTGCGTCTCGGCGTCGCGCGTTGCGCCCTGCGCGTTATCGGTATGTTCTTCGTTCGTCATAAATGCTAAGAATAGGAACGATGAACGACACGAACACCACATACGACACCGCCGTACGTGACGCCGACTTTGACGACTTTGCCGATTCCGCCACCGCCGTCACCTCCGATGCTTCCGATGCTGACGAAATCGCAACGACGCTCGCGCAATGGTGGCAGACCAACGCGCGCGACCTGCCATGGCGATTCGGCCGCACCACACCGTGGGGCGTGCTCGTTTCCGAAGTGATGAGCCAGCAGACGCAGATGGGCCGCGTCGTGCCGTATTGGACCGCATGGATGGACCGATGGCCGGACGCAGCCGCGCTCGCCGACGCCCCGAAATCCGACGTGATCACCGCATGGGGGCGGCTTGGCTATCCGCGGCGCGCCCTGCGATTGCAGGAATGCGCGCACGTCATCGCATACGATTACGCCGACGAGCTGCCGCATACGTACGACGAATTGCTTGCTCTGCCCGGCATCGGTGATTACACGGCAAGCGCGGTGCTGTCGTTCGCTTTCGGCGAACGTATCACGGTGGTCGACACGAACATCCGCCGTGTGCTGTCACGTGCGTTCGTCGGCGTCGAATCGCTCGGCGGCAGCGCAAGTCCCGCGGAACGCGCGCTGGCGAAACGGCTGCTGCCGGACGATGATTCCGCGAAATGCCGTCGTTTCGATCGCCCGTCCGTCGTGTGGAACCAGGCCGTCATGGAACTCGGCGCGACGGTGTGCACTGCGAAATCGCCATTATGCGAAGCCTGTCCGATCGCCGGAAAATGCGCGTTCCTACGCAACGGAAGACCGGGATTGGGGCAGCGGCGTACGCGACCACGCCAACGATTCCAAGGTACGGACCGGCAGGTGCGCGGGCTGGTGCTGAACGCGCTGCGCGGCCTGCCGGATGGCGAGACGGTGCTTGATCGCAAGAGCGTCGAACGGCTGTGGAAAGACCACGTGCAGCTGGACAAATGCATCGCGTCGCTTGACGAGGACGGTCTGATCGAAATCCTGCCCGGGGGAGGGGTGCGGCTGCCGGTGTAACGTACACGGCATGCGTGGTGCGTGCGGCCGCGGTGCCGCACGGAGGATGACACGCTAGACTGGGAGCCATGGCTCACAAGACCTCCCCGCGGACCGGTAAGAAACGTACGAAACAACAGCAGGCGATGTATCGCCGCCGCCGCATCGTTTTCGGTATCGCGACGGTGCTGGTGCTGAGCTTCATCGTATTCTGCCTGTATTCGCTGACGCAGGGCGTCGTCGCTGTCAACCGCGAAATCCACCATGCCGATGTTTACGCGATCTCCCGCAAGGAGGTGCCGTCGCCGACCCAACAGCAGAAAAGCAGCGTTCCCGATTGCGACGCATCCAACGTCGCGCTGTCGCTTACTCCGGCCGCATCGAGCTTCGGTGTGGGCGGCACGATGGACTTCACCGCTTCCGTGAAATACAACGGTTCCGGCAAGGCTGGCTGTCTGATCGACGTGTCCCAGGCGGGCATGGTGCTGACGATCAAGTCGGGCAAGGACGTGGTCTGGAAATCGAACGTATGCCCCGTGGACACGGATTACCGGCTGATAGCCAAGGGCGACGAGGTCAAGCAGACGATCACTTGGCCGGGCGTGCGTTCCGGCAGCGAATGCGCCGACGCGGCGGACCTGCCGAACGTGGACCGTGGCGTGTATTCGGCCCAACTGTCGGTCGAAGGCCATGCGAAAACCAAGTCGGAACCGGTCGGCATCACAGTGGAATAAAATCTACAGGTTATGTTATTCTAATGACTTTGCGTAGATGCGTGTCATATAGCGGGCACGCTGACAAGGAAGAGGCGCCCGCGTATTAGGCATATGGTGGCCAATGAGAGCGCTTCCGGGGAAACATATCGATACGATTAGCGAGCGATAAGGAACGTCCATTGGCTGAGGCTACGACGAACACCACCACCATCATCGCACGCGCCGACCAGCATGATATTGATCTGCACAAAGCGTCGGACCGTGTGAACTTCGGCTCCATCCGCGAGCCCATTGATGTACCCTACCTGTTGGGTGTACAGACTGACAGCTTTGACTGGCTCATCGGCAACGAGCGCTGGCAGAAGCGAGTCCAGGAGGATCTGGAGAACGGCACCAACACCGTGCCGCACACCTCCGGTCTTGATGAGGTCTTCCAGGAGATCTCCCCGATCGAGAACTTCGCTCAGACCATGAGCCTGACCTTCTCCGATCCGTACTTCGAAGAACCGCGCCACACCGTGCAGGAATGCAAGGAGAAGGATTACACCTACTCCGCGCCGCTGTACGTGAACG
>ENA-OQDC01000217-OQDC01000217.1-human-gut-metagenome-genome-assembly--contig:-NODE-217-length-45432-cov-5.090343_pt1 | contig 45432 bp, 41 predicted proteins | sample MGYA00242770_ERZ504601 | MGnify/ENA primary metagenome ERZ504601 (study PRJEB26092, sample SAMD00036305) | human gut metagenome | host: Homo sapiens | study: EMG produced TPA metagenomics assembly of...
ATATACTTCCAGTCATGTTTCAGAGTTTGAAAACATTCCTTCATATAAATCATTTTTTTGTCAAACAACATACTTCACAATCTTTTTCTAATTCTTCAAGATGATAATTTTCTGTTTCTAACAGCCCCACACATAATTAAATCTAATCCATCTGATACCATATGATTTAACATGATTTCGTACATTTTAGACTGAATAACATCATCGCTGTCCATAAAGGTTATATATTCTCCAGTTGCTATATCAATTCCTGCATTCCTAGCACCACTGATTCCTTTATTTTCTTGACTGATCACACGAATCCTCTTATCTTTTGATTGATATTTTTCGCAGATTTCTAAACTATGATCTGTACTTCCATCATCCACTAAAATAAGTTCATAATCCTTATACGTCTGATTTAATACACTTTGAATACTATAATTTAAATATTGTTCTCCATTATACACTGGCATAATAACTGACAATGTAATTTGCTTCCTTTTTTCTTCTACCATACTCTTTATTTCCCTTATTACGCTAATTTTCAGACTTATTTATAACTAATCTTGGACTTATTTTAAACTCATCTTAAACTAATTCAGTACTTTATCTAGTTAAAGTTTTTTGCTTGATCTAATGTCAAAATCGTCCTATCAACAACATCTCTTTTATCAAACCTCTCCTCCATCACCTTCCGTGACTTCTCTCCCATCTGTTTCTTCTCTTCATAGGAAAGTTCAATAAATTCCATCATCTTCTCTTCCAATCCCTTAACATCCTTCACATCCACCAGATACCCATTCTCGCCATCTCTTACAGCTTCCATACACCCATGAATCCTGCTAGTGATCAGTGGTCTTCCCATCGCTCCACATTCTAGCAGTGTATTTGCCATGCCTTCATGATACGACGGTAATACAAAGCAGTCACATTTCTTAATGAATGGTTTGACGTCTTCCTGATAGCCATAATAATAAATGATCCCATTTCTGACCAATGACTGGATTCGTTCCTTGTAATCATCTTCCATTGGTCCTACGATATCAAACGATACTTCTGGGTAGATCTTCTTAATGTTCTTTGCTGCTTTGAACAGTTCTTCGACTCCTTTTTCTTTCATCACACGTCCGATAAACAAGAATCGGATATTTCTTGATTCTTCTGGGTATGGTGTCATCTTGTATTCATCAAGGTCGATCCCTGCTCCTGGGAGGGTGCATGATCTGGATTCTTTGATAATATTATTTTCTATAAACACCTGCTTATTTCCTTCATTTTCAAAGAAGATTGTTTTTGCCTTTTTGCAGGATAGTTTATATAAAAATACGACGAGTTTCTTGATCATATTTTCATTCTGAAATGCAGTTCCTAATCCTGTGATATTGACTGCATATGGAATTCTTTTGAATCTTGCTGCGATCCCTCCGTAGATGTTTGGTTTGATCGTGTAAGTGATCACAAGGTCTGGCTTTATCTTGCCTAAGATGTTAAAGTATCTCATCATCAGTTTAAAATCTGTTGCTGGATTGATCCCTCTTCGATCTACCGGTGTTTCGATAAAATGACATCCCATTTCTTTTAAATTCTGTACTAACATTCCTTTTGGCAGGGATATATAGACTTCATTTCCTTGATCTATGAGCTTTTTGATCAGTGCTTTTCTGAATTTGTATAATCCTACGTCTAGGTTTGCTAAAATTAATATCTTCTTATTCTTCATCGTTTACTCTTCTCACTGGTACTCCAACATAAGTTCCTGCTTCGTTGATGTCTTCGATCACTGTACTTCCTGCTCCCATGATCACTTCGTCTGTGATATGCAGTCCTTGTATGATCTGGCTTCCTGTGCCGATCTCTGTCTCAGTCTTTAAATGGACATCTCCTGACAGTAAAACTCCCGGATACAGGGTATTATAATCTCCAATCTCATCATCATGCCCGACAATACTTCGGTTGCAGATCAGGTTAAAATTACCAATCTCTATATTCGTTGTCATAATAACGGATGTACAAATGATATTTCCTTGTCCTAGATGCACTCTTTGTGATGTGATCACGGATGGATCGATCAGATTAGGATACCATAAGTTTGGATTTGGCAGACATTTTAAAACGAGTTTTTCACGGACTTTTGCATTGCCTATAGCGAAGGCGACGGCAAGTTTTTGTTCTTTGTCGTATTCTTCGAGGTATTTCATTCCTCCAAGAATCGGATAGCCATCTATGATGCTGCCTTGCTGGATTCCATCGTCTATGTATCCAAGAATCTCATATGTTGGTTCTTCTTCGTTGATCCGTTCGATCAGCCACTGAGTATCTCTTCCCATACCACCGGCTCCAACGATCACGATTGGTTTTATCTTTGGTTCTTTACTCATATAACCCATCCTCATTCTTCTTCCAATAGCATTCCATTCCTAATGCTTTCGGTGCAATAAAATCTTTCTCGATATCATCTCCGACAAATGCCATGTTCCTGCATGGTATTTCTAATCGTTTTCTCATGATCAGAAATGGAAGATCATTTGGTTTCCTGAATTCCATGACATTTCCATGTCCTGCAAGTTCGTCTGTGATCAGTATCTCGTCTGCCATTTTATCTAACCCCAGGGCTTCTATCTTGGCTCGCTGTACTTTTGGTGTTCCATCGATCAAGATCCCGATACTTCGCTTTTGCGTGTGTAGTTCAAAGAATAATTCTTTGACTCCTTCATACAATGAAATCTCTGGTTTATGGTCCCTGATGGCTTCTCTGCATTTTAATAATAATTCATCCGAATACATTCCTGCATCTTTTAATACCGTTTCCAGTGGCGGCTGCCCTTTTTCCAGTACTGCACATAACTTATTAAAGATATTGTTCACTTCTGGAAGCATTCGTTCTACCACTCGGAAACTACTTCGTACATAATCTTTCTCTGAGTATAATGTGTCATCCAGATCAAAAATCACCGAACCAATTCCTTCGTCTAAATGATACAGATCTTTAAAATCATGAATCTCTACGATCGGTTCTTCTCTTGTATTTAAACATACGCTTTTTTCAAATCTTGTGAAAATGACATTGTCATCGGCTGCATCCTCTTTGTATTCCATTGGCTCACCTAACATCATGGAGAGTGCTGCATATGGTGCATCGGCTCCTGCCTTGATCGATACGGTGCTTGCCTGATGATACCATGGTTCCATTCGGATAAAATAATCTTTGTCTGTATGTTCTTCACGAAGCATAAAGATCGTCATCCATCCGGATGGCCTTAATTTCTTTATCACTTTCTTTGCTTCTTCTACGATCTTGTGATCTCTTACAACTCTGTATCTTGCACTTTCTTTTCCCTCGACTTCTTCCTTTGCTCTTGGCGTGATGTAAACCGGGCTTCCGTCTAGATTGCAGAATACATCGATCTCATACATCTTCCCATTTAAAAATGGACGTATCATATAATTCTCGTATTTTGATGCGTGAAAACTTAATTCTTGTTCATCATGGATCATGATGCTTTTCTCCAGATTATCCATCTCATCCAATACTGCAAACATTGCTGGGAATCCTTGTGTATAGTCATTGGCACTGCTTACGACCTGTGGTGCGTTAAGACCACATTCTTCAAAGAAACGAGCTGTCCAACGTTTGTTGCTGCACAGCAGAGCTAATTCTTCATTTGCAATGAGAACTTCTGTTCCAACAGCTTCAAATTCACTGGTTCTTTGTGACAGGATAAAGACATCTTCTTCTGTTCTTGGAATGAGCAGACCGATCTTCTCCTGTTTACAAATATGTAAGAGTTCTGTGACATAACCTTCTTCCCCTGGCTGTGGAACCTGATAGTGCTTATGGCAGCGATATAATGCTGGTGCTTCCAGTGAATGATCACAGCCGACAAATGTTACTTTCACCCCTAATCTGCCGGCAGCATAGCGGAAGGTATCGATAAATTCGACCTGATCTGCCACGCTTGAAAATAAAATCTTTAAGTGTCCTGCTTTCTTGTATTTGGAAAACTGGTCTTTCTTTGTTCCCTGAAAGGCATACATTGTCACAGATTCCTGTGCACTGATTCCTGCTCTTTTTAAGACTTTTGTCACGGTCTTTAGTATGATCTTGATATCGGTAAGAAATGAAATGTTATCCACATATTCAAGGTCGAATTCAAACTTTTCTTCCCAGCTGATGGCATTTCTACCATTCACCTGTGCAAGTCCAGTCAGTCCTGGTCTTACATCTGCACGTCGTTTCTGTCTTGCACTGTAGAAATCTATGTATTGTTTCAATAACGGTCTTGGCCCGACAAAACTCATATGTCCAAATAAGATGTTGAAGAATTCAGGTAATTCATCAAGGCTTGTGGATCTTAACATCTGTCCAAATCTTGGAAGACGTTCTTTGTCTGGCAGCAGATCACCATTCTCATCGACGGCGTCTGTCATACTTCTGAACTTGTAGAGTGTAAATATTTCGTTATGATATCCCGGTCTTTCTTGTTTGAAGATCACGGGGTTCCCTAATTTGCTCCTTACTAACAGTGCTGTGACAAGCAGGATTGGGCTTGATACAATGATACAGCACAGTGACAATATGATGTCAAAAAATCGTTTGATATATTTGTGATACATCTTTATATATACTCCGTTTACATTTTGTTCTTATCGGTCCAGTACGGATCTTATGATTCCTATGATCCGATCCATATCTTCTTTTGTATTCTTAATATCACTTGGAAGACATAATCCGCAGTCAAAGATATCTTCTGATACTGGCTTCTTATCATCTTCGTAATGAGAATAGAATTCGCACCCTTTAAATACTGGTTGTTGATGTAATGGTTTCCAGATCGGACGGCTTTCGATATTCTCTCTTTCCAAAGCTTCTATGATATCTAATGGTTTTGTCTTACTGTCTTCATCGATCGTCATGCATGATAACCAGAAGTTTGGTTCACTGCATGTTTCATATGGATTCATATGCACTTGTTTATAATCCTTGAAAGCATCTTTGTATGTCTCATAGATTGCTTTTTTCTTCGCAATGTGTTCATCCAGATGCAGAAGCTGGCCTCTTCCAACTCCCGCTGTGATATTAGACATTCGGTAGTTATATCCGATTTCCTTGTGTTCATAATGTCGGACTGGTTCTTTTGCCTGTGTTGCCAGGAATGTTGCATGCTTGATGTATTCTTCATTCTCTGATGCGATCATTCCACCGCCTGATGTCGTGATGATCTTATTTCCATTAAATGAAAATCCTGCCATGACTCCGAATCTTCCTGTCTGGACTCCTTTATATGTTGCTCCCAGACTTTCTGCAGCATCTTCGATCAGTGGAACTTTATATTCTTCACAGATTGCTTTGATTTCGTCTACCTTGGCTGGTGTTCCATAAAGGTGTGCAACGATCACTGCTTTTGCTTCTTTATGTTCTTCCAATGCTCTTTTCAATGCCTGTGGTGACATATTCCATGTCTCTGGTTCAGAATCCACGAATACAATCTTGCCTTTTTCGTAGGCGACTGGATTCACTGTTGCAGCAAAAGTCAGCGAAGGACATATCACGGTATCTCCTTCCCCGACTTCTAATAATTTCACCGCCAGATGCAGTGCTGCGGTTCCTGCGCTTAGTGCACTGCAGTGTGCGATTCCTGTATACGCTTCCATCTCACGTTCAAAGCCATTGACATTTGGCCCAAGTGGTGCGATCCAGTTGGTGTCAAATGCTTCCTGCACAAACTTCTGTTCTTCCCCATGCATCGTTGGTGATGCCATATATATACGTTCTTTCATGCTGTCTCATCCCCCCGTCATTTTGTCTGTTGATTTGTCTGTTTATATGTATACTCTGGAACTAATCTTTTTACAACTTCACGAATATTCGGATCTTCAGAAAATGCCGCATGATCTAATTCAGCGATCAGTTCACTAAATTGTTCTGTCTCCATCATCCTTGGACTTCCAATGAAAATTCGTTTGTTCTTTGTCTCTTTTTTATTCTCCTCATCGATCAGAAGTTCTTCATACAGCTTCTCCCCTGGTCTTAAGCCAGTAAACTGGATTTCTATATCTTCTCCTGGTGTAAGTCCTGATAAACGGATCATATTCTTCGCAAGATCTAAGATCTTGACTGGTTCTCCCATATCAAGGATAAATATTTCCCCGCCTTCTGCATAAGCTCCTGCTTCTAACACCAGACTGACGGCTTCTGGGATCGTCATAAAGTATCGGATGATCTCTGGATGTGTACTGTTACCGGACCACCATTGGCAATCTGCTTCTTGAACAACGGAACGACACTTCCGTTACTTCCAAGAACATTTCCAAATCTTACAGCAACGTATTCTGTATCGTATAAGCTATTCATGTATTGAATGACCATCTCACAGATCCTCTTGGAAGCACCCATGATATTTGTCGGTCTTACTGCCTTATCCGTGGAGATCAGTACCATTCTCTTTACGCCGCTCATTCCTGCTTCTTGGGCTATGTTAAATGTGCCAAATACATTGTTCTTAATCGCATCATGCGGGCTGTCTTCCATCAATGGCACATGCTTATGTGCTGCTGCATGAAATACGATATCAGGCTTATAATCTTCGAAAATATTGTGTATTCGCAGATGATTCTGGACAGATACGATCAATACTTTCAGATCTAGTTCTGGATGTGTTCTCTTTAATTCCATCTGGATCTCGTAGGCGTTGTTCTCATAATTATCAATGATCACTAACTTCTTCGGCTGATATCTTGCGATCTGTCTGCAGATCTCACTTCCGATCGATCCGCCTCCCCCTGTGACAAATACGACTCTGTCTTTGACATAGCTCATGATTGATGGAAGATTGGCTTTCACTGGCTCTCTTCCAAGCAGATCTTCAATCTCTACTTCTCTTAGAGCAGATACTGTAACTTCACTGTTGATCAGCTGATATAAGCCCGGAAGAATACTCAGACGGCATCCTGTCTGCTTGCAGATTTCAAGGATGTCCTTGCGATCCTTGGGTTCTATTGTCGGAATTGCCAGAATGATCTCTTCAACATCAAATTTAACTGCATTGCGCAGGATCGTATTACGATTGCCAACCACTGGTATCCCAGATAAATATGTTCCTTTCTTCGCTGGATCATCATCTATGATGCAACGGATCGTTTTAGTCACATATGTACTCTTTTTGATCTCATTTAAAATGATGCTTCCTGCTTCTCCTGCTCCGATCAACATTACCGGAACTTTCTTCTTGCCAATGTCATTCACTTTGAGTGGTTCACTTCCCTGAATCAATCGGACAAGTAATCGGATAAAAAACATTCCCAACAGCAGATATACCAAATACAAGAAATAGTAACTTCTTGGTATCTCCCATTGTAACATATAAATTCCGATCAACTGGAAAGCTGCTGCGATCACAACTGCTTTAACGACATTAATAAAATCGGAGATTCCTGCATACTTCCATTGCGTTGAATACAATCGATATGCCATAAAGATCACAATACTGCAAAAGAGATTCAACGGCATGTATTTTGCAGCATTTTTCAAAAAAATCGGTGCGATCTGTGATGGATAGAATTTCAAATCGCGTTAATAATGCAAGATATGATGCTATGATCATCATTATGATATCTGAGATCCCAAGTATCATATTCCATTTTTTTCTTTGAGCGATTGTTTTTAATTTCTTCATTATACTTTCCCTTACATATGCTCTCACATATTTGTTTTAAACCTATTATATCCATTCCTTTTCTTAATTTCCTATATCTACTCCTGCTCATTTCCTGCTTTTGGTAATTTTTTCTTAAATACAGCAAAAGTAGATGGAAAAATCTATATTGTTTTGATCTTTCCATCTCTTTTTATGTTAAAATTTTATCTTTTATCAAGATTCTATCTTTTTATACGTTGATCTCAGCTGTTAATCCGAGTACTTCTTTATTCTCTTCCAGAATTGGATTGATCACTTCATTCACAAACTCTTCTGTCTGCTGTGGTGCACGTCCTACGAAGTTCTCTGGTTTCATGATTGACTGTAACTGTTCCATATTCATTCCAAATGCTGGATCTGCTGCGATTCTTTCTAACAGATCATTTGGTTTTCCTTCTTCTTTGACAACTTTTCCTGCTGCCATAGAATGTACACGGATCTTCTCGTGAAGTTCCTGACGGTCTCCACCAGCTTTTACAGCATCCATCATGATATTCTCTGTTGCCATGAATGGAAGTTCGCTTCTTAAACGGCTTTCGATAACTTTTGGATATACAACTAATCCATCTACAACGTTTAAGTAAAGATCTAAGATTCCATCGATTGCTAAAAATCCTTCAGGTACGGATAAACGTTTGTTGGCAGAGTCATCTAAAGTTCTTTCAAACCACTGTGTAGATGCAACTAATGCTGGATTCATTGCATCAGAAATCACATAGTTTGCTAAAGAAGCGATTCTTTCACTTCTCATTGGATTTCTCTTATATGCCATTGCAGATGATCCGATCTGGTTCTTCTCAAATGGTTCTTCTACTTCTTTTAAATGCTGAAGCAGACGGATATCATTTGAGAATTTATGAGCAGACTGAGCGATCTGACTTAATACATTAAGCACACGGGAATCAACTTTTCTTGAATATGTTTGTCCTGATACTGGCTGGCATTTGTCAAATCCCATCTTCTTAGCGATCATTCCATCGATCTTCTTGATCGTTTCATGATCTCCTTCAAATAATTCTAAGAAACTTGCCTGTGTTCCTGTTGTTCCTTTAGAACCTAACAGTCTCATATTCGCAATTACATGGTCAAGATCTTCTAAATCATATACAAGATCCATCAGCCACAGTGTTGCTCTCTTACCTACTGTTGTAGGCTGTGCTGGCTGGAAATGTGTAAATCCAAGTGTTGGAAGATCTTTATATTTCATTGCGAATTTGGATAATTCGTTGATTACATTTAATAATTTTACTCTGACAAGTTTTAATGCTTCTGTCATGATGATGATATCTGTGTTATCTCCAACATAGCAGGAAGTTGCTCCTAAATGGATGATTCCTTTTGCTTTTGGACATTGTACTCCGTATGCATATACGTGGGACATTACGTCATGGCGGACTAATTTTTCACGTTCTTTAGCTACATCGTAGTTGATATCTTCTGCATGTGCTTTTAACTCATCAATCTGTTCCTGTGTAATATCTAGTCCTAATTCTTTCTCAGTCTCAGCAAGTGCGATCCATAATTTTCTCCATGTCTTAAACTTCTTATCTGGAGAAAAGATGTACTGCATCTCTTTGCTTGCATAACGTTCTGATAATGGGCTCTGGTAACGGTCGTTCATAAAAATCTCCTTATCTTTATCTTTCAAAATTTCCACGAATATCTCTTGTTGGTGGTTCCATTGGATACTTTCCTGTAAAACATCCTTTGCAGATCGGTAATCCCTGAACCATCTCTGAAAGTCTTTCTTCTCTTAAGTATCCTAAACTATCTGCTCCTATTACTTCGCAGATTTGGTTAATGGAACGGTTGTATGCGATCAGCTGTTCTCTCTCTGGAATATCTGTTCCAAAGTAACATGGCCATAAGAATGGTGGTGAACTGATTCTTACATGCACTTCTGTTGCTCCCGCTTCACGAAGCATAGATACGATACGATCACTTGTTGTTCCACGAACAATGGAATCATCGATCATGATGACTCTCTTTCCCTTGACTGCTTCTTTTAATACATTTAACTTAATCTGTACGCTTGATTCACGGCTGCTTTGTCCTGGCTTAATGAAGGTTCTTCCAACATAACCATTCTTTACAAATGCTGTTCCATATGGAATTCCTGATTCTAAAGAATAACCGAGTGCTGCTGCGTTTCCTGATTCTGGTACTCCTACAACTAAGTCTGCTTCGACTGGTGAATCCTGTGCAAGGTATTTTCCTGCCTGAATTCTTGAGTGGTAAACTCCTATACCATCAATTTCACTGTCAGGTCTTGCAAAATATATGTATTCAAAGATACATCTTGCTGTCTTCTCCTGTGGAAGGCACATACTACAATCAGACTGAATTCCGTCTTTTGTGATCGTTACGATCTCTCCTGGATTGACATCGCGGATAAATTCTGCTCCGATCGTATCTAATGCACAGCTTTCAGATGCTAAAACAAATGCATTATCTCTCTTACCGATACAAAGTGGTTTAAATCCATAAGGATCTCTGGCACCAATCAGTTTTCGTGGTGACATAACGATCAGGGAATACGCTCCTTTGATCTTCTGCATTGCTTTCGCAACTGCTTTCTCAATAGATGATGTATTCACACGTTCTCTTGCGATATGGTATGCGATAACTTCTGAATCGATCGTTGTCTGGAAAATAGCTCCTGTCTGTTCTAATTCTTCACGAAGTTCTAACGCATTGATCAGATTACCATTATGTGCAAGTCCTAATGTCCCTTTTACATAATTTAATACCAGTGGCTGGGCATTCTCTGGAACGCTCTCTCCTGCTGTTGAATACCTTACATGTCCTACACCGATATCTCCCTTTAATGCCTGAAGGGAATCTGGTGTAAACACTTCATTACATAATCCCATACCTTTTTGAGATGTGACATTACGTTTTGGACCATTCGTATCAGAAACTGCGATTCCACAGCTTTCCTGACCTCGATGCTGCAGGGCAAACAATCCATAATAGATTGTTGACGCTACATCGTTGCCATCGAAATCATAGATACCGAAAACTCCACATTCTTCTCCCAACTTATCAAAGTTCTCTCTGCTCATCGTGATCTTTTGACCTTTCTGTTATACAATCTTTAGTTTCCTTTGTAAAATACACATTTTTGATAGTAACATATTCATTTTAAATCTGCAAGAGTCTTACTCTACTCATTATCCTTTAATAAGGTAGTATCTGGTGGTATTTCTCCTCTCTTGATCTTGGCATAAAGGATCCTTCTTACAGATTTATCAATCCTTGATTCCTTGATCTGTCCATTTTTTATTGCTTTCTCAATTGCCTGATATGCTTCCTTATAATTATCAGGCATCACAATTAAGTCGACTCCTGCCTGAATAGCTTTGACTGCTGCTTCTCCTGAGCTGTAGTTGTCTGTGATCGCTTTCATGTTCATCGCATCGGTCATAATGATTCCTTTGTATTCAAGTTCGTCCCTTAAAATATCACTGACAACCCTACTGCTTAAACTGGAAGGTTCTTTCTCGTCTGTCACATTGCTTAGCATTAAATGTGATACCATCACCGCATCCACATCTGCCTTGATTCCTGCCTTAAATGGTTTAAAATCTGCATTTCTTAATGTCTCGATCGTCTGGTATGTCTCTGTACTTCCACGGTGAGTATCTCCTCCGCATCCACCGCTTCCTGGAAAATGTTTTATCGTTGCGGAAATCTGCTGCTTTTGCATGTTTTTAACTAAGCTTGCTACAATTGATGATACTTTCTTTGAGTCTGTTCCAAAACTTCTGTCGCCAATCTCTGTATTATTCTTATTCGTAAGTACGTCTGCAACTGGTGCCAGATTCATATTGAATCCTAATTCTTTAATTCTTACCTTGTGTCTGCCCCATCTTGGCAATCTGCTTATCATCATATGTTTTGCCTACTTCCTGTGCCGATGGATATGCTGTCATTCCAATCTTTGGATTAGATGCAACTCTTGAAACTGTTCCACACTCTTCATCCACTGCCATAAATAGTGGTACATAAGAAGCATTCTGTAACTTCTTTATCATTTTCTTTGTCTGCTCACGAGTCTCAATGTTCTTTGCAAACATCACAATGCCACCCGCAGGATATTTCTTTAATGTCCTTTTTCATAGCATCTGTTAATTTTTGTCTGAGTTTTTACTTTCTGCTTCATCTAGCTGGTATATAGATACCATAAACAGCTGTCCGATCTTGTTCTTCAATGACATATCTTTCGTAATATCCTTTGCCATTCCCTGCAGTGTTGCCTCGTCAAGATCCTCGGTCTTTACTTTCTTCGTTGTATTCTTCTTTCCGCATCCTGCTGCCATAACAAGCACAAGGATCAGCAGGAGACTTATCCACCGTTTCTTCATCATCTTCATGCCCTTTCTCGTACATGTATTTTTCTTAATATTATATCAGATGCTTTTTCATCTTGCAATTTTACTGTAAAAAAGAATCCTGCCCGGAGGGCTTTTTTATTTCATAGGGATTTCATCGAAATTTCCTATGAAACAAAAAAGACCCTCCAACTCCTGAATGAACTGAAAGGTCTTTAAAAGCAGATGTCTCCAAATACGCAACCGATCCAAAAGTTACCATGTATCATAAAAACTTCACGAGGAAAGGATTATAAAACCATTCAAGAAAATGGTCTGTTTGCATATTGTTGACACAATATCTAGTATATACTTTTATATTTATTTTTTCTACCCTTTCGCGTGGTTTTTTTTCAGAACGTTGCTTTTTTAGCAGAAAAGATACGAAAACTAATTATTTTCTTTAAAATATTGTTTAAATTGTATGGTTACAGTAAACTGATCGCCTTCAATTTTGATCTCAAATTTACCTCCGCAGTTCTTTGTAAAACTATCTGCAATGGACAGTCCCAATCCGTTGCCTTCACTTGTTCTTGATTTTTCTGCTCTCGCAAAGCGTTCCATGATCTCTTCTTCGGTAAAATTCATTTCATACGATGCTGTATTCGTAACTTTCAAAACGATATTTCCTGCTTCTTCAGTGATATAAATGAAGATTCTTGTGCCTTTGAGTGAATATTTCAATGCATTTTCAATGACATTCTGCACAACTCTGTACATACGGTTTCCATCACCCATGAATTTTGTATGTTCTGTATTGCACTGATATCTGATTCCAAATCCTGATTCCTCTATCTGATCAGCCATATCCCCCAATGTTTGTTCCACCAGACGTTTCATATCCATTTCTTCCATATCAACCTTGATATCTCCACTCGTTGATTTTGCAAGTTCAAACAAATCTGAGATGATGTCTTTTAAACGTTCTGTCTTCTTCACAAGGATCGTCACATAATCTTTTGCTTCATCAGATAATGTATCGTCCCTGCTTAAGAGATCAACGTAGCCAATGATCGATGTCAAAGGAGTCTTTAAATCATGAGAAACATTGGTGATCAGGTCGATCTTCATCCTCTCGCCTTTCATCTGCGTTTCTAATGCTTTTTCCATTCCCTGTCCGATATGGGTCAGTTTCTGGCTGTATTCGTAGTAATCTGAGTCCTCACTTATATCTGTTATTGCTGTCAATTCTCCATTTGAGATACGTTCGATCTGATCGACTAATTTTCCTAAATCTCTTTGCTCTTCTGCATATTTGTTTGAATATTTCTTAAAGAATTTGAATAATGAAATACATGTAATTGCTATTAAAGCAACCAGGAAGTCGCTCAATTGAGCTCCTGTGAACAATATGATAACGCAGACCGCAACGCCTCCAATCATGATATATCTCAAAACGCGGTATTGCCTGATCCTGTCTCTTGCATGTTTTTGTGCAAAAGACATTGCTTCTTCTTCCAATTCTCGTCTTTGCTTTTCATGACGATACCATTTTCTAAAATACCCTAAGCAAAACGTGGAATCCAAAAGATTTCTTTCTTTTATTCTCCATACCGTGGTCTGTACGCATACTGCGAACGCCATGATAAAAAATGGTACGGACAGATAACTTAGCATCATGATCATCTCTAATGTCGATGAACTCAAACTCATCATTGTACCCTGTGCGTATTCGATCGTATATTGCCAGTCTCCAATGCACAATGCAATTGCAAGTCCGATCAGGATCAATCCTGCTGCCAGTATAATTTCCCACCAGATTTTATCCAGTGCATTAAAAAATTTGGTTCGTTTCTTCTGCAGTGCGAATAAAATACACAATAAGATTGTTCCGATTACTTCAACCACTGATACAATAACGATGGCTTTCAGTCCTGTAGCAAGCTGTTTTGTTGCCTTCTTCTGAAACTGATCAATCTCTGTTAAAGCTTTCTTTGTCAACGAAATCTCAATTTCTGCTGTTTCCAGACGCTGCTTCTTTTTATTATTGATCAGAAGATTGGATGGAAATACAAATTCCATCGTGTAGCTGTCTCCAGCAAACGCATAATATTCTTCTGGATTTGCATTAAAATCATCGGTTGGGTCCCATCCTTTAAAACTTCCATCTTTATTTAATTCTGTTTCGGATCGTTCTATATGAAAATGTTCAATCCTTCCCCCTGTATAATCTGCATTTTTCGCCCCATAATACGATGTTGTTGTTGTCATCTTTTTGTCATATGGTTTGACTTTCATTGTTACTTTTACTCTGGATTCATTTTTAATCTTTGTAAGCAGATCCTCTGACACATGGTTTTGCTGGCCGGAATAAGTTTTTGCACCTTGTTGCTCTGCCCATTTGTCAAATAATGATGTCTGTGTCTTTTTGATATAATCAATCTGATCCAGCTCATCCACTGTAAAACTGCTATTTCCCGTCAGTGCCATGTTATGAATCGTACTGATCCCATACATTCCTGACAAGGTCATAACAATGATCACAAATGTGACCAGTATCGTATTAGTCCATTTTTTCGATCTTGTATCCAATTCCCCACACCACCTTTAAATATCTTGGATTTTTTGCATCTATTTCTATTTTCTCGCGGATACGGCGGATATGGACCATGACTGTATTTTCTGTTGCGTAGGCTTCTTCGTTCCATACACGTTCATAGATTTCATCTGCTGAAAATACCCTGCCAAGATTCTTCATGAGAAGGCTTACGATCTTATATTCGGTTGCTGTCAGTTTCACAGCTTCCCCGTCAACTAACATTCTTTTTCCTTTCATATCAAGGATCAGTCCGCCGTTTATAATTTGTTCCTTATTGCTTTTTGGGGCATTCATCCCACCAAACTGCATGTATCTTCGCAGTTGTGATTTGACTCTTGCCACCAGTTCATCTGGGCGGAATGGTTTGCTGACATAATCATCGGCTCCCATGGATAATCCGAGAATCTTATCGCTTTCTTCTGTCTTTGCTGACAAAATGATAATTGGAATGTTCTTGCTTTCACGGATCTTCATGGTAGCTGAAAGTCCGTCCATCTTTGGCATCATGACGTCTATGATCAAAAGCTGGACATCTTGTTCCATCAGCACATCCATTGCTTCCAGTCCGTTATATGCAGTGATAATTTCATAGTCTTCCATTTCCAGACGTTTCTTGATCGCCCCTACGATCTCCTTGTCGTCATCGACGACCAGAATCTTTGGCTGGTTCATAGTTTTTCCTCCTCGTATCTTTGATGGTTTTATCTTAACAATTAATTCTTTAATTTCCCTTAATGTAATTCTTACAAAATTCTTAACTTTCTTTATTATATTGAATTGTACCTGCAAAGTAAATGTTATACCAATATCTGCCATTCTAAAGGTTAAATTGTACCATAGCACCTCCCGAATAATTATCAATATTACTGACTAGTGACCCGCTTTCGCTCGGCAGTATATTGATAATTATTCTCATTTGTAGTTATTGTCCACTAACCATTCATATGGTATCATATTTTCCAGCAGTTAGATTCTTCTAACTATTATACGCGCTATTATTTTATTAAAAGAAAACGGAGGAAAACTATATGCGTAAAAGATTAATTGATAAAGCTTTTGCAGTTGCCATGACTGGTGCTATGGCTTTCACAGCTACTCCTGTAACTGCTAACATCTTTAATGTGGCTCATGTTGTAAAAGCTGCTGAAGCTGATCAGGCTGAAGAATGGACATATTGTTATGTTGGACTTACTTGGGCAGAATATTGGGCACATGAGGATGTTTATAATGCTGGTGATGCTTCTAGCTCAGATGTTTTAGATTCTAAAAAAGAATCAGATAAAGGTGGATATGATGTTGTTACTCGAGCAACAGCAAAACATGGATTACATCGTGGAAGCTATCAGTGCATGGCTACCATCTTTACTACAGATGCAGATGGTAAAACTGGTCCTGAGTACAAAGTTTCTCACTGGTCTGATGATGGTAAAACAATCTATTTAACAGATGGTTCATCTGTCAGCTGGAATAAAGGAAAGATTACTGATAACGGAAATACTTATACAATGTCCCATTATGAAGTTTCTGGTATTAAGTATGTTCCTGTAGCTGTTAAAACTTCTCAATTAAATGATTTAAAAGCCAAATATCAGGTTGTTGAAAATGGTGGTACTTTAACTGGTGGTTACACCGAAGTAAATTTATCTGCTTATACTGCAACTGCAAATGTAACAGCAAATACAAATGGTTTAAAAACAGCTACAGAAAACTCTGATGGATCTTTCTCTTTCAGTGCTCGCAAAACTGGTTCTGAATCTGGTTTAAAAGATACTGCTATCAAGAAAGTGGATTCTGATAAGATTACTGTTACCGTTCAACCTGGTGCAGGTTCTTATGGTGAGTTTTTACGTGTCGATCTTAATGGTGATGCTTATGGAGATCTTGGTTCAAATATGCAGGCTGTTACATGGACATACTATGGATATGATGATACATATTCTAAACCATTAGCAACATATGGTACTAAATTTGCTGCTGACAACTGGATGCATAAATCTATGGGAATCCAGCTTGGTTTAACAGAATCTATTCGTTGTCAGTTACCTGAAGATTATGATGGAACTGGTTACTGGAAACTTACTATTTCTGCTCTTGGATATGAGGACTTCTCATTCAATATTCAGGCTACAGGTGACAATATCGCAAATGCTAAAGATGCAACAGACACAGAAAAATCCGATCTTCAGAAACTGATCGATCAGGCAAATGATATGAAAGCTGACAAAGATTCTTACTGTGATGGACAGGACAAGGCTTGGGCAGATCTTGACACAGAACTTGGTGAAGCTGTTGATGCTTTAAAAGATGAAGTTATTTATTCTGGTACTGTAAAAGAATGCACATCTCATTTAACATCTGCTATGAAAGCTGTCACAAAGAAGAATTACAAAACAATTACTACACCAGCTTCAACATCTAAAGATGGTTCTATCGTAGTAAAATGCTCTAACTGTGGTGATGTTAAGAGTACAACAACAATCGCCAAGATTAAATCTATCGCATTAAACAAAACATCTTTCACAGAAAACGGAAAAGTCCAGAAAGCTACTGTTGTAGCAAAAGATTCTGCCAACAAAACAATCGCAGCAAGCAATTACACAGTATCTTACTCTAACTCCAACAGTAAAAAACCTGGAACTTATACAGCAACTGTTAAATTTAATGGTAAAAACTACACAGGTACAAAGAAATTAACTTACAAGATCAATGCGAAAGCACCTGCTAAGACAACTGTTAAATTAAGCAAAGCGAAAAAGACATCCTTAAAAGCTTCTTGGAGCAAAGTTGCCAACGCTACTTCTTACGAAGTACAGTATGGTACATCTAAGAGCTTCAAAGGTGCAAAAACTGTAAAAGTTTCTTCTAAATCTTCTTCTAAAGTTTTAACAAAACTTAAAAAGAATAAGAAGTATTATGTAAGAGTCAGAGCCGTAAGAACTGTAAAAGTTGATAATAAGAACACAACTTTACGTGCTTCTTGGTCATCTGCAAAGAACTTAAAAACTAAGAAAAAATAATTTCTTATCTCTCATACAATTACATCTCAATCTTAAAATCATAAAAGAAGATGGAACTTATCATTTGGTTCCACCTTCTTTTTCACATTATCTACTTTGTAATTACATCCATCAGTTCTTCAACTGTTCTAACTTCAAGATCAGGCCTGATATCTCCTTCTGGCATCGGACGTTTTCTATGATTAAACCAGATTACATGCCATCCTGCTTTCTTGGCTCCTACAACGTCTACCTCAAAGGTGTCCCCTACAAACCATGTTTCTTCTGGAATCAGATTCATCTTATCCTGTACGATCTGAAATGCTTTGATATTTGGTTTTGTATATCCGATTGCATCGGAGATAAATCATCTCATCTTTATCAAACCATTGAGAAAGTCCTAGAGTCTTTAATTTCTTTCCCTGATGACGCACTGTTCCATTCGTAAGCAGACCCATCGTCTTTCCCTGCTTTTTACATTCGCTTAGCAGTGCTTTGATGCCATCTGGTACATGAATATGTTTTTGATGATAACGATATCGTTCTTCAAATTGCTTTGCCTCTTCTTTGCTTACTTCAATCCCAGAGTCTTTATAAGTCTTCTGAATGCGGTATGCAAATTCATCGTCGTGACTGATTTTTCCTTCTCTTGCCATATAAAACGCCTCATCACTGTAAATTCTGGAACGTTTGAAAAGTTCTTCACAGTCTTCTTTGGTCTTGTCTTCAAAAAATTCTTTATGAACTTTATCAAAGGCTTCCATCAAGTCATATAATGTATCATCTACATCAAATATTACATTCTTCATACTAAATTAGTCCTAACTTCTCTAATGCTGTTGTGATTCCTTCTTCTTTCACTGTTCCTGTGATCATAGATGCTACCTTTTCAACGGCTTCGCTGTGACGTCCCATAGCAATTCCTGTTCCAACGGCTTCCATCATCTCTACATCATTGTCTGCATCTCCAAAAGCATAAGTATCTTTCTTATCGATTCCTAATTTATCGATCAATTCAACAATTGCATCACCTTTTGTAACTCCTTTTAATGTGATATCAATAAAATTCTCTCGAACATGTTTTGCAACAGTAAAGACATCTTTAAATTCTTCTTCAAAATCTATCTTTACTTGTGGATCTTTATAATTCATAACTAATTTACTTACATGATTGTCTTTCTGGCGGAATTTCCATGGTGCATACCAGCGCTGTGGAAGATGAAACAGTTCACAGTGATGCATAAAAAATTCTGCATCCTGATGCAGATAATAACTGATATCCCTTGTATCAAAATGAATGATCGTATCTCTTGGAAAATATTCATTGACTACTTTAAATAACAGTTCGTCTGGAATACAGATATCACGGATCACTTCCCCTTCAACTTCTGTATGTGATCCATTACATGTGATCGCTCCCATGAATTTATCCACGTCCATCTCTAGAAATCTGTGGGTTCTTCCAGAACATAACATTGTCAGATAACCATTTTCCTTTAATTTATTCAAGGATTCTACTGTCTTTGGTGTTGCTGTTGCAATATTATCGACTTCATCAACTGTTGTTCCATCGTAGTCGAAGAATACGACACCTTTGTATTTGTTCATAACTCTCTCCATCCTGTTTTTTATTTTTACATACGTAATTATATTGTACGTTTTCATGGGATGAATTTCAATGTTTTATCACACAAAAAAATCAGAACCTGATGTTTCAGATTCTGATTTTTGTATGTGTTGTGATCCTTTGAACGAATTGTTCTTAATTACATATTATCTAAAATCTCAGTTAAGATCTTATTAACGATTCCAGGGTTTGCTTTTCCCTGTGTCGCTTTCATTGTCTGTCCAACTAAGAATCCGATGGCTTTCTTCTTACCTGCTTTGTAATCTTCAACAGATTTCGGATTGTTTGCTACAATCTCTTCGATCGTTGCTTTTAAGGCTCCTTCGTCATTCATGGATTTCAATCCATGTTCTTCAACGTATGCTGCGGGATCGATATTTTCTTTGAAGACTTTCTCGAACACTTCTTTTCCTACGCTTCTGTTGATCTCATTTTTCTTGATCATCTCGATCAGTTTTGCAAGATGTTCTGGTTTGAATGATACATCGTCGATATCCATCTCTGATTCATTTACCAGACGAATGGTCTCTCCCATTAACCAGTTAGATACTTCTTTTGGCTCTGATCCAAGTGCAATTGTTGCTTCGAAAATGTCTGCAAGATGTTTTGATCCTGTAATGATGTCGATATCATAGTCTGGAAGGTCATATTCTTCTTTATAACGGACTTTCTTCTCGTCTCTGAACTCTGGCTGTGCTTCTCTTACTTTGTCCATCCATTCATCACTGATCTCAATCGGTACTAAGTCTGGATCTGGGAAATAGCGGTAATCCTGTGCATCTTCTTTGGAGCGCATTGCATAAGATGCTCCCTTTGTATCATCCCAACGTCTTGTTTCCTGTACGACTTTCTCTCCTGCCTCGATCAGGTCGATCTGACGTTCCATTTCTCCTTCGATTGCTCTCTTGATGGCCTTGAAAGAGTTTAAGTTCTTCATCTCTGTACGTGTTCCGAACTCTTCTGCTCCGACTTCACGGACAGATAAGTTGACGTCAGCTCTCATAGAACCTTCCTGTAATTTGCAGTCAGATGCTCCTAAATACTGGATGATCAGACGTAATTTCTCAAGATATGCGATAACTTCGTCTGCAGAACGCATATCTGGTTCGGATACGATCTCGATCAGTGGTACTCCAGAACGGTTAAAGTCTACTAAAGAATCTCCTGTCCATGGATCATGCACCAATTTACCAGCATCTTCTTCCATATGGATCTCGTGGATTCTTACGTCTTTCTTCTCTCCATCGACATCGATTTCTACTTTACCATTTCGACAGATTGGTAAGTATAACTGAGAAATCTGATAATTCTGTGGATTATCTGGGTAGAAATAGTTCTTACGGTCAAATTTGCAGTTCTGTGTGATGTCGCAGTTTGTTGCAAGTCCAACTGCCATAGCGTATTCTACAACCTGTTTATTTAATACTGGTAAAGATCCTGGCATACCTGTACATACAGGGCATGTATGTGTATTTGGTGCTCCTCCAAATGCTGTACTGCATCCACAGAAGATTTTTGTCTTTGTTGCTAATTCTACATGGACTTCAAGTCCGATGACTGTTTCGTAATTCTTGCTCATTATTTAGCCCCTCCTTTAGCAATTGCTGGAGCTTCATATGCTCTTGTCTGCTCAAATGTGTATGCTGCCTGAATGATCTTCTTCTCATTGAAGCAGTCTCCGATCAGCTGAAGTCCGATTGGCATTCCGTTCTTGTCCTTTCCACACGGAAGAGAGATTCCTGGAAGTCCTGCAAGGTTTACGGAGATTGTGTAGATATCTCCTAAATACATCTTGATCGGATCACTTAAGCTGTCTCCTAATTTTGGAGCTGTTGTTGGTGCAACTGGTCCTAAGATGACATCGTATTTCTCAAATGCTTTGTCGAATTCTTTCTTGATCAGTGCTTTTGTTCTTAATGCTTTTAAGTAATATGCATCATAATATCCTGAACTTAATACGAATGATCCTAACATGATACGGCGTTTTACTTCGGCTCCGAATCCTTCAGAACGTGTCTTCTTATACATGTTGTGAAGTCCTTCGTAATCTTTGGCTCTGTAGCCATATTTAACACCATCGAAACGTGATAAGTTTGAACTTGCTTCTGCTGCTGCGATAACATAGTATGCAGGGATTGCATATTCAACTAATCCAAGATCGAATTCTTCTACAATGGCTCCTTTTTCTTCTAATGTCTTTGCTGCTGCTAAAACAGCTTCTTTGACTTCTTCGTCAAGACCTTCTCCAAAGTAATCTTTTGGAATACCGATCTTCATTCCCTTGACATCATCTTTTAATGCAGATGTGAAGTCATAAGATTCTAATTTGACAGATGTGGAATCTTTCTCATCATAAGATGCTATTGCTTCTAATAATGTTGCACAGTCTGTGACATCTTTTGCTAATGGTCCGATCTGGTCTAAGGATGATCCATACGCGATCAGTCCGTAACGGGATACTGTTCCATAAGTTGGTTTGATTCCTGTAACACCACAGTAAGATGCTGGCTGTCTGATAGATCCACCCGTATCAGATCCTAATGCCATAAAACATTCATTAGCTGCAACTGCTGCTGCAGATCCACCTGATGATCCACCAGGTACTTTTTCTAAATCCCATGGGTTCTTTGTCACACCATATGCGGAAGTCTCTGTTGTACTTCCCATGGCGAACTCGTCCATGTTTGTCTTTCCTAAGAATACAACTCCTTCTTTGATCAGGTTCTCGACTGCCTGTGCGGAGTATGTTGGTACAAAGTTCTCTAATATCTTAGAACTGCATGTTGTTGTGTATCCTTTTGTACAAATATTATCTTTAATTGCCATTGGAACTCCAGCTAATGGTCTTGTATAAGTTCCATCGTCGATTCCTTTCTGTACTTCTTCTGCTCTCTTTAATGCACTTTCTTCATCGTAAGAAACATATCCGTGTACATCACCTTCGACTGCCTTGATCTGCTCAAGTGCTGCCTTTGTTGCTTCTACAACTGTGATCTCTTTGTCTTTAATCTTCTTGCCTAATTCTACGGCAGTTAATTCTAAAATACTCATCTTCTGCCTCCTATATGATCGTCTTTGGCACGACAAAGGCATTGTCCTGCGCTTCTGGTGCGTTCTTTAATGTATCTTCGCTTCCGTCCCCATTTGTTACCACGTCTTCTCTGAATACATTCTTCACTGGGAATACGTGAGACATTGGTTCGACACTGCTTGTGTCTAATTCGTTTAATTTATCTACATAGTCGAGCATGCTTTCCATATCTTTCTTGGCCTGTTCTTTTTCTTCGCCAGATAATTCAAGCTTTGCTAAAATTCCGACATATTCAATCGTTGCATCATCAATATGATTTGCCATAAAATTTCCTCCTGTTAATTTTGCCTATATGAGTTAATGTTACCATAATTGAATTGTTTTTAAAATATAAAATGAACAAAAGTCTGCCGTTTTTTCTCAAAAAATGACAGACTTTGCTTACCTTTTTTAAAAATTTAATCCATTCAGGATCTGATTTATAAAATCTTTTATGTGAGTGAATGCCTCTGGTACAAGATCTGCTAAAATGACAACAGATAAAGATGAAAACGATCATCCTGCCCATCATTCCTTTTTTGATCTCTTCTTTTCATTTTTATTTTATAGGTTGATGTTTTCCTCTGTGTCTTCATTGACTGCGTCTTGTATTCTTAATATTTTAAAATCTGGATGTCGTTTTCATCATGGATATATTTTGGCTGAGAAGTCTTTTGTCAATCGTTAATATATCCCAATGACCATCTTTTAATATTCTTGACCGACCTAAGCGATTAAAATCATAACCACACATTGGGCAGACACCATTTCTTAACTTTTCTTCACAGATTGGACATTTCTCGTATTTCATAGACCCTGCTTTCTTACTGATTCGTTTTTATCTTATGGAAATGGTATCATATAATCTTAGTGTTTTCAAGAATTGCTCGACTTTATCTGTTATATATCAACAAAAAAATATGGCAGATTTCTCCACCATATCTTTTCTAAATTAAATTAATTTCCACATTTTCTGGAAATGCACGAAGGGTCATTGTATCTTTTCCATCATTTAGATAAATTTCAATAAATGTATTATCATAATATATCTCAATGTTTTTGAGTTCTTCTGACATTGAAACTTCTCTTTGAATTCCGTATTCTGTACTAAACTGATGCTTAAGCGTACTTCGGTCTGCAACTATATGTCCTGCTGCCCAGTCAATCTTAATACTTAGATGATCTTCTTGATCTCCGATCTGAATTTCTGAGATCTGTTTATCTGTCAGATTGATATACCATGTATCTTCTTCTGGTTTAATTCTTTTACTGTCTATATCAAGATGTGCATATTCATTCTTAATATTTTCTGGCACTTCCTGGCATAACTTTCCTTCTTTGATCGTTAAGAACCTTGGCATTGTCAGACTATGGATCCACATATCTTCTTTTGCATATGGGAGTTCCTGTGCCCCACACCCAAGCCACGCAAACATCATTGGTTGTCTGTCTTTTCCATAGAATGCCTGTGGTGCATAAAAATCAAATCCTTTGTCGATCTCATCAAATGATTCCACATGAAATGTTTTTATCTTCAAGACTTAACTCACCGACAAAATATACACTGGAAAACTCATTGTGAAACGTTCTCCCATTGGTGTACGTCCCATTAATGATAAGAATAAACATCTTTTTCCATCTATTTCAATATAAGATGGACATTCATACATATAACCAAGCTCCAGGTCAATTCCTGTCAGTTCAATATTTCCCTGATATACCCAGTTTTCAAGATCCGTACTCTTATACAAAATCAATCTTGCCTGCCCATCGATGCTTCCACCACCTAAAAGCATCCAGTATGCTCCTTCTTTTTCAAAGACAAATGGGTCTCTGATCTCCCCGATCAGTCCTTCTGGCTGTTCATCGATGATCGGATTGTTTGGAGATTTAAGAATTGTACCATCACTGTTCATAACTGCCATTGCCTGTTTTGGAATCTTTCCCTGTTCTGTCTTATAGTTTGCTGTGTAATAAAGATAAAGCTTACCATCTGCTTCTATGGAATTTCCTGAATAACATCCATTTTTCTCATATTCCTGATCTGGAATGAGCATCTGATCAGACCGTTCCCATTTTATGAGATCTTCCGAGATCACATGTGCCCAGTGTTTCATTCCGTGTTCTGGTCCAAATGGAAACCACTGATAAAACACATGGTATTTTCCTCCAAAATACGCCAGTCCATTTGGATCGTTCACTAGTCCACATGGGGGATGTATATGATAGGATGGATGCCGTGGAGTATCTTTACAATACTCCATAAGCTCCTTTAAATATGCTTCATGGCTTTTTTGGATCGGTGTATATTTTTCTACATCTAAAAATTTCATATTATTCCCCGATCACGTCTTTTCCTGCTTTGACATTGATTCCTGTCTTAAATGCCACAGGTGTCTGGTTACCTTCATCCGTTTTGACAAATACGACAACTGGATTTAATCCTTTTGCTTCAATCTTTGCTTTGTCAAATTTGAGAATTGGCTGACCTTCCTTCACGTGTTGTCCTTTCTTTACAAGATATTCAAATCCTTCCCCATTCATGGATACTGTTTCGATTCCTACATGGATTAGAAATACACTATTGTTTGTTGTTCGAACACCGATGGCATGTTTTGAACCTTCCATCACTGTACAGATTTCACCTTCTGCCGGCGCTAAGACTGTTTCACTTGTTGGGATGATCCCACCCCGTCTCCTAATACTTTTTCAGAGAAGATTCCATCTTTTACATCTTCAATCGCAATAACTTTTCCGTCAACAACTGCTTTGACTGGTACTTTCGCTGTCTCATCAATTGTTAATGCAGATTCAGCTTCCTCCTCTTCTTCACCATGTGGAACACCTTTTGTTTTATTATAAATAACGATCAGTACGATTGGTACGATAAATGCGATCAGGTTTCCAATGACATAAAATACTAATTTATTTGGTACTACGATCAGAAGTCCTAATATTCCTGTTAATCCCTGTCCAATGGCTCTTACGCCTGCAAGTTTCATGAATGCTCCTCCACATCCAGCTCCTAAGCAAGAACATACAAATGGGATCACGGAATATTTTAAGTTTGCAGCAAAGATGGCTGGTTCTGAAATTCCTACTAATGTTGGAATGAAACTTGACATTGCGATATCTCTGTCTTTAGAATGTTTCTTTGCTAACAAGTACATTCCGATGGCTCCACCACCCTGTGCAATGATTGATACAGACCAGATTCCCTGAATGTAGTTAAATCCTGTCGTAGCGATCAGATTTGCTTCAATTCCCTGAATCGCCTGATGTGTTCCTGTAACTACTAATGGCTGTAATAACGCTGCAAAGACAAATGCTCCAAATGCTCCGAAACTGTTGTATAAAACATCGATCACTGCTGCTAATCCGTTACCGATCATATTTCCAACTGGTCCGAATACTGTAAATAATGCTACGTTTGCAAAGAAAATAGTAATTGTTGGTACGAATACAAATGATACCACAGCTGGTACATATTTCTGTGCGATCTTTTCTACTTTAGACATAAACCATGCGGTTAAGATTGCTGGGAATACTCCACCCTGGAATGCAACTTTTGCAATTGCTAATGGTCCGAAATGCCAGTAGCTTGCGGCAGATGGGTCTAATACAAACGTATTACGATTTACAAGATCTGGATGTACCATAACGATTCCGACTAAGATACCAAGGATCGGATTCCCACCGAATCGTTTGACAGCACTATACATTACAAGGATTGGCAGATAATTAAATGTTGTTGCCATGATTGCTAAGAATTCTGCAATATCTGCAACAAGTTTGCTCTGATCTGCTAAGGATCCTTCTAATCCAAATAATCCATTGGCTGTCAATAATGCTTTGACACCAGTCAGGATCGCTGCTGCAACAAATGCTGGAATGATCGGAATAAAGATATCAGAGAATACTTTGAATCCCTGCTGTAATTTCCCCATCTTGCTCATTCCTTCTGCCTTGGCATCAGACTGAGACATTTCTTTGACACCTGTTAATTCAATAAATGCATCATAGACATTGTTAACTGTTCCTGTTCCAAAAATGATCATCAGCTGCCCACTATTAAATAAGACACCTTTAACACCTTCGATATTCTCTAATGCTTTACGGTCATATTTTGTTTCATCATTTAAAATCAGTCGAAGTCTTGTCACACAATGTGTCGCACCTTTGATGTTACTGATCCCACCAACGTGATCTACCACATCTTGTGATATTTTTTTTGTAATCCATCTATACTTGTCTCCTTTATTTCTCTCTTTTTATTTGTTTATTTTTGTTGCTATTTTTGTGTTTTTTGCTTCTAGTGTACCATCTGTCACTGTCAGTGCCAATCCATTTCCTGGATGATCACATAATCTTGCATTTAATGCCGTTCCATTAATATATAATGTTGAAATATCCTGGTCTATGATCAGGCAGATTTCATATTCTTTGTCTGCTTCCAATTTGATCGGACGCTCAAGTCCAATGTTAAAGCACTGATACCATGGATAATTTGGACATTTGTTAAAGACAACTTTATTTTCTTCCACAAAGAATCTGTATTCATATGAAACTTCTGTTTCTTCATCTTTGTAAAATCTGATAGAAAATTCTTTCGTTCCTTCTTCAAATTTTACAGTTGTTTTGAATGCTGCGATGCTTCCTGTATCTTCACAAAGAAGTGTTTCTTCTTTTGTGTCAATCGTTTTCATGCAAGGGTTAAATAAATCTTTCCAACCATCGAATGCTTCCATCATCTGGTCTACCGGTTTTACCCCAAGTGTTCCATCTTCTTTCTGGAATACTTCGTGTGGCACGAAAGTTCCTCCCCACAAGTATGCGTTCTTGTCATCGTTATCGATTCTTGTTGGCACCCATCCAAAAAGTACTCTTCGTTCTCCATCAAATGCTGTACGTCCTGCATAGTATGCTTTACCGTCAAATGCATCATCAAATGGTGCTTCCCAAGGCCCGTATAGGTTCTTGCTTCTTCTGTAATGGATTTTATTACCCTCACTGTATTCTGAGAATACAAGATACCACCAGTCTCCCATCTTAAAGATCTCTGGCATCTCAAACATTGTGTAGATTCCTGGTGCCCAGAAATCTCCTTTAAATTCCCATTTCTTTAAATCTTTTGATGTGAAATGTACGAGACGTCCTGTCTGTTTTCTCTTATCTTCTCCCTTTCTTGCTCCAAGGATCAACAGATATTCTTCTCTTTCCTCATCCCATAGGACAAATGGATCTCTCCAGTTTCTCTTATCATATCCTTCCTGTGGAGGAATCTCTAATGCTTCTTTCGATTTCTCCCATGTGATTCCGTCTGTACTTGTAGCATGAAGTAATGTCTGTGATGTCTTTCCTGCCTTTAAGAATTCTCTATTATATCCTGTATAAAATGCATGAAATCCTGCCTCTGTTTCAAAAACACTTCCTGCATAGATGAACTGATCTGCTTCTTCATCCGTTCCACGCTTTAAGCTTTCTCCATAGTCTTTGTAATCTACAAAATCTTTTGTTGTTGCTAATGCCCAACCGAATGGTTCTCCAAAAGGTCCTGGATTTCTTGTATCTCTCTGATGATATACATAAAACTGACCTTCTTTTCCATAAGGCATAATATCTCCTACCCAAATACCTTCTGGCTGATAATATAACTGATACATAATTTAATCCTTTCTTTGATTTACCTTGTTGCTTTCTATGGCTTTATTATATGTCAAACGTTTTCATATGTCAATCGTTACCACATTTATTTTTGTATAAAATATTAGGACAATTTTTGGTAGTTTTGCACAAAACTCATTTTATTTTGTACGTTCTAACATATTTTTAGGCATCAAAAAAAGGAAGAGTAGTATTTTCTCTTCCTTTTTTATTCTCTATTATGTTGTCTGTCCTTCCAGTAATTTTACTGGAAGATCCATGCAGCTTTCTGCTGTTTTCCCTTCGATCAGATCGATCAGCTTATCCACCGCTACCTTTGCAATCTGTTTAACTGGCTGCTGGATCGTTGTCAGTTCTGGAACAAATCCTAAAATCTGCTTTGTTCCATCTACTCCGATGATCTTTAGATCTTTCGGAATATTGATTCCTTTTTGCCTTGCGACATGAAGTGCGATCACTGCAAGCGAATCATCTCCTGCAAAAATACCGTCAATCTCAGGGTGTGCATTTAACATATCATAAATAAGTTTTTGCTTCTCCACATTCTCCATGATGAATGGTACTTCTAAAATCATCTGAGGAAGCCCTGCTTTCTCCATCTCTTGAATATAGGCCTGACTTCGATTGTTACCTGGCATCTTTAATTTACTGTTTCCTCGGATACATAAAATATGCTGACAACCTTTATCGATCAAATGTCTGGTTGCCATCTGCCCTGCCGCATAGTTATCACATGAAACGACTGGAATATGTTCTCCAAGATAACGGTCAATTCCTACGACTGGCATCTTTAACTTGGAGTATGTCTCTACGACTGCGTTATGTGTTCCAACGATCATTCCATCTACCTGATTGCGTCTTAGCATATCAATATAGGCTTTCTCTGTATCCATCTGATTTTTGCTGTTACACAGAAGCATCTTGTAATTTTTCTGTGATAAATAATATTCTATCTGTTCTACAATTTCTCCATGAAATGGTGATGTTACAGTAGGAACGATAACCCCGACAAAATACGTTCTGTTATTTAACAACGCTCTGGCAATCTCATTTGGATAATAATTGATCTCTTCCATAGCATCATATACTTTTTTTCTTGTTTCTTCGCTGATGTATCCTCGGTTATTTAATACCCTGGATACTGTTGTAGGAGAAACTCCCGCTACTTTTGCCACATCTTTTATTCCAGGTTTCATTCCATACCTTCCATTTCTAACTTATTCTTAAAGTATCCCATCTTCTCGAAGCAGCTTTCCTACTTCTACATATTCTTCTCTGCTTCCCTCAAGATATTTGATCTCGTCCTCTGTCAATGTACGTTTGACTCTTGCTGGACTTCCCATAACTAAAGATCTATCTGGGATCACTGTATTTTGTGTTACAAGACTTCCTGCCCCGATCAAGCAGTGATTACCGATCTTTGCTCCATTCATAATAACAGATCCCATTCCGATCATGGAATTATCTCCGATCTGGCATCCATGGATCACGCTGTTATGTCCAACTGTCACTCCATCACCGATTTTTACACTATTCCCTTCATCTACATGGATCGTACAATTTTCCTGTATATTACTCTGATTTCCGATCACAATGGACTCTTCTCCTTCACAGCGCATTGCTGTAAAAAACAGTACCGTAGATTCTTCTCCTATAGTAATATCCCCAACTAAAACAGTTTCTTTTGCTACTTTTGCTGAATCAGCGATCTTTGCCTGTTTGTAATTCATGTTCTATCTCCCGATATTCTTCTTATTGCTCTTCTGAGAGTAGTTCATTCTTCCTTCTTTCCAACCCTTCTTGTCTGTCTTATCCCAGTCTAGGTTGTCTCCGAAGATATATCTTGTCATCCATAATAAGCTGACCGTTGGAACCACTACCCATAATACTCTGTATTCAAGTTCCATTAAAAATGGTAAAAATGCCAATCCTGCCACGTGGATCAGTAAGATTACTGCCCATGCGATGATCAGCCAGTAACCGATCTTAAATGCTTCTGGCATATCTCTTCCCATTTCTTTTCCAAAATAAAAACGTTCTGCTGATAAAATGGCGGCAGCTAATATTGTCATGATCACACACATTTTATAGAATACGTTACCATTCATATACTGTCCTAAAAACATTCCGATCACTGATATGATAAACATCAGGATCAAAACCGCCCAGAGAACCTTTTCCAGCTTTCTTGTTACTTTATTCGTTGTTACATTTTCTTTCTTCATCTTGTATAACCTCAATCTCTACTTTCTATCAGAAGCAGTTTGCCTTCTCGATAAGAGATAGTTCCTTCTTCTGCTTCCAGTTCATTGCTGATCCCCCATGATTCATGGAATACCAGCGTGTCATTATTCAGTGGGTATTTAAATCCCTGTAATGTGACACCTTTTGCCTCATATATCGGGATCAAAGATACATATTTACCAAACTGGTCTTTCTTTGATACTGTGCTTTTGTGATCCAGAACTCTCATACGATTATTCGCATCGATCAGCTCTGCCTTTACACCCTTGCTGTGTGCATAAAACAACTGCCCGATATTACCTAAAACATGATCCAGCCTTGTTCCTGTTCCTCCCACTAACAGAATCTCGTCTGCACCTGTTTCAATGGCTTTCTGCATTGCAAGTCCTGTATCGGTATCGTCTTTCTCACATGGTGCGATGATCTTCTCATCTGTGGAAAACTCTTCCATTACATCCTTGTTGCAGCTATCAAAATCACCCAGAATGATATCTGGTTTGATATCTAATTTTTTAGCGTAAAGCAGTCCTTTGTCTGCGGTGATCACTTTATCTGGATTCCACTTCTTAATATAATCTGCCGCAAATGTTTCTTCTACCGCTCCGCCTGTTAAAATCAATACGCGCATTACCATTTTCTCTTTTCTTTTAATTCTGTATAAATATTTACATAATTATCATATCGGATCTTTGAAATCTTTCCTTCTTCCAAAGCTTTCTTAACTCCACAGTCAGGCTCATGCGTGTGACTGCATCCCTGAAATCTACATTCATCTTCATAATCAGCAAATTCCTGAAAATAATCTTTGATCTCGTCTTCTTCAAACATATGAATAAATAAAGAACTAAATCCCGGAGTATCTAATACAAATGTATCTTTCTCGATACGGATCAATTCCGAATGCCTTGTTGTATGACGTCCTCTTTTGATCTTCTCACTGACTTCTCCTGTTTCCATCTGTGCTTCTGGCTGGAGCAGATTCATCAAAGATGATTTTCCTACTCCGGATGGTCCTGCAAGCACTGTCGTCTTTCCGTGGATCAGTTTCCTGATCTCATCAATTCCTTCTTCTTCTTTGACGCTGATGAACTTTACAATATGTCCACAGTTTTCATATACTTTTTCTAACAATGTCAGATCTTGTTCTTTTGCAAGATCCACTTTGTTGAAGCAGACGATCACAGGTACTTCCTGTTTCTCCATCATCATCAAGAATCGATCCAGCAGATTATAGTTCGGCTTTGGGTTTTTCGCTGCAAATATGATCAACGCCTGATTGACATTTGCAACTGCCGGACGGATCAATTCGTTACTTCGCTCATAGATCTTTGTAATGTTTCCTTCCTGATCTTCCTCGTCAAGAATATCAATTTCAACATTATCTCCGACTAATGGCTTCATCTTCTTGTTCCTGAAAATACCTTTTGCCTTACATTCATATAATTTATCTTCTGTCTGCACATAATAAAATCCTGCGATTCCTTTTATGATCTTTCCCTGCATGAATTATCTCCTGCTATTCTTCATCTGCTGTTGAATCCTGATCTGCTGTTGTTGCAGTCTGGCGAGGCCCAAGGCTCACATAAATTCCGACTGCTGTTCCTTCTTTTACTTTGTTTCCTGAACTTACTGTCTGTCTGATAACAAGTCCTTTTTCAACACTGTCACTATATTCTGTTAATACACTTCCAAGTACCAAATTCGAATTCTTTAGTTCACTTCTTGCTTGTGATTCTGTGAAATAACGAAGATTTGGCACTCTTACCATAGTCTCTGGTTTCTCACCTTGGCTTACAGTAATAACGACTGTAGAATTCTTTGTAACTTGATTTCCACTTCCTGGTGACTGGAAAATAACTTTTCCTTTTGCTACATCTGTACTGTATTTTGTCTTAACAGATACTTTCAATCCTACTGCTTCTAACTCACTTTTGGCTGACGATTCCCTCTTGCCTACAACTTCTGGCACAGAAACTTTATCTTCTGTTCTTGTACCTTTGCTTACAACTAAAGTCAGTGTTTTGCCTTCCTCTAATTCTGTATCACTTTCTGGATCCTGTCTTATAACAAGACCCTTTGCATAATCAGCAGAATATTCTTCTTCTACTTTGATCTTAAATTTGCCATCGATCTTCTCTCTTGCTGCACTTAATGACATTCCAATATAGTTGTCGACTGTATATTTTTTAGATTCCGCATCATTTGATCCTGCCGTTGTTCCAATGCTTGTTGTCGTTGTTGATTTTCCGGATTTGAACACTCCAGAACTTTTCACAACAAATACAATGATTGAAATTAATATGATTGCTCCAACAACTGCCGCAAGCACAATAACTAATTTCTCAATCTTGGAATTCATTCCGGATTCTTCCTCATCATCTTCATCAAGATACGCATTCTGTTCTTCATCTTTCAATGGTTCTTCCTGTTGTATCTTTTGATCCTTCTTTGGTGTATTGATTCTCTGTGTCAGCTCATTCTGATCGATCATAATCGTTGGCGAATCATCGATTGCCGGCACAACACCTACATAACCGCCAGATGTGTCTTCAAATACAAGTCGCAGATCAGCGATCAGATCATCTGCTGTCTGATAACGTTCTTCCGGCTTTTTCATTGTACATTTTAGAATGATCTTTTCTAAGCTGTCTGGAATTCCATCCCTGATCTGACTTGGAGGTGTGATCTCATTCTGCAAATGCATCAATGCGATCGTTACACCATTTTCATGATCAAATGGAACATGACCTGTAACCATCTCATACATTGTGATACCTAAAGAATAAATATCACTCTTCTCATCACAAAAACGTCCCTTTGCCTGTTCTGGCGAAATATAATGTACGGATCCCATAGCTGTTGCTGTGGAAGTTACTGTATTACTGCTCGTTGCCTTTGCAATCCCAAAATCTGTAACTTTAATAATTCCAGTATCAGATACAAGGATATTCTGCGGTTTGATATCTCTGTGAATAATATGATTTTTATGTGCATGGGAGATTGCGGATGCGATCTGCGTTGAAATCTCCACCGTTTCTTTTGGACTTAAATATCCTTTTTTTCTGATATATTCTTTTAATGTAATACCTTCTGCAAGTTCCATAACAATATAGTTAATGCCATCTTCCATCCCAACATCATAGATATTAACGATATTTGGATGGGATAATCTTGCTACGGCTTGTGCTTCTGTCTCAAATTTTTTTAAAAATTTCTCGTCTTCTACATATTCACTTTTTAATACCTTCACTGCAACGTTCCGGTTTAGTTTATGATCTTTCGCCATATAAACATCTGCCATTCCACCGCTTCCAACGCGCTTGAGCACCTCATAACGGCCTGACAGCATCGTACCAAGTTCTAACATCTATCCTTCACCTCATCTCTTTAAATCCACGATCACCAACGAAATATTATCTTTTCCTCCGTACTCATTGGCACGAGCGATCATCTTGTTTATCTTATTGGCAATCTGATCGTGATCTAAAAGAAGTTCTTTTAACTCATCGTTTGATATCATATTGGAAAGTCCATCACTGCAAAGCAGCAGGTATCCTTCTTCTGCTTCAAATTCAAAAAAATCCGGCGTTGCTACCTGTGAACCAAGAGCTCTTGTGATCACATTCTTCTTCGGATGAATCCTTCCCTGTTCTCTATCTAACATTCCAGCATTGATCAGTTCTTCTACATAAGAATGATCTACCGTAATCTGTTTTAATTCCTTATTTCCATAATATAATCTGCTATCACCAATATTCATAACAGTAACTTTATGATCAGAAACCGTTGCGGCAACAAAAGTCGTACCCATTCCTGCGTACTTTTCATTCTCCTTGCTTTCTGCAATGATTTCCTGATTCACTGTGGCAATACAAGTCTTCATAAGCTCAATCGGGTCTGTCTGTTCTGATTCTTCGATCAATTCTACAAATCTTTCCACTGCAAAAGAAGAGGCCTTCCCTCCTGCGCGGTGTCCTCCCATACCATCTGCCACAATATAAAGATTTTTTAAGTTCCCTACAGGCTGGTCATGAAAGAAAATCTTATCCTGATTCTCTGTCCTTACCTTGCCTATATGTGAAGCTCCTACGGATCGCATATCGTTCTCCTTTACAATCTTGACTGCAGTTTTTTTCTTCTAAGCTGTCCACAGGCGGCATTGATATCTGCGCCCATTTCTCTTCTTATGGTAACATTTACACGATTTTTTTCAAGTATCTTTTTAAATTCCATCACTGACTGAGGCATGGACTGCTTGAAATCTCGCTCTTTGATCGGATTGACTGGGATCAGATTTACATGACATGGAAAACCTTTTAATCTTGACGCCAGTTCCTGTGCATGTACCGGCTGATCATTCACACCGGCTACCAGACTATACTCAAATGTCATTCTTCGATTTGTTTCTTTAAAATAGTAATGGCATGCATCTAACAACTCATTGATCGAATATCTCATAGCAATTGGCATAAGTCCTCGTCTCATTTCATCATTTGGAGAATGAAGAGAGATTGCTAATGTGATCTGCAAATGTTTTTCAGCTAATTCTTTGATCTTTGGAACAATTCCACATGTTGAGATCGTGATATTTCTCTGACTGATATTTAATCCATTCTCAGATGTGATCAATTCTAAAAACCTTAACACATTGTCGTAATTATCCATCGGTTCCCCTGTTCCCATCATCACAACATTGGAAACTCTTTCTCCTGTATCTCTCTGGATATAATAAATCTGGGAAAGCATCTCGGATGGTGTCAGGTTTCGGTCTAATCCACCAAGTGTGGATGCACAGAATTTACATCCCATTCTGCAACCTGCCTGAGATGAAATACAGACAGAATTTCCATGCTTGTATTTCATCAATACACTTTCAATGATATTCCCATCATATAATTCAAACAGATATTTTCTGGTTCCATCAATCTTTGATATAAAACAATCGACTGGTTTGACTCCATAAACATCCTGTGTCTGCTCTATTTTTTCTTTTAATTTCTTTGGTATATTATTCATCTCATCAAGAGATAGTGCAAGATGTTTATGAAACCATTCGTATACCTGTTTGGCACGAAATTTCTTCTCTCCGATCGATTCCATATATTCCTGCATCTCAATAAGAGTCATTGATTTTAAATCCATAAAATTATTTTCTCCTTAATTTTGCTATGAAGAATCCATCACATGGATGAACTCCCGGAAGCAGCTGGATATATCCATCTTTTGCAGTTTCAATCTTTAGATTCTTTGGCAATTCTTCTGTGATATCCACAGCTTCGTAATCAAAATTATTAATTATCCACTGCATATTCTTTTCATTCTCTTCTGGATTGATCGTACATGTGCTGTAGATCAAAGTTCCTCCATGTTTTACATACTGTACTGCATTTGTAAGAATTTCTCTTTGAAGTTTTACAAGATCTTTCATTCCATCTTCAGAAATATGGTATTTGATATCATTTTTCTTACCCATGATCCCAAGACCAGAACATGGAACATCTGCGATCACTACATCTGCTGCTTCGATATGTTCTTCGTCCAAAATTGTCGCATCGAATACTTCTGCTTCCATATTGGTAAATCCCATGCGCTCAATGTTATCTTCGATCAGATCTATCTTATATTCTGTCAGATCTCTTGATAATACCTGCCCACTGCCTTTCATCTGATCAGCTGTATACAAGGATTTTCCTCCTGGTGCACTGCAAAGATCCATTACAAACTGTCCTTCTTTTGCTCCAGCTAACTTTGCACATAACATGGAACTTTCATCCTGCACATAGCATTTTCCTTCACGGAATGCTCTCAGTCGATATAAGAAATCATAATCTGAAATCTTCACTGCATTTTCAATCAGTTCTCCGTCTTCTACTGTGACATTCTCTTCTTCTAATTCCTTACGGATCACATCTTTGCCGCCTTTGCTCATAAGGCAGCACAGTGTTGTCTTTTTGTCTTCTAAGTAAGATTCTATGATCTTCTCCACTGTCTCATCGTCGTATGTTTTCATAAAGAATTTTATGATCCATTCTGGAATTGAATAGATCACAGACAAATATGTTACAAGATTCTTGTCCTTCTTTGGATAACTGATCGTTTCTTTTTTTCTTGAAATATTGCGGAGTACTCCATTTACAAAGCCTGATAATCTTGAAAATCCTCGCTTCTTTGCTAATTTTACTGCCTCATTACATGCTGCTGAATCTGGTACCTGATCCATGTAAAGGATCTGGTAGATTCCCATGCGAAGCAATGCTCTGATCAAAGGTTTGCATTTTCTGATCTTTGTTTTTGAAAATTGATCAGCCACATAATCGATCGTAATCTGACGTTCTAGTGTTCCTTCCACCAATCTTGTAAAAAAGGCTCTGTCTCTTTTTTCTGAAAACTGGTATTTTTCTAAAACATTGCTGATCGCTATATGGGATAATTCTTCCTTTTTATCAACTTTAATAAGCACATCCAATGCACATTCTCTTGGATTCTCCATCAATTACTCTCCTAATTTCATACCTGCTTCTACCTGATATCCAAGTAAAAATGCCTGTACCTGCATACGTTTCTTTCCTGCCAGCTGAATCTCATGAAGTGCAAGATCGTTGCTTCCTGTCGCCACGATGATCTCTTTCTTTGTCACTTCGACGATCGTTCCTGGTTCTTCTTTGCTTTCTCTGTCTAACACATCTGCTTCCCAGACTTTCATTGTCTTTCCATCAAGAGATGTATAGGCACTTGGCCATGGATTCATTCCACGAATAAGACATTCGATCTCTTTTGCATCTTTTGTAAAATCAATCTGTCCCATATCTTTGCTTAACATCTTAGCATAACAGCTTTCTTCGTCATTTTGTTTCTTTCTGACCGCAGTACCATCTTCTAATTTCTTTAATGTCTCCAATAATAAGTCTGCCCCTAATACCATGAGTTTATCATGCAGAGAACCTGCTGTTTCCTTCTCGTCTAACACAACTTCTGCTTTGTCGATCATGTCTCCAGTATCAAGACCTTTTTCCATATACATCGTTGTAATTCCTGTCTTTTCTTCTCCATCAAGAACTGCCCACTGAATTGGTGCTGCTCCTCTGTATTTTGGAAGAAGTGATCCATGCACATTGATACATCCGTATTTTGGAATATTTAAGATGCTTTCTGGCAAAATCTGCCCATAAGCTACGACTACGATCACATCTGGATTGATCTTCTTTAATTCTTCGATAAATTCTTCATCTCTGGCTCTCTGTGGCTGATAAACCGGGATGTCGTATTCAACTGCTTTTTCTTTCACTGGAGGAAACTGCATTTTCTTTCCGCGTCCTCTTTGTTTATCCGGCTGTGTCACAACGGCAAGCACTTCATGGTGATCGATCAGTGCCTGCAAGGTTGGTACTGCAAACTCCGGAGTTCCCATAAATACTGCTCTCATCTTATTCTACCTCTTCCATTGTGATATCTCTTGCTGGTTCTTCTGCTACATCTGGGTATAAAATTCCATCTAAATGATCTGTTTCATGACAGATTGCTCTTGCAAATAAACCAAATCCTTCGACTGTGATCGGGTTCATATCTTCGTCAAATGCTTCACAGATAACGTGGTCTGGACGTTTTACAACGGCTACTTTTCCTGGAAGACTTAAACATCCTTCTTCTCCAACCTGTTCTCCTTCTTTTAATGTGATCACTGGATTTACAAGTGTTACACATTCTCCTTCTTCTCCTGTGTCGATCACTACGATTCTCTTTAAGATTCCAACCTGCGGTGCCGCAAGTCCAACTCCCATTGCCTCATACATTGTGTCATACATATCCTCTACTAATGTATGCATTCTTGGTGTCATTTCCTTTACTTCTTTGGATGTCTTTCTTAAAATGTCATCTCCTAATACTCGAATCTGATCGAATTGCCATAATTTTCTCCTTTTCTTCTTGTTAACAACTATATGTCTTAATACCTATTTCTTGGTTAATAACTGTTCATCGGGTTAAAATCAAAATTAACCAGTAATTTCTTTCTGATATTGTTCAAGTCGATCCACTGCTCCAGACGATTCTTTGCCTTTACCAGTATCTCGTAATCTTTATTCTTAATATAAATAACCTTGCGGTATTGATCATTGATCTTGCCAAATCCTGCCTCACTCGGTCCGATCACCATAAGATCCATATGCTTTGCAACTTCTGCCATCGCATCCATTACTTTATCAAGCCATGCCTTATCTTCTCCTGATGCAAATACAACTAACATCTGCCATACCGGAGGGTATTTCATCATCGTACGATATGCAATCTCTTCATTATAAAATGCATGATAGTCCTGTCTGGCTGCCGTCTGAATGCTGTAATGATCTGGTGAATACGTCTGGATCACAACTTCGCCCGGCTTGCTTCCTCTTCCTGCTCTTCCTGCTGCCTGCGTAAGAAGCTGAAAGGTTCTCTCCCCGGCTCTGTAATCATTTGCATGCAGTGAAAGATCTGCTGCCAGAACTCCAACTAATGTTACATTTGCAAAATCATGCCCTTTCACGATCATCTGTGTTCCAACTAAGATATCTGCCTCACCATCGGAAAATGCTGATAGTATCTTTTCATGACTGTTTTTTCTCTTCGTTGTATCCATGTCCATTCGAAGAACTCTTGCCTGTGGAAATTCTTTATAAAGTGCTGCTTCTACTTTCTGAGTACCAAGACCAAATGTTCCAATGTACGGACTTCCACATTCTGGGCAAACTTTCAGCATCGGCTGTTCATACCCACAATAATGACACCGAAGTCTGCCATCTCTGTGATACGTCATCGAAATATCACAATGTGGGCACTCCATCACATGGCCACAGCTTCTGCATGAAACAAATCCTGCATATCCTCTGCGGTTTAAAAACAACATGATCTGCTCACCTTTATCCAGACGGTCTTGTATAAGATCTCGTAATCTTCTACTAAACATGCTGCGGTTTCCAGCCTTTAGTTCTTCCCTTAGATCTTCTATATAAACCTTTGGAAGAACTGCTTCTTTAGCACGTTTAGTAAGTTCCCATAAACGGTAAGTTCCATCCTGTGCATGTTTATAACTGTCCATAGATGGTGTTGCTGAACCAAGGATCACAGATGCACCTTCCATCTGTGCCTTCTTGATCGCTACTTCTCTTGCGTGATATTTCGGCGTCTGCTCACTCTTGTAACTTCCTTCATGTTCTTCATCGATCACGATCAATCCCAAATTCGGAAATGGCACAAACAATGCTGATCTTGGTCCAATGATCACATCAATATCCCCACGTTTTGCACGCAGCCATTGATCGTATTTCTCTCCCTTTGATAACCTCGAATTCAAGATTGACACGCGGTCACCAAAACGCTTTGTAAATCTTGTTACTGTCTGATACGTCAATGCGATCTCGGGGATTAAGACAATTGCCTGTTTTCCTTTCTTGATCACTTCTTCAATCGCTGCAAGATATACTTCTGTCTTTCCACTTCCTGTAATTCCATGTAAAAGATATGTTTTGTAATTCTTCTTCAAAAAATCTTCTCTAAATTCATCGATCAATTCCTGCTGCTGTTCATTTAATGTAATCTCTGTCTGGGAATATGCCGCATTGAATTGTCCCGGACTTCGATAATAATATTCTGTCACAACATGGAGAATTCCTTCTTTCTCCATGCTGTCCACTGTACTTTTGGAAATCTTTAAGTCTTTTGATGCCATCTCCCATGAAATCTTATGATGATCTAGCAATGCTGCCAAAAGTCTTGCTTTCGCCACATAATGCTTACTAAAATACTCCTCAAGCATCGCAGGTCCATGTACTGCATCCATGGTCAGTTCAATATATTTTCTTGCTTTTCTTGCAACTTTCTCTTGTACTGGAAGAACTGTTTTTAGTGCCTGAATCATTGTTGATCCATAATTCTCCCGAATCCACGCTGCAAGCTCTATCATCTTCGCTTCCACGCCAACATGGTCTGTCTCGATTCTTATGATCTCCTTGACTTTACTCTCATCGTAGTTTACAGTTCTTGAAAGATTGACCACATATCCTGTCTGCTCCTTATTAGAACGTCCAAATGGGACAACGACCTGCTGCCCCACTCGAATATCCTGAATCAAGGAAAAATGGCACTTTGTAGGCAAATACCTTATCCAGTGCCTCATGAGAAATATTAATGATAATATCCGCATATAACTTTTCCATAGACTATTTGATAACGTGACCTTTCTCTCTTAAGACTTTCACCACTTTATCTACTTTCTCTCTGCAGATCTCATGGCTTCTTGCCTCAACCATAACTCGTACTAGTGGTTCTGTTCCACTTTCACGTACTAAGATTCTTCCCTCATCTCCAAGTTCTGTTTCCACTTCTTTGACTGCCTTCTGCACATCTTCATCTGCCTGTGCTGCTGCTTTATCTGTCACACGGACATTTTCAAGAATCTGTGGGAAGATCTGTACTGGTTCTGCTAACTGTGCAAGTGTCTGTTTCTGTTCGATCATTGCTTCCATGATCTTAATAGATGTTAAGATACCATCTCCTGTTGTTGCGAACTTACTGAAAATGATATGTCCAGACTGTTCTCCACCTAATGCATGTCCGTTCTTGACCATATTTTCATTGACATATTTATCACCAACAGCTGTCTTCTCATAAGAGATTCCTGCTGCATCAAATGCTTTGTATAATCCTAGGTTAGACATCACTGTTGTTACAACTGTATTGTTATTTAATTCTCCATGTTTCTTCATGTATTGTCCGCATACATAAAGGATCAGGTCTCCATCAACAACCTTACCATTCTCATCAACAGCGATACAACGGTCAGCGTCTCCGTCATATGCAAACCCTACGTCTAAATGATTCTCTTTGACATATCCCTGTAAGATTTCGATATGTGTAGAACCACAGTTTGTATTGATGTTTGTTCCATCTGGTTCGTTATTGATCACATGTGTTTCTGCTCCAAGTGCTTTAAATACATTCTCAGCAATTGCGAAAGAACTTCCGTTAGAACAATCTAATCCGACTTTCACACCTTTAAATGATCTTGTTGCAGTTGAGATCAGATATCCGATGTAGTGATTTCTTCCTGCTGCATAGTCTTTTGCACGACCGATTTCTTTCTTGGTTGCAAATGGAAGTTCTTCGATCTCTCCATCGATGTATGCCTCAATCTTCGCTTCGACTTCTGCTTCCATCTTATGTCCTTTGGCATTGATCAGTTTGATCCCATTGTCATAGTATGGATTGTGGCTTGCTGAGATCATGATACCACAGTCAAATTGTTCTGTTCTTACGACATAAGCAACACTTGGTGTTGTTGTTACATAAAGCATATAAGCATCAGCACCAGATGCAGTCAGTCCTGCAACTAGTGCATTCTCGAACATATAACTGCTTCGTCTTGTATCTTTACCAATGACGATCTTTGCTCTGCTGCTTGACTTCTGATTAAAATACCATCCGATGTAACGTCCTACTTTATATGCATGTTCTACAGTTAAATTTATATTTGCTTCTCCACGGAACCCGTCTGTTCCAAAATATTTTCCCATCTTACAAACTCCTTAAATAATTCCTGATTATTTTTTGCTAATCTATAGTATAACATGATTCACAGTTCCTATCAAATATAGAATCTATGAACTTTTTCTTAAATAATATAAAAGAGAACTCAGATCAATTCTATCTAAGTCCTCTTATGAAATCTTTATTCGTCTATTTCTTTTTGAAGTCCTGGAAGTTCTTCTCTTGTCGCAATTCCTGACTCCAATGCATTCTCACGCATAACTTTATAAAATTCTGCCCATGTCACATTTATGTATGGACCCACATAAAAGATTTGAACAATTCCAAGTGTGATAAAAGATAAAAACTCCCATCCGATAAAAGAAAGATCTAACACAAATGCGTCCCCTTTCTGTCCATCCATCATCTATTTACTTAATTCAAAAGCCCTTTTCCTTGAAATCTGTGGATTTTCTGCAAGAATATACGGAATCATTTTATATTCATAACTTTTTACAATTCCTGGTATGATCAAGCATAGCATCCATAATAATGTATACAAATCTCTCAAAAAAATCGTTACAACATTCCTTAAGTAAGCCCCATTACGAAATCCATCAATAATCCATGCAATCCTTGTTTTATGTTCACTGTTTTCTTCATAGAAACGGCATCCGCCAACTTCAAATAAATTACCAACAAAAATCCGAAACAACAATCCAGCACTAATAACTATCATTATCAGGATCAATAGAAATGATGCATACATTCCTGCGTATACTGGTCCTATTAATTTTTTATAAATCATATCACCGGTAACCCCAAAAAGTGAAAACAACATTTGCATCAAAGTTGCAGATGCATCACCATTTCCAGCTACTGCATTACTTCCATCTTGTAAAGAACCATTTCCAGCTGTATTGCTAAATCCTCCTGTCAATGCTGTAACTACAAGTGTTGCCAGCACAACGATCCAGTAATTGCGATGCAATGCCGCCTTTCCTCGTTCTTTTAATTCACCTCGTGTCCACATAATCAATCACCTGTCCCTTTCCTAAATTGTTTTGATCATAAAACTAAATTTATCATAACATAAAAACAGCACATCTGCTATAAAAACAAATGTGCTGTTTCTTCATTTTATTTATTAAGAGAATTTATTATTTTACAAATTCTTTTACTTTGGCAGCGATACTGTCACCATCTAATCCGAATTCTTTGATCAGTTCTACTGCTGGTCCTGAATGTCCAAAGACATCATTAACACCAATCTTTAATACAGGTGTTGGAAGCTGTTCAGATAATACATCACATACCGCACTTCCTAATCCACCGATCACTGAATGTTCTTCAACTGTAACGACTTTTCCTGTTTCTTTTGCTGCTTTTAATACAAGCTCTGTATCTAATGGTTTTACTGTAGCCATATTGATCACCTGAGCGTTGATTCCTTCTGCCTCTAATTTTTTAGCTGCTTCTAAGGATTCAGCAACACAAAGTCCGTTCGCGATGATCGCTACGTCTGTTCCTTCTTTTAAAACGTTACCTTTACCAATCTCGAATTTGTAATCTTCATCGTTGATCACAGGTACTGCCAGACGGCCAAATCTCATATAGACTGGTCCTTCCATAGCTGCTGCTGCTTTGACTGCTGCTTTTGCTTCAATATCATCAGATGGAACGATAACTGTCATTCCAGGGATTGTACGCATTAGGGCGATATCTTCACAGCACTGATGTGTTGCACCGTCTTCACCTACGGAAATACCACCATGAGTCGCTCCGATCTTAACGTTTAAGTGTGGATATCCAACAGAGTTTCTTACCTGTTCAAATGCACGTCCAGCTGCAAACATAGCAAAACTACTTGCAAATGGAGTCATTCCTGCTGCTGCAAGTCCTGCAGCAATACCGATCATATTGCACTCTGCGATACCACAGTCAATATGTCTTTCTGGAAAAGCTTTTTTAAACATTCCTGTTTTAGTTGCAGCGGCTAAGTCAGCATCTAAAACTACAACATTAGGGTTTTCCTGTCCTAATTCAACTAAAGCATTACCATAGCTTTCTCTTGTCGCAATCTTCTTTACTTCTGCCATCTTACTCGCCCACCTTTTCTAATTCTTCCAGTGCCTGTTTACATTGTTCATCATTTGGTGCAGAACCATGCCATGATACCTGGTTCTCCATGAAAGATACACCTTTACCTTTGATCGTCTTCATAATGATCGCTGTTGGTTTTCCTTTGCATTCTTTTGCCTGTTTGAATGCATCTGCGATCTGATCAAAGTCGTGACCATCAATTTCAACCACATTAAAGTTAAATGCTTCAAATTTAGCTCCGATTGGATATGGAGAGTTTACTTCATCGATTGGTCCGTCAATCTGTAATCCGTTGTTATCAACGATCACTACTAAATTATCAAGTTTTCTTGATCCTGCAAACATTGCAGCTTCCCATACCTGACCTTCCTGGATCTCACCATCTCCAAGAAGTGTATATGTACGATAATCTTTATTCTGAAGTTTTGCAGCAAGTGCCATACCAACTGCAGCAGAGATTCCCTGTCCTAAAGATCCGCTGGACATATCTACTCCAGGGATTTTCTTCATATCAGGATGTCCCTGTAAATAAGATCCGACATGTCTTAATGTTAACAGGTCTTCTTTAGGGAAGAATCCTCTTTCTGCTAATGTTGAATAATATCCAGGAGCTACATGTCCTTTGGATAATACGAAACGATCTCTGTTTTCATCTTTTGGATTCTTAGGATCAACGTTTAACTCAACAAAATACAGATATGTAAATAAGTCGGCTGCTGATAAAGATCCGCCTGGATGTCCAGATTTGGCAGCATGTGTTGACTTAATGATGCCTTTGCGAACCTCATTTGCTGTTTTCTTTAATTCTGCGGTTGTCATTGTATCTACCACCCTTTCTTATTCTCCGAATACTGCTTTATAATCTGCCTGGAATTTTTCGATTCCCTGATCTGTTAATGGGTGTTTCATCATCTGTTCGAATACATTATATGGTACTGTGGCAATGTCAGCTCCCATCTTAGCACATTCCATTACGTGGATTGGGTTACGTATACTTGCGCAGATGATCTGTGTATCGATATCTCCTGCTGCATCAAAGATTTCTCTGATATCTGCAATCAAGTCTAATCCGTTCTGAGAAATGTCATCTAATCTTCCTAAGAATGGAGATACATATGTTGCTCCAGCTCTTGCAGCTAATAATGCTTGGTTTGGATTGAAGATTAATGTAAGGTTTGTTTTGATTCCTTCAGAAGATAATACTTTTGTAGCTTTTAACCCTTCGATTGTTGTAGGAATTTTTACAACCATGTTTGGATGGATCTTAGCGATTTCTCTTGCTTCTTTGATCATTCCTTCTGCATCTGTTGTTGTAGCTTTTACTTCTCCACTGATCGCTCCATCTACGATAGTTGTGATCTCTTTGATAACATCATCGAACTGTCTTCCTGATTTTGCGATTAATGATGGGTTTGTTGTTACTCCACAGATAACTCCCATATCATTTGCTTTACGAATCTGATCTACATCTGCTGTATCCACGAAAAATCTCATAACTTACTTCCTCCTAAAACATTGTTTGTTGTTTTGTTCGTTGTTTTGTTTATGGCTTTATTTAAACATGGATAAAATGTCTTGTCAAACTCGAAAAACTGTCAGATTTCAGCAATATTCATTGAATTTATTAATATTTTTCAACTT
>ENA-OQDC01000218-OQDC01000218.1-human-gut-metagenome-genome-assembly--contig:-NODE-218-length-45155-cov-4.748179_pt1 | contig 45155 bp, 51 predicted proteins | sample MGYA00242770_ERZ504601 | MGnify/ENA primary metagenome ERZ504601 (study PRJEB26092, sample SAMD00036305) | human gut metagenome | host: Homo sapiens | study: EMG produced TPA metagenomics assembly of...
TTTTTATGAAGAACTTTACAAAGGTGAATTTTGATATTCAGATTCCTGAGAACAGTAGTGATATTTATCATTTGCTATATTTAGGAAAGAGCGCTTCTTATGCCCAAAGCTTAGACCGGACATTTTGGGAAAATATCAGCCAAAATTCTGTGAGTATAATCCATCTAACCGTGTTGTAGGCTAGAAATTTACGACATTTAAATTCATTGTCGTGTATGGAAGCTCTAATTTTAGGCTTCCTTTTTTTATGTCCGACCTTTGTTTACATGATAGATATTAAGGACATACAAGGCAATACCCGCTTTTCAACTGGTATCAATCCCGGTGCAAAAGGCAAGTTCTCTTTAATGAAAGAGGACTATGTCGTACTACCTTTTAATACTCTGTCCCCAGTCGATTTCCAAGTAGGTGATTACGTTGACCTGCGTGGGGTACTCGATGCCTCCATGGGCGGTAAATTGGCAAAAATCTATCAGATTGTAGATATTCCCTATCCGACCTACAAGAACGGAGGCTACTCTTATGAACTTCGTTTTGACGCTTACTATTTCAAGTGGAAAACAAAGATATTCAAGTACACCCCGGAGTATGGAGGACAGGAAGCGTCCTGGTCCCTTACCGCTTCATTGGATGTCCAGATGGGTGTATTCCTTCGCAATTTGAAAGCTCTTGGTTATAAATATGAGGGAAAAGACTTCGTGTTTTCCATTGACGATAGTGTCGAGAACTCCTCCAAATTGATGACCTATGACAATACCAACCTCATTGATGCTATGTTCAGTATGGCTGATAACTGGGGTTGTGATTGTTGGGTAACGGACCATGTAATCAACTTCGGACGCTGTGAGTTCTCCGATGCTGTTAAGATAGAACTGGATAGGGAAGCCAAGGACATGAGCCGGAGTGACAGCAAGGGTACTTATGCTACAAGAATCTACGCATTCGGCTCGACGCGCAATATTCCGACAGACTACCGTCCCGTAGACCAGAGTATTGTTGTTAACGGTATCGTCCAGAAGCGCCTTATGCTTCCGGCAGGCACTCCATACGTGGATGCCCATGAGGGCTTGACCGATTTGGAAGCTGTCGAAGCCGTTGTTGTATTTGATGACATCTGCCCCAAAAGAGTAGGCGAAATCACCGCTGTAAGCTCCTATGAGAGCGAGGTGGATAATGAAGACGGCACTAAGACAAAAGCCACTTTCTACCGCTTTACCGATACCGGCATTAATTTCTCGAAGGAATATATACTTGAGGGCCGGGAGCTCAAAATCAGGTTCGAATCCGGCAAGCTCAACGGCATGGAGTTCGGTGCTGCCTTCAACCCTCTTGGCCTGACCGAGAAGAACGACGACGGCACATGGAATCCTGACGCCCAGCTTTGGGAAATTATCCGTAACGATGACTACGGCAGATCTCTGCCCGATGAAGTGCTGTTTCCGGCAAAAGGTGACAGATATGTGCTGTACGGCTGGAATGCCGGGAAGATAACCGAACTTGGGTTGGTTGCTATTGCCGAGCAGGAATTGCTTGCCACCGCCAGGAAGTACGTGGCAAAGGCCTGCATCGACGACGGCACCTATACGGCTACGCTGAACTCTGTTTGGGTGCACAAAGACCCAATCAATCACAGCTTTGACATCGGCCAGCGCATCCACCTTGTCAATCCCGCCTATTTCAATGGTGGGCGCTTGTCCCGTGTCATCGGCTTTGAAATCAAGCTGGACTTGCCTTACGACTCCCCGCAGTACATTATCGGCGAGAGCACCGCCTATTCCCGCATTTCCGATATAGAAGGCAAGGTCGAGGAGTTGACTTTCAAAGGTCAGACCTTCACCGGTACCGGCAGCAGCAACATCTATGTCATCAAGACCAACGACGCTACGGCCGCAAGCAACTTCAATGTGTTCTCAGCCTTGCGTACCCTGAGAATGTTCCTCCGCAAGGACGCAAGTGACGTAGCGGAAGAAATCATAACCTTTTTGAAGGGATTGCTGATAGGCAAGAACGGCAGCGGTATCACGGTACGCAAGGACGGCACCTCGCAGGCTGTCATTGACCGTTTATATGTGAAGATAAAGGCCGTCTTTGATGAATTGCAAGTCAAGAAAGCTACCCATGTAGGCGGTGAACAGATAATCACCCATGCCGGTATGAAGTGCATCCGCGTGGATGAACTTGAAGACGTCTACCGCTGCTGTTTCCTTGCCGAGCAGGACGGTGAGGCGATAGCCAACGAGTTCAGTGTAGGCTCGCTGGCGCAGGCAAAGGAGTGCAACATCATCGAAGGAACCACTCTTGATGCCTCCAACCGCTACTATTGGCGTGAGGTCGTGGCCGTGGGACGTGACTACATCGACTTGTCCAAGACCGTCTGCGATGAGGACAGCGATGTTCCCCAAGCGGGCGATGACATTATAGGTCTGGGACACCGTACAGATGTGGATCTTCAAAGTGCAATCGTCTTGTCGTCCACTAACGAGACATCCCCGTCCATCACTTTTTACGCCGGTATCAATGATTTCAACCTGGCAGGGAAAGATGTAATCTCCTTCGGGGTTGACAAGTCCACCGGGCATGCGTACATGAAGGTGTACGGCACTTCTTATATCGGTGCCCGTGACGAAAGTACTTACATCAAATATACCCCGGAAGGTGGAGTCGAAATTAAGGGACGCTTTCTCACTATGGCCGGTGAGGACATCCTGACGATGTTTACTGTGATTGAGGGACTGATTAAGTCAGAAATCTCATCCGTGCGTGACGAAATCAACGCACTGAACAACTGCCTTAACAATGCCTCTTTTGCCGCTGACATGCAATACTGGAACGGTGGCAGCAACATACGCATCTTCCGTGTTGACGGACGTCTGTTGTATTTCAACAGCAATTTCTATGCGAATAAGGAAGTTTTCGTCGGCATTGTGACGGATGGGGTGAAAGGGATGCTGCGCCTGAAGAACAGCTATATCGAACAAGCCAACTCAGACCTCCACTGCCATCCGGATTTTGAGACCTTCGACGAGCTCAAGCGCCCCGGCAGTTCACTGTCACTTTCAAGTATCTGGTAAAGCGTCCCGGAACCCTTGCCTTTCATTTCAATGGCGAGGACAAGGACGGTTTCGAGGAATACACCCCGATTGCCTTCTCAAAGGAGTTGTATCCCGGCACTGAATTCAAGCAGATGGAGATAACTGGCAAGTGGAACGGTACCGGCGATTTCCGTCTGTCCTTCACCGGTGACATCCTCATTCATTCCCTGATGCTGGCAGATGACCGTCTTGCCGACTTGCGGGAAGAGTTCAATATGCGGTTCGAGGCTACGGACAAGAAGATTCAGGCCAACCTTGACGAGATAAGGAGCACCGCCGGCAGACTTGAGGAGTATCACAGCGAATTCCTGCTGACCGCCCGCAACCTTGAAGCGGAATTCACAGAAGACCTGACGGACACAGAGAACCGTATAACGGAAGCCTATACCTCCGCTATTGATTTGTCCGCACGCGGGTTACGCGCTGAATTCTCCTCATCCATGGCCGGCCTTGACGGCAAGCTGGAAAAGCATCTCTCCAGCTTCCACGTCACAGCCGAGAAAATAGAGGGCATGGTGAGCGCCACAAGCAGTCTGCAGGGGGTGGTGGAACGGCATTCGTCGGCTATCACCCAGACAAGCGACCGGATAAACCAGCTTGTAGAGAAAGTGAGCTTCGACGAGGACGGCAACATAACCAATATCAGCAAGGCCGGTCTTGTCATGACCTCCAACTTTGCCTCCTTGTTCGCGGAACAGGTGACGGAGACCGGGCTTGTGAAACGCGCCGAGCTCAACTTCTTCATAACCCGGAATGAAGCAGGAGAACTCATTTCGAATGCGACCATCCAGGCTGACCAGATAAACTTTACGGGCAAGACCATCATCAACGGCAGTTTCGTGGTCGATACAAACGGGCGTGTGACGATGAATGACATCACGGCAAACAACCTGACCTTGAAGGGCAGCATAACGGGCACTGATGCTACGCTGAACGGTATCACAGCCAATAACCTGACACTGAAGGGTGATATCTCGGGTACCGACGCTACGCTGAACGACATCACGGCAAACAACCTCACGTTAAAAGGCAACATTACCGGAACGGGGGCTGCTCTAAATGACATCACCGCCAACAACATCACCTTGAAAGGAGGCATAACGGGCAGGGACGCAGTTTTGAATGACATCACCGCCAACAATCTTGTCCTGAAAGGTGACATATCCGGTGTCAGCGCTACGCTGAATGACATCACTGCCAACAATCTTGTCCTGAAGGGCGATATTTCAGGTGTCGACGCCATATTGAACGACATCACCGCCAACAACCTCACGTTAAAGGGGAATATTTCCGGAACGGATGCCGTTCTAAATGATATCACGGCCAACGGTACGATAAACGCGTCAAGCGGTCGGATTGGTGACAGTCTGTATCTTCATGGTAACGGCATATCAACCAACCCGAAGGCGTTTGTGACCGACCTTACCGACGGTACCACACAATTCGAGCTGGGAAAGAGCTACTACCTGCATGCGATAGTGTCGGACGGCGGTACCAATACCGTCCAGATAAGGCCCTACCAGACTATGGAAGCCGGCACGGTAAAGGGGGTGGTGACTGTCTCTGCAACCATTCCTGGACGTAATAGGGCCCTGCATGTGTCTGCCGGTGAGAGCTACTTCGGCGGTGACGTGATGGTAAGCAAGATATACGCGCCCTCCGGTATTCTGGAGATAGCCGGACAGGTGAGGACGCGGGGCGTTTACCGGAATACTGGTACGGTCTTCTCCTCCACCACAAATTACAGCATCCAGCCCACTGACCATACACTGCTGTTTTTCGGCAACTGTGCCATCACCCTTCCTTCTTCCCCTGACGGGCATGAGATATGGGTGATGTCGAATGGAAACACCATCAGCTTTCCTGCCGGGACATTCGCCAACGCCTCAAGCCGCACGAATATCAAGGGATATGAATGGCATGTGATGAAGAGGGTTTCGGGGAACTGGTACTTGTCGTGGATGAATGTTTAACCAACCATTTCAAATTATTGGATATGAAGATTAATTTTAGGAAAATCGAGGCACAGACCTCATTTGAAGGCGGTATTCAGACCTTTGACACGGCTGAGACCGTCGGTAACGAAATGATGTACAACGGCAGCATCCTGCTGGACATAGGTTTTGAGGAGCTGGCCAAGGAAATCTACTACTCGACCGATGCGGTAGAGGTTCCGGAGCGTTATTGCAAGGCTCTCGAACTTGTGGTAAAGAATTCCCGGCTCATAGCCGCGGTAAAACGTGCTATAATAAACCGGCTTAATCCGGCCAACCCTTAAGACTGTGCTGTATGGTATTGGATTCAAACCAGTTCAACCAACTTGTAGAGGAGGTCAGAAAAGCCCTCTTGGCTGGCTCCCAGGGGGTCGGTGATGTAGAGAAGGTAGATTCTCTGGATGACATCGTGAGCCTGCCCGCCCTTCGCCTTTCCGGCATGGAGGAGTCGGTCGTCGAAGCTCCCTTGAAGCTGTTGTCCGCTCCCGCCAAGGAAGCTGCCGAAGAGCTGCGTAAAGCTGAAGAAGGGCGTGTCTCAGCGGAAAATCTGCGTCAAGATGCGGAAAAAAAACGTGCCACTGCTGAAAGCGCCCGTACCTCCGCTGAAGCTGCGCGTATCAATTCGGAGAAAGACCGTGTGACGGCTGAAAGTATCAGGAAGACAGCCGAGACGGAGCGTGGAAAGGAAGAGACAGCCAGAAAGGCGGCCGAGACCTCCCGTGTCGCTGCTGAATCCGGACGTGCCGGTGCTGAGTCAGAACGTGCTCGTTCCGAGAATGAACGTAAGGACTCCGAGACTGTACGGGCGGCTGCCGAGTCCGGAAGGGAGACTGCCGAAGCGGGGCGTGTCAGTGCCGAGAAAGCGCGTGTTTCTGCCGAAAGTTCCCGGACAGATGCTGAAAAGGGACGGGGTGTTGCAGAGAATGCCCGCGTTGCATCTGAGGATGCGCGTAAGAATGCGGAAAAGAACCGCCAAACTGCCGAGACCGCCCGTGCTGATGCTGAAAATGGCCGTATCGACGCGGAAAGTAAACGGGTGACTGAGTTTGCCACCCTTAAGGATGAAGCGGAAACGGCTACGAAGAACGCTGCTGATACGGCTGAACATCCCACTTATATAGGCGCAGACCATTATGTCTACCAGTGGGACAGATCCTCCAAGAAATATGTCAAGACGAATATCTGCGTGCAGGGTAAACCCGGCGCCCCATTTAAAGTTCTGGGACATTACGACACACTTGAGGCTTTAAAGGAGGCTGTTCCCGACGGCTCTGGAAGTGACGGCTTCTATGCCGTAGGTGCAATGCCTTATAACTATTACGCATGGTATAATGGCGATTGGGAAGACCAGGGACAATTGCAGGGAGACAAGGGAGAGGACGGAGAGAGTGCCATCATAGAAGAGGTTACTGCCGAGGTTGACGCTAATGTGGGTACACCGCAGGTAATTGTGAAGATGGGCGGTACGCCGTTGGCCCGGAAGATGGCCTTTGCCTTCAAGAACCTGAAAGGCTCCACGGGGGCGACGGGCCCTGCCGGGAAAGACGGGGCGGGTGCCGCCATTACCGGGGCTACGGCTACAGTGGACGCCAATGTAGGGACACCATCCGTAACTGTCACCTCCGGAGGAACAGCCCAAGCCCGTACTTTCGCCTTCGCTTTCAAGAATCTGAAAGGAGCTACCGGAGCAAAGGGAGCGACGGGTGTTGCGGGAAAGGATGGGATAAGCGCTACTATTACTGGGGCTACGGCAACCATTGACGCCAACGTGGGGACACCCTCCGTCACCGTAACGCCTGGGGGAACAGCCACAGCCAGAACTTTTGCCTTTGCCTTCAAGAATCTCAAGGGGGCTGTCGGGGCTACCGGTCCTGCCGGAGCGAGTGCCGGTATCAGTGGTGCCACCGCCACGGTAGATGCCAATGTCGGTACTCCGTCAGTGACTGTTACTGCCGGGGGAACGTCCTTGGCCCGTACTTTCGCCTTCGCTTTCAAGAATCTGAAGGGAGCCACCGGTGCCACTGGAGCGAAAGGTGCAACGGGAGCCACCGGGCCTGCTGGTGCAGCAGGCAAGAGCGCCTATCAGGCAGCCAGGGAAAACGGTTTTACCGGTACGGAGACGGAGTTTAACAAGGTGCTTGCTTCTCTGCTGGGGGTAAATTCCGTGACTACACTGGCCTCTTTACCGGTAACCAAACGCGTTGTCAAGGCCACGCTTGCATCGGCTACAAACTTGAGCCTCGCATCGGCACTGGCTATAGGTCAGGAGGTAATTGTGCATATTATACCTACAGCCAGCTTTGACCAGCCGTTGCCACAGCATCCGGGTGGACCAGTTTGGACGGCAACAAGATAAGCCTAAAGAACGGTGTACATGCAGAGCTGAGCATACTTTGCTATGCGAGCGGGAACTATTCGATTTCATGCAAAACTGGAGGTGACTGATGTTAAGGCGCAGAACATATTCAAAAGAAGTGGACAGCGGGAAATACCAAGTCTGCTATGCGGACAGCGGGTTCCTTGTAAGTTCGGACTATGGAAGGACATGGAAAGAGGCTGGTAAGTACAGTTACTGTATGGGAGAGGATTATGACCTAGCCATGAGTGCTGACGGAAGATACCGGTTCTGCTCGGCCAATGCCGCCGTGACCAGTTCGGACTACGGCAACACATGGCAGGAAGGAAGTACGCTGGGGACAGCCAAGGGGGCGTTTATGAGTTCGGACGGCAGATACATGGCGACTTCCGTCGGTGCTGTCCTCTATATGAGTTCGGACTATGGAAGGACGTGGGATAAGGCCTACACTTTTCCCACATCCCTTGCCGGTCCATAACAGAGACGCCCTGGGCATGAGTGCCGACGGCAGGTATATGGCTGTCGTATTATACCAAGACCATATCCATGTGAGTTCGGACTATGGAAGACATGGAAGAAAACAGCGGACACAAGCGGTTATAGGAGCAGCGGTTCCGTCAAAATCAGCCGTGACGGCAGGTATATGGCAGCTTGTATGGGGCAGCGTGGTGTATGTGTAAGTGCCGACTATGGTGCCACATGGAAGTGGACGGTGGCATCGAACATGGACTGGACGGCATTTGCCATGAGTGCCGACGGAAGGTATCTGGTCGCGAAGTCATCTCCCGGGCACGGGCTGCTCACCACAAGTTCGGACTACGGCAACACATGGAGGGAGATTTCCGCGACTTGGAAATGCAGCAACATGGAGATGAGTGGTGACGGCAGGTACCTGCTTGGATATTTCGTCCAGAACTATTCGGGTGGGGTCTTTCTCAGTTCAGATTATGGCAACACATGGAAGGAAATCCTTGTGGGAAAAGCAAAAGAAGTGAAGGACTGCGCTATCAGCCGCGACGGCAGGTACATGACCGTCGTACTCGGTCGCTACAATGAGTTCTACTATATCACCACCGATTATGGAGTGACCTGGGAAGAGCTGAGTTTCGGGACGCGGACCGGAACCTATCGTATAACAATGAACAGATAAGAACATGGAATACAAGTATTTTAATAACGGAGAAGTCCTTCATCTTGACTTCGAATTGGATTCGAGATACGATGTGGGTACAACCTATGAGGATTATCTTGACGGGGCTTGGGTGCCGTTGAGCAAGGAGCAGGAGGAGTTCTACAATGCCCACCCTTCCGCATCCATCGGTGAGATATTCAAATGTGAGCTGGTCTCTCCCCATGAGCCTGCTTTGGAAGACGTGAAGAGTCGGAAAATCTTCCAGATAACCGACTATGACGGGTCTGATGCTGTGAATCAGTTCACCCTTGGCGGTAAGCGGATGTGGCTTGACAAAGAGACGCGTGTAGGGCTGGTCAATTCAATCAGTATCGAGCAGGCGGCAGGTAAGGAGACGACTGTTCTGTGGTATGATGCGGTGAAATATGTGATACCTATTCCTCTTGCCCTGCAGATGCTTGCCGCGCTGGAGCTGTATGCGCTTGCCTCTTATAATGCCACGCAGGAGCATATTGCTGCTGTCAAAGCACTTGCCACGAAAGAAGAGGTGGAAGCCTACGACTACACTTCCGGCTATCCCGACAAATTAGTGTTCAATCTTAATCAATGATGATATGATTTACCTATATATCTTATCAATGGTTATCCTCACCATGTATATAGTGTATACAGTGAGGGTGTGCGGAGTGCCTTGGTCACTCTCTGACACTTACTATCAGCTAAAGAAACGGAACCGTCCGGCATGGCTGTTCCAAATGGCTATGATTGTTTCCGCCATGCTATTGATGCCGGTGTGGATTGAATGCTCATCGGAGAACCTGCAATGCTTGGCCTTCCTTGCTTGTGGAGGGCTGATGTTCGTCGGGACGGCACCGTTGTTCAAAGAGGAGTTCCAAGGTAAGGTTCACTACGCTGGCACTGCCGTCGCAGGGCTGGCCACGGTTCTCTGGGTCTGCTTATCCGGGATGTGGTACCTTCCGGCCATTGCATTCCTGGTGGCCGTACTTGTCATGTTGAGACATCGGAAATGGCTGTTCTGGACAGAGATGGCAGCGTTTGTCTGTGCCTATGTAGGAGTTTTTATAGTTTGTATCAACAGTTAAACCGGGAGGAATGGGAGTGAATGATTGGGTTATGTTGGTGACCGCCCTCGGTGGCATCGAGGGCATCAAGCAGCTTATTAAGTGGTGGATGTCGCGCAAAACCAACGCGCGTATTGAGGACGCACATGCTGATGTCGAGGAGTTCAAGGCATTACGGGAGTACAACGAGTTCCTGCAAAAGCAGCTTTCGGAGAAGGAACAGCGATTCGTGGAGCAGACAGACCGGCTCCGTAAGGTGCAGGATGAGTTATTTACACTGAAGGAGGCTAATTCTGACTTGAAACTGGAACTGGCGCTTAAACGGTGTGAGAGGAAGAAATGCGGTGACAGAGAACCGCAAAACGGCTACTGATTCGCGGAAAGGAAGGTGTTTCACGACGGCTTCCTTTCCCTTAATACTACACAACTTAAAGTTTAAACAAAGGCGTTTGCAAATATATTGTATTTTTATGTAAAACCAAAAATCAAGGAGGAAAATAAGAATGGCGAATGTGTATAAATTAGCGCCGTTTATCCTAAAGTGGGAAGGCGGTTTTGTAAATGACCCTGACGATTTGGGAGGGGCTACGAATATGGGTGTGACTATCGGCACGTGGAAATCATGCGGCTATGACAAGGACGGTGACGGTGATATAGACGTGGATGACCTGCGTTTGCTTACCCGTGAGGATGTCGTTAACCGGGTGCTCAAGCCGCATTATTGGGACAGATGGAAAGCTGACGATATTAAATCGCAATCAGTTGCTAATATCCTTGTCGATTGGGTGTGGGCATCCGGTGCACACGGAATAAAGATACCTCAACGCTTGCTTGGTGTTTCTGTAGATGGCATTGTTGGACCTAAGACACTTGCTGCGGTGAATGCCAGGAACCCGCGTGAGTTGTTCGACATGATTAAGATTGCACGGTTCGACTTCATTGAGGATATATGCAGGAAACGTCCGGCTAACAATAAATTCAAGAGAGGCTGGATGAACCGTATAAATGACATTGCCTATGTTGGCTAAGGTTATGAACTGGGTAAGCCGGCATATATTGCTGGCTCCTTTCATGTGTCTGTTCCTATTGTTATCATGTGGCAGCTCTCATAAAACTGTCAAGTCCGATGCAGAAGTAATCAGAAAGGACAGCACGAGTGAATCGGTCGATATCGTACATGGGGCAAGTACCTCTTTGAGCGAACTCATTACCGCTAATGGTAACTATGTGATTGATTTCCGTATCTATGATACAAGAAAACCGCCCGACAGCCTGACCGGGAAATCTCCGTTATTGGCTGACGGTCATGTAGAAGGTGATTTCAATAAGAAGGAGGATAGACAGACGGTAGTAGCCGATACTACGAGTGTCAAGGCTGATAAAAGAACCATTTCCAATACCCGTGAGGAAAAACGGTCAGAAACTATAAAAGAAAAAAAATGAATCCACCTTGCTTAAACAAATTGGTTTTGCTTGTGTTTGTGTAACCGTTTTGATTGTCGTTATGCTGATAGTAAAACATTGGCGCAACAGACAATCTTCATCATAAGACTTTAAATTTATAAATTGGACTGCTCTGGCTTGCGAAAGTCGGGGCAGTTTTATATGTTTACTGTACAATGCAGTATTTATAAAATATCCTTGTATTTTTTCAAGGCATTGCTCTTCATTTCATTCTCCTCCTTGGTTAGGGCGAACCCCATATACTTGCAGGTATGGTCGTTACGCAGGATACATATACACATACGCTTATAGGTGGGAATTTCTCGGAACTCTTCTATGTCAATGTCATCCAGGTAGTCCATTCGTACTGGTTTCTTGTCTGTCCTATAGTTGGTGCTGTCACCTACCTGGATGGGGATATTGCGGTCTTTCAGCTTCTGTATGACTTCATCACTGAGAACTCCACCCTTTTCCTTCCAAAATTTGATACTGGTTTCCAGCTTGGCCTGGTATCTTCTCCTGGTATGTTCCGGCAGGGTCGAAAGCAGGAATTCCATGAATGACTTCCAGGTATATCCATCCGGCAGACGTATCGCTCTCCTTCCTGCCGCACGGGTATTGCCGTAAAGTCCGGCAAAGCCGACTCCGTTTACACGTCCTATCATCCGTCCCCAAGTATTGGGGTCAATGACTTTATACAAGGCAAGGCTCTCAATGGCCTCACTGATGAATGGACTTGCCACCCGTTGCCGGTCAAGGCTTACCCCGGCTTGGTAGTAGAGGTCGTATAGTTTATTGTAATCCCATCGGAATTTGCCGTTGGCAATCCATATATCCTCCGTTTTCCAGTCGAACAGTGGGTATAGGTTATACACACCCTCACCGATTTTCGTGCTCCATTGGTAATCCTTATATTGCTCTTTCACACCTCGATAGATTGTGCGCCAACGGTTGTAGCTTTCTTGGGTACGTATGCCCACCAGACAGCAGGTACGCCGTGCAGCTTTCCGTTGATGGAGCCAACGGGAAAACTCTGTCTGAAATTCATAGTCCCACATCCTGCGGTTATAGAAAGGGAAATCGTCTACAGTCATTGCGCCCTCCGGCATTTCTCTGACCCATGCTTCCTTTTTTGCTTCGTCCCAGGGACGCCAGTAGTTCTGGTACATGGAGGTACAGGTCGTTACACGGAAAGGCACGCAGACACGGTACACGTCCAGCATGTCCTTGTTTGCCTCCAATACCCGGTCCACATAGTCAATGGTCATACTGTACTGTATCTCATAGTCCATGTGGAACACTCCAATCCTGCGCTTCAGCCGGTTCCTACGCATATAGTCCAGACATAGGTTCAGCAACACTCCGCTATCCTTTCCACCTGAAAAGGAAATGTATATATTGTCGAACTCTTTAAAAATCATGTTCAGTCTTTCCTGGATTAATTCATATACATTCTTTGGGCTCATATGGTGTAAAAAGTTATAAGTAGTGACAAAATTAATGCAAAGCCTCAATATTTCCTATAACTTCGGCTTCTATATCATTTGTAATTGCCTTCAATTATCTATATTTGTGCAGGCTAATTCATAAAAAACATAAATAGTAATTATGGCAGAAGAAAGTAAATATTCCTATGACGAGGAATCCGTCAAGACAATAATCGAATGGGCACAAACAACCCAGTTACCCAAGGAGGTGACATTAAGTGAGGCAGAACATATTTTTGATACCTCCATGTATGTTAATGCGAATATCTGCGATATAAAGCAGCACTATCCGGATGCTTTCTATAATCCGGCCATTGATAGATTGTATCGGTTGAAGGAAGTAATAGAAGGGGCGGTTGAATAAGCTGCCTTTATATTCATAGGCAACAATTCATATCTATTGTGTGTGACATGTCCCGGCTTTCGTCGGGATTTTTTTTCATTTGGGCTCTTTCTTTTATAAAATTCTCTCAAATCACGTAGGGAATTTCAGAAAAGCAGTTGTCTTTATAGCAGTTGAATATATTTTTTTAATTTTGGTATCAGCCATAATATTTAGACTGAAATGAAAAAAATTGCTTTTATCTTCTGTTTATGTCTGTCGGTCATTCACCTTTTTGCCAGTGAACGAGAGGAAGATTTTAGAACTAATAAAAATGTTTTGTCTCTATCCGGTTCTCTATTTGTATATGGCTCTGATCCTGCTTTAGGGCTTGAGGTATCATATATCCGTTACATTGGGAAATATATTGGCGTTATGACCGGTCTTGCTTTTCAAAACTGGATGGACAATGATTATAAGCCTAATATAGAGGTGAGTGACAGCAAAGGCCAGAAGTATACACGCTATGATGACGGTAAACTACTGCGGGGGAACTGGTTGATAGGTCCCAGTTTTAGGACTCCTTCAGTGGGCTTGGGGCGTGAAAGGGATTATCTGCTTTTTCTTCAATGTGAGCCGGCATTGATTCTAACATTACCCAACGAGGCTTTTTCATATGCACATTATACTGAAGAAGGTGGAAAGATAAAGGGAGAGTTTAGGTCAGTTCGCAATAAGGGAGGAGATGTTGCCTTTTGGCGTGTTAAAAGCGCCCTTTCTTTAGGAATTGACCAATTGGCTTTTTCCTTGGGCTATACGATTTCCAATCAGGACCCTTATTCAGGTCGAAGAAATGTATGTTTCGACGGACACAAGATTAGTCCTTCACGACGTACATATAAATTTCTTCACGAATTTTCAGTATCTCTCAGCTATAGTTTTTGAATACTAACACAAAGAAGAGGCTGCTGAATAAGCTGCTCCTCTTTCAGTAAAAATCCCCGTAGCGGCTCAACTACGGGGATGGTGTCAAATAACAGAGTATCAATATGAGATACTAAGTGAGCCTATTCCATTACAGATAAATCATCGTCAACTTCATACTGATTACAGCCAAAAGCCGCACACATTAAAATAAAACGTTCTTTTATACCTAATCCAGTATATCTGTCTACGGCTCCACTGCCTTTTGCATGAAGGCCTGCTGCGTATTTATCTATCTGAACTTTATTCATTAAATCTACATGAGTTTTACGGGCAAGTTTACTGCTTGCAATCTCATATATGGATTTGTACTCATTTGTTCCCAATGCCGCACTAAACATTGCCACTTTCCGGCTAATCTCACAGTATTCAAGTAGTTTTTTTATTTGATAATTGTACCCGGTTTCACCATTGCCATCAGGATAATAGGGTAACAAAGCATTACTTGGTAGCCTACCTTTATACTTCATAATAATATCATAAGCAATACGAATGATGGGAGTTTTTATCTCAGTGCGTATAAGTCCATCCTTGTGTGTTTTTTGAGGTAAATAATGAATGTAAGGTATTCCTTCTTCAATGCTGATATTATCAAAAGTGAATCGTCTGAAATCACCTATACGGCAACCGAAACAACATTGAACAACGAATACATCTTTTACTCGCTGCAATGTTTCGGGACATTCTTTGTGGACAACTTCATTGAATTCTGTTTTGGTGAGAAAGAAAGGCTCGTCATATTGTTGCTTCATAATGGACTCTTTTTCTTTTCCTATCTTGCGGAAAGGAGATACGGGAATAACATCATTACTTTCAAGCTCCACCATAAATGCTTGTAATAATAATAGTTTCTCAGCAATTGTATTCTGGCTTCTTTCCTTTGATGGTATATTCCGCTTATTCATTTCTGCGTACAGTTCTGGAAATTTTTCAACCAGAGTGTATTCTTTGCGTAGAAAATCACGAAAATTTAGAATATGTTCCTTATTGAATTCATTGACCGGCAACCCGTCAATGCCATTGATAATGAGGAATCGAGTCAGTTCCCTTATCACTACATCGTAATGTTTCTTTCTGCCGGGACCTATTACACCTGCATTTAGCCATCCGTCAACATAGCGTTGGAACATACTACACATGGATTCCTCTTCACTGCTGATGTTATATTTTTCAGGATGTAAGTGCTGGTCTATTAAGATTTCCAGTTTTTCACTGGTTAATTCTTTGTTGCTCCCATAAATGGATAAAATTAGATTCTTCCGTTCTTCAATAGATGTGTTAAATGATGTTCTTATGTCTAACTTTATAATACTTTTAGCCTTATATTTTTCAGTCTTGGCATCCCAAAGAGTAGGAGAGACCATAATATCTGATTTGTGGAATAACTGTACATTGCGTCCATCAGATAATCGAAATCTGACATTTACTTCTTTATCTTTCTTCCCAGTTCTTATAAATGCTTTTACTGTAGTCATATATTCTCTGTTATATCGGTTGTGCAAATATACATAAATTGCACAACTCAGTTCAAATATTGCACAACATAATGCAATGGCATGCAATATAATATTTTTATATTACTCTGATTTTTAATGTAATGTTATATGTATTGGATTTTATAGTATTTTATATTCCGAATCGCAACGGAATCACAACGAAAAACCGCAAATGGCTAATAAAAAGCTTTTGCGGATTTTACTTGTTTTTAGAATTAGAAAATGTCCGCATAGGTTGTAATGGGAAACAAATTGGAGTATTTGGTTTACATTGCAGGCAAGATTTATTTGCGATACCTGGAGAAAAAATTATCAATCCAATGGACTAGATATACTATAATAACTCCGGCTATGACCATACTGATAATACGTACCAACATAATTTATAGAATTAAAGATTTGTTTTTATAGAATAATAATGTGCAAAGATAATTGATTGGTGGAGAAACAAAAACTCTGGAAAGGATATAAAGATAGGAGTTAACGCATATTTTCACGGATATAATCCTCTATTGTAAAATCACTCTTATATCTAGATATTTCCGGATTCTTCTCTACAGTCGTAATGCAACGTTTTTCTTTACCAAGTACCAACCGGTTTAGGAAGCTCAGGATGTCACGACGATTATCCTTCATAGGAGAATAGGATAGGGAATGTCCTATACCTTCCGCTATATAGAAATAGTATGCTGTCTCTTTTTCTTTCAGTTGCATACAGATAAAGTTTGAGCCCCATAGCCCCATTTCCTCTTCTATTACTGCCTTAGTAAAAGGAACCGTGCTGTCGGCATCACCATGGAACAACATAAGAGGACAAGGGGACATTATCCATTTTGGAATACCATTGGCACAGATTGCTCCAGAAAAGGAAATGACCCCTGCATAATTGAAATTGGCAGGTAATCTGTCCGCAAAGGCCGTTTGATTGCAAATCTCATACTCTGCTTGAAGGGCAGTTATCGCACCTGCACTTGAACCGCAAGCTATAATTTGTGCAGGATTTATTTGCCATTCTACACTATGCTCAATTATATGATTTGTAGCATTCACCAAAATCTTCTACAGCACAAGTGATTGCTTGTTGCAGGGCAGAAGAGAATCCTTGCAAGTCCGAATACTCCGATTTATCTATATCCTTTAATTGGGTGCGGTAATCTGTTGATACTACCACATAGCCGGCTCGTGCAAAAAAATGAAAATAAGAAATGTAATCGGGATTATCTCTTCTCCCGCCTTTGAAACCTCCCCCAAATGCAAAAAGAATGACGGGCTTTGATTGTGTCCCTTGTATTTGATCAATCATTACATACTTGTCCAGTTTCAGAGTATCAGCCTTTTTGATGGCAAAAGTATAGGTTTGCTTGTCAATATGTTGTGCATGCACAACAGTAGCTATACTTGATAATGAGCATGCCATCAAGATAAAAATAAGGCGTTTTCCCATATTCAGTTTATTCTATTAATGCTACGTGGATTATCTGACCTACAAAGATAGAATAAAACTATAACTAAAAAGGGGAAAGATGACATTTAGACATAAAAAAAGGCTATCTATCTCAGACAGCCAATCATTTTTTGTTAACCTTAAATCTAATACTATGAAAAACACAGTACAAAGATACGTACTTGCAGGAGATATCCAAATTTTAGTGGGTAATCAGTGGATATTATAACATGGTTTAGTAGAACATTATTTCTGTTAACTATTAACATAAATAATGTTCTATTTAACAAAAGCAAGAATTAATATTCCTCACCAATGATTGCAAACTTTAATCATATCGACGGTAAATCCACCATTGGCGGATATAAATTTTCCTTTTCTTTTAAGAAATTCTATAAGGGTATCTACATCCATATTGTCGGCAGAACAAGTGAAGAAACGCTGCCGCTCTCCGAATTTTTGGATAATGGCTTCTCTCAATGATAACTCAGTATAACTATTACCTTCCATCATGTGGAAGATTTCATGTGCATGTAATTGTTCCATAATCTTTTTTTGTTGCAAAGATAATATGATATTCAAAGTATAAGTGTAACATATGTGACAAAGCCCCAAAACACATCCAGATATTTGCTTTTACGTAAAATAACACTTGTTACGACTATACTAAAAACCTCAAAAAAAGTAAAAAGGTTTTGCTTCTATACCATTGTAAACTAACTTTGGGAATCAACTTTTAAATGAATTAAAGCATATGAAAAAATTAATCTTATCTATTGCACTATGTTGTGCAGCTACGAATTTCTTTGCGCAGAATGCTGACCCTGCCCAGTTGGTCAACGATGGTAAGGCTGCTCTTGAAGCTAAGAATTACCAGGAAGCTTATACAAAATTTAGTACTTATCTAACACAAACAAACAACCAAGACTCCGTAATTGCATATAACTGTGGCGTTTGTGCCGATAAGATAAAAGAAACCTGCCGAAGCTTTGAAGTATTTTGATATTGCTGTACAGAAAAAGTACAACTTGGCAAATGCTTATATAGGTAAAGCCGGTGCTTTGAAAGATTTGAAGAAAAATGATGAGTATGTTGCCACTTTAAAGGAAGGGCTGGAAGCAAATCCCGGTAACAAAACATTGACTAAATTGTATGCTACTTATTACGTAAATCAAGGTATCATGGCGCAGAAAGCCAAAAAGATGGATGCAGCCGAAGAAGCTTTTAAACAAGCCATAGCTATCCAAGCAGATAATGTAAATGCACTTAACAGTCTGGGTTCTTTGTATTATAGTAAGGGTGCCAATACCATGAAAACAGATGTAGAAAAAGCAAAAGTTGAATTCAAGGAAGCCAAAGAATATTTGGATAAACTTATTCCATTGCTCTCTGCAAACAAACCAGCTCAAAAGAAGATGATGGATAATGCAAAAACGATGTTGAACTTCATCGACAGTCAATTGAAATAAAAGACTCTCCTATATAAAAAAGTAGGCAGATATCAATTCAGTTATCTGCCTCTTTTTTAATGTTATGAAATGATTATTTAGTTCTTCTCAGTACAACAGCTGTACGTGCCGGTATGTAAAGCTTCAGCCACTCCTTCTTGTCTTTTTTATAAAGCGGATCGTGGATGGTAAAATGTTTGATGGTATCATCCGTTAAACCATTACCGCCATAATCTGGATTATCAGTATTCAAAATAACTTCATAAGTTCCGGCAGGAACCAAGAAACCGTAATCAGTAAAAGACTGCTTGGGGTTGAAGTTGAATACAAAAATCAAGTTCTTGCGCATATAGGCCAATACCTGGTCACCGTCATTATGCCATATTTCTTGGACCGGAGTAGCTTGGAAGCTCTTTATGCTTTTTACAACTCCCAACATGGCAGCATCAAAGTCACCCATATAATGATATGCCAGATTCTTGTTGTCCACCAAATCCCATTGACGGCGGGCATATTTACATGACCAACCGTTACCTTCACGGGGGAAGTCAATCCATTCCGGATGTCCGAATTCATTGCCCATAAAGTTAAGATAACCGCCGTTGATAGTAGTCGCAGTCAGTAAACGTATCATTTTATGGAGAGAAATGCCGCGATTTACGGTATAGTTTTCGTCTCCTTTCTGCATGTGCCAGTACATATCCGCATCAATCAAGCGGAAAATGATGGTTTTGTCACCCACCAAAGCTTGGTCATGGCTTTCCGCATAGGAGATGGTCTTTTCATCTTTGCGGCGGTTGGTCACTTCCCAGAACATGCTGGATGGCTTCCAGTCCTCATCTATTTTCTCCTTGATTGTCTTAATCCAATAATCAGGAATATTCATGGCCATACGGTAATCAAATCCGTAGCCACCATCTTCATATTTTGCCGCCAGTCCGGGCATTCCCGATACTTCTTCGGCAATAGTAATGGCTTTGGCATTGACTTGATGGATAAGCCTGTTGGCAAGTGTCAGATAACAAATGGCATTGTCGTCTTGATGTCCGTTAAAGTAATCTCCGTAATTACAGAATGCTTCTCCCAAACCATGGCTATAATATAGCATGGAAGTCACTCCGTCAAAGCGGAAGCCGTCGAAATGATATTCTTCCAACCAAAATTTACAGTTAGAAAGCAGGAAATGAATAACTTCGTTCTTGCCGTAATCAAAGCAAAGTGAATCCCAAGCCGGGTGTTCCCGACGTCCACCGGGATAGAAATATTGATTAGGATCACCGGCAAAGTTACCCAAGCCTTCCACTTCATTCTTCACAGCGTGTGAATGGACAATATCCATGATAACCGCAATCCCCATGCTATGGGCTGTATCAATCAGTTCTTTCAGTTCTTCCGGAGTACCAAAGCGGGAAGAAGCGGCAAAGAAACTGGAAACATGGTATCCGAAGCTACCATAATAGGGATGTTCCTGGATAGCCATAATCTGTATGCAGTTGTAGCCTTCTTGGGCGATACGTGGAAGAATCTTTTCTTGAAATTCCTTATAGCTACCGACCTTTTCCTCCTGCTGAGACATACCGATATGGCATTCATATATCAACAAAGGATCTGTAGACGGCTTGAAAACCCGCTTCTTCATTTTATAGGGTTTCTCCGGAACCCAAACTTGGGCACTGAATATTTTAGTCTGTTCGTCTTGTACGACACGTGTAGCCCATGCAGGAATGCGCTCACCGCAACCGCCGTCCCAATGTACCATCAGCTTGTACAAGTCACCGTGTTTCACAGCATCAGCAGGAAGCTTGATTTCCCAATTGCCGTTTGCCTTGCGTTTCAGGCTGTATTTCTTTTCTTCCTTCCAACCGTTAAAAGTTCCGACTATAAAGATTTGGGTTGCGTTAGGCGCCCATTCGCGGAAAACCCAGCCGTCGTCAGTACGATGCAGACCGAAATAGAGGTATCCGGATGCGAAATCAGATAAGGTTAACTTTCCTTTATTGGTCAGTTCTAGTTCTTTGTCTATGGCATGTTGATGACGTCCGTTGATGGCATCGGCAAAAGGTTCCAGCCATGGGTCATTCTTGATTAAATTCAATGTTTCCATATAGAGGATGAGTTTTGGATATTTGATAAATTTACGCTTTAACTTTCACAATTACTTTTTTTACACCGTTAGGAGTAATACCCGGAGCATGCCCGTCCTGAGGGAAAAAGATAGCAAACATTCCGGGCTTCACTGCAATATAGCTCTCTGCCAGTCCTTCAAAAAAAGTGATGTCTTTTTCCGCATTGTAAGGAGCATCAACCGGAAGGCAGTCTTGGGCGGCGGTATAACCTATTATCTCCGTACCGGACAAAGGTATTTGAATGTCAATATAGTCTTTATGAGTTTCCAGTTTGGCATTCTCTTTTTCTTTTGGATTTGTCTGAGCCACATTGACCAACAAGTCCTTTCCTTTCAGTTCGGTCTTGCCGATTTCCAAAGAGTGCAAATCATGTGATTTTAAAAAATCAATGGCCTGCTCAAACAGAGGATGCAGCAAAGTATATTTTTCTATGTTTTCAAGTCTGTCTACAACCATAATTCAAATGTTTTAAGTTAGTTATATAGGTAAATTATTCAAAGTCGTCTATGGTGTAATTCACAAAATCAGAAAAACGCTTCATCTGCTTGAAGATGTCGTCTGTACGATCCAAAAAGTCTGGAGCAAGAAAGAAGCTGTCCGGCTGGCAGCAGGCAACCGTATACTCTTTACACTGAAGGTATTTCAGATAGGGATAGTCCTTTGGAAATCCTTTTGGAGCTGTTTTTAGAAAATTCTCTCCGATGATGGGGAAGTATTGCTTGAAAGCGGGATCTTCCACTATGCTACGAAATTCATCCATATTATCGTATACAGCTTGTCGCAGAGCTCTTAACAAGGGCGAGGGAGGACAATAACTTCCACCGGCCAACAGGCAGTTTCCCGGTTCCAGATGCACGTAATAGCCACAATGGTCGGATTTCTTTCCTTTCGCATTGATATATCCTCCCAGATGTGTCTTGTAGGGAGTTTTATCTTCGGAAAAGCGTGTATCACGATAAATACGGTATGTACAGTCCTTTGCTTCTATGCCACGGATGCTTTCATCAAACAAAGAGATACGGGAGATAATTACTGTAAGCAAGTTTTCAAACTCGCTGCGGGCGACTTCATACTGTTCCCGGTGAGAATTGAACCATTCACGATTGTTGTTTGCAGACAGTTCTTTCAAAAATTGAAATATAACAGGGATATTCATATCATATTCTTTCCTTATTATCTGCCAAATTTACGGATAATATTTCTAACATGCTACAAAGAAGGGTAAAAAAAATGCATCGGCTCTGGTAAACCGATGCTCCTTACACATTTATCAATCAAACAGACGCTTCTGTTTTTGATGTACTTACTTATCACAAGCGGGTACGTCTCTTTTAATTAATCTTATATCTAATACTATGAAAAATCACATTTATATAACACAACAAATTGGAATTTTGTTCATGCAGATGAGGATAACTTTAGCATAAAAAATGGGTGGGTCATTTTATTCTGCATCCGGTTTGCACTATCTTTGCAAGAAAATATGTAGAATATGGCCGAATATAAATTTGATGAAGATAGCGTTAAAGCGCTGATAGCTTGGGCAAAGAGCACATCTTTCCCTCAAAGTGTAACATTGTCTGATGCTGAGAACATAGTGGATGTGAAACGTTTTGTGCAAGCTAACCTGAGTGACATAGATGCACATTATCCTGATGATTTTTATAATCCTGCCATCACGCGGCTATATCGGCTTGAAGGAATATATGGAAGAGAACAAATAAAGACTTGGCACTGATTATGCGGAAAACCACGAAGCGATTAAGAAATCCGTGTTGTTCTGCATAATCAGTGCCAAATCTAATAAATCACCAGAGTTGTGATTCCGTTATAGCTTTATCTTAAGTATCTTTCCTCCATATCCTTCGACGGCCACATTAGTAGCCTTATAGGGAAGCAGACTTATGTTTTCTTCTTTTCCGCTGAGCAGCTCCGTAGCTTTGTACTGGTCCATCTGCGGTATTTGCAGGAAGTCAAAAGCATGAGAAGGAATATTTATGGCAAGGTCTGCCGAGATATGGTCGAAGTTCACGACGAACAGCAGCAGGTCTCTCTCAAATTTGCGCAGGAATGTATATTGCTTATGTTCATTAAAGCGCCATCCGTTGACATTGGCATACATCAAATCGAAGAAAGCCCCCTGAGAGATGGCCTTTTCTTCATTGCAAAGAGTCAGTAGCCGTTTATAAATGCTGTATAGGTGTTTCTGGTCCTCCGTCAGCATCTTGCCGTCGAACTTGCCACCATTGCGCCAACGACGGATAGTATCTACACTCCAATAGTCAAAGATGGTTGTACGTCCGTCCCGGCCGCTGAAACCTTCACTATCCATGCCCAGCTCACCAAACTCCTGACCGAAATAAATCATCATCGGATTGGTGTTCATGCAAGCTGACACAATGAGTGCCGGAATCGCCTTGCGTGGGTTACTGGCAAAAAAGTCGGAAGCGATACGTTGCTCGTCATGGTTTTCCAGAAAGTTCAGCATGCGTTTTTCTATACCTCCCAGACTTTGCCAAGAGCGGGTGATGGCAGTTGCCGATTCATACCCGCAAGTAACAGCCCGCAAGGTATCATAAAGTCCTACTTTGTCGTATAAATAATCAAACTTGCCACGGAACAAGTAATTCTTGTATTCTCCCGGGTTATAGACTTCGGCTATAAACAGCAGGGAGGGATATTGCTCCTTTACCTGCGGGATTGCCCATTCCCAGAACTCTACGGGAACCATTTCGGCCATATCGCAACGGAAACCGTCTATATTCTTTCCCGCCCAGAACAGCATGATATCCAGCATCTTGGTCCATGTGTCGGGAATGGGTCGAAATGGCAAGTTCCGCCGTTCTGATAATCCACTCCATAATTCAACTTTATAGTTTCGTACCAATCGGTGATGTTTGGATAAGCGTCAAAACGGTTGTTTCCGGTAGCTTTTGCCGGAAATTCCCTATAAGGTTCGGTGGCTGCACCTTTCATGTCAAATTGGCCATGCAGTTCCGATTTCGGGATATAATAGAAGTTATTATATGGGCTGAACGCATAGTTGGTATCATCGTTTGAACCCAGTTGTGAAGTGCCATCCGGTTGGGCATCCGAGTGATATTGACGGGCTACGTGGTTGGGAACAAAATCTATGATGACCTTCAGACCGCTACGGTGAGTGCGCTGCACCAGATTCTCAAACTCTTTCATACGCTCCGGTACGTCCTTGGCGAGATCCGGATCGACATCATAGTAGTCCTTGATGGCATAGGGAGATCCGGCTTTACCTTTCACAATGGCCGGATGGTCGGGTTGGATATTGTGACGGCGGTAGTCAGTTTGCGTAGCATGCTCGATGATGCCCGTGTACCAGATATGTGTAGCGCCAAGTTTCTTGATTTCTCCCAACGCTTTGGCTGTAAAGTCAGCCATCTTGCCGCATCCATTTTCGGTGATGCTGCCATTATTGATGCAGTGGTTATTGTTGTTTCCGAATAGTCGGGTGAACACTTGATAAATAATCAATTTGTTTTCGTCGTTCATTTCTTTGTTTTCTATGTTATAGAATGGTTATTTTATTCTTTCCAAATGCTGCCTTTGTCTATGAGCAGACGTTCCAATATATCATTGGTCGTATTATATCCCTGCATGAATATCTCCTCCGCCTTTTCCAACTCTGTATTGCTGTATCCCTCCAAGTTATAAGGTTCTATCAGCAAATCAGCCTTCTCGCGTTCAGGAAAAGAGTTGGAGCGGAACATAAAGTTATAGGAACGTAAGGCAATGCTCACAATGTTCATTTTATACTTGGTCGCCATCAGAGGGCTGACATTCACGGCAATTACTTTTTCGCATATGCGGCGGAGGGTAGAGACCGGCAGGTTCATCAGCAGACCTCCGTCCACGTAATGGGTGCCGTCTATATTGACCGGGGCAAACAATACCGGCATGCAACACGAAGCTGCTACGCGTTCGGCGATGTCACCCTTATGGAAATGTACCAAACGTCCATGGTCCAGATCAGTAGCTGTAATAATCAGAGGAATTTGCAGTTCTTCCAGTTTTTTGGATTTCAAATTGCTTTTCAGGAAATCGATGAATTCTCCCAATTCAAACAATCCGACTTTGGGAATCACCAGTTTGGTCAGGTCCTGAAACTTGTGCCCGGCAAAGTAGTCAAGAACTTTATGCGGTTCATTGCCGTCGGCGTAGAATACCCCGGCCAAGGCTCCGGCGCTGACTCCGGAAAGTATATTGGGCTTTATGTCATGTTCCAATAAGGATTGCATGGCACCCAAATGGGCAAAGCCTTTGATGAAACCGCCGCTTAAGGCAAAAACCTATTGGATATTTTTTAGTGAACCAGTTGTTCGTTACTACTTCCATGTTGAAAATATGATATATTGTTCGGCACGAAATTAATGATTTTATTGTAGGGAGAAAGGAAAATAGCGGAAAAAAAGTTCAAAGTATTAAGAGAAAAAGTCTTCATCTATTAAAGGAGAAAAGGATTTTTCTTATGTTAGGGAAAAAAGGATTTTTAATCAGTTAAAGAAAAAAAACTTTGTTTATGGTTTGCGGATGTCTATCCCAAGCCTTGGGAATAGACATCCGCAAACTGGGGATATGTATCCGCAGTGTGCGAACAAAGTTTTAGGATTAAGGGATACTGTTTGAGAATATACGTTTATTTCTTTGCGATTGCTTTCAGCAGTGCATATCCTCCAAACCACTGAATCAGCATGCCCGGAATGCCCATACGGAAATCTTGCACTGCCAAAAAGAAATTACCGCACAGTGCCCATTCAAAGGCCGTACCGATAATTTGATAGGAGAGGATTACACCCAGCAATGCCAATAAAGAGATATTCTTGGCATAGCGTGCAGCAAGAGCGGCGGTTCCGGCCAGCAGACCGGACTTTATAAGTATGGCCGGCAACACGGCTGCTGCAGGCATGGCAAAAAGCAGATGATTGATGACCGGAGACAAGAGAGCCGTCAGCAGACCTACCTTGAAACCATATTTATAAGCAGCTATCAGTGTAAAGAAATAGATGGGAAGCAACGTCGGACCGCCTGCTGGGACCAGATGGCAGAGTTGCGGCAAGGCGATGTTTCCTGCCACGAACAGCAGGGCGAATAGATAGGTCTTTACGTTGCCGAAAGGCAAAGAATAAAGTTTTGCAGATGTTTCCATTTGTATAATATTATGCATTAGTTGATAAATCTATTTTTATTATGACTGTTTAAAACTGAAAAGGTTTAATCAAATCTTCACCAATTCATATTCCATGGTTCCCAATCCTATTTTCTCGGCATGGCGCAATCCGGCAAGCCAGTCCGTGTCGGGGTGCATCAAGTGGAACTTGTCGCATCCACACAAGTCGTCGTGCTCGTGTGCCGTGGCAAGGCAATTGTTACCGTGCAGTATCGGGGCTTGGATGACCATATCTGCACATGCCTTGTCCAGTGCAACCGGGTCTGCCGAAGCCAGAATGCCGAGGTCGGGCACGATGGCGGCATCGTTGTGGTTCCAGCAGTCGCATTCGGGAGATACGTTCATGATGAAGCTGATGTGGAAATGGGGCTTGCCCATAACGACAGCGAGGGCATATTCCGCAATCTTGTAGTTCAGGCGCTCGGAGGTATCTTCGGCTCCCATCACGGCACCGTCGTGCTGGCAGAGGCCTACGCACTGTCCGCAACCTACGCATTTGGTGTAGTCTATTTCTGCCTTGCGGCTGGTATTGAGGTGCACAGCGTCGTGTGCGCAGTGCTTCACGCAGATGTTGCAGCCTATGCAGCTTTCTACGTCAATCTTGGGTTGCGAGGCGCAGTGCAGTTCCAGCTTTCCGCCTACACTGGCACATCCCATGCCCAGATTCTTCAAAGCACCGCCGAAGCCGGCTTGTTCGTGTCCCTTGAAGTGGTTCATACTGATTACAATATCGGCGTCGGCTATCGCTGTACCGATTTTGGGTGCCGGACAATATTCTCCGTTCAGAGGGATTTCGCGGTAGTCCGTTCCCTTCAGTCCGTCGCCGATGATGACCTGGCACTGGGCCGAAATGGGGTTGAACCCATTCTCCATCGCGCTTTGCAAGTGGTCTACGGCATTGGCGCGACGACCGGAATACAGTGTGTTGCAGTCCGTCAGGAAAGGTTTGGCTCCCAGGCTGCGGAGCAGGGTTGCCATTCGAGCTGCATAATTGGGACGCAAGTATGCCAGATTGCCGGGTTCGCCGAAATGGATTTTGATGGCAGCAAAGCTATCCTTCAAAGGGAGTTGCTCGATGCCTGCCCGTTTCAGCAAGCGTTCCATTTTATCCAAAAGATTGGATGTAGGGGAAGTACGCAAGTCAGAGTAGTATACTTTTGCTTTTTCCATGTGTTTTACCTGTTTATAGTGATAGTATCTGCAAAAATAACGGATTATTTCCATATTAATAGGTATATGGCTAAAAAAAGTAGGGAAATCCCTTTTGACAAATAGGGGGATAATAAGAGGTCTATCCATGTTTCTGCCTACCTTTGTGGCAACTAAAAACTCGATAAGATGAAAACAATCAGACTAATTATTGCGGGACTGGTAATGACGATGGGATTCAGCAGTTGTTCCAGCTTGTTTTATGATGCTAAGGTAGATGTGTTGAACAGTATCCAGAAGGGGATGAGCAGGCAGGAGGTCACCAAGATATTGGGAACTCCAGAGTATCGCCGCTTCGACCGGGATATAGAAGAATGGGAATATTCCAGAGTGCTGTCCGGTAAAAGTAATATCAGCCGAACTCAGATTGTCGTGACTTTTGAAGGTGGGAGAGTCGTTGCAATGGACTCATTCTCCGGAGAGCCACGTACGTTGCCGGTTGTTCCCAGTGAAGTAGTGATAGATTCTCCAGCTCCGGTTTATGTCAGGGGGATGCACCCCGAAGACTTCCGGCATTTTTATGAAAAAGTGAAGTCCCGCCCTTTCAAGGATGATCAAATCGAAATGATGAGAACTGTTGCCCGAAACAACAGTCTGAACTGTGTGCAATGTGCCAGTTTGATGGCACTATATACTTTTGATGACGACAAGATGAAAGTCCTCAACATATTCGCTCCCAATATCGTAGATCCGGAAAACTACGAAGCGATTTTAGACGTCATTGATTCACTGTTCAAGAAAGACGATGCCAAGAAAATTCTGGGCATACGCTATTAAGAAGCAGGCATGTCGAAACGCATTGTCCGTTGGTGCCAAACACATGATGTATCGGAGGCTGACAGATAATGCGTTTAAGGTAAACAGATAATGCGTTTCGACGAGCTCTTATTCCGATAAAGGAAAGTGCCATAACGGACCGTTCCCGTGCCCTATATTCATGTCTTTCCCCCGGTTTATCGCAGTACCGATATACTCTTTAGCCTTGCAGACCGCTTCATCGAGTTTGTTGCCACCGGCAAGAAATGTAGCTATGGCAGAGGAAAGGGTACACCCTGTGCCGTGCAGGTTACGGCTCTCTATTTTGGGGTTGGAATAGAGGATGCATCCGGATGGCAGGACGTCAGCCCCGGCAGAAGGTTGCCGGCAATAAAGCACGTCGCACATGTCATTACCCTCCAGATGTCCGCCTTTGACGAGAATAGCGGTGTTGTATCTGCAGGATAATTCCTGTGCCGCTTGTCGCATCTCCACAGTACCGGTAATGGTTTGCCCCCAAAGCAGGCTTGCTTCATTCAGGTTGGGAGTAATGAGGGTGCATAGCGGAAACAGTTCCGTCTTAATGACTTGTATGGTTTCTTCGGTCATCAGTCGCCGTCCGCTGGTCGATATCATGACGGGGTCATAGACTATACACTCCGGAGTATAAGTCTGAAGACAATCGACAATGGTGGTCACAATACTGGCATCATGTACCATACCTATCTTGACGGCATCCGGCCTTAAATCATCCATAACAGAGGTGATTTGTGCCTTAACCATATCCGCAGGTATCGGATAAACCGATTGTACTCCCAGTGTGTTTTGTGCAGTAACAGCCGTGATGACGGAAGCGGCATAACCTCCCAAAGCGGAAATGGTCTTTATGTCTGCTTGTATGCCTGCACCGCCCGAACAGTCGGAACCGGCAATGGAAAGGATAATAGGGGGAAGCATGAGATAATTAGAAATTAGAAATTAAAAATTAAAGAGGGGGAGGAGAGCTGTTTCAGGTGGAGGAAGTGGGGGATGAAATCTTCCTTCGCTTGCTGCCAGATGTCTCCTAGCAGGACGGCACCTCCGAAACCTAAAGCGGCTATTTCCGGAAGATGCTCCAGGCTGATGCCACCCAATGCCATGACGTTGGAATCGATGATACCTGCTTGCTGTGCTTTCTTCAAGGTATCGCAGGAGTAAGCGGAAGAGTAGCCTTCTTTGGATATACTGTCATAAATGGGACTGAGGAACACATAGCTACAATCTGATTTATGTTTCAACACTTCTTCAAGAGAGTGGCAGGAACAACTGATGTGTCCCTTATATCCGAACGGTATCTGCGGATTGCGCCCGTTCAGATGAATTCCTTTCAGACCGAAAACGGATGCCAGCTGGAATTGCTCATGCGTGACAATGCGCGGCATATATTCCATCGGCAACTGCCGCAGGAAATACTCCATCTCTTCTGCCGAAGCTCCCGGCTTGCGCAGATGGAGTATTTCCAAACCGTTTTGGAATAAGGAGGTAACTGCCGCTGCTTCTCCTTCAAAGAATTGCGGCGTGGTAATGACTATCAGCTTCATATCTTTATGGATGCTATAATGAGAGAATATACGACTGCATGGTCCTTAAATCAATCGTCCATAGCTTTCCGGCCAAGGGTTCGCCGTAGCCACAAATCAGTTTCAACACTTCATTGGCTTCTACGCTACCCACAATGGCAGGGGTTACGCCGATAACCGATTTGTCCGGAGACGGCATGAGCAGTGTCCCTTCTTCATCCGGATAGAGGTCACGGTAAGTCTTCGCACCTTCACCGTAGCAGAAAACGGATACTTGGCCTTCAAAGCCTTGAATGGCACCATAAACGTAGGGCTTGCCCCAAGCGTTGCATACGTCATTCAGCAAGTAGCGGGTAGCGAAGTTGTCGCACCCGTCTACCACTATATCGTAGTTCCTTACCAGTTCCCCGACATTCTTCTTGTCCAGACGGAAGGGGTATACTTCCACGTTTACATCGCTGTTCAAACCCTGCACTCTACGGGCGCCACATAGAGGTTTAGGCTGCCCAAGGTCAGCTTCAGCATACAGAACCTGACGTTGAAGATTACTGATGCTGACCTGGTCATCGTCCACCAATCCCAGCGTTCCGACTCCTGCTCCCGCCAGATAGAGGGCAATGGGAGAACCTAATCCCCCCACACCGACTATCAACACCTTGGCATTACGCAGTTTCTCTTGTCCGGCTTCGCCTATTTCGGGAAGGGACGTTTGTCTGGCATATCGGTTCATTTGTTCATTGTTATTAAGGTTCTGTATTCGGTCACTCATCTCTTGAAAGCCTTCAAATCAAAACTCGCATCCCAATCTTTCCACACCGGTTCGCGCCCCAGGCGTTTCAACGCTTTGTCCACTTCCACAGCCTTGCGCTCGTCGCTGACATGAAACTGTTCCAGCGTTTGCGGATAGCTGTAATATCCTCCCGGCTCGGTCTTGCTTTCGGCGCTCATGGTTGTCACACCAAGTGTTGCCATATGGTCGCGTATATCGGCAGGCTCGCGGGTGGAGTAGGAGATGTCCACATCATGGTCGAAGATGCGCATGGCGAAAGTGACTTGTGCCAGTTCGCGGTCGCTCATGATGACATTGGGCTGGAAGCCGCCGTTCTCCGAAGGACGCATACGGGGGAAGTTGACGCTGTATTTCGTTTGCCAATAATGTTTCTGGAGATAGCGCAGGTGATAAGCCATCATGGTGATGTCTGTCCGCCATTCTTTCTCCAGACCGATGAGCACTCCCATGCCGATGGAATGGACGCCTGCCTGCCCCATGCGGTCGAAACCATTGACACGCCATTCGAATTTGGACTTCATGCCACGGGGGTGGTAGATGTTGTAATTCGACTTGTGGTAGGTTTCTTGAAAACAAATCACGCCATTCATGCCGTGTTCTTTCAGCGTTGCATACTCTTCCGTTTTTAAGGGCATCACTTCTATTTTCAGATTGCTGAAGTAAGGTTTTGCCAGGTCCAGTGCACGGGCTATGTAGGGCACGCCTGTTTGGCCGGATTTTCTCCCGTCACCAACAGCAAATTCTCGAAAGGTGCCAGCTTCTTGATGGCCTTGTATTCGTTCACGATTTCTTCTTCCGTCAGTATGGTACGCGGCATGGGGTTGCTGATATGGAAACCGCAATACACGCAAGAGTTGGTGCAGGAATTCGTGATGTAAAGAGGCACGAACATGGAGATGGTTTTCCCGAATCGTGCCTCGGTGTATTTCTTGCTCAATCGTGCCATCGTCTCCAGATAGGGGGCAGCGGCGGGTGAGATGAGGGCCATGAAGTCCTCTACATTACAATGTTCTTTGGAGAGGGCACGGCGTACATCCGCATCTGTCTTGGCATGGATGCGTGCCGTGGTTTCCTCCCAGGATATATGTTCTAATTCGTCTGAAAACATAGTGCTCTATCAATTCCCATTTATTTCTTTTTTAATTCTCTCGACAACCGCATCGCACAGAAGTTCGGTCCGCACATCGTGCAATACTCCCCATCCACATGCTTCCCTGCATGAAAATAGCTGAACGCACGTTCCGGGTCGAGCGACAAGTCAAACTGGTCTTTCCAGCGGAATTCATAACGTGCTTTGCTCAGTGCATTGTCACGCACTTGTGCTCCGGGATGCCCTTTTGCCAGATCGGCGGCATGGGCGGCTATCTTATAGGTGATGACACCTACACGCACATCCTCCTTATCGGGCAGTGCCAGATGCTCTTTGGGAGTGACATAGCAGAGCATCGCCGTACCCAGCCAGCCTATCTGCGCCGCACCGATGGCGGACGTGATATGGTCGTATCCCGGTGCGATGTCCGTCACGATGGGGCCGAGCGTATAGAAAGGCGCATCGTGGCATTTTTCTATCTGGCGCTCCATATTCTCCTTAATCTTGTGCATGGGCACGTGGCCGGGACCTTCGATGAAAGCCTGCACATTCTTGTCCCAGGCACGCAGCACAAGCTCGCCCATCGTGTCGAGTTCTGCAAACTGCGCTTCATCGTTGGCATCGTGCGTAGACCCCGGACGCAGCCGTCTCCAAGAGATGGCACGTCATACTGTGCCAGAATGTCGCAAATGTCATCAAAGTGTTCGTAAAGGAAACTCTCGCGGTCGTGCACCAGGCACCATTTGCTCATGATGCTGCCGCCACGGCTCACGATGCCGCACAACCTTTTCTCGGCCAGATGCACATTGTGGCGGCGTATGCCGGCATGGATGGTGAAGTAGTCCACTCCCTGCTCGCATTGTTCAATCAAGGTGTCGCGGTAGATTTCCCAGGTCAGGTCTTCCACCTTGCCGTTCACTTTCTCCAATGCCTGGTAGATGGGGACAGTGCCCACGGGAACGGGACAGTTGCGGATAATCCATTCGCGCGTTTCGTGTATGTTCTCGCCCGTGGAGAGGTCCATCAGCGTGTCGCCGCCCCATTTGCAGCTCCACAATGCTTTCTCTACCTCTTCTTCGATGCCCGAGGTGGTGGCGGAGTTTCCGATATTGGTATTTATCTTCACCAGGAAGTTACGGCCTATAATCATCGGCTCTGCTTCGGGATGGTTGATGTTGGCAGGAAGCAGGGCGCGTCCGGCAGCAATCTCCTGGCGTACAAATTCCGGTGTGATGTGCGTCTCTATTCCCAGCTCCGCGCAGTTCATGTTCTCGCGAATCGCCACATACTCCATTTCAGGCGTGATGATGCCTTGTTTGGCATAGTACATCTGTGTGCAGCATTTTCCTTGAAGGGCGCGGTAGGGCAGGGTGATATGCTCAAAGCGCAGAGAGTCGAGCGACCGGTCGTCGCGGCGCATGCGCCCGTACTCCGACGTTATTTCGGAAAGCTGCTCCACATCGCCGCGTTTCAGTATCCACGGCTCGCGCAGACGGGGCAGCCCTTTCTTCAAATCCACTTCGACGGCAGGGTCGCTGAACGGTCCGCTGGTATCATACACATACACTTCCGGATTCGGAGTAAGTACCTTTTCTCCATCAACGAAGTTCGTACTGGGCACTTGCTCCACCTTGCGCATAGCTACGCGCAATTCGGGAAACAAGGTGCCCGGCAAATATACTTTCTCGGAACGGGGGAATTTTATCTTCTGGTTCATTTTTCTTTAGGTTTTGTTATGTAGAGATTTACGATTAGACAATTTACGATTTACGATTGAAGTTTGTATTGTTAAACAACCTCTCTCAACCGGTAGGTTTATGATTGCATGAGTAACTTCAATCGTAAATCGTAAATTGTCTAATCGTAAATCTCCCTGTTTTGTCATTTTTCATTCAAGAAAGCCGTCAGCGGTGAGCTGGCTTCCGCAACAAAATTATCTGCCTGTATGCCCAGACCTGCTTCGTATGCCATGCGTCCCGCCTCTACAGCCTGCTTGAACGCTACCGCCATGGTCACGGGGTCGCCCGCCACTGCAATGGCTGTATTCACCAGGCAAGCCGAAGCGCCCATTTCCATAGCCTCTGCCGCATGGCTCGGGGCACCGATACCGGCATCCACCACTACGGGGATATTGGCTTGTTCAATGATTATTCTCAGGAAATCCCTTGTCTGTAGTCCTTTGTTTGTACCGATAGGAGCACCCAGCGGCATGACGGTGGCGGCACCGGCTTCTTCCAGCCTCTTGCACAGTGTGGGGTCGGCCTGGCAATAGGGCAGTACCACAAATCCTAACTTGACCAGTTCTTCCGTGGCTTTCAGCGTCTCTACAGAATCGGGCAACAGATAGCGGGGGTCGGGGTGTATCTCCAGTTTCAGCCAGTTCGTGCCGAAAGCTTCACGCGCCATCTGTGCAGCAAAAACAGCTTCTTCGGCATTGCGCACGCCGGAGGTGTTGGGCAGAAGCTGGATACCGGGATGCTGTATGTGTACCAGCATATTGTCTTCCTTGTTGTCCAGTTCAATGCGTTTCATGGCTACCGTCACCATTTCTGTGCCGGATGCCAGGATAGACTGCTCCATCACTTCATCGGAATTGAACTTTCCGGTTCCTAAAAACAGACGGGAGTTGAACTCACGTCCCGCAATCACTAATTTTTCCATATCAGTCGTCATATATTAATTCTTTATTTTTCATTCTCCATTAAAGAAATGATTCTTTTCATTTCATCTGCCGGACTATCGGCATGCAGTACCGTGCCCGAAAGGGCAATCCCGCTTACCCCCGTCTGCATAACGGCTGGAATATCCGCTATGGTTATTCCACCGATGGCTACTATCGGAAGGTGTATATCCTTCTCCTGCATCCGGTGGATGATAGCTGTATATCCTTCCAGTCCCAATATCGGACTCAGATTCTTCTTGGTAGTGGTGTAGCGGAAGGGGCCGCAGCCTATGTAGTCGGCACCGGCTTTGTAGTGTTGCAGTACATCCTCAAAGGTATTTGCCGTGCCGCCTATAATGTACTCCGCGCCCAGAATCCGGCGTGCTTCGGCTATGGGCATGTCTTTCTTGCCCAGGTGCACGCCGTCGGCATGCAGTTTCCCTGCCAGTTCCACATGGTCGTCAATGATGAAGGTGGCACCGTATTGCCGGCAAAGGGCCTGCACTTCCAAAGCTACGGGTTCTATCGTTTCCACCGGGGTGTCTTTCATGCGCAGTTGCACCCAGCGGCAACCGCCTTCGAGAGCCATGCGTGCAGCATCCAGATACGAGTATCGTTCCGTGTAGTGCGTGATGAACTGCATTCCGCAGTTTTTCAGTTTCTCGTACTTCATCTTCTTCATCCTCCACAGGCTGCTTTGATGATGATGATAGACATATATTCCCTCAGAGCATATTTGGGCCATTCCGTGCGAAGCACAATATGATTGTCTACGGCGATGGCAATGCCCTGTGTCGGTAAGGCGAGTTCTTCGATAAGTTGTGAAAGGGTAGAGGCACCGGTTTTCACTTCTTTGTTGTTGACTAATACTTTCATTTTTCTGTTTATTAAGAAATAATGCAAATCGGTAGTTTAACTATTTCAATTACTGATTCGTATAAATAAAACAATGGAAGTAAATACAAAGAAGCGTCTTTACGGCAAGTTCAGTGAAGAAAAAAATATCCAATTCCTACGGCAGTACTAACTGCATCAGGTTCGAGGGTATAATCTCAGCCCGTCGGGGCACCCCTTTGTCTTTACGGCAACAAAGGTAAGGGAAAATCGGAAATAAAAAACAAAAGAACGTACTTTTTATTTCAGTGATTACTTTTTGTTTACTCGCGCCCCTTTGTGGCACGTATCTTTTTCAGCGTATTCCGAACAGTGGTTCTGACTCCAGTTGAATAAAAATCAGGCTCTGTATTTTCCAGTATCAGTTGCAATTCCTGCAGCAGTTCCGGCTCCTTCCTGCAAAGCAGATAGGCTATTCTGATGGAAAGGGCTTGCACTCCTATGCTTTCTTGCGGAGATAGCATGTGGTCCAGGCAGTAATTCAGCAAATCGACGGAGATTGGAGTAGGGATGGGAATATTATACAGTATAGATAATAAGAGACGTTTGGAACCGTCGTGCGTGCAGTCTATCAGCCGTTGAATGATTTCATCGTACAGTAGGATGAACCAGTCGGGATGGATTTCGCTCAATTTCTCGCATACCCATATTGCTCGCCATGACACCGTCTGTTTTTCATCGTATGTCAATCGGTATATATCTTCAAAATACTCGGGGCAGAGGCATACCTCTTGTACCAGAGAGTCTATCGATAACTTATGAATAGGTACTGCCAAGGTATTTCTGAACTCCGTAATCTTTTCCATATATCCCATTTTGTTGTGAGTGGCAAATATAAAGGAAATGGCCTACTAAAACAAGAAAGGCTGTCTATTTGAAGAAAGACAGCCTTGAAAATATTCTATTTAAGGAATTATGCAATCCCGTGAGCCGTAGCTTCCGGTGCAATCTTCTTGATAAGACCTTGCAGCACTGCACCAGGACCGCACTCTGTGAAGTCCGTAGCACCATCGGCAACCATGTTCTTCACTGTTTGCGTCCAACGTACCGATGCTGTCAGCTGAGCCACCAGGTTCTTCTTGATTTCTACCGGGTCAGTATGAGGCATAGCGTCTACATTCTGATATACGGGGCACTTCGGAGCATGGATTTCTGTTGCATTGATGGCTGCTTCCAGTTCAACTTTGGCAGGGTTCATCAGCGGAGAGTGGAACGCACCGCCTACCTTCAACGGCAGAGCACGCTTTGCACCTGCAGCCTTCATCAGTTCGCAAGCCTTGTTGATACCTTCGATGCTGCCAGAAATCACAATCTGTCCCGGGCAGTTATAGTTGGCTGCCACGCAAACTTCACCTTCAGCACTTACTTGAGCGCAGATTTCCTCAACCTTTTCATCCGGCAGGGCAATAATGGCTGCCATAGTGGAGGGCTGTGCCTCGCAAGCCTTTTGCATAGCCATGGCACGTGCATACACCAGTTTCAGACCATCTTCAAAGCTCAGTGCACCGGCAGCAACCAAGGCAGAGAACTCGCCCAATGAGTGACCGGCGGTCATCTCCGGCTTAAAGTCATCGCCCATGCAGAGGGCAGAAATAACGGAATGAAGGAACACGGCAGGTTGGGTAACTTTAGTCTGGCGCAGGTCTTCATCTGTTCCGTTGAACATAATATCAGTAATACGATACCCGAGGATATCATTTGCTTTCTCAAAAAGTTCCTTGGCTAATGCCGAATTTTCGTACAGGTCCTTTCCCATGCCAACGAATTGGGCACCTTGACCCGGAAATACAAATGCTTTCATATTTACTCGTTTTTTAGTGTTTAAATAAAAAGTGCTGCAAAGGTAGAGGTTTTTCTGATATTCACCGCACAAACGGATGTTTTTTGTGCAATGCCCTTACTTTAAGGAGGGAAGCTAAAATACAATATGTATGCTTGGGCCTTCTGTGGTATCCGGAGGCTGAAATACTTATAAATGAAACACTTTCTCCTTATTGTACTTCCTACAATTAGACCTCTTGTATATTCTTGTAAATTACATATTGTATTCCATACGATAACAACTGAAAATGATATTGTATAAAGTAAGATATGTATTCAGTTGAAAAATAATGCTTTATAACATTATAAAAATAATCTTTTCCTTTATTGCAAATTAGAAAAACCTATTTATATTTGCAGCGCTTAACGAGATATATTATGCAAAACATAGAACAAAAAACGCCGTTGGCAAACAATCATATCTCTGTGGACTGTGTAGTGATTGGTTTTGACGGAGAACAGCTAAAGGTTCTGCTGATTAAGCGTGCAGGAGAGGAAGAAGGAGAAATCTTTCATGATATGAAGCTTCCCGGAAGTTTGATTTACATGGATGAGGATTTGGATGAAGCTGCCAAACGGGTGTTGAATGAATTGACGGGTCTGAAGAACGTCAATCTGATGCAATTCAAGGCATTCGGCTCAAAAAAACCGTACGAAGGACCCCAGAGATGTACATTGGCTGGAACGTGCCATGCAGTCCAAGGTAGAGCGTATTGTCACCATAGCCTATCTTTCCCTGGTGAAGATAGACCGCGCATTGAACCGTGATTTGGACAATTATCAAGCCAGTTGGGTAGCCATGCCGGATATAAAGGCTCTGGCATTCGACCACAACCTGATTATCAAGGAAGCCATTACCTATGTCCGTCAGTACGTCGAGTTCAACCCGTCTTCACTGTTCGACTTGTTGCCGCGTAAGTTCACCGCATCCCAGCTTCGCACTTTGTACGAACTGGTGTATGACAAGCAGTACGACGTACGCAATTTCCATAAAAAAATTGCCTTGATGGAGTATGTCGTCCCCCTGGAAGAAAAACAGCAGGGCGTGGCCCACCGGGCGGCACGCTACTACCGTTTCGACAAAAAGATATACAATAAAATCCGACGGTAGCCGGATTGTAAATTCTTCATATCACTTTCATTTTAATATTGATAGAAATGTATTTATTAGGTTATGACATCGGCAGCTCGTCTGTAAAAGCGAGTCTGGTAAATGCGGAAAGCGGCAAGTGTGTATCGTCTGCCTTCTTCCCCAAGACTGAAGCGGAAATTATCGCAGTGAAGCCCGGCTGGGCAGAGCAAGACCCCGGAAACTGGTGGGAAAACTTGAAACTGGCCACACAAGCGGTATTGGCAGAATCCGGAGTAAACGCAAAAGACATCAAGGCGATCGGTATCTCTTATCAGATGCATGGCTTGGTATGTGTAGATAAAAACCAGCAGGTGTTGCGTCCTGCCATTATCTGGTGCGACTCCAGAGCCGTGCCCTACGGACAAAAGGCTTTCGAAACATTGGGAGAGGAGACTTGCCTTTCACATCTGCTGAATTCTCCGGGCAACTTCACGGCCTCCAAACTGGCTTGGATTAAGGAGAATGAGCCTTCCGTTTACGAAAAGATTCATAAGATAATGCTGCCGGGCGACTATATCGCCATGAAGTTGAGCGGTACCATCTGTACCACGGTGTCCGGTTTGTCCGAAGGGATGTTCTGGGATTTCAAGAACAACCGGGTTGCCGACTTTCTGATGGACTATTATGGATTCGACTCCTCTCTGATTGCCGACATCAAACCGACTTTCTCCGAGCAGGGACGCGTCAATGCTGCTGCAGCCGCAGAGCTGGGTCTGAAAGAAGGTACGCCTATCACTTACCGTGCCGGCGACCAGCCCAACAATGCCCTTTCCCTGAATGTATTCAATCCGGGTGAAATTGCTTCTACCGCCGGAACGTCCGGCGTGGTATACGGCGTGAACGGTGAGGTGAACTACGACCCCAAGTCACGTGTCAACACCTTTGCACACGTCAACCATGCTGCCGGGCAAACCCGTCTGGGTGTTCTGCTGTGCATCAATGGTACGGGCATTCTCAATTCATGGGTAAAACGCACCGTTGCTCCCGAAGGCATCTCCTACAGCGATATGAATCTGCTGGCGGCGCAAGCTCCCATCGGCAGTGCCGGTATCAGTATCCTGCCCTTTGGAAACGGTGCGGAGCGTATGCTGGAGAACAAGGAAATAGGCTGCTCCATTCATGGCATCAACTTCAACCAGCACGGCAAACAGCATATCATCCGTGCAGCGCAGGAAGGCATCGTTTTTTCCTTTAAATATGGAATCGACATCATGGAACAAATGGGCATTCCCGTGCAGAAAATTCATGCAGGCAAGGCTAATATGTTCCTCAGCCCGCTGTTCCGCGAGACATTGGCCGGTGTGACGGGAGCTGTCATCGAACTGTATGATACCGACGGCTCTGTAGGTGCCGCCAAAGGCGCCGGAATCGGTGTGGGCATATACAAGGACAACAACGAAGCATTTGCCACGCTTGAGAAGCTCGAGGTGATAGAGCCGAAAGTGGCAGACCGCCAGGCTTATGCCGACGCATATGCGCGCTGGAAACACTGGGTAATGTGCTAATGTGCACATTAAAACGTTAGCACGTTAAAACAATAAATTAATAATTAACCCCGTGATGAATGTGTCTGTCATTGGCACATTCTCACATTAAAACATTAAATTCTTATGGCAACAAAAGAGTATTTTCCCGGAATAGGAAAGATTAAATTCGAAGGTAAAGAGAGCAAGAACCCGATGGCATTCCGTTATTACGATGCCGATAAAGTAATCATGGGTAAGAAAATGAGCGAATGGCTGAAGTTCGCCATGGCATGGTGGCACACTCTTTGCGCAGAAGGTGGTGACCAATTCGGTGGCGGAACAAAGAAATTCCCCTGGAACGGTGAGGCTGACAAGGTTCAGGCTGCCAAGAACAAAATGGACGCCGGCTTTGAATTCATGCAGAAAATGGGTATCGAATACTACTGCTTCCACGATGTAGACCTCTGCGAAGAAGCCGAGACCATTGAAGAATACGAAGCCAACTTGAAGGAAATCGTAGCGTATGCCAAGCAGAAACAAGCAGAAACCGGCATCAAACTGTTGTGGGGTACTGCCAACGTATTCGGCCATGCCCGCTACATGAATGGTGCAGCCACCAATCCCGATTTCGATGTTGTGGCACGTGCCGCCATCCAAATCAAAAACGCCATCGACGCTACTATCGAACTGGGAGGCTCAAACTATGTATTCTGGGGCGGTCGCGAAGGCTACATGTCATTGCTGAATACAGACCAGAAGCGTGAGAAAGAGCACCTCGCACAGATGTTGACCATCGCCCGCGACTATGCACGTGCCCGCGGCTTCAAAGGTACCTTCTTGATTGAACCGAAACCGATGGAACCTACAAAACACCAGTATGATGTAGACACCGAAACCGTTATCGGCTTCTTGAAGGCTCACAATCTGGACAAAGATTTCAAGGTGAACATCGAAGTGAACCACGCTACTTTGGCGGGCCACACCTTCGAGCACGAACTCGCAGTAGCCGTAGACAACGGTATGCTCGGCTCCATCGACGCCAACCGTGGTGACTACCAGAACGGCTGGGATACAGACCAGTTCCCCATTGACAACTTCGAACTGACCCAGGCAATGATGCAAATCATCCGTAACGGAGGCTTTGGCAATGGCGGTACAAACTTCGATGCCAAGACCCGTCGCAACTCCACCGACCTGGAAGACATTTTCATTGCCCACATCGCCGGTATGGACGTGATGGCACGTGCACTGGAAAGTGCAGCCAAACTGCTTGAAGAGTCTCCTTACAAGAAGATGCTGGCCGACCGCTATGCTTCCTTCGACAGTGGTAAAGGCAAGGAATTTGAAGATGGCAAACTGACGCTGGAGGATTTGGTAGCTTACGCAAAAGCCAACGGTGAGCCGAAACAGACCAGCGGCAAGCAGGAATTGTATGAGGCAATCGTGAATATGTACTGCTAATAATGATCAATGTTTAGTGATTAGTGGTTAATAAGTTGCGCATGAGGTGTTTCAATATTAATCATTAATCGCTAATCATTAATCGCTAATCATTAACCATTAATCATTAATATCATGAATTATACAGAAAAAGGCAGTAAACTCTACCTCTTCTCTATTGTGCTGGTAGCCGTCATCGGGGGCTTGCTTTTCGGCTACGATACAGCAGTCATATCCGGTGCCGATAAAGGGCTTCAGGCATTTTTTATGGGTGCCTCCGATTTTGTCTACACAGATACGATTCACGGCATTACCTCTTCCAGTGCACTTATCGGATGTATCATCGGTAGTGCTCTTTCGGGATTCTTCGCATCCAATCTGGGACGTAAGAATTCTCTTTTCATAGCCGGCGTCTTGTTCTTTCTGTCGGCATTGGGCTCCTACTACCCGGAATTCCTTTTCTTCGACTATGGTGTTCCTTCCTATTCCTTGCTCGTGGCATTCAATTTCTACCGTGTATTGGGAGGAATCGGCGTAGGTTTGGCATCGGCCATCTGCCCGATGTATATTGCGGAAATTGCGCCGAGCAACATTCGCGGGACTCTGGTATCATGGAATCAGTTTGCCATTATCTTCGGCCAGTTGGTGGTTTACTTCGTGAATTTCCTTATTCTGGGCGAGAATTCAAATCCGGTGATAAAGGCCATTGAAGGAGTCAACCAGATTCTGAATCCCGAAGCGGCAGCATGGACCACAGAGATAGGATGGCGTCTGATGTTTGTCAGTGAGGCTGTTCCTGCAGGAGTCTTTGCGTTGCTCGTACTGTTTGTTCCCGAAACGCCACGCTATCTTGCCATGAGTGGCAAGGATGATAAGGCACTCCAGGTGTTAAGCCGTATCAACGGCTTGGCTCAGGCAAAGGTTATTCTGTCTCAAATCAAAGCCACGGCAGAGGAAAAGACGGAAAAGCTTTTCACTTATGGCTGGATGGTTATCTTTATCGGTATCATGCTGAGTGTATTCCAGCAAGCGGTAGGTATCAACGCCGTACTCTATTTCGCACCGCGTATCTTCGAAACGATGGGAATGGGCAACCCGATGGTTCAAACCGTCATCATGGGTATCATCAATATTCTGTTCACGTTGCTGGCTGTCTTTACAGTCGAGAAATGGGGACGTAAACCGCTGCTCATCTCGGGGTCTATCGGCATGGCGATAGGTGCTTTCGGAGTAGCTCTTTGCAACGTTGTGGCAGGGCTTCCTCCCATGTTGGCTGTTGTCAGCATCATGGTCTACAGTGCTTCGTTCATGTTCAGCTGGGGCCCCATCTGCTGGGTACTGATTGCTGAAATCTTCCCGAATACCATCCGTGGCGCTGCAGTAGCCATTGCCGTAGCCTTCCAATGGATATTCAATTTCATTGTATCTTCCACCTTCGTACCTATGTACAATATGAGTTTGGGAGATATGGGAGACAAGTTCGGGCACATGTTTGCTTATGGCTTATACGGAATCATCTGTGTGGTGGCTGCTCTGTTTGTCTGGAAGCTTGTTCCCGAAACGAAAGGCAAGACACTGGAAGACATGACCAAGCTGTGGAAGAATAGAAGAAACAATAGATAAGACCGTCATTGAAACTGTCCATATAAGACGGGAAAGAGGAGGCCTGATGAATGCCTCCTCTTTTTGTTATCAATTCCGTATCTTTTCCCTTATCCGTTCAAGATGGGAAAGAAAAATCTTCGGAGGGGAAGATAACATGTAAGGATAAACCGTACCTTTGCACTGTTTTTAATCAGGAATAGCAAGAAAGTTATGGATTCAATGAAAATCAATAAGGTGCAGATACGCAATCTGCAGATTGAAGATTATGACCAGTTGGCACAATCGTTTACGCGCGTTTATTCAGACGGAAGCGATGTGTTCTGGACGCACAAACAAATAGAAAAACTGATACGCATCTTCCCCGAGGGGCAGATTGTGACGGTGGTTGACGAGAAAATCGTGGGCTGTGCGCTTTCCATCATAGTGAACTACGATGATGTGAAGAACGACCACACTTACGCCCAGGTTACGGGCAAGGAGACTTTCAACACCCACAATCCGAAAGGCAACATACTTTATGGCATCGAAGTCTTTATCCATCCCCAATACCGTGGCCTGCGTCTGGCACGCCGTATGTATGAATACCGCAAGGAACTTTGCGAGACATTGAACCTGAAGGCAATCATGTTTGGCGGACGTATCCCCAACTACTACAAATATGCCGATCAAATCCGCCCCAAGGAGTACATAGATAAGGTGAAGCAAAAGGAAATCTTCGACCCGGTGCTGACCTTTCAGCTCTCTAACGACTTCCACGTGCGCAAGGTGATGCGCAACTACCTTCCCAATGATGAGGAGTCCAAGCACTACGCCTGCCTGCTGCAATGGGACAATATCTACTATCAGGCTCCCACACAAGACTATGTAAACCCCAAAACCACTGTCCGCGTAGGCTTGGTACAATGGCAGATGCGTACCTACAAGACACTGGATGACCTTTTTGAGCAAGTGGAATTTTTTGTGGATGCCGTGAGCGACTACAAGAGTGACTTTGTCCTTTTTCCCGAATACTTCAACGCACCGTTGATGGCAAAATTCAACAACGAGGGCGAGTCGCAGGCTATCCGCGGGCTGGCGGCCTATACCGAGGAAATCAAGGAGCGTTTCGTCAAGCTCGCCATCAGCTATAACATCAACATTATTACGGGCAGTATGCCGCTTATCAAGGAAGACGGGCTGCTATACAACGTAGGATTCCTCTGCCGACGTGACGGAAGTTATGAAATGTACGAAAAGATACATGTCACTCCCGACGAGATAAAGTCCTGGGGACTGAGCGGAGGCAAGTCCATCCAAACTTTCGATACGGACTGTGCTAAGATAGGCGTGCTGATATGCTACGATGTAGAGTTCCCCGAACTGAGCCGCATCATGGCGGACCAAGGCATGCAGATACTCTTTGTTCCTTTCCTTACCGATACGCAGAATGCTTACAGCCGCGTAAAGGTGTGCGCCCATGCTCGTGCCATCGAAAACGAGTGCTTTGTAGTGATAGCCGGCAGTGTAGGCAATCTTCCCCGCGTGCACAACATGGACATCCAGTATGCCCAGTCCGGTGTATTCACTCCCTGCGATTTTGCTTTCCCCACAGACGGCAAGCGTGCGGAAGCCACTCCGAATACCGAAATGATTCTTGTATCGGATGTGGATCTGGATTTGCTGAACGAACTGCATACCTACGGCAGTGTACGTAACTTGAAAGACCGGAGAGGCGATTTGTACGAGGTGAAGATGAAAAAATAACCTTTCCACGCCGGGTTTTTCATCGTACCCGATGCCACACTTCAGTAACTTAAATGCCACACTTTACCGCCTCAAGTGCCACATTTCGTAGTCCGAAACCTATGGCATTCCGGATGATCAAATGTGGCATTTAAGTTACTGAAGTGTGGCATTTCGGATAGTAATTCCATAGTTTATTCGTGTCTTTACACAACTTCTACTCTAAAAACTGAAACAATGGTCAAAAAAGCTTTCTCCGCTTCCGAAATACCTCTTTGCATCAATGTGCTGCGATTACTTAACTACCGTCTGGCCTCCGGTGAACTGATTCTGTCCGACTGGCTTACGGTGAAACAGATTGCTTTTAATATAAGCCTTTCCATTACTCCTAGGCGCGTATAGAGGAGGAAACCCGTATTCTCCGCACCCGGCAGGAAGTCATCATCAGGCAATTTTCCATCCTGGGCTTCCTGAAAACTGACATAAAGGTCAATTCTGTCACTTATGAACGTGTCCGCTATTACTTCGTAGACTTCATCCTCTATTTTGCCTTCCACGCCACTATGCAGCAGAAGAAGAGCAAGGAAGAATAGCTGAAGCCTGCCTACACCATAAATCAATGAGGCAGCCGCCCAAGTCTATGAAGAGCGCCGCCAATATTATAGTGATGGGGGACTGACCGGAGATGTGAAGCCTGAATGCTCAAAATCCGCCATGCAATTACAGCATCAAAAAAACGCCTTTCTTGCCTATGTGGACGAAATCCTGCCCCAAAAGAAAGAACCCGAAAACCTGATGTATAACTTTCTCTCTTTCGATGAGACATTGGATTGTTTCGGAGTGGTGAATCATTTCCTTAATTATTCCATCTTGAATTATAGTTACATCAGCGGCAGTTGAAGTCTATTCGCAGATGATGCTGCTATTATTTTTTTTCAATGTGATATTTTATATTCTTTCCCATGCTGTTTTGCACGCTTATTGCTGATTGCAGCAATGACATTCGCAGAATTTCTACATACCGTTTGTTGAACTCAGCAAAATAGCCCTCTTATTTGTAGTTTTCAGGTCGCTTGTTTGAACTAAATTTACGTTTTGCCGTTTTTTGCTTAGAACCCCGTGGGTTTTAGTGCTTTTCTTAGAAAGGTCACATCAAGCGGATATTACTTCCACACATCCATTGAACTGACGCCAAATAAAACATTTTATCGCACTAAGCCAGCTTTTTCTACCTAAAAAGTCTCTTGTATCTAAGTTTTTTGTAAATTTGCGTATAGAAGTTACGAAAAGAGTGTAATTTATTGGAAATGAGCGTAGGTTAATTGCTCTTGATAGTAATAGGTTACGATTTAGTTAGTTATCTACTGCATTATCCTTCTGCGCGTTGCGTAACCTTCAAAGAA
>ENA-OQDC01000224-OQDC01000224.1-human-gut-metagenome-genome-assembly--contig:-NODE-224-length-44435-cov-7.637695_pt1 | contig 44435 bp, 40 predicted proteins | sample MGYA00242770_ERZ504601 | MGnify/ENA primary metagenome ERZ504601 (study PRJEB26092, sample SAMD00036305) | human gut metagenome | host: Homo sapiens | study: EMG produced TPA metagenomics assembly of...
CTGAAATATTTTGTATCTTAGCCATATCTTTGTGGAATATTTCCCCCGTTTTGGCTGCCAAACCTTATTTTCGGGGGAATACCTAAAGATACTAAAAAAAGCCAACTAATTCGCAATACTTTGTGTATGAATTAGTTGGCTAATTTTATACTATTTGCTGAATGTCCCTATTTATACCCAATAAATAGGAGTATGAAATCGGTTATTTATGGGAATATATTTTTTAATATTATCGTGTAATTTTGTTAAAAATAAGTTTTGAAGACAGAATAATAGGAAATTAAGTCTATGAAGAACTGCTAAGTCCTTGTATTCGTCAAGGAATGTTACTCATAATGCGAATGGGGTCGGGGACTTATGCAAGCGTGACTTTTGAAGCATGTAACGGGGAATAAAACGACTTCATTTTGTCATCGCGCTGAAGAATCCGTATTGCAATATCGGGGAAGTTGCAATGCGGATTCTTTTTTGTGTATAGTGACGTCCGTTATGCCGGAAACCAGAAATGTATTACCGTTCCTTGCCCTTCTTTCGAGGTGATGTCGCAACCGCCTTGCAGCTTGTCACAACGTTCTTTGACGCTTCTTAGTCCCAGTCCTGCTTGAAGGAAATCATTGGAAAGCTTATCGGCGGAGAAACCTTTCCCGTCGTCTTCAACGATAAGATTAACCTGCCCGTCCTCATAGCTGGCAGTGATATAAGCCTGTTGTGCATTGGCGTGTTTCAGCATGTTGGATATGATTTCCTGAAGAATGCGGTACACTTCCTGGGTTTGGTCGGCCGGAAAGTCTATCTGCTGAATGCTTTCTTCTATGTAGCACTGGATATGAGGTGTTTTCAGCGATTTCAGCTTATCCGTGTAAAGTGTGAGTACCTGGTACAGGCTAAAGTTGCTGAGGGCAGGAGTTGCCAGCTGATGCGAAAGGTTGCGCAGATTTTCCCTGATTTGTTTGAGTTGAGTCGTTATAGCCGGGTTGTCCGACTGTTTCATCTCCATTTCTACAGACAACAAATCATTGCATACTCCGTCGTGCAGTTCCTTGGAAATACGATTGTGGCTGTCTTCCAGTCCACAGATGTATCGTTCGGTCATTTTCTTGTGCATGTCGGTAAGCAAGAGTTGTCTTTGCATCTCCTTCTCCTTGATTTCTTTTTCCAGTTTCAGTTGCTTCAGGTGGAATTCAATCTTTCGTTTATGCATGCTTATGACCAGAATAATGAGCAGCAGCAGGGCCAAGATAAGTATGCCCCCGATGGTGTAAGTTCGTATCAGGTAAGCAGCTTTTTCCTCGGCACGTTTTCCGTTGAGTCCGGCAATCTGCAAGTCTTTTTCCTTCAGGTCCAGTTCAGCCTCAAATCCGGACAGACGGTTCTGATAGTATTGGTCGTTTAGTTTCTCATTGGCCTGATATGCCTCCAGCATGAGCTGATAAGCTAATTGTCCGTTGTTTCTCCTGCCTTCTATTTCGGCCAGTGTAAGCAGGATTTTGGGTAACAGGCCGGAAGGATTCTTTCGGGCAAAGTCGGCTGCTTTCATGACGTAGTTACGTGCCTGAAGCAAGGAGTCCGTATCATGAAATAACATGTAACCATATAAGTACTCTAAATTCGCAATATTAGCCTTATTGTGTGTCGTACTTTTATAACCCATGGCTTTCTGGTAGTATTGCAACGCCTGCCGGGGCTTTCCTGCATCCCTCGATACTCTGGCATATTGCGTGTAAGCCAATAGCTTGAGGCCGTCGGGCATTTCCGGACGGAGTTTCTGTATGGCCAGTTTTAGCGTATCCATTGCCTGGACAGGCTGCTGGTTGTTAGCTAACAAAATGGCATGGTTACACAGTCTGTTTACTTCCCCGATGCGATAGTCGATGGTAAGTGTGTCGGTTTGTGGATAAGCAAACATTTTACGAGAAATCTGTATGGCTTCATTGTTCTTGCCCGTTTCATTGTACAGAATGGAAATGTTGGATACGATAATGGCTGCCAGATTGTAATTCTGCAAATCTTCAGTAATGGCGAGCGCCTTCTGATAAAGTGAAATGGCATTGTCGAGCATGAACAATCTGCGGTGTATGACTCCTGAAAGATTGTAGGCCTCTGCTAAGTTCACAGAATCTTTTACCTGTTCCAGTTGACTGACAGCCTCTTCAGCCGTTTCTCTTGCAGCCGTCAACTGGTTGTTCTGCCATTGCCCGTAGGCAATTTCATACGTAGCAATTGCCGCAATTTCCTGGAGCTGGTGTGCCATGGTATTTTCTGGAAATTTTTCCAGTGGCATTGCGTTTTCCCGGATTTGGGTCAGTAAGGTATTTGCCCTCTCACTGTCTCCCTTCTGGTTGAGAAATCGGGCATAGTCTAGGGTAATATTCAGCGCATAGAGCTTATCCTGCTTGTAATGGTCTTCGTGAATAATAAGATTGTACACTGAATCCATCTGTGCATACTCACCGTTATTGCCGAATGAATGCAGCAAATCAGCCAGTTTGTTATTTTTTTCATTGGCATTCAGTAACGCACTCAGACTGAGAAATAGGAAAAAAAGAATCTTTTTCATTCTGTAATCCAACCTTTTAAAAAAGCAATTCGCATAAGATGTGATACGTTGGTAGCCCCACTTTTCAGCAAGATGTTCTTTCTCATCGTATCAATAGTATTTTTGCTGAGATTAAGTTTGTGGGCAATCTCGTCGGAAGTAAGGCCACATGACAGCATTTGAATGATTTCATTTTCACGCGGGCTTGGTGTATAAGTAATGGACTTTTCCGTAGAATGGTCGCCCATGATGGACAGTACGACGTTCAGCGCAGTAGGTGAATAATATTTATTTCCCTCGTGCAAGATATTGTGTATGGCCTTTTCTATTTCTTCTATTTTGTCATTTTTGGTCACGATACCTGCTACTTCCGCTTTGATCAGCAGTTTGATAATCCAGAACTCCGTATGCATGGTATAGATGAGTTGAGGAATATTCATACCTTTCTTTTGCAGGTAGGTTATGACATCCAGAGCTGTTTTATCCTGAATTTCATAATCTATAATTAGCAGGTCGGGAGTATGATCGTTCAGGTAATTATATAATTCAGAATCATGATGTCCGGCAGTTATTTGGTATTGCTGGTTGTTTGCCAGCAATTGTGCAATCCCTTCGGTAATGATAGGATGATCGTCTAAAATGTATATACTTTTCATGGGAACGTACGTGTGTTGTGTCTTTGCTTTTTACAAAGATGGTAATTTTTCTTTCGCTATGCAAATAGAAGAAAATTTTTGTCTTTATGTCAGGCAAAAAAACGATTTCAATTACAATTCAGTAAAACTTAGAGGTGTAAATGGAAAGGTGTAAAGGTGATTTTTATGTTTCCCTTGTGCGAAACCTACGTTTCTCAAGGCCGAGCTGTACGTTTTCCGCATGGGAAACGTATGGTTCCGCTTCGGGAAACGTAGAATGTGGTAGTCGGTTTGTGAGTTTATGTAGGTGGATTTTGTTGTTTTTGTGTGGGGATGTGAATAGGTGAGTAAATTATAGCTTTGTTCTCACTTTGGTAAAGTATAGGTGTTCTTTTCGTGCCTGTTCTGATAATGTTATTCTGTACATGCCCGTTTTAAGAAATCTTCTATGCTTTCACCTTCATTTTGGGATATAGAGTTCCCGTTCTTAATATCCTCTTCGCCTTTATGAATTGCTTTCATTGTATCGGGTGATGACATGAGGTACTCCGTTTCCTTTAGAGAATTGTATTCATCCAAAGAAATCATTACTACTCCTTTGCCATTCCCATGATTGACAACTACGGTATCATAATCATCAATGACCGCATCAATATAGCTTTTCAAGTTGGCTTTTAAATCTGTGTAACTGGTTGTTTTCATAAACCTTCCTTTGTTATATTGCAAAAATACGTACTTATTTGCGTATTTAATGAATATGAGTGGTTAATTATTGAATGTTGATATCAAGAAGTATAATCTGTAATATTGTAGATAGAATTGTATTTCCTTTTTTTACCTGTTATGCAATATATATCACAAATTAGATTACTTTTGTTATAGTTTATAAAAGTGATGTTATGGGACAATTAAAACCTAATCAGGTACTGAATAAAGCATACAGACAAGTGGCAATTAAGAAACAGAAGACTTTAATCATTTTAAAGATGTTCTTCGGACATTATTGTTTACTGTAACAGATGGTCAGAGAGAAGAAACTCAAAAGGAACACCTGAGAAATTTTCTAAGTGATACTTTTTATAAACCATATTATATGGCTCCAGAAGAGGATATAGACTTAGCTGTACGATTGGATAAAACAAGTAAGTCGAATATTGGTTTATTAATTGAGGTAAAAAGTACAACTAACAAAAATGAAATGATTTCTGTTGGTAAACTTGAATAGAAAAGCTCTTCAGGAACTTTTACTTTATTATTTAAGGGAAAGGATAACCAAGAAAAATACAGATATTAAATATCTGATAGCGACCAATGTATATGAATATTTTATATTTGATGCCCAAGAGTTTGAACAAAAATTCTATCAAAATAAGAAACTGAAAAAAGAGTTCCAGGATTTTGAGGACGGCAGAAAAACAAGTCGTAAAACAGACTTCTTTTATTCTGAGATAGCTTCTTTATTTATTGAAGAAGTTGCAGATAGTCTTGACTATACCTATTTTGACATCCGCTCTTACGCTAAATATTTAGATGAGGATACAGCTCCCAAAAAAACTTATCGAATTGTATAAGGTATTCAGTGATGTGCATTTGCTGAAACTACCTTTTCAGAATGACAGTAACTCTTTGAATAAGAAGTTTTATGCAGAGTTGTTGCATATTCTAGGTATTGAAGAGAAAAAGGAAAACAATAAGATTGTCATTGTACGTAAAGCCGTTGGACGGCGTAATGAAGCTTCTTTGTTGGAGAATACAATCAACCAACTTGATGCAGAAGATTGCTTGCGAAAAGTTCCCAATATTGCAATTTATGGAAGCACACAAGAAGAACGCTTGTTCAATGTGGCTATGGAGTTATGCATCACTTGGATTAATCGAATCTTATTCTTGAAATTACTGGAAGCTCAAATGTTAAAATACCACAATGGAGAGCAATGTTACAAATTTCTTTCTATACAGAAAATACGTGATTTTGATGATTTAAACACTTTATTCTTTCAAGTTTTAGCGCGAAGTGTTCATCAAAGGACGGCGTCCGTATTGAAAGATTTCGAGTATGTCCCTTATTTGAATAGCTCACTCTTTGAGGTTACTGAATTAGAAAGTAATACAATAAAGATAAATAGTTTATCTCAGCGGTTTGAATTACCACTATTTACTAATAGTGTATTGATTAATCGTAAGGGAAAACAACAGTTCAATAGCCTTCCGACTTTGAATTATTTATTTGCTTTTTTGGATGCATATAATTTTGCAAGCGAGGGAAGTGAGGAAGTGCAAGAAGAAGCCAAAACTTTGATTAATGCTTCTGTTCTAGGGCTTATATTTGAAAAAATCAATGGACATAAAGATGGTTCGGTGTTTACCCCCGGATTTATCACAATGTATATGTGCCGTGAAGCTGTTGCTAATTCTGTCTTGACTAAATTCAATAATTTTTATAACTGGAATTGTACGTCTGTTACAGATTTATATAATAAGATAGATGATATAGCACAAGCTAATCAACTTATAGATAGTATTACAATTTGTGATCCGGCTGTGGGTTCAGGACACTTCCTAGTATCCGCTTTAAATGAGCTAATACGTTTGAAATATGAACTAGGAATTTTAGTGGATTCCGAAGGTAAACGTATTAAAAAGTCAGATTATACATTTTCTATTGAAAACGATGAACTGATTGTAACGGATGCGGACAACAATTTGTTTTCGTATAATCCATTGAATGAGGAAAGCCGACGCATTCAAGAAACACTGTTCAAGGAAAAAAAGACAATTATTGAAAATTGTTTATTTGGCGTGGATATTAATCCAAACTCTGTGAAAATATGTAGGTTGCGTTTATGGATTGAATTGCTTAAAAATGCTTACTATACGGCGGAAAGTGATTATAAACAACTGGAAACCTTACCCAATATTGATATAAATATCAAATGCGGAAACTCTCTTTTGCATCGTTTTGATTTAACGGATAGTATTAAGTCCGTATTAAAAGAAACTGGTATTTCTATTAGCCAGTATAGAAATGCTGTTAGCAAGTATAAGAATGCTCAAGATAAAGCTGAAAAGTGGGAGTTGGATTCAATGATAGCTGAAATTAAATCTAAACTTACCACTGAAATCGGCGCAAAAGACCCTAAAAAACTCAAATTAAATAAGCGTAGGGCAGAACTGGTGAATTTGCTTGCACCGCAGCTGTTTGAAATGAGTAAAAAAGAACAAAAGGATTGGCAGAAACGAGTGGATGCAGTTAAAAAGGAAATAGCCGAACTTGAAAGTTATTTTGAGGAAATCAATTCCAATAAGATTTATTTAGGTGCTTTTGAATGGCGTATAGAGTTTCCGGAAGTATTGGATGCGGATGGAAATTTTATAGGATTTGATTGTGTTATTGGCAACCCTCCTTATATTCAACTGCAATCTATGGGTACGGATGCTGATGTTTTAGAACGAATGAAGTATAAAACTTATGTTCGTACTGGAGATATTTATTGTTTATTCTACGAGCAAGGGATGAATTTGCTTAAGCCCAATGGTTGCCTATGCTATATTACATCCAATAAGTGGATGAAAGCCGGATATGGAAAAGAATTGCGCCAATATTTTGTTTCGGAAACAAATCCTGTTTTGTTAATAGATTTTGCAGGAGTAAAGGTATTTGATACAGCTACTGTTGATGTGAACATAATGATGCTTCAAAAAGCTATAAATGTCCAAAGAACATTTGCTTGCATAACACAAGGAATAAATGGCTTACAGAATTTGAGCGATTTTGTGCAGCAGAACGGGTCGGAATGTGATTTTAGTAGTGCTGATTCTTGGGTAATACTGTCGCCAATTGAGCAAAGTATTAAACGTAAAATGGAAACTGTGGGAACGCCATTGAAAGACTGGAATATAAATATTTATCGTGGTGTTTTGACTGGTTATAATGAAGCTTTTATTATTACTACTGAAAAACGTGATGAAATACTTGCTAACTGCCAATCGGAAGATGAACGTACCCGCACTGCTGAACTTATACGACCGATTCTACGTGGCAGGGATATTAAACGATATGGTTATGATTGGGCGGATTTATGGATTATCAATACCCATAACGGCATCAAAGGGAAATTGCCACGAGTTGATGTGAATGAATATCCAGCTATAAAGGCTCATTTAGACCAATATTGGGATAAAATCTCTACAAGAGCAGATAAAGGTGATACCCCTTATAATCTCCGCAACTGCGCTTATATGAGGATTTTTATAAGCCAAAAATCGTGTGGAAAATCATAGGAAATCGATTGGGTTTCGCTTTAGAAAATAAGAACATGATATTGAATAATGCATGTTACATATTAACTTGTAGCGACGGAGGATTGGAGTATTTGGAAGCAATGCTTAATTCAAACGCTATTTTATGGTACAGTTTTGTTACCAATATGAATAAAACTGGAGTCGGCGATATGCAAGTTGGTGCACAAAATATCAATATTCTCCCTATTCCAAAATATCCAAAAGAGAAGCAAACACTATGTGAATATGTTAATGTGATTCATAATAATATTGACCAAGTTATTATGAATAAGATAGAATCTATTATTTGTAAAATATTCGGTTTCTCAGAGGTTGAACAGCAATATTTGTTACAATTTGCCAAAGATATTTATCTATAAGAATTGGAGTTCTTTGGAAATTAATCAGAAAGGCAGAAACAATTATCTGACTTTCTGATTAATATACAGTATTTCTTCTTCAGTAAGTCCATAGAACATATACACAGCCTTATCTATTTCCGTTTCGTTTTTTGAATCTACATAAGATTCTATGTCAGTTACAACTTTAGCATCTACACTTTGGGGAACAGGAAGTTTTTCTACAAACATAGGTTTGTATTCAAAATACCCACCATTTCGCGTAACTCCAAGATGACGAATGTAATAATCTGCTAATTGTGAGTTTAATACAGCTAACAAAAATTTGCTTGCCGGCACAATCATAGGTGAAGGCGCATTGATAAAGCTATTGTCTTGAATTATTGCATAACTTGCTGTAAGGTTTAGATTACCCCACACGATTTTTGGCTTATAAAAATCCTCCCAATAGCTGATGCTGTCTTGCGTTTCAAACCACTTATTATTGGTCTTTTTACGAGCCTTGACCTTTTCACCATTAACAGAATAGGTCTTGCCTGTCTGTTCTAACCGTTCCTTGCCGAATGAAAGAAGATGTTGCTTCACAGCAGGGTATTGCTCTATGTCATAGTGACGGGAAGGAAAAGTCGCAATAAGATATAACTTTGCCAATCATAACCATATCGTTTAATATCCCTGCCACGTAGAATCGGTCGTATTAATTCATCCGTTCTGATACGCTCCTCCTCGGTCTGACAATTAGCTAATATTTCATCACGTTTTTCAGTAGTAATAATAAACGCATCATTAAAGCCAGTCTTAATTCCATAGTTAATTTGAATATCCCAATCTTTAAGTGGGGTACCTATGGCTTCCATTTTACGTTTGATACTTTGTTCTATGGGAGATAGGATAATCCAACTATTTCCATTGGAAAATTCACAATATACCCCCTGTTGCTGCACAAAATCGCTCGTTATGTGTCTGCCAAAAAAGTTTTGATATAACGTGCCAACGTATTTCTATCAACTTTACATATTACAGCTATTTTACGTTTAGATATATTTGCATTTAAAAGCTCCTGAATCAAATTTTTTTTTCTTGTGTAACTTGTATTTTTCAGGAGAACTTTTCTTCCCCTTGGGGCGACCTAAAATTACACCTTCTGCTTTTTTTCGTGATAATGCTTCTTTGGTTCGTTGACTAATGAGATTACGTTCAATTTCAGCTGATAAGCCAAAGGCAAAAGCTAATACTTTACTTTGAATGTCCTCTCCTAAACGATAATTGTCTTTTATTGTCCAAACCCTGCATTCTTTACTCATGCAAAGGTTAAGAATTTCCATTATCATAAAAAGATTCCTTCCTAAGCGTGAAAGTTCTGCACAAATTATAAGATCGTCCTTTTGGATTTGCTTGAGTAGTTTACCTAATTCTCTTTTGCTATAGGATTTAGTACCGCTGATAGTTTCTTCTATCCAACCATCAATTCTTAAATTTTCACGTTCGCAGAAATTATTAATCTCGAAACGTTGGTTTTCTACAGTTTGTTTGTCACTGCTAACTCTAATGTATCCGTATATCATAATAAACTATTGTTTCGTTCAATAAAACATGAAAGTTTTTACATACGCTAATGAAAAGAGTTATAGTAAGTGGATATAAAGAGAAAGAAATATCTTCCTATCCATTTTGTTTGTTGTAGAGGCAGAAATGTTGTAGGAAGAAAAGAAAAAGGAGTTAAGTTTATCACTTAACTCCTTCATTTTCACCAGTCGGGGTGACTGGATTCGAACCAGCGACCACACGCCCCCCAGACGCGTACTCTAACCGGGCTGAGCTACACCCCGAATTGCGGATGCAAAGGTACTGCTTTATTCGGAATAACCAAATATTTTCCGCAATAATTTCTTAGTATTTTTAGTTTACGTTTAAACGCCGTTTGAACACGACAAAACTTATCCCATAGTTTCGCGGTAGAAATCAAGCAGTTCGTAGATTTCCTCTTGTGAAGCGGTCTGGTTGATACGAATGTCACCGATTCCTCCTAAAAGAGTGAAATTGATGACGCCACATGAGGCATTCTTTTTGTCATGCTTCATGAAGTTGTACAGACATTCATAGTCATCGCAGGTGAAATAAAGGCTGCCATAGTTTTCCTTGATGAACTGAATGGTGGTGCGCAACGCTTCTTTCGGGAAATCGCAGCGGATGTGTGACAGATAAAGTTCGCAGACCATACCCCAGGCTACAGCATATCCATGAAGCACCGGATGGTTAGTCTTTAGGGCGAAACTTTCAAAGGCATGTCCGATGGTATGTCCGAAATTCAACGCTTTCCGGATGCTTTGCTCATAGGGGTCTTTTTCTACGATGTCTTCCTTGACTTGCACGGACTGGCCGATAAGTTTCTGCAGCAGTGCGTAGTCTATGTGAGCAAAGTCAAATGTCAGCAGTTCGCTCCAGTGTGACGGCTGACTGATTAGACCGTGCTTCAGCATTTCTCCGTAACCGGACAGCAGGTTGGGCATATCGAGGGTTTTCAGAAACTGGCTGTCAATCATTACCTGATCGGCAGGATAGAAGGAACCGATTTCATTCTTGAGTCCGTTGAAGTTGATACCGGTTTTTCCGCCTACTGCAGCGTCAATCATGGAAAGCAGGGTGGTGGGGATGTTGATACACGCGATACCTCGTTTGAAGGTGGCTGCGGCAAATCCTCCCAAGTCGGTCACCATACCTCCTCCTAAGTTTATGAGCAGCGAGTGGCGGGTGGCTCCCCGGTTGCTGAGCTGGTTCCATACATAGGCCAGTGTCTCCAAGTTTTTATGCACATCTTCCGGACCAATGACAATTTGTTCTGCATCCTTCAGCAAGGCGATGTCTTGCAGCAGAGGGAGGCAAAGACGAAAAGTATGTTCGTCGGTCAGGATAAAAATCTTGTCGTATGAATGTGCAGATAACTTCTGGCTGAGTTCCGTATTGAAATTTTGGCAAATAATGACTTCTTGTTTACTCATAAGTGTATTTGTTTTGGGCACAAATTTAGAAAAAAAGTTAGAAGAAGTCGGATGTTGGCTTACAATTAAGTATTTTTGTGCGAATAAAAAATAATTAAGTTATGAAAGGAATTTTTCCGGCTTCGTGCCGTTTGTTGGGGTATGTGTTACTGTTATTGTCAGTATTTGTTCCGTTATTGATGTATATGTTCGGACAAGTGAATGACGGTAATCTGCTGTATGTGAAACTGGGAATGAAACTGGTCATCTGGATTTCATTGTTCATGGTTTTTCTGGCTAAAATGAAGGATGAAAATGAGGAAGCTTTTGCCATTCGGCGGAAAGCAATGGTGATTTCACTCTATTTGTGGGGAGTTTATTATGTAGGAGTATTGCTGAATGCTGCTTATGGAGGAAATTTGCAGGAAGCGGATAATTCAGTAGGTATTGTGTACATGGTTATTTGTGTGTTCTGTAAAGAGTTTTTGATGCAGAAGGCAAAGATTGAAAAAAACTTCAGACAAAAATAAGTTAAAAAATAAAGAGTAGGGGTAAACCTTTTTTGTTGATAATTGTCAAAGGTACAATTAATCAACAAGGAAGAGATAAAGGCAATGAAAAAAGTTTTATTGGGATTGCTGCTGATGGTGGGGGTAACCATTTCTGCTTTTGCACAAAGCAGCGGCAGCCGTGGAACCGTAACAGGAACGGTTCTTGATGAGGGGGATAAATCGCCTGTCATTCAGGCTACAGTACAGCTCCTTTCCGTGAAGGATAGTTCAATGGTAGTGGGAAATGTGACAAATATGGATGGACATTTCTCACTGTCAGTACGTCCTGGAAAGTATTTGCTGAAGGTTTCATACATTGGATATACTCCGTTTTTCAAGCAGGTTGCGCTGACGCGTAACAATCCGCGTTTGAATGTGGGTAAGGTGGAACTGGCTTCGGATGCCATTATGCTGGCAGAAGCTGTTGTGGTGGCTGAGGCTCCGGAGGTGACGGCAGTGGCCGATACGCTGGTGTACAACAGTTCTGCCTATCGTGTGCCTGAAGGTTCGGCTTTGGAGGAACTGGTGAAGAAGCTTCCGGGGGCTGAAGTGGATGAAAACGGAAAAATCACGATAAACGGGAAGGAAATCAAGAAAATCATGATTGATGGAAAAGAATTCTTTGCCGATGATCCGAATATTGCCATGAAAAATCTTCCGGTAAATATTATCGATAAGGTACGTGCGTATGATAAACAATCGGACTTGGCCCGTGTGACAGGTATTGATGACGGCGAAGAAGAAACCGTGCTCGACCTGAGCGTGAAGCCGGGTATGAATAAAGGATGGTTTGGTAATGCGGACGTAGCAGCCGGAACGGAAGACCGTTACAGTGGAAAGTTGATGCTGAACCGTTTTGTCGGAGAAAACCAGTTTACGGTGATTGGTTCAATGAATAACGTGAATGACAATGGCTATCCAGGAGGAGGCGGTGGCTTTCGTTGGGGAGGACAGAACGGTCTGACCAGCATCAAGATGGGTGGTTTCAACTTTAGTACACAGAGTGAGAAACTGGAAACAGGAGGTAGTGTGAATTATAACTACAAGGATGCGGACATTCTCAGTAAGCAGGCTTCGGAAACGTTTGTTTCTTCGGCTACCAGCTCTTTCAAGAATGCCCAAAATGCCAATCGCAATAAGACTACTTCGCTTACGGCCGATTTTCGTATTGAGTGGAAACCGGATACTATGACAACGGTGATTTTTCGTCCGCGTTTGACATACGGAAAGAATGATAACAGGAGTGCGACAAACTCTTTTACATTCAGCCAGGATCCGGAGCATACAACCGACGAAATTTTGAGTGCTGCCGACAATCTTTCGTCTTTGATTCCTGAAGAGAATATTGTCAATACAATTGCGCGTAACAGTCTGCAGAAAGGAGATAACTTTAATGTGGGAGGTTCGGCCATGGTTAACCGTCGTTTGGGAAAACCGGGACGTAATATTACTTTCCGTGGCTCCTATAATTACACGAACAGTTCGAGTGAACAGTTCTCGGTGTCTGAAACGGACTATTACCAGAAGACAGAGGAGGAACGGCTGGAAATTTTGAACCGTTATATCTCTACGCCTACTTTGAACTATAATTATGGTGCGCGCTTTACTTATAGCGAACCGATATTTAAGGGTGGCTTCTTGCAGTTCAGTTATTATTTCCAGTACAAGCGTTCAAAGAGTGACAATTCCACCTACACAATGCCGAATGACTGGGAGATAGCGCAAGGTTATGGAGGAGATAATGTGGGAGTGCTGGATGAAAAGAACAGTAAGAGTGCACAATACACATATTATAATCATCAGGCCGATGTTTCTTTCCGCTGGATTCGTGAAAAGATGAGCTTGAATGCCGGTCTTTCTTTCCAGCCGCAGAAATCGAAGTTGTCTTATAAGAAAGATCAGTTGGATACGGTGGCCATACGAAATGTATTCAACTTTACTCCGACATTTGATTTCCGTTATAAATTCTCGAAAACAAGCCAGTTGAGAATTAACTACCGCGGGAGAAGCTCCCAGCCAAGCATGACGGATTTGCTGCCTATTGAGGATACGACCGACCCGCTGAACATTCGTCGGGGAAATCCGGGGTTGAAACCGGCATTTACCAACTCGTTCATGGCTTTTTACAATACATTTGATACAGAGAAACAGCGGGGTATCATGACGCACTTCCGTTTTGAAAATGTATTGAACAGCATTAGTAATCGTAGTACATACGACCCGCAAACCGGTGGAACGGTAACCATGCCGGAGAATATCAATGGAAACTGGAACTTGTTTGGTATCTTGGGTTCTAATACGGCTTTGCGTAATAAGAAGTATACCATCAACACCTTTACGATGGCCCGTTATAATAACATTGTAAGTTATATGAGCGATGCACAGGCTGAGAATGTGTCAGATAAGAACAAAACCCGTCAGTTGTCTTTGAGTGAACGCTTGAGAGGTACGTATCGTAATGACTGGTGGGAATTCTCTCTGAACGGTTCATTGGCTTATACGCATTCGCGCAATAGTTTTAAGGAAGAGAATAATATGGATACCTACCAGTTCTCGTACGGGGCAAGTACCAATGTCCGTTTGCCCTGGAATATGTCAATTGCGACAGACGTCTCTCAGAACTCACGTCGTGGATATGCGGATGCAAGCATGAACCGTGATGAGTTAATCTGGAATGCCCAGCTTTCGCAAGACTTCCTGAAAGGAAATGCAGCTACGGTCAGCATTCAGTTCTATGATATTCTGCGTAATCAGAGCAATATCAGCCGTGTAATCAGTGCGGCTATGCGAAGTGATACGGAATACAATGCGATTTACAGCTATTGCATGGTACACTTTATTTACCGTCTGAATCTGTTTGGTGGAAAAGGTGCCGGCCCGAGAATGGGTGGTCCGGGAAGAGGACCTGGATTTGGTCCTGGCCCGGGACATGGACCTCGCAGATTCTAAGGCTGAACATATATACCGCAAAAGTCAATTTCACTTTTGCGGTATTTTTTTGCCTTTTTCCAAATTACTCGTAATTTTGTTGAAAACCAAGTTGTAAGATGGACATAGCAGTCTGGAATAGCATCTTTGTAGCCGTAATCTACTTTCTTTATTTTGCGGTAATACTGACAACTATCTTTGTCGTGATTCTTGACAATCGTAGTCCGGTAAAGACTATGGCATGGATTCTAGTTCTCTTTTTCCTTCCTGTAGCCGGATGGATTCTGTACTTGTTTTTCGGACGTAGTACGCGTAAGGAACATCTTATCAGTCGGAAAGGGTACGCTCGCTTGAGCAAGCGCCCTATGGCGGCCTATCAGGAACAGCCGTCCGTAATGGCAGAACATGGCAAGCAGCGTTTGATGGATTTCTTTTCACGCGTAAATAATGCGCTGCCTTTCTCCGGAAATAGAGTTACAGTTTATACGGATGCTGTTTCCATGTTATCGGAGTTATTGAAAGATATTTACAGAGCTCGTCATCACATCCATCTGGAGTTTTATATTTTTGAGGATGATGCGGTAGGTCGGTTGGTTAGAGATGCCTTGATTGACCGGGCTCGTGACGGAGTGAAGATACGGGTACTGTATGACGATGTGGGCTGTTGGAAAGTGCCTCATGATTTTTATGAACAAATGCTTTGTGAAGGCATAGAAGTCCTTTCGTTCCTGAAAGTCCGTTTCCCCAGATTTACCAGTAAAGTGAATTATCGCAATCATCGGAAGATTGTGGTGATAGATGGTTGTGTGGGGCTCATAGGTGGAATGAATCTGGCAGAACGTTATGTGAAGGGATTGGGAAAAGGAAATTGGAGAGATACACATGTCAGACTGGAAGGAAAGGTGGTGTACGGATTGCAGACGGCTTTTCTTACTGACTGGTATGCCATTGATCGCACCTTGCTCACTTCAGCAGAATATTTTCCTCCGATTTCGGTGAAGGGAGGTGTGCTGGGACAAATTGTGACTTCCGATCCGGTAGGTGAGTGGAGGGATATTATGCAAGGACTGATGATGGCTATCTGTTCTGCCCGGAGATATTTTTATGTGCAGACTCCTTATTTCTTGCCGAACGAGGAAGTGATGACTGCTTTGCAGACAACAGCATTGGCTGGGGTTGATGTGCGGCTTATGCTTCCTAAAAGAGGGGATACCTGGCTCATTCATAAAGGTTCGCTATCTTATCTCTCAGAGATGATGAAGGCAGGGGTGAAAATTTACCTCTACAAAAAGGGATTTCTGCATTCTAAGTTGATGGTGTGTGATGACGAATTGTCTACGGTGGGCTCTACGAATATGGACTTTCGAAGTTTTGAGCATAACTTCGAGGCCAATGCCTTTTTTTATGACAGGGAAACGGCTATGACTTTAAAAGAAATATTCCTGGCCGATCAGAAGGATTGTTTTCTGTTGTCAGCCAGGATTTGGGCAAAACGTTCTTGGAAAAATAAGATTACTGAATCGGTTGTGCGTCTTCTTGCTCCTTTACTCTGAAAAAGGAAAAGTTGACACTTCCGTAGTGACGGTGCTCGAAAAAGCAGGGATGATTCTCAAAGTTGAGGTCTTTTCCATGTTCCAGAACGAAAATACCTTCCGGCTTGAGCAGGTTGTACTGAAATATCAGGTCGGGTATGCTTGCCAATTCTTTTAGGGCATACGGAGGGTCAGCAAAGATAAAATCGAACTGCAGGCCGCATTTCTCGATGTATTTGAATACATCGGCTCTTAAAGGGATGCACTTGTCCGTTTTGACCTCGCGCATGACTTTGCTGATGAAGGCATGGTGCTGCGGGTCTTTCTCTACGGAGATAACCTGATCGCATCCTCGTGACACAAGTTCTATACTGATGCTGCCCGTTCCGGCAAACAAATCGAGTGCTGTAATTCCATCTTCAAAGTCAATGTAGTTGTTGAGCACATTGAACAGATTTTCTTTGGCAAAGTCAGTCGTAGGACGTGCCTTGAATGTGTGGGGGACGTCGAAACGTCTCCGTTTGTATATTCCGCTTATTACTCGCATGAGATTAAAGATAGCATGTCAAATGAAATTTCTTTGATGCGGCTCATTGCTGAGTCGTTGAATTCCATCTGAGGATTAATGATGAATAGTTTTCGTATGTATTTTTTTAGTCGCAATGGCAATTCTTCCCATTGTGGAACCCGATTGTTCCCGCAAATGTATAACTGGTCATCTTCTTGATTGTAGCCAGCCTGCTGCCAGATGTTCAACAGGTAATAGCATGAATCATTCAGGCCGGAAATGGGGTAAGTGTTCAGTAGCTGTAGTTTTTCTTTTTCGAAAGCTATCACTTCTACACTTTCGGGATGGAAGATGGCAAATAATTTACGGCAGTCACTCGGTTTGACCTTATGTGCGAGGTACTCGGTAATTGGACTTACGGATGCAAACAAACGGGCATTGGGGAAATGTTCTGTCAGGAACAGATGGGTGAGCTTGTCCAGTCCAAAAAGAATGACGAGGTTGCTCTTTCCTAAAATATTACAAAGTACGACTTCGTTATTTTGTGGGGGCAGGTTCTGATAGAACAGAAGGTCGGTCTGCTCGTCTTCATACAATTCCAACGGTAGTGTAGTGTAACGTGAAGTATGAATAAGAATATTAACCTGCTTGAAACGATGCTTCAGTTCTTCTGTCTCTGTCAAATAGGCTTTTACATTGGCAGCCATTGAACGCTGTGTATTGACTGGCGAGGAACTGAAATATACTTCCTCCGATTGCTGAGGGTGATAGATAGAAAAAGAAAATCCATCCGTACTCAGACGGATGGATAATATATACTGTTCTGATTTATTAAAATCAATAGGTTGGGCCATAGGATTATTCCCAGTTTCCTGCATTGTTGTTCGGCTGTTCGATATCACCAACTCTCAAACCGCAATATTTACCCAATTTTGACTGCATGTCTTTCAAGTTGATCAATTCCTGGCTGTTCAAGTCACCCAAGTATACATCGTATGCAACCTGTGCCTGGAACAAGTTCAGAGGAGCACCAGATTTTGTAGTATCCTGACGGATAGCCATTTCAAATTTAGCTCCGTTTCCGTAAGGAACGTATGCCAAAGAGTCCGGATTAAATCCTTTTGCAAAGATAGTATCCATTACAGCTACCCACATTGTATCACGACGGAAGTTCTGTAAGCCTTCTTTTTCAACTTCGCTCCAGTTTCCAGTTTTCTTAGCCTTGTTAATCAAGTCCATAGCCTTCTTTTCTGTCATACCGTTGTTCAACTGATCATCTGTCAATGAACCCACTTTCATGATGAAAGGAAGTTTAGCAGTCTTTACGAAAGTAATCAGACTGTCGAAGTTTGCTGTATAAGCACCGTTATGAACGGTACGATATTCCTGCTGAGCCTTACGGATGTCAATCAGGCGGGCAATAATTGCTTTTTCTCTGGTTTTTTTCGCTTTGTCAAAGTTGATAGGGCCCATAATACTGCCATAGCATATATATACCAAGCAGATAACGCAGGCGGCTAACACAAGATTAAGAACTGTTTTCATGATAATATTGTTTTTTTAGTTTATATTCGTAGCGCAAAAATAAGTAAATTAGTTGAACCACGTCAATCTTACGTAAACTTTTTATACTGGCATTATGTTAAATAATGATTTATCGCAACAAATTAAGCGAAATTTTCCTTATAAACCAACAGAAGAGCAGGAAAATGCGGTGAAAAGTTTTGCCGAATTCCTGTTTTCGCCTTCTGCTGACAGTGTGTTTCTGATGAAAGGTTATGCCGGCACGGGTAAGACTACATTGACATCTGCATTGGTTCGTACGCTTGATTCATTGCAACGGAAAGTGATTCTGTTGGCTCCCACAGGAAGGGCAGCCAAAGTCTTTTCCGGATATGCGGAACATCCGGCTTATACGATTCATAAGAAGATATATCGGCAGAAAGTTTTTTCGAATGAGACGGATAATTTTGTAGCTAATCAGAATTTGCACCGAAATACGCTGTTCATTGTGGATGAAGCTTCCATGATTGCGAATGAAGGACTTTCAGGCGGCCATTTTGGTAGCGGACGTTTATTGGATGATCTTGTTCAATATGTATATAATGGATTGGGGTGCCGGTTGATGTTGATTGGAGATACAGCACAGCTTCCGCCTATAGGTGAGGAAGAGAGCCCGGCGCTGTCTGTAGCGGCATTGCAGGGCTATGGACTGGAAGTGACAGAGTGTGTGCTTACAAAAGTAGTACGACAAACCGAAGGTTCCGGTATCTTGTCGAATGCGACTGCCTTACGTGAAAGGATTGTAAACGAGGACTTCTTTGAATATCCTAAAATCAGTTGTAAGAACTATCCTGATGTACGCATCCTTCCTGGAAGTGAACTGATTGAAGCCATAGACGAATGTTATGGTCATGTGGGGTTGGATGAAACGATTGTTATCTGTCGTTCCAACAAACGTGCTTCTCTATATAATAAAGGTATAAGAAATACGGTACTATACAGGGAAGATGAACTGAATACGGGAGATATGCTGATGGTGGCCAAGAATAATTATTTCTGGGGAACAAACTGCAAGGAACTTGATTTTATTGCAAATGGCGATGTGGCGGTGGTACGTAGGGTACGGCGTATTCGGGAAATGTATGGTTTTCGCTTTGCAGATGTAGTGCTTGCTTTTCCTGATTATGACGGGATTGAACTGGAAGTAAAGATTTTATTGGATACCCTTCATTCGGAACTACCTTCATTGTCGAAAGAAGAAAATGACCGTCTGTTCTATGCTGTGTTAGAAGATTATGCTGACTTACCGACCAAGCGGGAACGAATGAAAAAAATGAAGGAAGATCCTTATTACAATGCGTTGCAGGTAAAATACGCGTATGCTGTTACATGTCATAAAGCGCAGGGTGGGCAGTGGAAAAGAGTCTTTCTTGATCAAGGCTACATAGCGGAAGAAATGCTCTCACCCGATTATTTCCGCTGGTTGTATACCGCATTTACCCGTGCTACGGATTTATTGTATCTGGTAAACTGGCCAGAAGAACAGGTGAAGAAATAAGTTTGATATACGAGTTCTTCATATCCTATTATTTATATAATGGAAAGGCTGTCCCTCCCCTGATATGGAAAGACAGCCTTTCGTAGTTTTTTATAATGGTAGTAGGTTATTTGATGACATTTAATTCTTTTCCTACTTTGATGAAAGCCTGGATTGCCTTGTCCAAATGACATTGTTCATGACCTGCAGAAAGCTGTACGCGGATACGCGCCTGGCCTTTCGGCACTACTGGATAGTAGAATCCGGTTACATAAATGCCTTCCTCCTGCATGCGGGCTGCAAAATCCTGTGACAGTTTGGCATCATACAACATGACAGCGCAGATAGCACTCTGTGTAGGTTTGATGTCAAATCCGGCAGCAATCATCTTGTCACGGAAATAGTTGACATTGCTCATCAGTTTGTCATGCAAGGCATTGCTTTCTTTGAGCATGCGGAACATTTCCAGACTTGCTCCTACGATAGCTGGGGCTACAGAGTTAGAGAATAAGTAAGGACGAGAGCGCTGACGCAGCATATCGATAATTTCTTTCTTACCAGTGGTGAATCCACCCATAGCTCCACCAAAGGCTTTTCCTAATGTACCTGTAAAGATGTCAATCTTGTCGTATACACCGAATTGTTCAGCCACTCCGTGTCCTGTAGGACCTACTACTCCAGCAGAGTGTGATTCGTCTACCATTACGAGGGCATTGTATTTTTCTGCCAGTTCGCAGATTTTGTCCATTGGAGCTACATTTCCATCCATAGAGAATACTCCATCAGTGGCAATAATGCGATGGCGTTGTGCCTGTGCTTCCTGGAGACAGCGTTCCAAGTCTGCCATATCGGCATTAGCATAGCGGTAACGTTTAGCTTTACATAAACGTACACCATCAATGATGGATGCGTGGTTCAGTGCATCTGAAATAATGGCGTCTTCTTCTGTGAAGAGAGGTTCAAACAAACCGCCATTTGCATCGAAGCATGCAGCATACAAAATGGTATCTTCTGTGTGGAAATAATCAGAGATGGCAGCTTCCAGTTGTTTATGAAGATCTTGTGTTCCACAAATAAAGCGTACGGATGACATACCATAGCCATGAGTGTCCATCGCTTTCTTGGCAGCTTCAATCAGGCGTGTGTTGTCTGACAGGCCTAAGTAATTGTTGGCACAGAAATTCAAAACTTCTTCTCCTGCGTTAACTTTGATGTCTGCACGCTGCGGAGTAGTTATTACCCGTTCTTTTTTATATAAGCCGGCTGCTTCTATGTCGGCAAGTTCCTTTTTCAGGAAGTCTCTAAAGTTTGTATACATATTGATATTAAGGTTTTACTTATGCAAAGATGCAATTTTTTTTATTTAGAAAAAAGAGTACTCATATTTTTATTTCATTTATAAGAACTTTTGTATATTTGTCGCAAATTTAAAAATCTAGCTCATTAATGAAAAACATTTTAATAATTGGGGCAACTGGACAGATTGGTTCAGAACTCACTATGCTTTTGAGAAAGAATTATTCAGGTAACGTAGTAGCTGGTTATATTCCAGGTGCAGAACCTAAAGGAGAATTGAAAGAATCTGGTCCTTCGGCTATTGTGGATATTACGAATCCGCAACAAATTGCTGATGCGGTAAGCCAGTATCAAGTAGATACAATCTATAATCTGGCTGCATTACTTTCTGCCGTAGCAGAAAATAAACCTCAGCTTGCCTGGAAAATCGGACTTGGAGGATTGTTCAATACATTGGAAGTGGCTCGTGAAAAACACTGTGCGGTATTTACTCCGAGTTCTATCGGTTCATTTGGTCCTGGTACTCCTAAAGACAAGACTCCTCAGGACACGGTGCAGCGTCCTAAGACCATGTATGGCGTGACAAAAGTTTCTGGTGAATTGCTGAGTGACTACTATTTCACTCGTTTCGGAGTGGATACTCGTTCCGTACGTTTCCCGGGATTGATTTCGTATGTAACTCCTCCGGGTGGTGGTACTACAGACTATGCCGTAGATATTTATTACTCTGCAGCCAAAGGTGAAAAATTTGTCTGCCCGATTGCTGAGGGAACTTATATGGATATGATGTATATGCCAGATGCCTTGCGTGCAGCGGTAGAAATTATGGAAGCAGATCCGTCTAAGTTGGTTCATCGTAATTCATTCAACATTGCTTCAATGAGTTTCGAACCGAATACAATCTACCAGAATATCCGTAAATATCTTCCGGAGTTTGAAATGCAATATCAGGTAGACCCGTTACGTCAGGCTATTGCAGAATCCTGGCCGAACTCACTGGATGACACATGTGCCCGTGAAGAATGGGGCTGGAAACCGGAATATGATTTGGATGCTATGACTCAAGATATGCTTGCGAAACTGAAAGAACGTTTTGGGCGTTAATCGCTAACAGATTTGATACTAATAATTGAAATCCCCTCACTCTTTCTGGTTATAGAAAAAGAGTGAGGGGATTTTTAATATAAGAATTTCTTTTGTTAGAAGATACTTTGGAAAAATGTTTTGATGGCTTCTGGCTTTATGTAATGAAGCGTATGCTCTTTTAATATTACGGAATCCATAAGACAATGTAGCCCTTTATAGCCGTTCGCCGATTCTTTCAACACTTTTTCTGTATAGATGTTTTCTGCTTTCTTGTTTTTCTGACTTTCCGGTTGATTTTTGAACTGGCCGATATAGATGTTTTCTTCAAAAGCATTTCGGGTGGAAGATGTAAAATCAAAACGGCTGGGCTCTGCTGCGTAATAGATGTTTTGACGGAAACAAGTACTGTCTGCATATCCATCCCAAGAGTCGGAAGTGATCATCGTACGGTCTACTATATCAGACGGTTTAGGGTTGGCGTGGATGATATTACGTTCGACTAATGTTTGCTTTACGGGACCAGCTATGTGGATACTGGGAGAAAACATACCTTGACGTGTTTCTTTCGGGCGTATACCGTCTCCTATACTGATGTTGTATCGAACAATGCTTCCGATGTTTCCGCAGCTATAATCTCCGGCATTTCCACTGTTGCATATAAGTACCATTCCTCCGTAATTGTCGTGACTGTAATTGTATTGTATAAGGGTATTCTGGCAATTGTAGTCAGAATCGAATCCTTGCGCGTCCCAGGGCGCTTTATGGCCCCATACTTCATTATATTGTATGATGGTATTGTCACAACTCCAGGGCCAGATACCTGCTGCTGCCTCTGTCATTGGAAGAATGTCGGGTGAATCGCACATGAGATTATACTCAATCAGTGTACTGTCACAACCTATGGGGACAATGCCGTCGCCGGGAACTTTTTCAATTACGTTGTTTCTTACAATGGTATGTTTATTGGGATACCAGTTTTTACGGTTGTAATAACCACTCCAAATCATGGCATTACGTTCACATCTTAAAATGTGACAATTTTCTATGGTCAGGCTGTCAAAGCGTGAGCGAATACTGTCTCCTCCGTTTACAATCAGAATACCGCTTCCTCCTCCCTCTTCTTTAACAAGAGAACCATTGACATCACGTATGGTAAGGTTGTTTATTCTGATGTTATGAGAGATACCATAATCTGTACATTCTACTTTTAATCCAGTACGTCCGGCTTTTCGTTCTTTACCTGTATTACTGATTTCAAGGTTTTGAATTGTTAAGTAATCGGAATTAAAAATACGTACAGCATACATGGAGGTGTCATTCCCTGCAATGCATGGTTTTTTATTGCTTTCACCGTATGCATCGATGATGATGGGAGATTGTGAGAGACCTTTCCCTGTAATGTCTAAGATTCCATTAAAGGTTTCTCCTCGTTTCAATAGTATTTTATCTCCTTCTTGGAGGGATGTTTTTTTTTACTCGCTCCAATGTTTTCCATGCCTTATCGGCAGAAAGGCCGGAGTTTGCATCATTTCCATTGGTGGCATCCAGATGATAGGTTTGTGGGGAGTGCTACAACCTGCTATTAAAATAAGGATGTTATAAGAAGGCTTTTTTAATTGTGTGCATAATATGGAAATAGGTAAAATTAAAAAGTCACAGGTAGGCATAGATGCTCCTGTGACTTTTGTGTGATAACTTATTTTAGATTTTCGTTCAAATCGGCATCAAATGATGGGATTGTAGCATAGTTGCGTGATTCATCCCAAGTTCCACTCATTTCTACACCTTCTTTCAGAGATATGCCTTCTGCTACTTCTATTGGTGTATTGGCTTGACGCGCAGCAAAAGTATTTTTTAAATCATCCATACGGAGCTGGTCATTAGCGCGAACTACTAATGCGGGGTAATATCCGGCAACTTCATAACCGTGTTCTTTCCAGCACTTGTTGGCAAATGTGGTTGGATCGCTTGCATAATTATTTGCATCATCTACTCCTTCTCCGTATGCACGGTCTAAGACTTTTTGTAAACATTGTTTTGCTTCTTCATTTACAGAACCGCTACGAGCTTGTGCTTCTGCATACCATAAAAGGACTTCACTATATGAAACCATATAAAGAGTTTGGCTACAGATACCATTATTCATGGTATATTCTCTGTCGTTATAATCATTCATCGCACTACCGTCGGAGCCTCCTCCGTAAAGTAAGGTACGGAACATAGGATGGCATTCGCTCAGAATGAAAGAACCATTGCTGTCTTTTTGGTACCAGTTGATTAATTGATCCTTATAAGTATTCTTTTCAACTAAAATTTTACCTCCATCGCTTCCATAAATTGCGTCTTTACGTGGTCCTTCTGGCATTTCTTTCCAGAACTTGATTTCGCCTACTACATCTCCCCATCCACCATTGGTGACAGATTCGTAAGCTTGACATACTGAGTGCCATGAGTCTAATCCAGACCATCCCCATGGGTTGTCTTTATTAAATTTAACCGCTACAACTCCTTCTTGTGAATATGGATTGGATACATACATGAACCGGTCTTTATAGTTCGTTTCTAATTTGTAGTAATATGTATTCTTTTTTACTCCTTCAATGACGGCTTTAGCCATATTCGCAGCCTTTTCATAGTAGGAAGTCTGGTTAAGCGGATAACCTGCACGAGCCATATAAACAGCTGCCAATACAGCTTGTGCTGCTCCCTTATTGACATAGTTATTCAAACCATTTGCAATTCGTGGTGCTGTAGTATAGGCTTCAGGAAGAATTCTTTCAGCTTCTTCCAAATCTGTACATATTTGTGTATAGATTTGTTCTATGGTTGATTTACCGATGGTAAAATCTAAGTCTGTGGTTAATACTATAGGTACTTCTCCATACCAACGGACTAATTTAAAGTAAACGCAGCAAGAAAAAGCAAGGTTGATGATAATACAGCAAGAATGCAGTCTATTAAGCAGTTAGGTGTTTAACTCATAATACTGCATAAGCTGAAAAAGGAGGTCCGCCAAAAGCTGCGAAAGACTTCAGTTCCCATATCGTTACTGATATAACAGGAACAAGAAACGGCACAACGGGTTCTATTTCAGTAATTTGCACAGTTTTTCATACCTGAGGACAACTCGCTTGATATTAACTTTGTAACGATCAAAAAAGTATGAAAACGAGTATGAGCAGATCGACCTTCAAAATCCTCTTCTACGTGAAGAAGGGCAGCGAGAGAGCCAACGGCTATCTCCCCCTGATGTGCCGTCTTACGGTGGACGGCGAAATCAAGCAGTTCAGCTGCAAGCTGGACGTGCCCCCGAAACTTTGGGACGTAAAAACGGCACGTGCCACGGGCAAGAGCGCCGAGGCGCAGAAAATCAATGCGGCGGTTGACCGGATACGTGTGGACGTGAACCGCCGTTACCAGGAACTGATGCAGTCCGACGGCTATGTCACCGCCGCCAGGCTGAGGGACGCCTGCCTCGGGCTGGGCGTGAAACGCGAGACGCTGCTGAAGCTCTTCGAGCAGCACAATGAGGAGTTCATCAAGAAAGTGGGACATAGCCGCGTGCAGGGAACATACAACCGCTACCGTACCATATACAGGCACCTTTGCGAGTTCGTCCCGAAAGTGTACCGACGTGACGACATCCCCCTGAAGGAACTCAACCTGACGTTCATCAACAACTTCGAGTATTTCCTGCGTACGGAGAAGAAATGCCGCACCAATACCGTATGGGGTTACATGATCGGGCTCAAGCACGTCATCTCCATCGCCCGCAACAGCGGTGCGCTTCCCTTCAACCCCTTCGCCGGGTACATCAACTCCCCCGAGAGCGTTGACCGGGGCTACCTGACGGAGCGTGAGATACAGACGCTGATGGAGGCTCCGGTGAAAAGCGGGACCTGCGAACTGGTACGCGACCTCTTCATCTTCTCCGTGTTCACCGGACTGGCATACGCGGACGTGAAGGCACTGACGACCGATCGGCTCCAGACCTTCTTCGACGGCAACCTCTGGATCATCACCCGCCGTCGCAAGACAAACACCGAGTCCAACATCCGCCTGCTGGACGTGCCCAAGCGCATCATAGAGAAGTACAAGGGGCTGTCCAAGGACGACCATGTATTTCCGGTACCGAGCAACGGCAGATGCAACACCATATTGAAGGAACTTGGCAGGCAGTGCGGTTTCAAGATACGGTTGACCTATCATGTGGCCCGGCATACGAACGCCACCACCGTGCTGCTCTCGCACGGTGTGCCCATCGAGACCGTAAGCCGTCTTTTGGGGCATACGGATTTGAAAACCACCCAGATATATGCCCGGATAACCAACCAGAAGATCAGCAGCGACATGGAAATCCTGTCCCATAAGCTGGAAAAGATGGAGAAGGAAATATGCGATGCCATCTGAGGAAATGGTATTTATGAAACGGATGATTTTCCCCTTCCTCATCAAAGTTCGTCCGTCCCTGCGGGACTCCGCGTTTTCCCTCCGGTTTCCGGCAGAAAATTTCCGTACGGCGAAATTTTCTGCCGGAAAAACGCTCCGAAAGCGCAGGGATGGACGTAAGAGGGATTCAGAAGGCGAAAACTGCGACCGACGTAGTGCATGTGCGACAAGGAAAAGAACTGTCCGGGAGCCCCCTTTTCATGCCGTACCCCGGCATGAAACCACTTTTCTCTCCGGCTGTGGTGAAGGCTCTCCTGCTCCCTCTGCATTGCATATGCGGGTTGTTTTGCCCATATCCACGTCCGCCGGTATTACCTGTCCTTTCCTTGAGAAAAACGGCTTACCGCAACGGGTGGCGTGACACAGACTTTTCCGGATATGGAGGAACATTCCGAAAAAAAGAGTGGAAGACGGGCTATTATTTGGCTGTATAACAACAAAGTTGTATTTTTGCAAAAAATAATATTATGGCTATAACTATCAAGAACATTCCGGTTTTGGAGGGCGCTACGGCGGAAGATTTCGTACGCAGTGCAGACAAGAACGCCGCAAAGGCAACCCCCGGGTTATCAGTGGAGGCAAAGAAACGGTTGCGAAAAGTATTGGAGAAATCCCGTTCATTCCGGTTCAATTAACAGCAATGGACGGTATTTCTTTATATGATGATTGTGTCATGCTTGCCTATAACAAGGAAGTACGGAGGAATTGCCTTCCTTTCACTTGTGGCGAGAATGACCTTGATGATTTTTTTCTCAATGATGCCGATCTGTATGCGGATGAACTCCTTGGGAAAACATATTGTTGGGTGACGACTGAAATCCCGCATCGTATTGTGGCCTTGTTTACCTTGTCCAATGACAGTATCAAGACCAGATTAATATCTCCCAATGATAAAAACAGGCTGCAACGCAATATTGTAAATCCTAAACGTGGACGCAGCTATCCGGCCGTGCTGATAGGAAGACTAGGTGTCAACCTGGAATCTCAGGGTACATCAAGCCACGTAGGACGGCAACTGATGGCTTTCATAAAGGACTGGTTCCGTCATGAGGATAACAAGACAGGATGCCGTTTTATCGTGGTGGATGCATACAATGAGGAAAAGATTCTCAGGTATTATGAAAGAAACGGTTTCGTTCCACTCTATAAAACAGACGTGATAGAAAAGCAATATTATGATATTCCGCAAGATGAATCTTTGAAAACCCGTTTGCTGTATTTTGATTTGAAAAAGGACTGACATAATAATATATCAGTAAAATCCTTTAGGGTGACAACGGGTTCCAAAGACGGGCTGTCGCTACGATTACCTGCCATATGACACCGGCCGTTTTCTTGATGGCGGGCGGTGGATTTCATGGGCAGCCAATCCGGAATGACAAGTAATGCTGCACCTGTGGCATAATAGAGCATTATTTTGAAGGCGGAGACTTTGTCCGGTTCTTCTTTTTCCAAGGTTTTCCGTCGGATGTCTTCAAGTTTTCCACACTTGTTTTAGAATAGTCCGCATTATCAGCCGGTTGCGAGTTTCAGTCTGCCGTTCCGATTCTCTTTATCGCATCGTAGCATGTCGTTGATATATTCCAAATACTTATCCATGAATAGGCGACTTATAATTTTGTCTCAGGCAAATATCGAGACACACTCCCGAATGAGGTCTTCCATGATTTTAAAAAACTCCGTATTTCGGAAGGAACAACGTACACATACAATTTCTCTGGAACGGCCAACCTTCCTGTCACTTCCCTGTAATCCTCCCCAAAATCAACACCGCCGTATAAACAGCATGAAAGCCCGGGCACGCTTCCTGTTTCCAATCCCATATCTGCTCCTTCCGCAATATCACGTATTGCCGTTCTCATTTCATATCCTTGAATATTTCTCCAAACATACCGAAGACAGAAAAGCTGCATGGAATTTAAATTCTCATCGGACAGACAATAGATAAAAGGAAGTAATCCGTCATCCTCATTTCTTGCGGCAAAAATAGTTGTTTTTCAGGCCGGTCCCGCAAGGCGGCCCTTCGGGCTGGTTGCTCGTGAAAAAATCTTCCTCACGCTTCGCGTGAGCGTATTTTTTCACGGCAAGCCTTGCCGGAGACCGCCGAAAAACAAACTGGAGGAAGCACAAGAAATAAGAATGCCTACCCGTGTAGGCCATGTATAACTCAAAAAAATATAAGGCTATGGCAGACAAGAGCGCAGAAAAGGAAAGACTGTTCAACGAGTGGTTCACAAAATCCTATGACAGGTTGAGAGGAACGTTACGCCGGTACGGAATGCTGGACGAGGACAATTTCCATGACACCTACCTTTTCGTAAGAAGGCAGGTGCTGGTTCCCGGAAAGGACATAACGGACTATGACGCGTATTTCATCGGATGCTACAAAAAGGCGGCCCTGGTAAAGATTAAAAGGGAGAACCGGTATGCACACCCTGAAGATGATTTCTTCCTCCGATGTGGCGAGGAGGCAAAATTCCTTTCCGAGGACGACCTGAACGGGTGCGAGAGGCTGGTGAGAGACATACTGCGTTTCGTAAGGCAGAAGTTCTCCTACGAGGAATACCGGATGTTCATGCTCAGGTTCTATGAAGCGCAGTTCTCGTTCAAGGCGCTGGCGGAATGCATGGGTATCTCGGCATCGGCCATATCGCAGAAAGTATGCAGGATAGTGGACGCGGTACGTACCCACAGCGGTTTCGCATGGAGAAGTCAGATGCTGGCGGTGGAAAGCTTCATGTATTGAAAAACGAAAACAGTTTAACCGATAAAAGAAGGACAATTATGGCACTGATAGTATACAACAGGGAAAACTCCCGTCCGCAGGAAGTCACATACAAGGGTAAGCGGACCATCAACCTTGACAGCAGGGGGACTGTCTATCTGTCAAAGACGATGTCAATCGAATTGGGAATCCTCGGTGGCGGACGGGTGAACTTCGCCCACGACGACGAGACGGGTGACTGGTATATCTGCCGGGCCGACGACAGCGAGGGGTTCATCGTCTGGAAGGACAAAAGATGCGCAAGGTTCTCGGCAGGGTTTATCGTGCAGAGGCTCATGCGGCAGGCGAAGGTGGAGAGGAAGAGCGTGCAGTTCATGATGGCGAGGATGCCGGTAGAGATTGGCGGAGTGGCCTATTACAAGATACTGCTCTCGAATCCGATACTCAAATAGAGACATGGGCCGGAGGAGTCCGGCTGTATATGACATGACGGAGACAGGCGCATCCGACGGGACAAAAGCCCGGAGGATGTGCCTGTTTTTATGCGCCGCCATTACGGGAACGGACCGTTCTATCGATACACGGACAGCCCGCCCCAATTTCATAATGACATAATGGAATAAAGGCCTTGAGAATAAAAGTAGTGCCCTTTGCAATATAATAAAATTGGAAGCGTATGAAAAGAACTTTTGTAATTGATGGGATTTTGATAGATTTATTCATCGCGTCTGTTATATCTGGATTTAGACCGCATGTGACTGGGCGTGGGAACAGCCATGAAATCTGGCATAATTTGGCTATGTTTCATGTTTTGGGCAGTGTGCTGTTCCCTGTTGCCATAATATTCCATATGGCAACACACTGGGATTGATATAAGGGAATCATAAAAAATGGAATAGGCAAAAAAACAAGGCCACAGCTGTTCTCTCTATCATATTTTTACTGCTGTCCCTATTTCCCGTAGGGGATGTGTGGAACATAGAAAGCAGCCTGAAACGCACAGGCGAAAAGGCCGGCTGCAATGTCCACGTCAGCCCACACACAGCCAAATATACATTTGCCAATGATAAAAAGCAAGTATTCCTTTCGCTTAAACATCTCATAACCAGCACTGAACAAATAATGTCTGCTTCCATGTCATTCCTGTCCTAATAAGCAACATTGCATTCTTAGTATTTAGTCGTTGCAAGGTGGCAACTCTTTATGAAAAATTATATTGGAAACTTATATAACAGAAAAACATACCTCATTAAAATCTTAAACAATTTGACTCTTGCTAAAAAATATTACAAAAAAAATGCAGGAAAATAACTTTTTTATTAAATGTATTTATATATTTGCATATAAATATCAAAATAACCTTTTTTAAAAAACTAATTTGTTAACATATTAACTTAAATATTTAATCTATGACAAAAACTATTTAAAAACCATTTCTACAATTCACCAATCAAAACCAAATTGTTTCAAATACATTTTTAATATTAAATCTATGAAAAAAAATCAACTAAAGCTGATAAGCGTGATGTTGCTTTTATCTGGATTTTCTACCGGATATCTTCAAGCCGCACCTTATGCAGCAACTACGGGCATGTATTCTGCGCAACAGAATAATGTATGCACAGGCATCGTGGTGGATCAAAACGGTGAGACCGTTATTGGTGCATCATTGGTTGTCAAAGGTACAACCAACGGAACTATAACCGGACTGGATGGTGACTTTAGTATTCCTAATGTAAAAAAAGGTGATATTATTGTTGCCTCATATGTAGGTTATGTAAATGTGGAAGTTGTGTGGAATGGAAAACCTTTAAAAATCATTTTGAAAGAAGATTCCAAAACTTTGGATGAAGTGGTGGTTGTAGGTTATGGCAGTACTACCAAACGTGACTTGATTGCCTCTGTATCAACGGTAAAGACTGACCAAATGGCAAATATTCCTGTTACCAACATTGCACAAGGTCTGGCAGGGCGTGCCCCCGGCTTGATTGTGCAAGCCAGCGGAGGTGGTATCAATTCAACTCCCAGCATCAGTATCCGTGGAGGAGGAGCTCCCATCTATGTGATTGACGGGGTTATCCGCTCTGCTGCCGACTTCCAAAATTTAAGTCCGGATGATATTGAGGCAATGTCAATATTGAAGGACGCCTCGGCAACGGCAGTTTACGGTTCACGGGCTACCAACGGTATTATTCAGGTGACTACCAAGCGTGGAAAGGAAGGCAAGCCCACAGTTGAATACGATTTCAACATGAGTTTTTCACAGCCATCTATCTGGCCGGAAAAAATGGGGTCTTATGACCGTGCTGTCTATGCCAACATTGCCCGTGCCAATGATGGTGCCGAACCTATGTACAGTGAAGAAGCGTTGGAGGCTTTTCGCACCGGTAGCGATCCGTTGAACTTTGCCAATACTGACTGGCGTAAATTAGTGTTGAATGACTGGGCTCCACAAAGTAAGCATTCGATACGTGTAACCGGAGGATCACAAAACAACCAGTATTATGTTTCTTTGGGACATATCGACCAGAATTCGCTTTATAAAAACGACAACCACTGGATGAAACGCACGAATTTCCGTTTGGCACAGTCTTCGTTCATTGAGTCCATCGGTCTGCGCATTAATGCAACCATTGACGGTTATTGGCAAAAGACCACCCATCCCAATACCTCCACGGCGAGCAATTATTATGCGGTTTTCTCACACATAAACGACCGGCCCTCCACTTATCCGGGTGTCAACAAGTATGGACTTCCCTATAACCTGACTGATAATCCGGTGGCGGAAACAGCCAAAGATGCTGGTTATAACCGTAATGTTGACAATGTGATCAACGGTCGTGGCGAAGTGGTCTGGGAAGTGCCTTGGGTGGAAGGTCTGAAGGTACGTGCAGCCAGCAATTATCGCTATTACGGTTCCAAGAATAAAAGTTGGCGTAAAGATGCCGCCCAATATGATTGGGATTCACAAGAAGCCACTTATGCCAACAAACCCGAACTTAGTGTGACTAACGGGTCAGGCTATTCATTCACCAATCAGGCATTTATAGAGTATGCCAATCTGTTCGGCAAACATTCATTGTCGGCTTTGGCAGGTTTTGAGCAATACTATGAATGGGGTGACAGTTATTGGGGGAAGCGTACCAACTATACATTTGACATAGATCAGATTGAGGTTGGTGATGCCAATTCCCAAACCAATGGCGGTAGTGAAGCCGAACTGGGACGCGCTGCTTGGATCGGGCAGGTGAAATATAATTATGCCAATAAATATTACGCGGAAGGAAGCATACGTTATGATGGTTCTGACAGGTTTGCACCCGGCAACCGCTGGGGCGCTTTTTTCAGCGGATCGTTAGGATGGGTGGTGACGGAGGAAGGCTTCATGCAACCACTGGTAGAAAAAAATATCCTGAACTCATTGAAGCTCCGCCTCTCTTATGGTGAAACCGGTCTGGATGAGTCTGCGGGCCGTTTCCAATATATGACCACCTATAGTTATAATCCTTATGCCTATGTTGTTAACGGAAAATATACTCCCGGATTTACAGAAGGAGACTTGGCTTCTCCGGACTTGACATGGTATACCACCAGACAGATGGACTTCGGTTTTGACTTTGCTTCCTTGAACAACCGCCTTTATGGCTCATTTGATTATTTTTACTACTCGACAAAGGGCTATTTGGTGGCTCCGCGTGGTGACAGTTATCTCAATACCGCCTTGGGCGTAGGGCTGCCCAGGGTAAAATCGGATAGTGAACACCGTCGTGCCGGATTTGAACTTCAACTGGGCTGGAGAGATGATATCGGTGACTTTAAGTACGATGTGTCAGCCAATCTCACCTACTTTGATGAACTGATGGCCCTGGATGAAAGTGAAGGTGAGTCATCCGTGATGAATCCATATCAACGGACTCAGCAGAATAAAGGATATTACGGTCTGCTGTATCATAACTTAGGATATTACGTAAGTGCTGAGGACGTTTACAATTCGGTAGGTTTTACCGGTGCCTTGAATTCTGGTTATCTTACAGCTGGCGATATAAAGTATCAGGATACGAATGGCGACGGTCAGATTACTGATGCGGACAAACGCCGTTTGGGAAAATCAGGCAAGCCGCGTGGACAATTCGGCATCAATTTAAATATGAGTTATAAGGGCTTTTATCTGAGTGCCCTGTTCCAAGGATCTACTAAATTTAATATGTATGTTGCAGGTAGTTTGGGTATGCAGACCGGCCAGACCTACGGCATGCCAGTGGCTTACGATTATCAAACAGACTTTTGGACTCCGGATAACCGTGACGCACAATACCCGCGTCTGATGGCAAATACAGCCTTGAATCAGAATAACAACTACGCAAGCAGTGACTTTTGGCTGATTAACGGTGCTTACCTGCGTATGAAGGACTTTCAGTTCGGCTATGATTTTAAATACAGCCTGCTGAAAAATGTCTCTTGGCTGACCCGTTGTAAGATGGGCATATCCGGTCAGAATATTTTTACCATTTCGCAAGCGACCAAATATGGAATGGATCCGGAACCGTCGATACCAACTATTACGGTTATCCGGTTGAAAAGACCCATAGCATTGACTTTAAATTTAGGATTTTAAATAATTGTATGATGAGAATATATATAAATATGGAATATTTGGGTATCAGCCTTATGATACTGAACTCTTTGCATCGACACGCTGGATACACGCCCGACAACAAGTTTTGATGATGAGACCGTATGGGGGCAGCAAAGCCACCGTGGAAGGTTTTATCAACTCCACCTATGATGCAGTAATTAATAGCGGATATGCCGGCAGTGGATCCAGCATTTCCTGGGAAGCAAGAACTCCCAACGGTGTGCTCTGCTCACAGGTTGGCGAGGGTATTGACAACGTAGCCACAGAATTGGGATTGAGCACAGGCAATGATTGGGGAGTCAACCGTTTTGGCTTGTTGCGTAAAGTCAATATGATTATTACCAATGTGCAAAACAGCTCTACCTTAAACGAAACAGAAAAGATAGAGCTAAAGGCACATGGAAACTTGATGCGTGGTATGATTTTCTTTGACCAGGCACGTAAGATGGGACGTTTTGTTCCTGTAAAAGAAGTCTTTACAGTTGAGAATCCTGAGGCTGTCAATATTCCGATGACCGAGGATGTATCGGAAAGCTACAAGTTAATCATAGAAGATTTGCAAATTGCGGCAAACGACCTGCCGATCGAGAATGCTTCTGGTTTGCCAACACGTTGGGCGGCGGGAGTTTTACTGAGCCGAGCCGCCCTGCAAGCCTATGCCTATACCGGTGATGCCTCTTATCTGGACGTGGCTATTAAAGCTGCCAATGATGTGATCAGCAATAGTGGGGTTGAGTTAAGCAATTCAAACGGTCTTTTCAACGAAACGGATTTATATAATCCGGAAATTCTCTGGGGATATTACCGTGAAAAAGAAAATACGTATGTCTCCAGTTTTGAAGAACTGATGCGTACTTATCCGAATGTATCCACCGATAACGTGATCAATTCCCAATCGCCGGTAGCATTAAAACAGGCAAATGGGCAGACATTCGAAGGGTGGGCCATTTACTTTCCCACACAAGACCTGGTTGACCAGTTTCTTGTGACCGATGAGGAAACCGGTAAGGCAATGCCTTGGTATGAAACTTCCCAATATAAAAATAACGTAACCGTACTTGACCCTTCCAGTATTACTGAAGCAGGTCAGGTGGATGCATACAAGCAAGTAAATGGTGATGCACGCCGTATTCCTACGCCACAAGATTTAAACCAGCTTAACAAAAGCTATCCCACTTTTACCCGTTACCATCAGTTAAACAAGGGGGCTGACCGGGATTTGAGCGAACTGATGTACAGCGGGCGTGACCGCCGTTTCTATACTGCCATAGTTTATGACAAATGCTCCTGGATTGGTGAGACTGTTGAGCTCAATTTGGGTGGAAACCTCTCAGCAGGTGTCCGTGACAAGGAAGATGGAGGCTGGTACAATACCACTACCGGTTATTATTGGCGTAAAGGCAACATTGAAAACCCTACACCCAGAGCTTACCATAATTGCCAGGTGGCATTGCATTTCAATATCGTTCGATTGGGAGAGGCCTATATGAACCTTGCTGAAGCCTATCTGCTGAAACATGATGTGCCCAATGCGGTGAAAGCATTGAACATGACACGTACCATACATGGCGGATTGAGCGAGTCTACTGCCGCTACAGAAGAAGAAGCGTGGGCGGATTATATTCGTGAACGAAACTGTGAGCTGACTAATGAGGGCGGTGACATTTATTACAGTTATCTGCGTTGGGGGAAATATGGCGGTTATGCCAATCATGGTCGTGATGCCGGAGATATCATTTATGACCTTGACCGGCCGGTATACAAGATGTCCATCAGCCGGGACCGGAGCAAGTTGCTGGTTGGTCAAATGACCCTGAACAATAGCGCCCAGCGTAAATTTACAGAAAAACGCTATCTTTTGCCAATTAACCAAAGTTTTCTGAATACCCGTGAGGCTTATGGTTTGGATCATGTACAAAATAAAGGCTGGTAATCCATTAATTTATAGACAATGAATATGAAAAAAATATTTAATATTATTACAATCTTGCTTTTGACTGTATTTACAACATCTTGCCTGGATAGCAATCTCGAAGATCTGGATACATATAAAGGCAAAGATATCATCGGCATAGCCGGTGTTTATCATCGTTATTATGGTTCTCAAACCATTCCTGGCAGTGGTGAACAACAAGTTCTGCAATCGGCCTTGAGTTATGATAATTTTCAGGCGGATGCAGAAACAGGAACAAGTTCTTTTGAATGCAAGCTTCCCAGCAATTTCCCGGCTGAAGAAAGACCTAAATTCACGATGTCAAATGTAGTGGTTTCACTTAATATTTCTACAGCAGCCATGATTCAACCCATAGACGGAGCAGCCGTACTGGGTAAACCGGGGGACTGGAGCAAACCCAACAAATATGAAATCACCGCTGCCGATGGAAGTAAAAAGGTATGGACTATTACAGCGTATTTCTTACAAGAATAATTTCCTGAACAAATAATTGAAGAATCGGGAAGATTTGATGGGGTGGAAACGGCTGCGCTGTCCATCTCATCTCTTCCTTAAATATTAAAATACTAACATAATACATGAGTATGCGTAAAACATTATTTTCAATAGCGACGGCTTTATTATGCTTTACTGGTTGTACGTCAGTCCCTAAAACTTGTGAACAGCCTTATGAACCCATTCAGATAGCCGTACCCGAACGTCCTGCCGGGCAACAGGATGCGGTTGGACTGACAGCACCTAAAATTGACACGGTCCGTGTAGGTTTTATTGGGGTGGGCATGCGTGGCATCAGTGCCGTGGAGCGTTGGACCCACATCCCGGGTGTACAAATCAAAGCGTTGTGCGATTTGCGTCCTGAACTGGTGGAAAAGGCACAAAAGACGCTGGTCAGTTCCGGTATGCCGGAAGCTGCGACTTACTCAGGTGCGGAAGATGCTTGGAAACAATTATGCAACCGTGACGACATTGACCTTGTTTATGTTGTAACGGACTGGAAACATCATGCCGAAATGGGTGTCTACGCCATGGAACATGGCAAACATGTAGCCATTGAAGTTCCTGCAGCCATGACACTGAACGAAATATGGGCACTGATAAATACATCCGAAAAGACACGTAAGCATTGTATGCAATTAGAGAATTGCGTATATGACTTTTTTGAATTGACCACATTGAATATGGCACAACAAGGCTTGTTTGGTGAAATTCTGCATGTTGAAGGCGCTTATATCCACAATTTGGAAGAGTTTTGGCCTTACTATTGGAACAACTGGCGGTTGGACTATAACCGTGCTTTCCGTGGTGATATTTATGCCACCCATGGCATGGGACCGGCCTGTCAGTTACTTGACATTCACCGTGGTGACCGTATGAAAACGTTGGTGGCAATGGATACCAAAGCTGTAACCGGTCCGAAATTAGTAAAACAATACCAGAAAGAAAGCGCACCGGATTTCCAAAACGGTGACCATACCATGACCTTTATCCGTACCGAAAAGGGAAAAACGATTCATATTCAACATGATGTAATGAATCCACGCCCTTACAGCCGCATGTATCAATTGACAGGTACCAATGGATATGCCAACAAATATCCCATTGAGGAGTACTGCTTCCGCCCCGACCAAATCCGGACCGTTGATATGCCTGACCATGAGAATCTCAATATGCATACGGCTGTTTCCAATACGGTGAAAGAATCCTTGATGAGAAAATATAAACATCCTATCCATCAGGAATTGGAAGAAGCTGCCAAGAAGGTAGGCGGGCATGGTGGAATGGATTATCTAATGGATTACCGTCTGGTATATTGCCTGCGTAATGGATTACCGTTGGATATGGACGTATATGATTTGGCAGAATGGTGCTGCATGGCTGAGCTTACCCGGATTTCAATAGAAAACGGAAATGTTCCTGTAGCTGTTCCTGATTTTACTCGTGGTTATTGGAATAAAATACAAGGATATCGTCATGCTTGGACAGAATAAATTGATTCTGACAATATAAAATACTGACTGTGTATATAGCTGATTTAGGTTAATTAACAACAAAGATTTGTCTAAAAACACCTGTTGTGAAATATGTGTTTTTAGACAACTTTTTTATAGAAATTATCCATCTTTCTATAAATATTATCTATAGGCATTGGTACATTTTTCCAAATATCTCACAAAAATCCTTGCGGTAGATTTCTTTTCCACACAGTTTGTAGTTCATATTATAGATTTATGCATCTTTGTCCTCAGTGTTTTAATCCTTCTTCGGAACATAGTGACTCTTTTGCTTTCCGCCTGTATTTCCTGAGCCTGTGATTCTGTATGAATCTTTATTCTTAAAGATACGAAATCTTAGGTAATAACAAGCCTTTGTTTGTGAAAGTCGGGGCTTTGTGCATGAATGAAGAAGGTGTGACACACCTCCTTCATTCATGATCCCATACGGAACTTTCCTAAAGTTCCTCCGGCCTGGTTCGCGCCTCCCGGTAGCAGCTGTCAAGCAGCTTCTCGATGTCGGAAGAACGGTACAATATCTTGCCGCCCAGCCGGGTGAAGGCAAGCAGGCCGCTGTCACGGTACTGTTGCAGGCTGCGGCGGCTCACTTTCAGCTTTTCAGCCAGTTCGCGGTCCGTATAGAAGTTCTCGCCCGCCATCGCCGGTGACCTGCCGGCAAAGAGACGCTCCATGGAAACGGAGAGACGTTCGACGGTGGAGAAGAACTCTCTTATATGCTCGCTGCTCTCACGGGTGAGCAGACGGTTATCGGTATTCATCATGACTTGATCTTTTTTTTGTTCGACATTCGTTTTTCATGGCCTTTCAGATCGACCTTCCCATATTTTCAGCCCGCTTGCGGCGCTCCTCCACTATCCGGATGATGCTTTCCACGTCCCCGGGCTTGTAATAAGTCTTATGGCAGATCTGTGTGTATGCCAGCGTGCCGTTGTCACGCAGGGTCTGCAGGGTTCTCGGGCTGACCTTCAGCAGCAGGCACACCTCCTGGTTGTCCAGCCATTTCTTCTCTTCCATGTCACCGTACAGCCGGCAGAGGGTGTCCAGCCGGTCCGCGAACGTCCGGAAGGCCGAGAGCATCGCCTCGAAGGTCCTTGCCTCAATGTTCACTATTTCCATAATCAATGTAATTTCAGGTTTGACATCTGTTTCATTCTCTTTTCGGATCCGGATTCCGTGCCGCAATTTAGTGAATCCCGGCGGAACATCCTGGATTTCAAGACAGGATGACTACCTTTGACACCATATGCGTACTTGTTTCATCCGCAAAGTAAATGATTGTCCCCGGATATGGTTCCGGCCCTTCATCAGATGTCATTATATGTCATCAGATGTCATGGAAATCGGATTTTAACATTCATTTTCTTTTAGTAAACAGACGTTCAGATCCGTTCCCGAAGAGTGGGAAATTTCCGGTGCGTATATTTGTGAAGTCATCACCGTCAGACCGATCCAACAATATGAATAACGCGGCAAACCCCGCCAATCGGACCCGTCCGTTTCACACCGTCTGTTATTATCGTTTTATTTGCTTCCGACAACCGGGCAAACGGGTAGACCGTGCCCACAGTATCAACCATCTAAAATCCATGTACAATGAAAAGTGAACCGACTGAAAAACCGAGAAGAAAGAAAACGGCGGTATCCGAAACCGCAGACAGAAAGAACAGCCGTAGTCTCGAGCCCGGCCACGACGAGTGGTGGGAAAGACTCATGATAGAACCAGGTCCGGGGGAATCCGCCGGTACGGACGCTTCCGTGACGGAATCGATGATTCCATCCGGGCTCGTTGCGGAGGAGGTGTCCGGGGAGGCGGGAAGAAAGGACACCCCGCCGGAACCGGAAGACCCCGTGAGAAGAAGGACGAGCGGCAGGCAGCGCAGGGCCTCGCTGGAGGAGTACCGGGAAACGTACCTCACCGTCCCGAAGATCAGGAACCGCAAGACGGTGTTCGTCAGTGAGGATGTGAGGGACGAACTGGACGCCGTCGTCCGCAGGCTCGGCGGGCGTGGCATGAGCGTTTCCGGACTGCTGGAGAACCTTGCCAGGGAGCATCTTGCCGCCTACCGTGGGGACATCGAGCAGTGGAGAAAAATCTGACAGCCTGTTACCGGGCGTGGAGTATACCCGATGTATGCACAGTCCCCTGTGTACCCGCTTCAATGTGGAAAATGCGGGGGGATTTTTCTGTGGGGGGAGCAAGGGTATGTTTCCGGATTCCCGAAAACCCTTGCTCCCCGCGCCCGGCGGTTGCAGGGAGGGCAAATCCGCTCCCGCCGGTCACAGATTTTGGAATGAAAGAAGTACGGACGAAAAAGAAAAAACATATGACAAAGGATGTGAATGGGATGAAGAAAAAACGCGGCCGTCCGGCACTGGGCAGGACGCGTAAATTGACCAAAGGCGTGACGGTGAAGTTCTCCCCCGTCAGCTACGAGGCTCTCAGGTTCAGGGCAGGGAAATCCGGCCGGAGTCTGGCGGTCTATATCAGGGAGGCGGCACTGGCGACCACCGTGACGGCAAGGCATACACCGGAGGAGAACGCACTGTTGCGCAGCCTGGCGGGAATGGCTAACAACCTGAACCAACTGACAAAGCTCTCACACCAGACAGGCTTTTACAGGACAAGGCTGCTGATAGAGGGGCTGCTGGGAAAGCTGAAGCGGATCATGGATGATTACAGGCCTAAAGAAGGATAGCCTCATGATAGGGAAGATCAGGAAAGGCCGCTCGTTCGGTGGCTGCATACGCTACGTGACGCAGAAGGACGACGCAAAAATCATCGCCTCGGAAGGTGTGCTGCTGGGAACGGCAGAAGAGATGGCGCGAAGTTTCCGGTGGCAATGCCTGCTGAATCCGGACGTGACGAAACCGGTGGGACACATCGCGCTCAGCTTCAAGCCGGAGGACGCACCGAGGCTGACCGACGCGTTCATGGCAAGTCTGGCGGAGGAATACCTGGAGCTGATGGGGATACGAAACACGCAGTTCATCGTGGTGAGGCATCACGGGACGGACAACCCGCACTGCCACATCGTCTTCAACCGGGTGGACTTCGATGGGAAAGTGATTTCCGACAGCAACGATTTCAGGCGCAACGAGAGGGTGACGAAAATGCTCAAGGAGAAGTATTCGCTCACCTATTCCGAAGGCAAACAGTCCGTTAAAACGGAAAAGCTGCACGCTTCCGAGAGGGTGAAATACGAGATATACCGTGCGGTTAAGGAAGCTTTGAAGAGTGCAGATACATGGAAAGAATTTCAAAATAAGCTCTTAAAAATGGGCGTGGAAATGGAATTCAAGTACAAGGGAAACACTAATGAAGTGCAGGGCATCCGCTTTATCAAGGATAACCAGTCATTCAAGGGGAGTGAGATTGACCGCAGTTTCAGCTGGTCAAGGCTGGATGCGGCATTGGACCGTAACCATGTCACATCCCTGGAACATGACGTTTCCCGAAAGCAACCGTACCATGAACAAAGTCATGGTTCTGTTATTGATAACCTGGTCGAAGTCACCGGTACGGGTGGCGTGTTCATGCCGTCGGTGGCACCGACGGAGGACGAGAAAGAGGCGGAACGCCTGCGGAGAAAGAAGAAGCGCAGGAAAGGAAGGGGGGTGTAAACTAGTATGTATAACGAAAAAACTTTGAAAGATGAAAGAGGAAAATTATCTGGAAGGCATCTACGGATGTCTTGAAAGGATCGAGAAGAAAGTGGAGATATTATCATCCGCCCCGGTAGATAAAAATAACGCAGTAACGGGCGGTGAGACCGGAATTGCCATGTTACGGGAAATCAGGGACGGGCTTGAACGGGATTTGAACGGAATCCGGAAATCGTTCAGCCAATATGCCGGAACGCTCCTCGCCGTCAGCAAAAGCATGCAGGACGTGTCCGGCAGGAACCCGTTGCCGGACAGGACCGCTGAAATCCTGGCCGGGATAAGAAAAACCGGGGAGCAGACCTCGGAGGAGATCAAGGCCCTGCTGAAGACAGCCGGTGACCATGCAAGGATCCGCAACGAGCACCGCCATACTGTCAGCATCGAGTCCAAAGGTATACTTTGGACTTTCACCGGGATGTTCGCGATGGTCACCGTCCTGGCAGTCGCCCTCCATGCGGCCAGACAGCCGGACTACGACCGTGCCGACAACGACCTGAAATACCGCTACATCAGGATGAAGGGCGAAGCATCGCCTGAAAATATCTCCGGACTGGAAAATATTTTCGGATTCAACCGTGACAACGGCAAGATAAACCAAATGCGCAAGGATGTGGAAGCCTACGAGGAAGCGGTACACGAGCGGGCCGCCCTTATCGAGCAGGCACGGTTAAAGGAGCGTGCGGCAAGGGAGCTGGGAAACAAGGCCGACTCGATCAGGGGCAGAAATTCAAAAAGGCGGAGATGATATGGCAAGGGTGAAAGTCAAATTCCGATCGTCGGCAGCCGATGGCTGACAAGGAACGGTATTTTACCGGATGGTACATAACCGCATGGCTCGCCAGCAAAAGACGGGCTACCACCTTTTGATAATTTTGCATTCTGTATAATTTTAAATCAGAGAGTTTATGGCTACAGTAAAAATTAAATTCAGACCTTCTTCTGTGGACGGCAGAGAGGGTACGGTTTATTATCAAGTGATTCACGGACGTGTGGCAAGGCAGATCAATACCTCTTGCAAGCTGTTTCCTGCCGAATGGAGCAAGCGGCATTCCCGGATTGTCATCGCGTCATCCGATGAGGACAGACGACAATATCTATTGCTATTGGATAAAAAAATAGCGGAAGATACCGACCGTCTGGAGAATGTCATCACAGCTCTGGAACGGAAGGGAGGTACTTTCACCGCCGATGATGTAACCTCTGCCTTTTACGATGGACATTGCGGGCTGTCTTTTTCCGTATTTATGCGGGAGTTCACCAACGGTCTGAAACGCCTGGGCAAGATACGGACAAGCGAGACCTACACCTCTACCCTTAACAGTTTCATGCGTTTCATGGAGGGAAGGGACATACCGCCCTGTGATATGGATTCCGACCTGATGATCGCATACGAGGCGTGGCTGAAATCAGGCGGGGTTTCCATGAATACCATCTCTTTTTACATGCGCAACCTGCGGGCGGTATATAACCGTGCCGTGGAGAAAGAACTCGTTATCCAGCGTTTCCCCTTCAGACATGTCTATACGGGAGTCGAGAGAACGACGAAGCGGGCCGTTCCCCTGCGTGCGATAAAACAACTCATGACATTGGACCTGTCACTTCATCCGGCCAAGAGGTTTGCAAGGGACATGCTGCTTCTCAGTTTTTACACAAGGGGGATGTCCATGATCGATATGGTGTTCCTGAAAAAGAAGGATCTCAACAACGGCATCCTCTCATACCGGCGGAAAAAAACCGGTCAACAACTTTTTGTAAAATGGGAGCCGTGCATGCAGGAGATCGTGGACCGTTACAATATTCCCGGCTCCCCGTACCTTCTTCCCATTATCGCCAGACCGGGCATGGACGAGAGAAAGCAATATATCAACGCATCCCATCGTATCAACAGATATTTGAAAGCTATCGGAAAAGAACTGGGCTTGTCCGTCCCCCTGACCCATTACGTCGCCCGTCATTCCTGGGCCAGTGCGGCCCGGAGTAAGAATATTCCGATTTCCGTAATCAGCGAAGGTATGGGACATGATTCGGAAAACACAACGAGGATCTATCTGACCACATTGGACACTGCCACCATTGATAAGGCGAACAGATTGATTTTAAATTCCTTATGCAGGGAATAACAAACATATCGAGCGGACAGACGCTTTCTTTTCGAGAGAAGTGAAAAAAGAATTTCCTGAATAAGGAATACTTGTTCACGGAATAATCTTGGATGTAAGAATGTTCAGGGATGATAAAATGTTAAGCAAAAATTATGATCTCTTCGTAAGAGATGAATAACCGGATGCAAAATTACGAAAAATATTGAGAATAACCACAAAATGAGTAAAAAAATAACAATGGGACACGAGCCGATCCTTGAAACCGCAAAACGGATTGTTGAGCGAACTGCTTTTTAGAAGAAGGCAAAGTGTTTATTATCAGACTGTTTTATTCATATATGTCGCATTGTTCATCTCTTACGAAGAGAAGTGCAACAGAAGCAGGTGCAAACGCACCTGAAAATCCGCCAGATATAATGGCAAACAGACGCAGATTTCTGATCGGGAATGAAGCAATGGAACAAGAACAGGGAGAAATCCCGAACTTTTACGAACTGTATTTATAACTGCCTGATTGATAGAAATATTCACAATCTTGCAGGATTGATAAATATGTCCTGAAGCGAAATGGCGGCATTTACAAGGATCGAAAAAGGAATGAGGTGGTACGTAATGCGCGACTTGAAAAGGGCAAACGCCAAAGTACCCGCTTATAAGCTGTTGGAAGGAATGAAGATGGAGGTTTTCGTTCCTATGAAATGGCACTTGGTCACCCGCAAGGGAATACGTATCCGTGAGGAAGTGCCCTTCATACAGGACTTGCTCTTCGTGCATGAGACACAAAACAACCTTGACGCCGTCGTGGAAAAGACACCTACCCTCCAATATCGCTGGCTGCGTGGCACGTGGCGCGAGCCAATGACGGTAGCTGATAGGGACATGGAGCATTTCATCCGTGCCGTGAACGCCACTGAATCCCCCAGGTATTACCTGCCGGAAGAGATTATCCCAGCCATGTACGGGCGTAAGATCCGCATCGAGGGCGGACCGCTCAGCGGATACGAGGGGAGCCTGCTCACGACACGGGGCTCCAAGGTCAAACGCCTGCTCGTCGAACTGGAGGGATTTCTTGCCGTAGGAGTGGAGGTTGATCCCGAGTATATACAACTTATCTGACAGAACTGCCTGTGGCTTTCATTTCCAATTTTTCCGCTCCTTCTTTAT
>ENA-OQDC01000225-OQDC01000225.1-human-gut-metagenome-genome-assembly--contig:-NODE-225-length-44233-cov-9.513445_pt1 | contig 44233 bp, 36 predicted proteins | sample MGYA00242770_ERZ504601 | MGnify/ENA primary metagenome ERZ504601 (study PRJEB26092, sample SAMD00036305) | human gut metagenome | host: Homo sapiens | study: EMG produced TPA metagenomics assembly of...
ATGCTAGTGGTGGAATTATGTTAGAAAGTTATAATGAAAAAAAGAACAAAGGTGATTTTACTCTTTCATTTAGTGGAAATAAGACAAAGAAAGATGAAATCTATTTGTGGGATAAAGAATATAATTTTAAAAGAAATACAGAATATCATGATGTGAAAGGAACAATTTATATTAATAGTGATAAAGATATATTGAATTTGAAAAAGCATATACATGTAAAAATATAAAAAAAGAAGATACTGTGATGGTTGAATATACGTATACAAATGAAATGGGAATAAAAAAGAAACAAGAAGTAACAGCTCAACGTAAAAAGAATTGGCGTGAATATCATTTGGCATGGAAATAAAAAATTAGTATGATAATTATATTTTAATTTATTTAATTCCCAATCATTATCTTATATAATCTTTCTATGGATAGAGCGAAATTGCTTATAGGAGGCCATTATGAAAAAAATCTACTTATGACAATTCAATATAAAGACATGGGCCCTTTTCGCTTTTATTTTTAATTTGAAACATATCTTTTCTAAGATATGTTTTTTTACAATCAAAAGGAGGATTAAAGATGCCAAAAAGAGAAGATATTAACACAGTATTAGTCATTGGTTCAGGACCAATTATTATTGGTCAAGCATGTGAATTTGATTATTCAGGAACACAAGCTTGTAAAGCATTAAGAGGATTAGGGTATAAAATTGTTTTAGTCAATTCTAACCCAGCTACAATTATGACAGATCCAGAAACTGCAGATGTGACATATATTGAACCATTGAATGTAGAAAGATTAACACAAATCATTGAAAAAGAAAGACCAGATGCTTTACTTCCTAACTTAGGTGGACAATCAGCTTTAAATCTATGTTCTGAATTAAGTAATGCCGGAGTTTTAGACAAATATGACGTTCAAGTATTAGGGGTAAAAGTAGATGCTATTGAACGTGGAGAAGACCGTTTAGAATTCAAAAAAGCCATGAATGAACTTGGTATTGAAATGGCAAGAAGTGAAATTGCAAATACGGTTGATGAAGCTTTAGCTATTGCTGATAAATTAGGATATCCAGTAGTTGTAAGACCTGCCTATACAATGGGTGGAGCAGGTGGAGGACTTGTTTACAATGTTGATGAATTAAAAACAGTTGTAAATAGAGGTTTGCAAGCAAGTTTAGTACACCAATGCTTAATTGAAGAATCTATTTTAGGATGGGAAGAATTAGAATTAGAAGTTGTAAGAGATGCTAAAAATAACATGATTACAATTTGTTTTATTGAAAATATTGATCCATTAGGAGTACATACTGGAGATTCTTTCTGTAGTGCACCAATGCTTACTATTTCTAAAGAAGTACAAGATCGTTTACAAGAACAAGCTTATCGTATTGTTGAATCAATTGGAGTTATTGGCGGTACAAATGTTCAATTTGCTCATGATCCAGTAACAGATCGTATTGTTGTTATTGAAATCAATCCAAGAACATCACGTTCATCTGCTTTAGCTTCTAAAGCGACAGGTTTCCCTATTGCCTTAGTTTCAGCAATGTTAGCGGCTGGACTTACATTAGATGAGATTCCTTGTGGTAAATATGGAACGTTAGATAAATATTATCCTGATGGGGATTATGTTGTTATTAAGTTCGCTCGTTGGGCTTTTGAAAAATTCAAAGCTGCAGAAGATAAACTTGGTACACAAATGAAAGCTGTTGGGGAAGTTATGAGTATTGGTAAAACTTATAAAGAAGCTTTCCAAAAAGCAATTCGTTCTTTAGAAACAGGACGTTATGGTTTAGGATATGCAAAGAACTTTAATGATTTATCTAAAGATGAATTATTAAAATTATTAATTAATCCAACAAGTGAAAGACAATTCATTATGTATGAAGCTTTAAGAAAAGGAGCTACTGTTAATGAATTATTTGAACTTACAAAAATTAAACATTATTTCATTGAACAAATGAAAGAACTCGTTGAAGAAGAAGAAAAAATTGCTTCTTATAAAGGAAATCAATTACCAGATAACGTTTTAAAACAAGCAAAGAAAGATGGATTTGCTGATAAATATATTTCTAAGATATTAGATATTGAAGAAAAAGAAATTAGAAATCAAAGACTTGCAATGGTATGCATCAAGTATGGAACCTGTTCATGTATCAAGTACAAAAGATAGTTCTTATTATTACTCTACATATAATGGAAAAGATCAAGATGAAGTTTCAAATAATAAGAAAATCATGATCTTAGGTGGAGGACCTAACAGAATTGGTCAAGGTATTGAATTTGATTATTGCTGTGTTCATGCTTCTCTTGCCTTAAAGAAATTAGGATTGAACAATTATTGTAAACTGTAACCCAGAAACAGTTTCAACAGATTATGATACATCTGATAAACTTTATTTTGAACCATTAACATTAGAAGATGTTTTAAGTATTCATGAAAAAGAAAAACCACTAGGAGTTATTGCTCAATTTGGTGGACAAACACCATTAAATCTTGCAAGTCAATTAAAAGAAAATGGTGTAAATATTTTAGGAACAACACCTGAAACTATTGATATGGCTGAAGATCGTGATTTATTTAATGAAATGATGGAAAAACTAGAAATTCCAATGCCAGAATCAGGAATGGCAGTTACAGTTGATGATGCTTTAGAAATTGCTCAAAGAATTGGTTATCCATTAATGGTAAGACCATCTTATGTATTAGGTGGTAGAGGAATGGAAGTTGTTTATGATGATGAATCATTAAAACAATACATGGCTGCTGCTGTTGGGGTAACACCTGATCGTCCTATCTTAATTGACCGTTTCTTAAATGATGCGATGGAATGTGAAGCAGATGCTATTTCTGATGGAGAAAATGTTTTTGTGCCTGCTGTTATGGAACATATTGAACTTGCTGGTATTCACTCAGGGGACTCAGCGTGTATTTTACCATCTAAACATATTCCAGTAAGACATGTACAAACAATAAAAGAATATACTAAGAAAATTGCTAAAGAAATGAATGTTCGTGGTTTAATGAATATGCAATATGCCATTGCAGATGATAAAGTTTATGTTTTAGAAGCGAATCCACGTGCTTCAAGAACAGTACCTTTAGTATCTAAGGTATGTAACATCAATATGGTAAAACTTGCAACAGATATCGTTACGCGTGAACTTACAGGTAGACCATCACCTGTTAAAGATTTAAAAGATAGAAAGATTCCTCATATTGGTGTAAAACAAGCTGTTTTCCCATTCAATATGTTCCCTGAAGTTGATCCAATTCTAGGACCTGAAATGAGATCAACAGGAGAAGTATTAGGTTTAGCTAATTCTTATGGAGCAGCTATCTTTAAAGCTGAAGAAGCTACTCAAACAAAATTACCAACATCTGGTCGTGTTTTAATTTCTGTCTCTGATAGAGATAAAAAAGATGTTGTTGCTCTTGCTAGAAAATATTATGATGCAGGCTTTGAAATTGTGGCTACAGGTAAAACATTTGAATTAATCAATAGCAATAATATTCCAGCTATCAAAATTAAAAAGATCAAAGAAGGTCGTCCAAATATTGCAGATGCTCTTACAAATGGTGAACTTGATATGGTGATCAATACACCACATGGTAAAGAATCTGCACATGATGATAGTTATATTAGAAAAACAGCTATTAAAATGAAAATTCCATACATGACAAACATTGCTGCTGCAAATGCAGCTGTAGAAGGTATCTTAGAAGCTGAAATTTCATGGAACACATGAAGTAAAATCACTTCAAGAATATCATAAAGCTATTAAAGACTAAGATACATGATTGTTAGGAAATTATCTGATTTCCTTAACATTTTTTTTCATTTTTTTATCAATTTCCACCAAAAATATCTCCTTTAATTTTTTTGTATATATAGTATAATATAGAAGACAACGCTATTTTATGACTAAAAAAGGCATTTTTTTGCCTGAATCCGCAAAAGTACCATCTGTTCTGAGTGCTTTTGCAGAATTTTTTATACTACTAAGTTTATGAAAAGAAGGGAATATCTATGTATAAGATCAATTTTCAAAAACCGATCCACATTCATTTTATCGGCATTGGCGGTATCAGCATGAGCGGGCTGGCAGAGATTCTTCTTGAAGAAGGCTTCACTGTATCAGGATCCGATGCAAAAGAATCACCTCTGACGAAAAAGCTGGAATCTGAAGGTGCAGTGATTCATTATGGACAGTGTGCCGAAAATATTACAGATGATATTAATTGCGTCGTTTATACAGCAGCGATCAACAAGAGTAACCCGGAACTGATGGAAGCTGTCGGCAAGAAGATTCCGATGCTGACCCGTGCGGAGCTTTTAGGGCAGCTTATGAAAAATTACGATACTCCGATTGCCGTATCCGGTACTCACGGAAAGACCACAACTACTTCCATGATCTCCGAGGTACTTCTTGCAGCAGATATGGACCCGACCATTTCTGTAGGCGGCATCCTGAAGACGATCGGTGGAAATATCCGGGTAGGAAAGTCCGGGAATTTTATCACAGAAGCCTGCGAATATACGAACAGTTTCCTTCATTTTTATCCGAAGATCAGTGTCATCCTTAATATTGAAGAGGATCATCTTGATTTCTTCAAGGATCTGGAGGATATCCGTCATTCGTTCCACCAGTTCAGTGCCTCACTTCCTTCTGATGGAACTCTGATCATCAACGGAGACATCAAGGATTACCAGGAGATCTATGAAGGACTGGACTGCAATGTTATCACTTACGGTTCTTCTGCAGAATTTGATTACAGTGCAACTGAGATCCAGTATGATGAAAAAGGATTTGTTTCCTTTGAGTTATTAAAGCACAATACTTCCTGCGGACGCGTTCAGCTTTCCGTGACCGGTGACCATAATGTATCCAATGCCCTGGCTGCCATTGCAACAGCAGAGCTGCTCGGTATTCCGATGGATACGATCAGAAAAGGACTTTTATCCTTCAGCGGAACAGACCGCAGATTTGAATACAAGGGAACTTTTAACGGTGTGACCGTTGTGGACGATTATGCACATCATCCGACGGAGATTGCTGCTACCCTCAAGGCTGCACAGCATTATCCACACAACGAAATATGGTGCGTATTCCAGCCGCATACTTACACTCGTACCAAGGCTTTCTTCCATGAATTTGCAGAAGCCCTCTCTCATACCGACCATCTGGTCCTCGCAGATATCTATGCTGCCCGTGAGACGGATACCCTTGGTATTTCCTCTTCCGACCTTGCCAAAGAAGCCGCAAAACTCGGAACGGACACACACTACTATCCAAGCTTTGCAGAGATCGAGGCATTTCTGAAAGAGAACTGCAAGTCCGGTGATCTGCTGATCACCATGGGTGCCGGAGATGTAGTGAAGATTGGTGAAGACATCTTAAAATAATCCCGCCCAGGCGGATATTCCCCGGCAGAGTACAGGATCTTCGGACTGTAGCTTCTGCCGGGTTTTGCTTGTCCCACTGGCTTTCAACCGGAAATGTCCGCATTTTGCACCTGCCACACTGACTTTTGATCAGAGATATTCACATTTTCTACGAGTTTTCCCCCGGTTTTCCACATAGTTATCTACAAAAAAGGGGGATTTACCCACTTAAAAGTCCTTTTTAACAGTTTCGGAAAATGCTATAATAATCACACCTATAAGATGTCGGAGCAGTTTGACAAAAGAGATAAAATAGAAAGTGGGATAACGTCATGAAGAGATTGAAGTTAAAGAATCGGTTTCAGGCAAATGCAACCATCTTGCCGAATGAATTTATAGATCATTATATGGTCAGTGCCAACGGGGAATTTGTAAAAGTATATTTGCTGCTTCTTCGTTATCTGAACGAGCCGGGTTCTGTCCTGACGGTTTCCATGATCGCTGACTGCCTGAACAATACGGAGAATGACGTCCTTCGTGCTTTCCGTTACTGGGAGTCCACCGGACTGCTCCGTCTCACGAAAGATGCGGATGGAAGTATTTCAGGAATCGAGCTTTTGTCCTCTGATACAGAAGATGCATCAGCGTTTTCTCCGGGTTCCTCTTCACAGGAACTGACAGACAGTATGGAAGAGCCTGCTTCTGTTATGAACGTTTTCGGAACAGTACCTGATGAATCTTCCGGAACTTTCGAGTCTTCCCCGGATTCTTCTTTCTCCGGTACTTCCTCTGAACCGATCGCCATGGATGCGTTCCGTTCACAGAAAGAATTAAAATCTCTGTTCTTTATTGCAGAGCAATACCTCGGAAAGACGCTTTCGCATACGGATGTCGATATGATTACATATTTTTACAATGAACTTCATATGTCCTCTTCCCTGATTGAATATCTGCTTGAGACGTGCGTGGAAAGCGGGCATAAAAGTATGCACTATATACAGAAGGTTGCCATTGCATGGGCAAAGGACGGGATCAGCACGGTCTCACAGGCAAAGGAACAGTCTGCCGTTTATAACCGCAACTGCTATACTGTCCTGAATGCCTTCGGAATCAAGAACCGCGGACCGGCAACTTCTGAGCTTGCTTTCATTAATAAATGGGCAGAGCAGTACTGCTTTGAAGCCGACATCATCCAGGAGGCCTGCCGCCGGACGATTTCTGCAACGCATCAGCCAAGTTTTGAATATGCAGACCGTATCCTGACCCGCTGGTATGAGCAGGGTGTCCGCCATCTTCAGGATATTGCCGCTTTGGACGAGCAGTATCAGAAGGAACGCAGCAGCCGCAGAGCTGCTGCCCCAAGGCAGCCAAATACAAAGAACCTGAATAACTTTGAACGCCGGAGTTATGATATGGACTCTTTAGAAGCCCAGTTGCTGAAAAGTAATTAAAGATTGGAAATACCACCTGGTTTTGAAACCTTCAACCCGGTACCAGGAACCAAAAGCAATTTAAAAGGAGACATCCCATGGGATTAAGAAATGCACAGTATCATGCCATCATGCGTGAATATGAAAAAAGACAGTTGAAGAGCCACGACATCCAGACTGCACGCTATGAGGAAGTCTATACAAAGCTTCCTGAGTTCAAGTCACTGGATGACTCTATTTCCATTCTTTCTGTCCAGTACGGAAAGAAGCTCCTCAACGGAGATCCCACTGCCCTTTCTTCCCTGAAAGAAGAACTTGCCCTTCTTCGTGCAAGTAAAAAAAAGCTTCTGACATCTGCCGGCTATCCGGAAAATTACCTTGAACCGGTTTATGAATGTCCCGACTGCAAGGATACCGGTTATATCGGTAATGAAAAATGTCATTGCTTTAAAAAAGCCATCATAGAACTGCTTTATGAGCAGTCGAACATAAAAAAAATCCCTGAAGATGCAGATTTTTCAAATTTCAGGCTTGACTATTACTCTCGTTCACATTACGATAAAAAAACCGGACGTTCTGCCCGGGAGGCGATGGAAAATACTTTAGAGATCTGTCGTCATTTTGTTGACAGCTTTGGAACAGAATTTCACAATCTCTTCCTTTATGGGGATGTAGGTGTCGGAAAGACTTATCTTTCCACCTGTATTGCCAAAGAGATCATCAACCGTGAATTTTCAGTGATCTATTTTTCTGCTCCGCAGTTGTTCAATACGCTGGCTCAGAATACCTTCGATAAAAAAGATGTGGATGCCCGCAATATGAGTGAATACATCTTTGAGTGTGATCTGCTGATCATCGACGATCTGGGCACAGAATATACAAATTCTTTCATTGCATCCCAGTTTTTTACCTGTATCAATGAAAGACTGTTACACAGGAAATCAACGATCATCTCAACAAACCTTTCTCTGGAATCTCTTGCGGATCTGTATACAGAACGCTCTTTTTCCAGGATTACAAGCAGTTACAGTCTGTTGAAGATCATCGGTGATGATATACGAATCAAAAAGAAGTTAGAACATTAGGAGGATACTCATGTTAACTCGATCAGAAAGAACCTTAGAAAATATCCCTGTTGGAAGTCTTGGAATTATTTCCCTTAGAGGCTGTGAAGAGCTGGGACAGAAAGTGGATGATTATCTCGTAAAATGGCGTCATGAAAGTGCTCATCAGTTTAAAGGTGATGCTGCCTTTTCCGGCTATGAGAAAGATACTTTCCTTGTCGGAGCCAGTGTTCCGCGTTTTGGATCCGGTGAAGCTAAGGGCATCATCGAAGAATCTGTACGTGGTAAGGATCTGTACCTGATGGTGGATGTCTGCAACTACAACGTCACGTATTCTCTTACCGGCAATACAAACCATATGTCACCGGACGATCATTATCAGAACCTGAAGCGTATCATTGCTGCAATCGGAGGAAAAGGACGCCGTATCAACGTAATCATGCCGTTCCTCTATGAGAGCCGCCAGCATAAGAGAACTTCCCGTGAGTCTCTGGACTGTGCCCTTGCACTTCAGGAGCTTGTGCGGATGGGTGTTGACAATATTATTACATTTGATGCTCATGACCCTCGTGTACAGAATGCGATTCCGCTGAGCGGATTTGAGACAGTTTCCCCTACTTATCAGTTTATCAAGGGACTGCTTCGTACTTATAAAGATCTTCAGATCGACAGTGACCATATGATGGCAATCAGCCCGGATGAGGGCGGAACAAACCGTGCCGTATACCTTGCAAATGTCCTCGGTCTTGACATGGGTATGTTCTATAAACGCCGTGATTATACACAGGTTGTAGACGGACGTAATCCAATTGTTGCTCATGAATTTCTCGGTTCTTCCGTAGAAGGAAAAGATGTGATCATTATTGATGATATGATTTCTTCAGGAGAAAGTATCATTGAAGTTGCAACCGAACTGAAACGCCGAAAAGCGAACCGCATTTTTGCCGCTGCTACATTCGGACTCTTCACAAATGGACTTGAGAAGTTTGATAAGGCTTATGAAGAGGGTGTTCTGACAGGTGTTCTGACTACAAACCTGATCTATCAGACACCGGAGCTGCTCTCCAAACCATATTATATCAACTGCGATATGAGCAAGTATATTGCACTGATTATCGACACTCTGAACCATGACGGTTCTTTGAGTCAGATTTTAAGTCCGAATGAAAGAATCCAGAATGTTCTTCGCAAATACAAAAATGGAGAGAAGATCTGATCTTCTGATTGATCTGATCTTCTGATTGATCTGATCTTCTGATTCCCGCAGGATCTCTGAAAGATTATTTTAGCACAGCCTATGGCTGTGCTAATTTTTCAATCAGGATGATTCATTTTTAAGAGGAGTGATTCTTTATGAAAAAAATACGATGGAACCTGGCAATCACGGTCCTGCTTCTGGCTGTAACGACCATTATTTCTTTTTGCTTCTTTCATTTTGGAAATAAATATACTGCCAATATCACAGTCCTCTATACACTGGCACTGATCCTGATCGCATTAAAGACAAGTGGTTATATTTATGGGATCATCGCTTCGATTTTCTGTGTATTCGCAGTAAATTACTTTTTTTCATACCCTTATTTCCGATTAAATTTTACATTGGACGGATATCCTGTCACTTTTGCCGGAATGCTTACGATTGCACTGATCACCGGTGCAGTAACCACCTCACTCAAGCAACAGCAGCAGGCTATCTCCGAACGTGAAAAGCAGCTTGCTGAAGCAGATAAGGAAAAACTGCGTGCCAACCTCCTCCGAGCCGTCTCCCATGACCTCAGGACACCTCTTACCAGCATTATCGGTTCCGCCGACTCCTACCTTGAGAACCGGGAAGAGCTTTCCGAAACCGAATGTACAGAGCTGGTTTCCAATATCCGGGAGGATTCAGAATGGCTTTTAAATATGGTGGAAAATCTGTTGACCGTTACCCGTATTAACAGCAGTTCTGCTGACAAGGTAAAGAAATCTGCCGAGGTTGTAGAAGAAGTGGTCTCTGAGGCGATCCTGAGGCTTCAGAAACGAATCCCTGATGCTGTGATCCATGTATCAATGCCAAATAATTTTCTCATGATCCCTATGGATCCTACCCTGATCGAACAAGTGCTGATCAATCTGATGGAAAATGCCCTGATTCATTCAGGAAGCACAGAACCAGTGGATCTGATCATCCGAGAACTGGATGATGCCATTTCATTTTCAGTCCGGGATTACGGCCGTGGACTTTCCGAGGATCTTCTGCCTCATATTTTTGAAGGCGGACAAGTTTCGTCCGGCTCCAGTGACAGCCACAGAGGGATGGGAATCGGACTTTCCATCTGCCAGACGATCATACAGGCACACGGCGGGCAGATTACCGCTGTCAACCATACCGGTGATCGTACAAAGGGAGCTGAATTTACTTTTACACTTCCAAAAGAAAAGGAGAGCTGACAATGCCTAAATTTTCGATACTGATTATTGAAGATGAAAAAAATATCCAGACTTTTATGCGTAAAATCCTGATCCGTCATGACTACCGGGTTCTTTGTGCCGATGCCGGTACGGAAGGGTTAAGTCTCATCCGTTCTCAATGTCCTGATCTTGTCCTTCTTGATCTCGGACTTCCCGATATGAACGGAAATCAGATCATCCAGGATGTGCGGACATGGTCGAGTATCCCCATCATCGTGATCTCCGCCAGAAGTGCGGAACGCGAAAAGGTGCAGGCTCTTGACCTTGGTGCTGATGATTACATAACCAAACCTTTCGGCACTTCCGAACTGCTTGCCAGGATCCGTACCTCCCTGCGGCACAGCAACCGGATGCATACTGATCAGGAGTTATATATCAAAGCCTACAGACATGACAAAATGACACTGGATTTTTCCAAAAGGCTGCTCACCCTGGAGGATGAACCCGTTCATCTGACACCTGTTGAGTATAAGATTGTTGCCTATCTGGCACAAAATTCTGGAAAGGTTGTTACTTATGCCTCGATCCTTTCCAATGTCTGGGGACCTTATGCAGATGATGACAATAAAATCCTGCGTGTAAATATGGCGAATATCCGTCGCAAAATTGAGCTTGATCCTGCCCAGCCACATTATATCTTTACAGAAGTCGGTGTCGGCTACCGCATGGCAGAAGATGACGGGCAGGTCTGATATCAGGCCTGCTAAAATTATGCTAAAAAGACTTTCTTTTTATTCCTTTTCACATTCTTTTTTTCTAAAATAGACACTGTTCAGAATACAAAAAGGAGTGTGCAACATTATGAATATCGGCTTAATTTTACTTATGATTATCGGTGGGGCTGTCGGTGTCTTCTCTACACTTTACATCCTGGTTTCTTTACCTGCGACCATCATCTTTAAGATAATCCGCAAGGTGAGTCATGGTACGCCACTGATGATGTAAACAGCTTATATTAATTAACAATACCAGATACCTCTTTCCTATTTCCCCGGAGCAATTCATTTTCACGAGAAAAACGGTTTCATAATGGACTTGGGTTCATAAATAACTTTATTTCGCAAGAAACTCATTTCCATGACGGATTATTTTTTCAGAAAATGTTCTCTCTGGGGATATTCCTGTCTGAAGGCAGCAAGAGCTGCTTTTTGAAGCAGTTCAAACTCCTTATCCATATGCAGCATATGTGGAGCGGCAAATGCGATCATACTGATCTGATCGGCAATTTTCTTTGCCACACTTTCTTCTGATAACTGTCCCATTCCAAATACGATTGAAGTGAATCCTCTTCCTTTCCGGCTTACATCAATCAGCTTTAGAAAAGCATTTTTCAGTTCCTGCAGTAACAGTTCCTGTTCCCATACATTTCTCTTCTCTGCATCAAATAAGCAAAGCTTCGTAATAATTTCTATTGCAAGCTTTCTCTTTTGCCCGCCAAGATCTACAGAGCCTCCTTCTGCAATATATTTTAATTCCATAAGACTTCCTACAAATGCATCTTTTTTTGGTCTTCTCTTCCCGTATCTTGCAATCCACAGCTTTTCCATAAACCGGATTTCCGCGGTAGTTCTATCTGCATTTTCACCAATGTTTCTTACTTCTTCCCTCTCTTTGAGCATCTGCTGCCTTTTTACTGCATCCAGCTCCTGATAAAATGCCTCTCTCCACAATTTCTCTTCTCGGTCTTCCTGTCTGTCAGTTTCCAGTCCGGTTCTTCTTTCCAGACCATTTCTTCCTTCCGGCCCAATATTCTTTTCTCTTTGTTCTTCTTTTTTCTCTCTGTCCTGCATTTTCTTCTCCGTCTTCTGCTTATAAAACCACTTGCCTGCTGCTCTGTACAGTTTCTGTAAAGTCTATCTGTTTCTCTGAAAAATATCTATTTTCCTAAAAGTATCTATTTCTCTAAAAATTCATCTACATTCCCGGTTTCTACTTTCTGATATAAAGACATATAGTATCTTCCATCTTTCAGTTTATGCTTACTGATATCATTTCCTTTAAAAAGATCAACAGCAAGCCGGGCTATCTCTCCTGCCTGGTCTACATTATCGTTGTATACTGTTCCCTGCATTGTTCCTTCTTTTACTGCCTCCAGTGCATCCTCCAGTCCGTCTATTCCGAAAATAACCGGTCTTTGTTCCTGACTGTATCCTGCATTTTTATATGCCTCTACTGCACCAAGTGCCATCTCATCGTTATTGGATATAACCAATTCGATCTCGGTCCCATAATGGTCGATCAACTGGCTCATACGATTCTCTGCCTGCCCCCTGTTCCAGTCTGCGAACTGATAACTTAATTTTTCAAGCTCTATGCCATTCTCAATCAGCGTTTTTACCGAGCAGTCCGTCCGGCTGATAGCATCCTGGTGTCCCGCTTCTCCCTCTAAGAGTACATACTGGATCTTGCCATCCTGATTCTTATCTGCTCCCGGATGAGCTTTCAGATAATCTGCTGCAATTTCTCCCTGCATTTCTCCCGACTGCTTTGCATCGCACCCTACATAGTACAGTTGATCCCACTGCATCAGATCTTCTTTTACAGGTTCTCTGTTAAAAAAGATCACCGGAATCTTTTCCTGTCTTGCTGCTTTGATGATATCTGACGGTGCGGTTCTGTCAACCAGATTCACGCACAGCACATCACACCCTGCTGCAATCATTTCTTCCACCAGTTCATCTTGGTCTCTCTGATCATTATCACCATTCTTTACAGAAACAAGAATCTTCATATCTTTTGACTCTTTTAATTTGAGATCCTCCCGGATCTGCTCTGTCATGGTATTGATAAAAGGATCGTCCTGTGTATACGTCACAATGCCTACCCTCAGTGTCCGGTCTGAGGTATTTTCTTTTTTTCCACACCCCGGAAATGACAGAGCAAGAACGGACACCGTCAGAAATATCATTGCTTTTCTTCTCTTTTTTCTACTCATAAGAATACAAAAACCTTTCTATATCTTCCGAAAATAAATCTTTTTTGTAAACTACCTGTATTTCTGTTTCATGACTTTCCATCTGATACCAGGAATTTTTTAACTTACTGGCAATCTCATTCATGCTTTCATATCCGACCTCATACAGATCCGGCACGATCAGGCATTGTATCTTTCCTGCATCCAACAGCGAAAAGGCTTTGATACTTGTCCCAATCCCGTAAATTTCTGCTCCGCTATAGAACCCATTTTCTGCCTTTTCTCCTACTTCATCCAGAATATATGGATCGAGGACTGCCAGATAATCTACTTTTTCTTTCGCTTTCAATATTTCACCGGCATCTTCCTTGCTCTCCTGATTATACTTCCATATGATCCTTCCACCTCCGGCTTCCATCACCTCACAGAATCCTCTGACACGGTTCCTGCTTTCTTCAGTCCTTGCATTTCCTGCTACAACTCCGATTCGCTTTCCATTCATAAGACCGGATGTATTTTTCAACATCTGCTCTGCCAGTTCCTGCCCCATTTTATAGTTATCCGGCTTGACTGTTACAAATGAAGAGGCGGCATCCGCTTCATAACTGTAAATATCCTGCATGATCAGCACAAACGGTTTCGTTCCCTGCAACTGCTCTAAAACCTGCTTCGTATCCTGTCCCGGAGCAGGGTTGATAATAAATGCATCTACGTCATTCTCCAACTGCTCCCGGATCATCTCCTGCTCATCCTCAGAGCTTTCCTGTTCGTCCGTATTACAGATAATCAGCGACAGATTCTGGACTTTGGCCGCCTGCTTCATTCCGTTAAGCAGGCTGTCCCATCTCTTGTCTCCTGAATTTTCTACGATCACCGCCACTTTTTTAGGTGGCACATCTCCATGAAAGATACTGTAGAAAAAATAGGCTGCAAGAACCGCAAGCAACGCTTCTGCTATCAGGAAAGTTATTTTATTTCTTTTCGTCATATGCTTCTCCTTTCCTGTAAGTCTGTTCCTCCAGTTTTTTTCTGTTCTCTTCTGAAAATGGGATTGCAGGAATATGGATTACAACTTCCGTTCCCTCGTCTGGCTCACTGTATATTTTCAAACCATATTCTTTTCCATACATAAGCTGGATTCTTGTATGTACATTGATCAGTCCCACGCCCGAACCATGCTTTGGTACCTTTCCATTATCCAAAAGAAGATTCTCTACAATCTCCTCACTCATTCCCATTCCATTATCAATAACAGAAATATAAATATCATTTCCGTCCTTTTTTCCTTTGACTGTGATCTTTCCGCCGTCATCTTCGTCCATATTTCCTACTCCGTAATAAATGGCATTTTCCAGAATTGGCTGGATGATCAGCTTAATCGTACAATATTCTTTTATCTCTTCCTCTATAAGGAACTCTGTCTCAAAACGGTCTTTGTAACGAACTTTCTGAATATTCATGTAACTTGTGCTATGTTGCAGCTCATCTGCGATTCTGATGACGGTTCTTCCCTTCGACAGACTGATCCTGAGCAGCTTCGCAAGCTCTGATATCATAAAGACTGCTTCTTCATTTTTATCAGCCTCTACCATCCATGTGATCGATTCCAGCGTATTATACAGGAAATGGGGATTGATCTGACTCTGCAGGACATCCATCTCACTTTTCCGCTTTTCATTCTGCTGCCGGATAATTTCTTCCATCAGGACTTCTATCTGCTCATAGGATTTTTTCACAGAATACCCAAGGTGTCGGATCTCAGAGAATCCTCCGATATAAATATCTTTTGTCTTTCCCGTCTCGTAAGCTTTTACAGATTCGTTCAGTTTGAAAATAGGATTTGATATTTTTCTTGCTACAATGCGGTTCACTCCCAGAAGCATCATGAAGAAAATGAGCGTCGTCACGACAATATAATATCGGAACTGCTGGATTTTGGATGTCTGAACACTGTCAGGAACCACTCCTACCAGTCTCCAGCCCGTATAGGAAATACTTCCAACTACAACAGAGCCATTCTGCCCATTGACCGGCAATTCATACGTCCCATCCTCATATTCTTTGATCTGTCCACTGTCCTCTGTCAGAAGTCCCCTGTCAATTTCTACCTGTCTTGGATGATAAATCATTTCGCCATCCCGGCTGCAGAGATAATAATAGACTTCATCCGAAGACTGGTTGATGCGTTCCAGGATTTCACGGATCATGGAATATTTCATATCCACCAGTAATACACCGCTTCCCGGCTTCTCCCCATCATTAATATCCACCGATCTGCTCAGAGAAATAACCCAGTAATACCGATACGTTCCATCCTCGAACAGATTCTGGATATGAGGGGAAGAAAAATGAATATTTTCGATTTCATCCGCGGCATTCCGATACCAGTCCTGCTGTGCTGCTCCGGCATCTGCCTTCTCGTTGACAAGTGGTTCTGCCGCCACCAGATTCCCTTCATTGTCATACAGTGCCATGCTCTGGATCTTGTCTGTATTAATCTCATAAAGCAGACTGAACTGCCGTTCAAATTCCTGACTGGATATATCATATTCCTGGATAATATTATAATTGACTGCATTGGAAATCTGTCTGACGTTCAATAAATCTGCCTCCAGCCTGTCCACCGCACTCTCTACAACACTTTCTGTGTTTGCAACAGCTGTCTGCCGGATCGCCATTTTAAATCTGCTGTAGATCAGGAATCCCATCAGAACCGTGGTTACGATCGTCAGTACAGTAAGTACAACCATAATAATTGACTGGATATCCCAACTGATAAACTGTCCCCGCCGAAACCATCTCTGTATCCGCATTTTTATTGAATAGCCATAATTTTCCTGTCTCTTCGTATCGTTGTTACTTTTCACTTCGATCCCCTTTTATCACTTCATCCTTCTTTTCTCTTATCACATTTTATATTTGCGAAATGCATTTATCTTTTCAGATGCTCCGTCCGATACTTGGACGGTGACATCCCGAACCGTTTCTTAAAGACATAACTGAAATAATTCGCATCCTGATACCCTACACGTTCCGCAATTTTATAGCTCTTCTCATTTGTCTCAAGCATAAGATCTGCTGCGTGATCCATTCGGTAATCTGTCAGCCAGGAAATAAAAGTTTTTCCCGTTTCTTTTCTAAAAAGTGATGAAAAATACGAATTTGAAACTCCCAGCTCCGAACATACTGTGTCCAAAGAAAGCTCCGGCTGCATATACCGGTCTCTCACAATCCCTTTTGCTTCTTCCACGATACGTCTTGAAGTCGTATTTCTCGCATTTTTCAGTTCTTCACTGATCGCCACTGCTGAATTTACAATCCAGCCTTTCAGAGTACTTTCATCCATCTCCGGCACTTTTTCATAAGGATTTTCTACCTCTGCACAATAATCTTTAAAGTCAATAAAGTTATTTGCACAGAACCGATAAAATGCACCTACCATTTCCATCGTTGCCAGCTTGTACTGGCTCACCGTCTTCGCATTCCGGTGCAGCTTTTCGATCTCGCTCTGAGCCGCCTTCTCGATTTCTTCTCTGCTTCCGAGATTGATCGTCTTGAATAAAGCGTGCATCTTGGTATCCTCGGACTGAACTGAAATCTCCTGTTCTGTCGGAGCGATCTCACCGATGTTGATCGCCCTCTGTGTTCCGTACAACACCCGGTAAGACACCGCTTCTCTCGCTCCCGCATACGACTGGTTGATCGTAAACAAACTGTCACAGGCTCTTCCGATCCCGGCTGTTACAACCGCTCCCATCACTCTGTATGCCCATCGACAGAATCTGTCACAGTCATCTGTAAATGCTACAACATCCTCCTCCGAATTTAATTCCATCACAAGCACAGTATTTCCCAGATAAGTAAACATCTGGCTTTTCCATTTCTCTGCGATCCGCTCCCGGATCTCCTGCTCTACTGACATGGATAACAACAACACATTCATCCCCTCTGGCACATGATGCTCGGAAGTATGGAAGACAGCACATCCGAAAAGTGGTCCGTCCATACGAATCTGATATGCTGCAAGGAATTTTTCACAATCAGCTTCCGTGATCCGGCCCTCGATCAGGGAGATAAATAAATTCGTCTGAAACATCGGCAGCGATTCATTAAAATAATGCTCCAGCTTTTTTACATTCAGCTTTTCTTCCCGTTCATTATCCAACGTCTTTTTCAACCTTTTCAGGCACTCTGACAACTCCTGGGAATTGATCGGCTTGAGCATATACTCTTCAATCTCCAGATGAACTGCTTCTTTGGCATATTCAAATTCATCAAACCCGGTAAAAATAATAATATGAATATTCTGATAGTCCTCATTCAAAGTTCTCGCCAGTTCCAGCCCGTCCATATAAGGCATTTTTATATCTGTGATCACCACATCCGGCTGTAGCCGCTCCACAAGTTCCAGTGCTTTTACCCCGTTATTCGCACTGCCGATCACTTCAAATCCAAGAGTTTCCCATTCCAGTTTGAGTCTGATCGCCTCTATTGCTTCTTCTTCATCATCAACAAGAAGTACTTTATATTTATCCATTTTCAGTTCCTTTCTTCCTTTCCCCAACTGCCTCTTATTATAGCAAAGAACCGTTCCATACTGAATACCCTGATTAAAAAGAAATCTCTGCCTGTTCTGGGATCAAAAAAGCCGCCCCGGTCAATTTTTATCTGACCAGAACGGCTCACTGGTCAGATATTCTCTGCCAGTTTCATTTTTACATTGTCGTCCTCTCTGCTACCGTTGCTTATTTCTTCTGTACATATTTCAGACAGTCAAGAGTTACAGCGGCAAGAATGATGATACCTTCAAAGATGAACTGAAGGTTTGTATCAATACCAAGAATTGTAAGAGAGTATGTAAGGGATGTAAAGATCAATACACCGGTTACAACACCTGAAATCTTACCAATACCACCTGTAAATGATACACCACCAACTACGCAGGCTGCAATGGCATCCATATCCCAGCCCTGTCCATAAGCAGCACTACCAGAACCAACCATTCTGTTACACTCAAGCCATGAACCAAATCCGTAAAGGATACCTGCAAGGATAAATGCTCCAAGCGTTACTTTAAATACTGAAATACCTGAAACTGCTGCTGCCTCCGGGTTTCCACCTACAGCATACAGATTCTTACCAAATGTTGTCTTGTTCCAGATGAACCATACAACTATGATCGCTACAACTGCCCAGAGAATGATCGTCGGGAAATTACCGATCTGTGGGATGAACATATTCGGGATCGCTGCATCGATCGCACCGAAAGATACACCCTTTGTTGCATAAGTTACAAGACCGAAGATGATCAGCATGTTCGCCATGGTTGAGATGAACGGATGCATCTTAAATCTTGCCATGAAAAATCCTGCAATACAGGAGAATACAGTCGTAAATAAAATACATACAAGCAGGGCAAGAATTGCTCTGGCTGCTACCGGCATATTAGAGAAATCAAAAATATGTCCGAACACACTACCTGTATTGATTCCATTATGCATAATGATGGTTGCTGTAACCATACCCATACCAACCATACGTCCTACGGAAAGGTCAGTACCAGTTAAGAGGATCAGACCTGCAACACCAAGTGCCAGGAACATTCGAGGTGAAGCCTGCTGCAAAATGTTCAGGATGTTCGTGTATGTGAACAGCTGCGTATTCTTGACTACCGGTGTAATGATACATAATGCAATAAAGATCAGGATAATTACAATATACAGACCATTCTTATACAGGAACTGTGCTGTATTAAACGTATATTTGTAGTTCTCATATCTCTGTGCCATCTTCTGTCCGAATGTATATTTTGACATACGGAGCAGATCGATCAGATGATATTTATGAGCAAATGCATCATGCCTTCTGTCCTTGATCTCCTGCAGTTTTGACTCATGAGCCATCTCAGCATCGAAAAGCTTATTCTTATATACATACTTTTCATCTTTGATATCCTCAGCAGCAGAAAGCTTTTTCAGGTTCTGCTCATGCTCAGTCTTGATCGTAGCACGTATCTTTTCGTACTCTTCATTTTCAATTGCTTTTTCTGCTGCACAGCTTGCAGCTACTTTATCATAGTAATCTTTATCATAATGCTTTGCCAGATAATCTTCTGCCTCTTTTACTAATCTGGCAACTTTGTCTTTATTTGATGCTTCTACGGCTTTTGCCTTTTCAAGGTCTGCCTTATCCTTTGCAATCATTCTGTCTCTTTCTTCCTTTGACAGATTTTTGTCTTCTTTTGCAATGGCAATATGATTTTTCAGGCTGCGGACTCTGTCAGATCCTTCTACACGAAGTTCATCAATCTGTGCCTGTATCTTTCCAACATATTCTTCAATCGGCTGTAAAAGCTTCTCTTCTGCATCAGCCGAAAGGATAGTACTTCTGTCTGCCATATCCAATGCTCCTCTCTCTTACAAATATTTCGCACTAAGTCTCAATAATTCTTCCTGATTCGTTTCTTTTGTATTTACAACTCCTGCAAGGTGTCCATTCGACATAACACCGATACGGTTTGTAATTCCAAGGATCTCAGGCATCTCAGATGAAACTACGATGATCGTCTTTCCCTGCTTTGCCATATTGATGATCAGTTCGTAGATCTCATATTTTGCACCTACGTCGATACCCCGGGTAGGATCATCCATCATGAAGATATTTGGAGAACGCTCCAGCCATTTTCCAAAGATTGCTTTCTGCTGATTACCACCTGAAAGGTTTGCGATCATATCATCCGGTCCCATACATTTTGTATGCATGACTTTGATCTCCTCAGCAGTTGCACGAACCATACTGTCATGAGACAGAGCAATTCCATTTTTATAATGATTCATATTTGCGATTGTCGTATTAAATGTAATATCTGCCTTGAGGAACAGTCCGTTCGCTTTTCGCTCCTCAGTGATCAATGCAAATCCATGATCCATGGCATCTTTTGGTGACGAGAAATTCATCGTCTTTCCATTATAGATTACATTTCCTGCCGCTCTTGTACGCATTCCGAAGATTGTCTCAAGCAGCTCGGTACGTCCTGCACCAACCAGACCATAGAGTCCGAAGATTTCACCTTTTCTGATATCAAAGGAAATATTCTGTAATTTCGGTGCATATTTTGTAGAAAGGTTCTGTACGGAAAGAACCGTCTCGCCAGGTGTATTGTCTACCGGCGGAAACCGGTTGTCAAGAGAACGACCAACCATGGCTGAGATCAGCTCATTCATATCAGTGTCTTTACTTTCTTTCGTCATAACCAGACTACCGTCACGGAGAACTGAGATCTCATCACAGATCTCAAAGATCTCGTCCATCTTATGTGAGATATAGATCAGGGAAATTCCCTGTGCCTTCAGCTGTCTCATCATCTTAAAAAGCTTGGCAACTTCCGGTGCTGTCAGTGATGAGGTTGGCTCATCCAGTACAATGATCTTGGAATTATAAGAGATTGCTTTTGCGATCTCACACATCTGACGCTTTGATACCGACATTCTCTTCATTGGCTGCGTCAGGTTGACAGTGATCCCAAGCTTTCTAAATAAGTCAGATGCTTCCTTTTTCATTCTTCCTTCATCGACAACCCCAAGTGAATTTTTGGGATAACGACCAAGGAACAGATTGTCTATAACACTTCTTTCCAGACACTGGTTCAGCTCCTGATGAACCATTGCAACACCATTTTCAAGTGCTTCCTTAGGGCCAGAGAAATTCACCTCTTTGCCGTCTAATATTATAACCCCTTCGTCTTTCTGATACGTTCCGAAGAGACATTTCATCATCGTCGATTTTCCGGCACCATTCTCACCCATCAGTCCCATGATCGTTCCGGGCTTCACATTCAGGTCGATATGCTTCAGCACCTTATTTCTACCGAAGGATTTGCTCATGCCATTGATCGATAAGATATATTTGTTCTTATCCTCTGCCATATCTCTACTTCCTTTTCTTAGTAAAAGAAGGGTATCATTTTTATCTGACACCCCTCTGAGTTAAATCATTTTACTTTAAAACAATTAGTTTACTTTGAGAGAATTGATGTGTAAGATGATGCGTTATCTGTCTTAACCATGTTGATTGCGAATGCATCATACTCTCCTGGGTTTCCAAGACGGTTTGTAATATTGGACTCTGTCTGTCCATCACCACCGATGTACTCTACTTTCAGGTTCAGGAGGTCATCATAGTTCTTCAGCAGTGGCTGATATGTAGAACTTAAGAAGTTATCTGAAGCATTGTAGATATCAAGCCATACTTTCTTGGATGGACTCTTGCTCTCATCCAACTGGTTAGAAACTTTGTCATAAACCTTTGTGGAATCTGTAAAGTCCTGATAGTTATCTGCTGTTACAGCTACGTTCAATGCGTAGTAGGATCTCTCTTCCTCACTGTATCTGTAATCTTCACCCTCTGTCAGGCAGTTTCCTGCATCATCCGGAGTACCGATACCTGTATCAATATCTACACCATCCAGTGCATTACGAAGTACTCTCAGTGTCAGGTAAGCCTGTACATCTGCGTGCTGGGAAATTGTTCCGCCGTATCCTTCTGCGATTGCTGCAACTGCATCACTATTTGCATCATATCCGAATGTAGGAACTTTCTTATCTTTTGCCCATGCATTGAACATTGACATTCCCATACCATCATTATTGGAAACAACTACATCGATCTGATCTCCAAAGGAAGCTGTCCATGTTCCGATTGCATTACCTGCTGTAGCAGCATCCCATGTAGCTCCTGCGGAGTTCTTCATCTCCTGAGAAGCAAGCTCACGGATTGTATATTTCTTTCCGTCAACTTCAATTGTTGCATCCTGTACAACCTTGGATGATCCATCTACGTTTGTTCCTGCCGGTGTAGAATCAACAGCTCCGCTTGCCTCTACGCCTGTTCCAAGAGCAGAACGGACACCACGTGTACGTGCGATAGAATCATTATGTCCGATATCTCCGATCGCAAGAACATATCCGATCACGCCGTCTCCGTTACGATCCATCTTAGCTGCGTTCTCTTTAATATAATCAAGTACCATCTCACCCTGAAGTTCAGCACCCTGATTAGCATCGAATCCTACATAATATGTATCATCGTTGAAGCTGAGTGCTTCTTTGTCAAGCTCTCCTGTTGAACTGTTGGATGGCTGACGGTTGAACCAGCAAAGCGGCTTGTCCTTATTTGCTACGCTGCTGTCTCCGCCTTTAGAATCTCCACCACCTGATGAACCACATCCGACCATTGAGAAAGCAAGTGTTGCTACAGCTAATGCAGCTAAAAATCTTTCTTATTCATAATTACATGTCCTCCTATTTTAGATTTTCGTCTTGCTTCATTGACTAAGCTTATTATAAGCATCTCTTTCCTTTGAAAGAATAGAATATTTTTGGAGTTTTTATTAAAATTTTTATGATTCATTGAATTTTTTATATATATATTTAACAGTATTATTAATAGTTTTTTAGATTCAGGAAGTGGTTTTATGTATCTTTCCGATATTTTCTTTCTGATATTCGACATTTTTCTGCCAATTTTGCACATTTCCCTTCCAGCGATTCACCTGTCAGAAAAACACTTCGTATTCCCCTCAACGAAAAAACCTGCTGCTCCTCTGCCCGAAAGCAGGGGAACAACAGGTTCCTTATAATTTTTATTCAGAGAGTTTCCTGTAATGCTTATTCTTCAGTCGTATCTGCTTTTTCTGATACTTCCTCTGCGGCATCACTTTCTCCGGCTGTCTCTTCTGTATTTTCAAGATCAATCTCTTCGTTCAGATCCAGATCTGCATCTAAATCTTCCAGGCTGATCTCATCATCAAGATCCAGTTCATCTTCCATCTGAAGATCTGTATTTAATTTTACATCACGGTACTTCTTCATACCTGTTCCGGCAGGAATATGCTTACCGATGATAACGTTCTCCTTCAGACCTACAAGGTGGTCAACTTTACCCTTGATTGCTGCCTCTGTCAGAACCTTTGTTGTCTCCTGGAAAGAAGCGGCTGAAAGGAAGGATTCTGTAGCAAGAGATGCCTTGGTGATACCAAGCATGATCTGCTCACCGGTAGCCGGCTCTTTTCCTTCTGCAACAAGCTGCTCGTTGACTTCCTCGAATTCAAGGACGTCTACCATTGTTCCCGGCAGGAACTCTGTATCACCCTTCTCCTCGATTCGGATCTTCTTCAGCATCTGACGAACGATGACCTCGATATGCTTATCATTGATCTCAACACCCTGCAGACGGTATACACGCTGTACTTCCTGAAGCATGTAGTCCTGTGCTGCACGAAGGCCTTTGATCTTCAGGATGTCATGTGGATTTACACTACCTTCTGTAAGCTCATCTCCGGCACCGAGCATTGCTCCGTCCTGGATCTTAATACGAGATCCATAAGGGATAAGGTAAGCTTTTGATTCGCCTGTCTCTTCATTTGTAACAATAACTTCACGCTTTTTCTTTGTATCACTGATCGTTGCACGTCCGGCAAACTCTGTGATGATTGCAAGTCCCTTCGGCTTTCTTGCCTCAAAAAGCTCCTCGACACGAGGAAGACCCTGAGTGATATCGTCTCCGGCAACTCCACCGTTATGGAATGTACGCATGGTAAGCTGTGTACCTGGCTCTCCGATGGACTGTGCTGCCATAATTCCGACTGCCTCACCAACCTGTACGGCTTCTCCTGTTGCCATGTTCGCACCATAACATCTGGAGCATACACCACTCTTACACTTACAGGTAAGGATTGTACGGATCTTAACCTGCTCAAGTGCATTTCCGTTCTCGTCAACGCCCTTCTTCATCACACGCTCAGCACGGCGTGGAGTAATCATATGGTTTGCCTTTACAATGACATTACCATCTTTATCTTTAATGTCTTCTGCAGAGAAACGTCCTGTAATACGTTCCTGAAGACTTTCGATCTCTTCATTTCCATCCATGAATGCAGATACATACATTCCCGGAATCGGCTGACCCGGTTTTACGCAGTCTGTATCGTGAATGATCAGTTCCTGTGATACGTCTACAAGACGTCTTGTCAGGTATCCTGAATCGGCTGTACGAAGAGCAGTATCTGCCATTCCCTTTCTGGCTCCGTGGGCAGACATGAAATACTCCAGTACGTCAAGACCTTCACGGAAGTTTGACTTGATAGGCAGCTCGATCGTACGACCGGTTGTATCAGCCATCAGTCCACGCATACCGGCAAGCTGCTTGATCTGCTTATCAGATCCACGGGCTCCTGAGTCTGCCATCATGAAGATATTATTATACTTATCAAGACCTGTCAGCAGTGCCTCTGTCAGCATATCATCGGTTGCTTTCCATGTCTCAACAACTTCTTTATAACGCTCTTCCTCTGTGATAAGACCACGCTTGTAGTTCTTTGTAATACGGTCTACAGTTTCCTGAGCTTTTGCGATCATCTCAGGCTTCTGCGGTGGTACAGTCATATCGGAAATCGATACAGTCATTGCCGCTCTTGTAGAGAACTTATATCCGATGGCTTTTACATCATCCAGTACTTCTGCAGTTGCTGTAGCCCCATGTGTATTGATTACTTTCTCAAGGATCTGCTTGAGCTGCTTCTTACCAACATGGAAGTCGATCTCCATCTTCAGTTCATTTCCCTCAACCTCACGGTCTACGAAACCAAGATCCTGAGGAATGATCTCATTAAAGAGAAGACGTCCCAGTGTTGCATCAATAATTCCGGTCATCTCTTCTCCATTTGGAAGAGTCTTTGCCACACGCACCTTGATCTGTGAGTGCAGGGTGATATATCCATTCTCATAAGCAAGAATTGCCTCGTTCACGCTCTTGAAGAACATGCCCTCGCCCTTTGATCCCGGTCTTAACTGAGTCAGATAGTAAATACCAAGTACCATATCCTGTGAAGGAACAGCTACCGGACCACCATCAGACGGCTTCAGCAGGTTGTTCGGTGAAAGGAGCAGGAAACGGCACTCTGCCTGTGCTTCCTGTGACAGTGGTACATGGACAGCCATCTGGTCTCCATCGAAGTCGGCATTGTAAGCCGTACATACCAGCGGATGAAGCTTGATCGCCTTACCTTCTACAAGGATCGGCTCAAATGCCTGGATACCAAGTCTGTGCAGTGTGGGGGCACGGTTCAGCATAACCGGATGCTCCTTGATCACATCTTCAAGCACATCCCATACCTCCGGCTGAAGTCTCTCAACCATCTTCTTTGCATTTTTAATATTATGTGCTGTTCCGTTTGCTACAAGTTCTTTCATAACAAATGGTTTGAACAGCTCGATTGCCATCTCTTTCGGCAGACCACACTGATAGATCTTCAGTTCCGGTCCAACGACGATAACAGAACGTCCTGAATAGTCAACACGCTTACCAAGCAGGTTCTGACGGAAACGTCCGGACTTACCTTTCAGCATATCAGACAGAGACTTCAATGCTCTGTTACCAGGTCCTGTTACCGGACGTCCACGACGGCCGTTGTCGATCAGTGCGTCAACAGCTTCCTGAAGCATACGCTTCTCGTTTCTTACGATAATGTCCGGTGCTCCCAGCTCAAGGAGTCTCTTCAGACGGTTATTTCTGTTGATGATCCTTCTGTACAGATCATTCAGGTCAGATGTAGCGAAACGTCCACCATCAAGCTGTACCATAGGACGCAGATCCGGTGGGATAACCGGGATTGCTGTAAGGATCATCCACTCCGGTCTGTTGCCGGACTCGCGGAATGCTTCTACAACTTCCAGACGCTTTACGATTCTCGCACGTTTCTGTCCTGTCGCATTCTCCAGTCCTGCCTGAAGTTCTGCATATTCCTTCTCAAGGTCGATGGACTCAAGAAGTTCCTTAATGGATTCTGCACCCATTCCTACACGGAATGCATTTCTTCCATATTTTTCTTTTGCTTCCTGGTATTCTGCTTCAGAAAGCACCTGCTTGTAGGCAAGATTTGTCTCGCCTTTGTCAAGTACGATATAAGAAGCGAAATACAGGACTCTCTCCAGAGTTCTCGGAGAGATATCAAGGATCAGACCCATACGGCTCGGGATGCCCTTGAAATACCAGATATGCGATACCGGTGCCGCCAGAGCGATATGACCCATACGCTCACGGCGGACACTTGCCTTTGTTACCTCAACACCACAGCGGTCGCACACGACTCCTTTATAACGGATCTTTTTGTACTTTCCACAGTGGCACTCCCAGTCTTTACTTGGTCCGAAGATTCTCTCACAGAAAAGTCCGTCTTTTTCCGGTTTCAGTGTTCTGTAGTTGATTGTCTCCGGCTTCGTAACCTCACCTTTTGACCATTCCATGATCTTTTCAGGTGAAGCCAGGCCGATCTTTATCGCATCAAATGTTAACGGTTCGTATTGTTGTTCATTGTTATTTGGCATAAAAACGGCTCCTCCTTATTATTCCTCACCCAGGTAGTCATCATCAAAACTTAAGTTCTCAAGATCGCTGTCGTCCGGGTCTTCCTCTTCCGGCTCTACGTTCTCAAGTTCCTCACCAACAAATTCCTGCTCCGTAAATCCATGATCTCTGAACGATTCATTTTCATCACGGTATCTTCTGTCGCCCTCGATGATATGACGCAGATCTGTCTCGCCATAATCAACACTCTCCATGATCTTGACCTCTGTATTGTCATCACGTAATACGCGGACATCCAGTGCAAGAGACTGAAGTTCTTTCAGGAGAACCTTGAAGGATTCAGGAACACCCGGTTCAGGAATATTTTCTCCTTTGATGATCGCCTCGTAAGTCTTCACACGTCCTACAACGTCGTCCGACTTCACTGTCAGGATCTCCTGCAGTGTATAAGATGCACCATAAGCCTCCAATGCCCATACCTCCATCTCTCCGAAACGCTGTCCACCGAACTGGGCTTTTCCTCCCAGCGGCTGCTGCGTTACAAGAGAGTAAGGACCTGTAGAACGTGCATGGATCTTATCATCTACCAGGTGATGCAGCTTCAGGTAATGCATATGTCCGATCGTTACCGGACTGTCGAAGTACTCTCCGGTACGTCCGTCACGCAGACGAACCTTTCCGTCTCTTGAAAGCGGCACACCTTTCCAAAGCTCTCTGTGAGCTCTATTCTCTGAAAGGAACTGCAGTACTTCCGGACGAAGCTCCTCACCATGCTTCTTTTCAAACTCTTCCCATTCAAGATTTACATAATCATTTGCCAGATCCAGTGTATCCATGATGTCATTCTCGTTCGCACCTGCGAATACAGGAGTTGATACATTGAATCCCAGTGCTTTTGCTGCAAGACTTAAGTGGATCTCCAGCACCTGTCCGATGTTCATACGTGAAGGCACACCCAGCGGGTTCAGCACGATGTCCAGCGGGCGTCCGTTCGGAAGGAACGGCATATCTTCTACAGGAAGGACACGGGAAACGACACCCTTGTTACCATGTCGTCCGGCCATCTTATCACCAACAGAAATCTTTCTCTTCTGTGCAATATAGATACGGACTGCCTGATTTACTCCCGGAGACAGCTCATCACCATTCTCTCTGGTAAATACTTTGGCATCCACTACAATACCATATTCTCCATGAGGTACTTTCAGAGATGTATCTCTTACCTCACGTGCTTTCTCACCGAAGATCGCACGAAGCAGTCTCTCCTCGGCAGTCAGCTCTGTCTCTCCCTTTGGAGTTACCTTTCCGACAAGGATATCTCCGGCACGTACCTCTGCACCAATACGGATAATTCCTCTTTCATCCAGATCTTTCAGTGCATCATCACCGACACCCGGAATATCTCTCGTGATCTCTTCAGGTCCGAGCTTTGTATCTCTTGCTTCTGCTTCATACTCTTCAATATGAACGGATGTATAAACATCTTCCTGAACCAGTCTTTCACTTAAAAGAACGGCATCCTCGTAGTTATAACCTTCCCAGGTCATAAATCCGATCAGCGGGTTCTTACCAAGAGCCATCTCTCCGCCGGATGTTGACGGTCCGTCAGCGATAACCTGTCCTGCTTCCACACGCTCGCCCTTATCGACGATCGGTCTCTGGTTGTAGCAGTTACTCTGGTTACTTCTCTGGAATTTGTCAGTTTGTATGTCTCTTTGTTCCGTCATCATGGCGGATCGTGATGCTTGTAGATGTAGACTTTCAACTACACCGGCCTGCTCTGCAACTTCAGCAACACCTGAGTCAACCGCAGATTTTACTTCCATACCTGTTCCGACTACCGGAGCTTCTGTCGTAAGAAGCGGTACTGCCTGACGCTGCATGTTGGATCCCATCAATGCACGGTTCGCATCGTCATTCTGAAGGAACGGAATCAGTGCAGTAGCCACGGAGAACACCTGCTTAGGTGATACGTCCATATAATCAAATTTATTTCTTTCGTAATCCTGTGTCTCCTCACGGTAACGACCGGATACGTTCTTATTAATGAAATGGCCTTCTTCATCAAGAGGCGTATTTGCCTGTGCTACATGGTAATTATCCTCTTCATCAGCAGTCATGTATACAACTTCATCTGTAACGACCGGATTCATCGGGTCAGACTTGTCAACCTTACGGTATGGAGCCTCAATAAATCCATATTCATTGATTCTTGCGTAACATGCAAGAGAGTTGATCAGACCGATGTTAGGACCCTCAGGAGTCTCGATCGGACACATTCTTCCATAATGGGAGTAGTGAACGTCACGAACCTCGAATCCGGCACGGTCTCTGGAAAGTCCTCCAGGACCAAGTGCTGACAGACGTCTCTTATGAGTCAGCTCACCAAGCGGGTTGTTCTGATCCATGAACTGGGACAACTGGGAAGATCCAAAGAACTCTTTCACCGCTGCAGTTACCGGCTTGATATTGATCAGGGACTGTGGTGAAATACCATCCTGATCCTGCGTTGTCATTCTTTCGCGGACAACTCTCTCCATTCTGGAAAGACCGATTCTGTACTGGTTCTGAAGAAGCTCTCCTACCGCACGGATACGTCTGTTACCCAGATGGTCGATATCATCATCATTACCCATGCCATACTCAAGATGCATATTGTAATTGATGGATGCAAGAATATCTTCTTTTGTAATGTGCTTCGGGATCAGGTCATGGAGATCTCTCTTGATCATCCTTTTCATCTCATCCACATCTCCTGCGGACTCTTCGATGATACCTGCAAGTACCGGGTAATAAACCTGCTCTGTCACTCCAACCTCTGCCGGATCAATATCGACAACAGACTGAAGATCTACCATCAGATTTGATAATACTTTAATATTTCTGGATTCGTCTTCTCCCTCTACCCAGATATACGGAGCTGCACTGTTCTGAATCATACCGGCAAGCTCACGGGTGATCTTTGTGCCTTTTTCCGCAACTACTTCACCTGTCACGGCACTGACCACATCTTCAGCGAGTACCTGACCTGTTACACGGTTCTTCAGGTTCAGTTTTTTATTGAATTTATAACGTCCGACCTTTGCGAGATCATAACGTCTCGGATCAAAGAACATACTCGTGATCAGGCTCTCTGCACTGTCCACTGCAAGCGGCTCACCCGGACGGATCTTCTTATACAGCTCTAACAGACCTTCCTGATAACTCTCGGAAGTATCCTTTGTGAAACTGGCAAGGATCTTTGGCTCTTCACCGAATAAATCGATGATCTCTGCATTGGTACCGATTCCAAGTGCACGGATCAGAACTGTGATCGGCACTTTTCTCGTACGGTCAACACGTACATAGAACACGTCATTGGAGTCTGTCTCATACTCAAGCCATGCACCACGGTTCGGAATCACGGTTGCGGAATAAAGCTTTTTACCAAACTTATCATGTGCTATTCCATAGTAGATACCAGGGGAACGCACGAGCTGGCTGACGATAACTCGCTCTGCACCATTGATAACAAATGTACCTGTCTTTGTCATCAGCGGAAGATCTCCCATAAAGATCTCATGCTCGTTGATCTCATCATTTTCCTTATTATAAAGCCTTACTCTGACCTTCAGAGGTGCCGCATAAGTTGCATCTCTCTCCTTACACTCATCGATCGTGTACTTTACATCATCTTCGCAGAGTGTAAAATCCACAAACTCCAGACTCAGATGACCACTGTAGTCAGCGATCGGGGAAATATCGTCGAATACCTCTTTGAGGCCTTCATCCAGAAACCACTTGTAGGAATCCTTCTGAACTTCAATGAGGTTGGGCATCTCCAATACTTCTTCCTGCCTGGAATAGCTCATGCGGAAGCTTTTTCCGGTTTTGATGGGACGAATTCTGTTTTTCTCCATTGACGTTTCACTCCTCATACATATATTGATTTTGCAGGCAATTATCTGCCTTTGTCGAGTTCCAGTATTTTATAAGCAGAAAGAGCCATGCGACAGTAAAAACCTGTACTATATGGCATACCTTTCCACAATAGCGCATTTTCTACTATATCACACAGCTCTTTTCATTGTCAACAAGATATTCATACTTTTTACACTTTTTCTTGACTTTTTTCGACAGATATGATATCATGCCGATCTTTTTCAAATGATGAAAAGTATGGTTTTTAATCTAAAAGACCGCAGAAGCATTTTATCTTCTGCGGTCCACTGCATTCAGTTCCCGAAATAATTATTTCAGAGTAACTTCTGCTCCCTGCTCCTCAAGTTTAGCCTTAAGTTCCTCAGCCTCTGCCTTAGAAACAGCTTCCTTGATTACCTTCGGTGCTCCGTCAACAAGCTCTTTTGCTTCTTTCAGTCCAAGACCTGTTACTTCACGAACAACCTTGATAACTTTAACCTTAGAAGCTCCTGCAGATGTAAGCTCTACGTCGAACTCATCTTTCTCTGCTGCTCCAGCTCCGTCTGCTGCTGCTGCAACTACAACGCCTGCTGCTGCAGATACGCCGAATTCTTCTTCACATGCTTTTACAAGCTCGTTTAACTCTAATACTGATAACTCTTTGATCGCTTCGATCATTTCAGCTGTTGTCAATTTAGCCATTTTAAATATCCTCCATATTTTCTTAATTTAATCTTTTTGATCTTAGTGAGCTTCCGCTCATCCTGCTGCCTGTCTCCAGTGCAGCTTTCCATGCAGATTACTCTGCAGGTGTCTCTGCTGTCTCCTCGGCTGCTGCTTCCTCTGCAGGAGCGGCTTCTCCACCCTGCTCTGCGATCTGATTGATAACACGAGCAAAGTTTGTAATAGGTGACTGCAGGCTTCCAAGCAACTTGGAAAGGAGTTCGTCTCTTGAAGGGATCTTAGCAAGTTCAGAGATTCCTGCAACATCATATGCTGTTCCTTCAACTACACCGCCTTTAAGTTCAAGTGCCGGAGCATCCTGAGCAAATTTGTAAAGGATTCTTGCCGGTGCTGTAGCGTCATCTTTTGAGATTGCGATAGCACTAGGTCCTTCCAAACATCCATCAAGGGCTGCAAAATCAGTTCCCTCGAAAGCTCTCTTCATCATTGTATTCTTGTATACTTTATAAACTACACCTGCTTCTCTGAGCTGCTTACGAAGCTCTGTATCCTGAGCAACTGTAAGTCCACGGTGGTCAACAAGAACTACTGACTGGGCGTCTTTGATTTCTTCTGCGATCTGATCTACGATCGGCTGCTTTAATTCAACTTTTGCCACTTTTGGGTACACCTCCTTATTTTATTCGTGTACTGCCAAAGTTCTCAGCAGAAATTCTGCTGAAACTTAAAAAGCTTTCGTATCCAAAGACACGAAAGCACATAAATTCATACAGATGTAAAAATTCATTCTTCCTCGGTAGGCGTTCACTACTTACGCTTTTCAGCACCTACTGTCTTCGGCAGTTGCTAGTGTATATTAACACATGGTTCCCTGGCTGTCAAGCATTTTTTCTTGTTTTCTGTTATTTTTTGTTGTTTTCTTTTTGTTTTTCATGATGTTCCGCTATATTGTCCTTCCGTACAATATAGCAGGAGACAAGGATTCAGTGGAATATTCATTCTTCCATTTACCGGATAAGGAAACTATCTTTATCCGGGAGCAAAAAAGAGACTGTACGTCGGAGAATCTCCGGCATACAGCCTCTTTCTTATAAACTGTCTTTGAAGACCGTTATTTTATTATGCAAGCTTCATTGGATTAACCTTTACGCCAGGTCCCATTGTAGATGTAAGAGTTACACTCTTCAGGTACTGACCTTTAACGGCTGCAGGTCTTACTTTGTTGATTGCATCGATAAGCGTCTGGAAGTTGTCCGCTAACTGCTCCTCTGTAAAGGATGCTTTTCCAACCGGAACGTGGATAATATTTGTCTTGTCCAATCTGTACTCAATCTTACCAGCCTTGATATCGTTGATTGCTTTTGTAACGTCCATTGTTACTGTACCAGCCTTCGGGTTTGGCATAAGACCCTTAGGTCCGAGTACACGTCCGAGACGTCCAACAACACCCATCATGTCCGGTGTAGCAACTACAACATCAAAGTCAAGCCATCCTTCATTCTGGATCTTCGGGATAAGCTCGTCTCCGCCTACAAAATCAGCTCCTGCTGCTTTTGCTTCTTCTGCCTTTGCATCCTTTGCGAATACAAGGATACGAACTTTCTTTCCTGTTCCGTGCGGAAGAACTACAGCACCACGGATCTGCTGATCTGCGTGACGTCCGTCACAACCTGTTCTGATATGAGCTTCGATTGTCTCATCAAATTTTGCTGTTGCTGATTTTTTAACTAATGCTACTGCTTCTGCAGGATCATAGAGATTTCCTCTTTCGATCAGTTTCGCAGCTTCGATATATTTTTTTCCTCGTTTCATTTTATAATAACCTCCTTGTGGTATTGGCGGGAACTTGCCCCTCCCACTTTACATGAATTTACTAAACAATCGATTCTTCAGCACTCTCTCCCCCGAGGACACCGGAAAAGGTCGGCTGGAAGAATCCTGCAATAAGGTAGTTACATCTGATTCAATGCCCGCAGGCATCTTCTCCTGTATTCTACTCCTCTACAACTACACCCATGGAACGGCATGTTCCTGCGATCATGCTCTCAGCAGTCTCAAGAGATGCTGCGTTCAGGTCTGGCATCTTCAGTTCAGCGATTTCTTTAACCTGAGCTTTTGTGATTGTAGCTACTTTTGTCTTGTTCGGTACACCTGAACCGGACTGGATCTTGCAGGCCTTCTTAATAAGAACTGCTGCCGGTGGTGTCTTTGTGATGAAGCTGAAGCTTCTGTCATTATAAACAGTGATCACTACAGGAATGATAAGATCTCCCTGATCTGCTGTTCTAGCATTAAACTGCTTTGTAAATTCAACGATATTTACACCGTGCTGTCCAAGTGCAGGACCAACCGGTGGTGCCGGAGTTGCCTTTCCAGCAGGAATCTGTAATTTGATATATCCTTCTACTTTTTTTGCCATTTTAAATTACCTCCTTGTGGTATTGGCGGGACTTCCATCCCTCCCACGCAATTTTAATCCATTTTCTTCACTTCTGAAAATCCAAGTTCAACCGGAGTCTCTCGGCCAAACAGTTCGACATTGATTGTCAGACTCTTCTTCTGTTCATTGATTGTCTGAACAGCTCCGACAGTCCCTTCCCATGCTCCGCTGAGAACGGTAACAACATCTCCGACTGCCAGATCCATGATCACATCTTCTTTGTTGATTCCAAGATTCTCCATCTCGCTCTCATCAAGCGGAACCGGCTTGGATCCAGGTCCGACAAAACCGGTAACACCTCTTGTATTTCTTACGACATACCAGGTGTCATCGTTCATGATCATATGGATCATCACATATCCCGGAAACATCTTTCTCTGCACTGCCTTTTCAACTCCGTTGCGGAGTTCTGTGACTTCCTCGAGAGGAACTCTGACTTCCAGAATCTGATCTTCCAGGTGACGATTCTCAATCGTCTTATCAATGTTCGCTTTTACTTTGTTCTCATACCCTGAATAGGTATGAACGACATACCATTTTGCCTCTGACATAAAATCACCTTTCTGCTGCGGTCAACTATTTTACTAAAAAGTCAATTCCGTATTTCAGTGCTGCGTCGATTACTGCGATCAACGCTCCCAAAATTACGGAAACAGCAACAACTGCCGTCGTCTGCTTTGTAAGAGTGTTCTTGTCTGGCCAGATAACCTTCTTGAACTCCGCCTGAAGCCCTTTAAACCAGCTCTTTTTCTGAGTCTTCGTATTCTCACTCATATGTCCACATCCTTTCGACAACGACTATTTTGTCTCTTTGTGCAGTGTGTGTGATTTGCAGAATCTGCAATACTTCTTGGTTTCCATACGATCCGGATGAGTCTTCTTATCCTTCGTCATGTTGTAGTTACGGTTCTTGCATTCCGTACACTCCAGAGTAATTCTTGTGCGCACAACTTCCACCTCGCTTTTAATATATTCACCTACGTGTTACTGATGGTTGCGAACCATCTGATTTTAGGCATAAAAAAAAGGCCTACTTCCATTCGCCATGACATTGTATCATAACGCACTACAGGAAGTCAAGCCTCTTTTCTTTTTACAATGTAATTTACTATTTTCCGCCGCACCGCTCATTCAGGATCCTGCATACTTCCTCCAGTGAACAGCAGATCGTATGCAGGCATCGGTTCAGTCTCCTGTGACAATAAAACGTACAGCAGCATCTTCTCCTGAATCCACATCTTTTCACTCTGCACACATCCATTCTTTTTAATCATTCTTCTTATAATAATGTATGCTTTCTTTTTTCAGTCTTTCCTTCTCGCGATCAGTTTATTGATCGGATTTCCTTTCAGGGAAAACTTTTCTTCATATTCTGTCATGATATTTCCTGCATTCATCTCTTCCTGGTGATGCAGGTCATACGTGTATTTCTCCAGATACCAGCCGGCCTCTTTCACCTGCTCCAGTGAAAAGTTAAACAACTCGGTATTATCCGTCTTAAACTCAACCCTTCCGCCCTGCGCCAGGATCTTTTCATACCGTTCTAAAAATTCCGTTGAAGTCAGTCTTCTCTTTGCATGGCGTGCTTTCGGCCACGGATCTGAAAAATTCAGGAAAATCTTATCCACTTCCTCCGGTGCGAACACCTCTTCCACATTCCTTGCGTCCATGCAGGCAAACCGGATATTTGTCAAATCTTTATATTCCTCTGTATCAAACTTTTCCAATGCTCTCAGAAGCACACTGGAATAACGTTCGATCCCGATAAAGTTCACATCGGGATGAGCCTTTGCCATATTCAGAATAAACTGTCCCTTGCCCATTCCGATTTCTATATAGACAGGATGCCGGTCTCCAAACACCTGATGCCAGCATCCCCGCTGATCTTCCGGTCTTTTAATCACTGTACGGTGCATCTGGATCACACCCTCTGCACGCGGGATATTTCTCAGTCTCATGTATGATTCCTCCTCAGAGATTCTCTATACATCATAACACGCAACCTCTTCCCGGTCAAAGCTGACGGGTTGATTTTTTTGTGAAAAGGTGTATTATAGTAGATATTATAATTTTCTCACAAAAAGGAGGCTTGTTATGGACTCTATTCTAAACAAATTGACGGAAATAGAATCTGCTGCCGTCAGCATTGTGCAGCATGCAGAAGCTGAAAAGTCCATTCTCGATGAGAAATATGACGAGAAACGCAGGCAATTCGACCTGGAGCTTGAGGCAGAGACCAAAAAGCAGATTCAGGCGATACAGGATGATCTGCAAAAAAAGACTTCTCTGATCCTTTCATCTCAAAGCGATGAAAGTCTGGCACAGATCAACGCACTGCAAAAAGAATATGAAGAGAATCATACTCTGTATGCACAGAAGATTCTCCGAAAGATCACAGAGGTGTAGCCTATGGGACATCTGCTTGAATACAGCGGGATCGTAACAAAGACGCGTGCCATGGAATCCAGACTTCTCAGCCCCGGACAGTTTCAGGAGCTTGCATCCCTGCATACCATACCGGAGGCAGTAGAATATCTGAAAAAGAATACTGCTTATGCAGAAACCCTTGAATCCCTTGAGCCGACGCAGCTTCACCGTGGAAATATCGAAAAGCTGCTGACGCAGTCACTTTACCGGGATTATACCAAGCTCTACCGTTTCTGCGGACAAAAGCAGCGGAAGTTCATGGAACTGCGGCTCAAATCCTATGAGATCGACCTGATTGATTATTGTCTGAGGATCGTCATCAATCATTATAAGAGACCTTTTGATCTTCATTATAAAAAGGAGTTCTTTGACCGTTATTCCCAGCTTTCCATCGACCGGCTCATCACTTCCAGAACGACAGATGAACTGGTGGACAATCTCAAAGGGACAGAATACTATGATCCGCTGAAAAAATTGCAGGATGCACAGAAAGTCACCCTGTATGATTATGACCTTGCACTGGAACTTTACTTTTTCACTACTTTGTGGAAAGCCCGTAAAAAAATGTTAAAAAAAGAGGATCTGGAACTCTACGAAAGGGATTGTGGTTCGCAGATCGATCTGCTCAATATGCAGTGGATCTTACGTGCAAAGAAATATTATAATATGAAGCCCGCGGATATTTATCTTCTGATCATTCCGATCCACTATAAATTATCAACCGCTCAGATCAAGGAAATGGTTGAGGCTGCGGGGATTGAAGAACTACAGACTCTGGTGAGCCAGACCCGCTACGGAAGACATTATCATTTTCAGAAAGTTCCGGACATGGAACAGATGTATTCCGAGTGTCTGCATCACCTTTATCTGATTGACAGAAGACGGAATCCCTATTCGATCGCTGCTGTCAACACCTATCTCTTCCTCAAGGAAGAAGAAATCAAAAAGCTCACCACCACCCTTGAGTGTATCCGTTACGGACTCTCACCGGGTGAGACGATGACTTACGTTGGAGGTAGAACCCAATGATTGTAAAAATGAAATTTATCAACATATCCGGCCCGAGAAATGATATCGACCGGGTCACTGACCAGTATCTCTCACGCTATGAGATCCAGTTGGAATCCGCTCTCTCCGAGCTGAAGACAGTCGAGAACCTCCGTCCTTTTGTTGAGATCAATCCATACCGGGATGTTCTCGCAAAGGCGACTCAATTCGTCAGTTACCTTCCAAATGCGGATACGGTCACTCCCGATTCATCTCTCGGTCTGGACGATATGTTTGAACTTGTGCGAAATGCAAGTGCAGATTATGAAGATCTGCAACAGAAAAAGGAAAAATGCAAAAATAAGATTGAACAGTTCCGTACAAAGCAACAGATCATTGCACCGTTCCGCCCACTGGAATGTGATCTGCATCAGGTACTCAGCTACCGGTTCATCACTTACCGCTTCGGACGGATCGCAGTAGAGCATTATCATAAAATGCAGAAATATCTCATGGATGACCTGAGTGCGATCTTTGTAGAGGGCGAACGGGATGAAAGCTTTGTCTATGGTGCTTATTTTGTTTCTCCGGGAGAAGCGAAAAAAGTAGATGCCGTCTTCCGCTCTCTTCATTTTGAACGGATCGCGCTGAAAGATGAATTTGAGGGAACTCCGGCTTATGCTTATCAGGAACTGGAGAAGGAAATTGCCCGGGTAAATGTGGAGATGAACGACCTCGACAAAGAAGCCGGGGAAATGCTCTCCGACCGTGCCGCACAACTGGTTGCCGCAAAAAACCGTTTAGAAGAATTGTCCAATAATTTTGATGTCCGCAAAATGGCGGCCCGTATGGATGAGAATCAGGAAGATTACTATATTCTCTGCGGCTGGATGGCAGAGGATGATGTGGATCGTTTTCTTGAAGAGATCAAAGATGATGACAAAGTCTTCGTTGTCGTTGAAGATGACCATGATGCTTACTTCGGTGAGCCTCCGACCAAGCTTGAGAACCCAAAGCTTTTCAAGCCTTTTGAAATGTTCATTCAGATGTATGGACTTCCCGCCCACAACGAGATGGACCCGACTGTATTTGTCGGACTGACCTACTCCTTTATTTTCGGAGTCATGTTCGGAGATGTCGGACAGGGACTTCTCCTTCTCATCGGTGGGGCATTGATCTATCACTTTAAGAAGATCCCTCTGGCGGGGATTATCTCCACAGCCGGATTCTTCTCCACAATCTTCGGATTTATGTTCGGAAGTATCTTCGGATTTGAAGATGTGCTGAAGCCTTTGTGGATACGGCCCATCGACCATATGACCACATTACCGTTCCTGGGGAAACTGAATACAGTCTTTATCGTAGCAGTTGCCTTTGGTATGTTCCTTATCATCGTGGCCATGATCCTGCATATTATTAATGCAGCAAAAAGCAAAGATGTCGAGGGAACCTGGTTTGATGCAAATGGTGTAGCAGGACTGGTTTTCTATCTCGCAGTGGTTGTCACCATTGTACTCTTCATGACCGGCAATCCGCTTCCGGGCGGAATCGTCATGGGCGTGATGTTCGGAGTACCGCTTCTTCTTATTTTCCTGAAAGAGCCGCTCGCCCGCAGGATTGAAAAGCATGCTGACAAGATGGAGACCGGACCGGGAATGTACGTGGTTCAGGGATTTTTTTAGATGTTTGAAACTTTATTGAGTTATTTTTCCAATACGATTTCCTTTATCCGTATCGGAGCATTTGCCGTCAGCCATGCAGCCATCATGGAAGTGGTACTGCAGCTGGCAGGTGCAGAGAGCGGACATCCGAACTGGATCGGTGTTATTTTCGGCAATCTGTTCGTCTGCGGATTTGAAGGACTGATCGTCGGCATCCAGGTACTCCGTCTGGAATATTATGAAATGTTCAGCCGTTTCTACAGTGGCAGCGGCCGTGCATTTAACCCGTACACAAAAAAGAAAAAGAACAAACAGGCATAACAACAGCCTGAAATTAATAAAAAGCAGGAGGATTCCACTATGACTATCGCAACAAAAATTATTTTTATCACAGCACTTATCTTAAGCATTATCATCCCGTTCGGCTATTACCTGATCGGTGAAAAGAACAAAAAGCGGTACAAACGCACGATCGGTATCAATGCATTTTTCTTCTTCGGTGCTTTTGCCATTGCTTCTATTGCCATGCTGGCAGGTCCTGACAGCGTCCATGCAGCCACAGCCGCAGCCAATGGTGCGACTCTCGCCACAGGCATGGGCTACCTTGCAGCAGCACTCGTAACCGGACTTTCCTGTATCGGTGGTGGTATCGCCGTTGCAAGTGCGGCAAGTGCAGCGTTAGGTGCTATCAGTGAAGATTCCAGCGTACTTGGTAAATCTCTGATCTTCGTAGGACTTGCAGAAGGTGTATGCCTTTACGGACTGATCATTTCCTTCATGATCCTGGGAAATCTCTAAGGAGTGGTTTTTATGAAAATGTATCTCATCAGTGATAACGTTGACACGTATACCGGAATGCGGCTGGCAGGTGTGGACGGCATCGTCATCCATGAAAGGGAAGAGCTCCGTACGGCACTGGAAGATGTCCTTGCAGACAAGACCGTTGGCATCGTACTTCTGACTGAAAAGCTGGGGTGGGAATTTCCTGATCTGATCGACACATTCCGCTTAGAGCGGAAGATGCCGCTTCTGGTAGAGATCCCCGACCGTCACGGAACAGGGCGAAAAAAAGATTTCATCACTTCCTATATCACCGAAGCCATTGGCTTAAAACTTTAGTTACGGCCGGTATCCGTACAATATCAACAAATACAGAAGGAGGGATTCCTCTTGACATTAGAAGAAAAGATCACGCATTTAAAGACGACTTCCATGGAGCAGGCCCGGGCTGAAGGGAATGCGATCATCGACTCTCACCAGGAAGCTCTTGACAAAGTCTTTGAAGACCATAAAGCAGAGGCATTACGCCAGTCCGAAACCCGGATCAAGGCAGAAACCACGAATGCAAAACTGGCTCTGAACCAGGCTCTCGCGAAATCCCAGCTTGAGATCAAAAGAAAGCAGGGTAAGATCCAGCAGGAGCTGAAAGATAAAATTTTTGAAGAAGCACAGGATCTGATCCATGCCTTTATGAAGACAGAAGCGTATGACGACTTTCTTATACGCTGCATCCACAGTGCCGTCCGTTTTGCAGGAACTGACCCGGTTACGGTCTATATCAACCTGTCTGATGAAAAGAAAAAGACAGAGCTGGAAGATGCAACCCAGGTTCATCTGACTGTCAGTGCAGAAGATTTTATCGGTGGTGTCCGCTCGGTCATCCGGTCACGCAACATCCTGATCGATAATTCTTTTCAGACTCAGTTAAAGGATCAGTATGATAAATTTATATTTGAAGGAGGAGACGGCATTGGTTAAGACAGCAACTATTTACGGAATCAACGGTCCCGTCATTTACCTCAAAGGAAATACCGGTTTCTGTATGTCAGAAATGGTTTATGTCGGAAAGCAGAAGCTGGTTGGAGAAGTCATTGCACTGGACAAAGACCTGACCACGGTTCAGGTTTATGAAGAAACCACCGGACTGTATCCCGGAGAGGAGGTCATTGCCACCGGCAATCCGGTATCTGTGACCCTTGCTCCCGGTATCCTGAATAATATTTTCGATGGAATCGAGCGTCCGCTGGAACGGATCGCAGAATCTGCAGGTGCATTCATCACCCGTGGAGTAAGCGTGGATTCACTGGATCGTACAAAAAAATGGCCCACCCACATTACTGTAAAGCAGGGAGATTATCTCCATGCCGGGGATATCATCGCAGAAGTTCCCGAAACCCATGCGATCACCCATAAATGTATGGTTCCTCCGGGGATCGAAGGAACCGTTCTTGTCACAGTGGCAGACGGAGAGTATACCATTGATGATCTTCTTGTCCGTCTGCAGCTCCCTGACGGGGATACAAAAGACCTTACCATGACCCAGCACTGGCCGATCCGCACACCGCGTCCGACGCACCACCGGTTTCCGGCATCCGTTCCGCTTGTCACCGGACAGCGGATCATCGACACGATGTTTCCAATCGCCAAAGGCGGTACTGCCGCAATCCCGGGTGGATTCGGAACCGGAAAGACCATGACCCAGCATCAGATCGCCAAGTGGGCGGATGCGGATATCATCATTTATATCGGCTGTGGTGAACGTGGAAATGAAATGACGCAGGTGCTTGAGGAATTTAGTGAACTGACTGATCCACGTACCGGAAAACCACTGATGGATCGTACTACTCTGATCGCCAATACTTCCAACATGCCAGTGGCTGCCCGCGAGGCCAGTATTTATACAGGACTGACCCTTGCCGAGTATTACCGGGACATGGGCTATGACGTAGCGATCATGGCAGATTCCACCTCCCGTTGGGCTGAAGCCCTCCGAGAACTTTCAGGACGACTGGAAGAAATGCCGGCAGAAGAAGGATTCCCGGCTTACCTTGCATCCCGCCTTTCCGCTTTTTACGAGCGTGCCGGCATGATGCATAATTTAAACGGAACAGATGGTTCCGTCACCATTATCGGAGCAGTTTCCCCACAGGGCGGTGACTTTTCCGAACCGGTCACCCAGAACACCAAACGTTTTGTACGCTGCTTCTGGGGATTGGATAAGAGTCTTGCCTATGCAAGACATTTCCCTGCCATCCACTGGCTGACCAGTTACAGTGAATATCTCACTGACTTAAGCCCCTGGTACCAGGACAACGTTTCCCCGAAATTCGTTGACTACCGTAACCGTCTGATGGCTCTTTTAAATCAGGAAAGCAGCCTGCTTGAAATTGTCAAGCTGATCGGAAGTGATGTTCTTCCCGACGATCAGAAGCTCGTCCTGGAAATTGCCCGCGTGATCCGACTTGGATTTCTTCAGCAGAATGCATTCCATAAAGATGATACCTGCGTTTCCATGGAAAAGCAGTTTCTGATGATGGATACGATCCTTTACCTTTATAAGCAGGCACGTACGCTTGTCACCATGGGACATCCGATGTCCGTCCTGAAATCGGAAACTATTTTTGACCGCATTATTTCCATCAAATACGATGTTCCGAATGACCGGCTGGAGCTTTTTGCCCAGTACCATCGCGACATTGATGCCTTTTATCAGCGTGTCATTGAAAAGAATGCATAAGGAGGGACAGCAGAAATGTCAATAGAATATTTAGGATTAAGCAGTATCAACGGCCCTCTGATCGCACTGGAGGGCGTACAGGATGCTTTTTATGATGAGATCGTAGAATTTGTCGTAAACGGAGAAGAACGCAAACTTGGACGTATTGTAGAGGTCTACGAAGATAAAGCAGTCATTCAGGTCTTTGAAGGCTCTGAAAATATGTCTTTGAAAAATACGCATACCAAACTGACCGGACACCCGATGGAGATTGCACTTTCGCCGGATATGCTCGGTCGTACGTTCAACGGAATCGGACAGCCCATTGATGATCTCGGACCACTGGTCTCAAACCTGAAACGGGATGTCAACGGTCTTCCGCTGAACCCGATCCGCAGGGAATACCCCCGGAACTATATCCACACCGGTATCTCCGCCATCGACGGACTGACCACACTGATCCGCGGACAGAAACTTCCGATTTTCTCAGGAAACGGACTCCCGCATGACCAGCTTGCGGCACAGATCGTAAAGCAGGCCTCTCTGGGGGATGATTCCGATGAACAGTTTGCTATTGTATTTGCCGCTATGGGAGTCAAGCATGATGTCGCTGATTTCTTCCGGAATACTTTTGAAGAAAGCGGTGTTGCCGACCATGTTGCCATGTTCCTGAACCTTGCAAATGATCCGGTCGTAGAACGACTCATCACTCCGAAGGTTGCCCTGACTGTCGCGGAATATCTGGCTTTTGAACGGCATATGCACATTCTTGTCATCCTGACGGATATGACTTCTTTTGCCGAAGCGATGCGTGAGGTTTCCTCCTCCAAAGGAGAGATTCCAAGCCGAAAGGGATTTCCGGGATACCTCTACAGTGAACTCGCCACGATCTACGAACGTGCAGGAATCGTCCGCGGTGTAGATGGCTCTGTGACTCAACTGCCGATCCTCACCATGCCAAATGATGATATCACACATCCGATCCCGGATCTGACCGGTTATATTACAGAAGGACAGATTGTACTTGACCGCCCGTTACACGGACAGTCCATTTATCCGCCGATTAATATCCTTCCTTCCCTTTCCCGTCTGATGAAGGACGGAATCGGAGCAGGCTATACACGAGAAGACCACCAGGATCTTGCCAATCAGCTTTTCTCCGCCTACGCCAAAGTAGGAGATGCAAGAAACCTCGCTTCTGTTATCGGTGAAGATGAACTCTCTCCGATTGATAAAAAGTATCTTGCATTCGGAAAAGAATTTGAAGAGCGTTATATCGGACAGCGGCCGGATGAAAACCGCAGTATGGAAGAGACACTGGATCTCGGCTGGGAACTGTTAGGAAAACTTCCAAGAGAGGAACTGGATCGTGTAGATACAAAGATCCTCGACAAATACTACAAACCTGCACCGGAAGAATAGACCGGAACATCTATTCAGAAATACTCTGTAAGTGGATCTGAAAGGAGGGAAATTTATGGATCCTCGTACCTTTCCCACCAAGGGAAACCTGATGCTTGCCAAAAATTCACTGTCTCTGGCCCGTCAGGGATACGACCTGATGGATAAAAAAAGAAATATCCTCATCCGGGAACTGATGGATCTGATCGAAGAGGCCCGGACGATCCAGGAGGACATTGATTCGACCTTCATGTATGCTTATCAATGCCTTCAGCGTGCCAATATCGAGAACGGAATCAGCACAGTCGAGCTTCTCGCCTATACGGTTCCGATTGAAAATTCCATCACGATCCAGACACGCAGTATCATGGGAACTGAAATTCCTCATGTGAAATATGTTCCCGATCCCGGGCAACCGACTTATTCTTTCAGCACAACCAGAGAATCCATCGACAAGGCCCGTGAGGCCTTCCGGAAAGTAAAAGAACTGACGATCCGGCTTTCCATGGGGTATTGTTTTATTTCAGGTGAAATATAGGCTGTTTTTTTGATCTTGACATCATCTTTGTTCATTTCGATGATCTGAATCTTTTTGACTGCACGGTCTGCTTTAAAGTCCACACGGTATGTCATCTT
>ENA-OQDC01000226-OQDC01000226.1-human-gut-metagenome-genome-assembly--contig:-NODE-226-length-44132-cov-8.858039_pt1 | contig 44132 bp, 38 predicted proteins | sample MGYA00242770_ERZ504601 | MGnify/ENA primary metagenome ERZ504601 (study PRJEB26092, sample SAMD00036305) | human gut metagenome | host: Homo sapiens | study: EMG produced TPA metagenomics assembly of...
CTTCTTTCTGGTGTCATTTTTCTTCTTCTTGCCATAAAAATATCCTCCTGAATTAATATTTATTTTAACATCAATCCAAGAGGATACATATCACGTATTTAGTTTACACAGAATTATTTACACACTCAATTAATCATCAATGCCGTATTTGTTTTCCAGCGCTTCTTCTGCTAATTCCAGTTCATCTTCCAGTTTTTCAATCGTGCGTTCTCTCGCTTTGTATGTCTCGAAGCTAATCTCTTTCATCTGGTAAGCATACTCAAATTCATCATCAAGTTTATCCAGTTCGTCATCGACTGCGTCTACCTGTTTTTTCAAAGCGTAGAATTGTTCGTGATTCTCAGATGCATTTGTAGATGTTTTTGCATTGTTTACACTTTTTGTTATATTACGGATATCGTTTTCATAAGAAGAGAAATCATAATCCTTTTCGTTCACATTCTCTACTGCGTTTTCTGTGTTACTGATGTTATCATCATCGTTATCTGTATTTGATGTTACAACTTCCTGTGTCTTAATTTCTACATCTTCTGCTGCTCCATTATTGGATGAAGTGCATCCTGTAAAAGCAAATATTAATGTGAGAGATAATAAAACTACTAATATTTTTTTTCATAACATGTTCTCCTTTCGGCTCTTGGGTGTTTTGTTTTTGCTGTTATATGTATCATATAGGGGGAAGATTAAAAAAAAGATTAAAACAAATAGTAATTTCCAAAAAATGAAAAAAAAGACTCTAGCACACGAAAATGATTGGTATTATAATAATTACATTATGAGATTACTGATTGTAGAAGACGAGAATGATTTAAGAAACATTGTTAAAAAAAGGCTTGTCAAGGAACATTACAGTGTAGATGCCTGTGGGGATGGTCTGGAAGCGATGGATTATATCGATATGACTTCCTATGATGGTATTATTCTTGATATCATGTTGCCGGGAAAGGATGGATATGAAATCTTAAGAGAATTAAGGCGACGAGAAGATGATACACCGGTTCTGTTACTGACAGCAAAAGACAGCATTGAAGACCGCGTCAAAGGACTGGATCTTGGTGCCGATGATTACCTGATCAAACCATTTGCATTTGAAGAACTGCTTGCAAGAATCCGTGTCATGATGCGTAGAAAGCCACAATTTACATCCAATCAACTAAAAATAGCAGATCTTATTCTGGATCGTGACACAAGAAAGGTTACAAGAGCCGGAAATGAAATTGATCTTTCTGCAAAAGAATTTATGGTTCTGGAATGTCTTATGCGCAACAAAAATATCGTAATGACAAGACAGCAGATTGAACAGAATGCGTGGGACTTTGATTTTGAAGGTGGTTCCAATGTGATCGACGTATACATTCGTTATTTGCGAAAAAAAATCGATGCACAATATGAACAAAAACTCATCCACACTGTTCGCGGTATCGGATATGTAATGAGGGAAAACGAATGAAACAGCTGACGATCAAGAAAAAAATTACGCTATGGTACACCGGAATCATTGCCGTAGTTCTTGGGACTATTTTAGTTCTCGTCCTTCTTTTTGTGGATAAGGTTGGAATTTCTGCGACAGAAGAAGAAATCAGTGCCGCAGTGACTGGTTTCTCTTCAAATATTAATTTTCAGGATGATTCCTTTTATCTTGACGGCGATACCGAATTTTACGATGACGGTATTATGTTTTGTATTTATGGCAAAAACGGACGCTTACTTTATGGAACGATTCCAACCCAATTTCCAGAAGAAACTATCCTCAAGTCGAATACACCGCGAATGATAACCGGATCAAATCGAAAATGGATGATATATGACAGCGTCTACACTTACGGTGATGATGAGGAAATGTGGGTACGAGGAATTACCTCCGTACATTCTATAGAACTTTTCATGCAGACATCCGAGAAAATGCTGTTGATTGTATTCCCATTACTCATTATTCTGATTGGAGCCATCGGATATTTTATGATCAAGCGGGCATTGAGACAGGTGGATCTTATCTGCGATGAAGTTGAAAACATCAGCAATGGAAAAGATCTTTCCAAACGATTGTCTCTGCCAAAAGCAAAAGATGAATTATACGAATTGTCGGAGAAATTTAACGAAATGTTCGAGCGCTTGGAATTTTCGTTTGAGAAGGAACGTCAATTCACATCAGACGTATCCCATGAACTGCGGACTCCCGTTGCTGTTATCATTTCCCAGTGTGAGTACTTATTGGAAAATGAAAACTTATCTGCGGAAGATAAGGAAGAGATTGCAGTCATCTTAAGGCAGGCAAAACGAATGTCAAAGCTGACAAACGAAATGTTAATGATCGCCAGAAACGAACAGGGCGAGCAGTATCTGATGGAAAAACTGGATTTTGGATTATTAAGCGAACTTGTAATAGAAGAACTGCAGACAAAAGCACAGGAAAAAAATATTGAGATTACCCTGCAAAAGCAGGACGACTTATTTATGAACGGCGACCAGACATTGATTTTGCGTATGATGATGAATTTAATAACCAACGCCATCAATTACGGAAAAATAAATGGACATATCCATGTTATCCTGAAGGTCGAAAATGACCAGATTGTCGGTGAAGTGAAAGATGATGGTATTGGAATAAGTGAGGAACACCTGGACAGAATCTGGGAGCGTTTCTATCGCATAGACAAAAGCCGTTCCAGAGAAAATGGCGGTACCGGACTCGGTCTTTCTATGGTTCGTTGGATTGTAAACCTCCACAATGGAACCATTCACGTCGAAAGTATCGAAGGTATCGGAACGAGTTTTATTTTCCGATTTCCGAAAATATAAGGGGCTATTGCTGTATATCCAATTTCTTTTTACCAAAGAGAAGGGTTCATTATTCAATGTGAAGGTTTGGATGAAGCTACTGGTGAAAAAGAAAGGCCCGTATCCGTTCCGGATATGAGCCTTGCAAGAATTGGAGAATTGTAATCCGTAGATTTTACTTGTAAAATCTCTCCAGTTTTGTTTTAAAAAATTGAATTAATGGGCCGTTGAAGCAGGCATTTATAATTGTCCCAATCCCTACTACCGACCAGATACCTGCGCCAGATGCAGTGGCAAATATGACTCCGATAATCACGACAACAACATCTGAAAGAATCCTTGCTTTATGGAATGGAATTTTCTGATGTGTCAGTTTCTCGATTATAATTGCGACACTGTCATATGGAGCGATTCCCATATCTGCGACCATATATAATGCCACTCCCATAGATGCCATCAGCTGAGCAAGCAGCAGTGCAAGGATACGCAGTGGCAGATTCATCTGAATCTGCACTACATCATTCGCTACATAACAAATAAAGTCTGCAATGTATCCGACAAATACCATATTGATAATGGTCCCCGCACCAATGCAGGATCTTGCCTGAAAAAATACAACTACAAGGATGATCGCATTAACAAGCAACTGCCACGTTCCAAAGCTCCATCCGATAAATCCGCTGATTCCAAGATTCATTGCACTGAATGGATCCACGCCAAATTGTGAAAGTCGTAAGAAAGATACACATAATCCAATAAACAATATTCCCAGTACCATTCCGCCGGTTCTTTTTGTCTTCGTCATGATCTATCTTCCCTCCTGAACTTTTTTGCCTTTCAGCATATATATTCTAGATTCAAAATCGGTACAAGGAGTCACATTCCCTGGCACTTCACCAGCTGTCACATCGGATGTGATCAATCCATAATTCATCAATTCGTCTCCGTAATTTTCTGTATGATTCCATACATTTTCATAAATCATATCCGGGTTCAATCCCTGTAATCTGACACGGCTATACGGCTGATTCACTCCATTTAAAACACGATAGTAGCCTACGATTGCAAGCGTGCGGTCTTCATTTGTCACCATCCATACCGTCTCATTTCCTTCGAATGGACTTTTCAGACGATAAAATGTTCCAAATTGTAACACTTCTCGGTATTCTTTCATAAATGTGATCTGTTCTTTTACTTCTTTGATCTCTTCTTCTGTCAATTTGTTGAGATCCAGTTCGTATCCAAAAGTTCCAAAGTATGCTACATTCGCTCTTGTATGTAATGGGGTATTGCGAAATACCTGGTGATTCGGGACAACAGACACATGGCTTCCCATACTGCTGAGCGGATAACACATAGAAGTTCCGTACTGAATCTTCAGACGCTCAATTGCATCCGAATCATCACTTGTCCATCCCTGTGGTGCATAATACAGCATTCCCGGGTCAAATCTTCCGCCACCGCTGGCGCAGGATTCGAATAATACTTCTGGAAACTCATTTGTCAAACGTTCATACAGATCATATACACCTAAAATATAACGATGGAACACTTCTCCCTGTCTGTCTGAAGGAAGTTTGCTGCTGTAGCATTCTGTAATGCTTCGGTTCATATCCCATTTAATATATGAGATTTTCGACTCCGACAATAACTTTGCCATCATTCCGTAAATATGATCTACTACTTCTTTTCTTGCGAAATCGAGTACATACTGGTATCTGCCGTGTGATGTATTTCTTCCCGGTGTCTGTAAGATCCAGTCTGGATGTGCTCGATAAAGATCAGAGTCTTTATTTACCATCTCCGGCTCAAACCAAAGACCGAATTTTAATCCTAGTGCTTCAATTCTTTCTGACAGGCCTTTGATGCCATTTGGCAGAAGCTCTTCATTTGCCACCCAATCACCAAGACCAGCTCTGTCATTTCTTCTTGCGCCAAACCATCCGTCATCTAAGACAAACAGTTCTACTCCACATTCTTTTGCTTTCCTTGCAATCTCTACAAGGCGATCTTCTGTAAAGTCAAAATAAGTTGCTTCCCAGTTGTTATTTAAAATCGGTCTTGCCTTATCACGCCAGTACCCTCTTGCGAGTCTCTTAGCATACAGCTTCTGGAACGTCTGACTCATGCCATTTAATCCATTTTCACTGTAAACCAGAACTGCTTCCGGTGTCTGAAAGCTTTCTCCCGGTTCTAATTTCCAATCGAATCCTTCCGGATTGATCCCGGCTGTAATTCGTGTCACATCATGTGTATCTACCTCTGCCTGCATACGGAAATTTCCACTATATACAAGGCTTAGTCCGATTGCTTCTCCTGCATTTTCATCTGTGTTGTGACGTTTTAAAGCAAGGAACGGATTATGTTCGTGAGAAGAATTTCCGCGCATGCTGTCGATAGCTGTTATGCCTTGCTCCAATGTTCGATTCTTTATATAGCGCTCTCTGGACCACGCACCGGACAACTGCATCCATTCATAATCCTTATCCGGAAGATCCAGGCTTAAGCTCATCATATTTAATACATGCAGATTTTTCTCACCGGCATTTTCAATATAAGCACTTCTTGCAATTGCACTATATTCATCAAAAATCGTATATAAAAGCGCCAGTTTTGCACCAGTCAAAGCGTCTTTCAGGAAGATGCGCAATGTCTGCGCCTCCCCCTCAGACTCTGTATAAGTTGCCGGCAATCCGGAGAGTTTCGGTTTTCCGGCAATAATCTCATAACTGTCATATTGGAACTCACTGATTCTGCTGCCATTTTCCTGCAACAATTCAATTGCCGGATGTCTGTAATCTGTCGTACCGTAAACCGGATATTCCTGTCGGATATGTTCCAATGAAAAAGTACGATCCCATTCATATATATATGATGTCATTGGGCGTTCACATTTTTCAACCAGATAAGAAAAATCTGCTTTATCATGAAGTCGTTTTCCAAAATATAATTGTCCCAGATGTCCATTTTCTAATACACATAAGATATAACTGATTTTTTCATTGTATAAATGGAAAGTTTTCGTTTCCTCGTGAAAAATAATCTGTCTCATATAATACCCCTTTTACAATTTAATTGTTGACTCTTAAGCTGTCTGCTTTTTCGCATGCATTTCATTTACTTTTCTTGTGATTTCTTCCATCTTCTCACCTTTTAAAGTGTAGTATTTTTTGTAAATACCAAAGCTTGCACATGCAAGAATGATTGGAATCACAAGCATTAACACACGAATACCCATTACGGTCGCTGCGCTCTGCGTTACCGCTTTTGCGTTGTATCCTACAATCTGAAGACCAATTCCTGTTAATCCACCTGCTGCTGCCGTAGCTGCCTTCATAAGAAATGTCTGTGCAGAGCATGTTACGCTTTCATTTCGTACACCAAATTTTACTTCTCCATAGTCGATAACGTCTGCCATACAGCATGTTGTTACTCCAAGTGAAAGACCTGATCCGAAGAAAAGCAGTGCACAACATACAACAACTAACACCTTACTCTGTGGTGCTACATATCCTGCTGCACCGAGCAGTACAAATCCAGCAATTGGAAGTCCACATGCAACTGCGTATACTTTTTCACGGCTAATTTTTTCTGCAATTTTCGGGAAGAATAAAAGTCCTGCCATCTCAGCAATAATCGCAAATCCAAAAATAGAATACAGATATTCATCATGGCATACACATTTGAAATAATATACAGCAAAGCTTTTTGCAATCTGTGTACAAAGGTTAAATGTCAAAAGTAATCCGATAAATGCAAGCAGCTGATCATTTTTTACAATTACCTGAAATGCCTGTTTCAGACTTGTCTTTTCTGCTGATATACCTAATGTTGATTCCTCTTTTACATTAAATACAGTAATGCCGATTGTAACGATGAAAATAACTGCGATAATGATTGCGAAAAGTGTATATCCTTTTTCTGCGTAGAGATTGCTCTCGCCTGCAGCTTTATTCAGATAATTGATAATGTAAAGTCCAAATGTTGCTACTGAAAATCCTGCAAGACTTGCGAAAAATCTTGGAATTACGGATACTTTCTCACGTTCGTGCGGATCATTTGTCAAGTTCGGAAGCCATGACCAGTAAGGGACATCCATGATCGTATAAGTCATTCCATATAAGATATACATAACGGATACATATACGTACAATGCTGTTCCTGACAGGTTAAAACTGTGGAATAACAAAACAAATATAACTGAATTTACCAATGTTCCGATTACAAGCCAGATTCTAAATTTACCAAAACGTGTATGTGTATTGTCAACAATCATTCCCATCATCGGGTCATTGATCGCATCCCATATTCTTGCCACAAAAAACAGTACGCCGACAAATGCCGGTGCCAGATACAATGTATCTGTAAAATAAAGCATTAAAAATGCTCCTACTAAATTGCAAATCGCGTCTTTACCGATTGCCCCAATTCCAAAACATAATTTTTCTCTTGTAGACGCATATTTATATTGCGGATTTTTCTGAGTTTCTTTTTGATTTCCCATGATTCTCCTCCTCTAATACTCCTTTGTTTATTTGTTATTTGAGTGAAGAAACCTGTGCACGTGTTCCTTATGTTTGTTGATACAAGTATAGCGTACAAAAAAAGACATCCGTTATACCTTTTTGTTAAGTATTATATCTTAAATGTTAGGTATCGGATGTCTTTTTCAACATTTCGTCTATTCTTTTTCGACTTCTCCTACATAAATTTTTTTATGTTTCTTGTATTCTTTCAGTTCGTTTTGTGCACTGATCAATCGTTCTCGGGCAGCCTTTCTGTTATCATTACGATATTGGGTCGGCGTCATTCCCATTTTCTGTTTAAATACTTTGCCGAACGCAAGTGAATTACGATAACCACAAGAAACTGCGATTTCCTCCACAGAGAGATCTGTAAGTGTGAGCTGCTCCTTTCCTCTGGAAATTCGAAATTCCGTCAAAAAATCCTTCGGCGAGATTCCAAGACTGTTCTTAAATATTGTATATAAATAACTTCGGTTAAGTGCCAGATAATCAGCTATATCTTCCACTGTGATTTTCTGTGAATAGCAATTCTTTATATAGGCAATTGCTTCCTGTACATGTATACTTTCTTTTGTATCATCCGCATATTGCTGAATTTCAATCCCGCGAGCCAGTACTGAGAAAAACTGATAGAGCTTCCCCTGGAGATAGTAAAGATTTTCTGCAGTTGAACATGTATGATGAAGCATTTCAAATACAATTTCTTTCAGTTCTTCTCCATATTCACATTCGCATGTAAGCTGACGACTGTTCAGTCCAAGATCTCTGACAAATCTCTGTGCTTCCGTACCACCAAATCCTACCCAAAGGTAAGACCATGGGTCCGTTTTATCTGCCTGATAAAAGGTAAGGCTTTCCGGCTCGATCAGAAAGGCCTGTCCTTCTTTCAGCTGATACTTCGTTTCGCCGACCTGATAGATACCTTTGCCCTTCATTACATAATGCAAAATATAATTGGGTCTTGCGGCTGGCCCGTAGCTATGTAATGGCTTGCATTCTGCAAATCCGCAGAAACACAAATGAAAATCTTTAAACTTTGGTTTTAACAATTGCAATACGTAAGAATCTTCCATAATCTGTATCCTCTCTTAATCCCTAAGATCACAAGCACTTTCCAGTCATGCTTACTTTTGCTGTTGCTCACTCAGCAATAGTTAGTTTAACCGTTTTCCTTATTCTATCACAGTATCGTGTTATTCTTCCATCAGTTTTCAAACCAAGTATTAAACGGTGCCTCTTCCTTTATAAGTTTCCCCCAAAAAGACAATGTGTTTTTTCTTGTATGCAAAGAAATAAGGATGTAAAATAAAATTAGTTTTCAAATAAAAAATAGTAATAAGTGAAATGGCAAATTCTGATTGTAGAACTGACATGTGATTATAAGGAAGGAATAATATGAGAAGAAAAGATAGAGAAATCACAGATATACACAAGATTGAAAAAATACTGTCGAGTGCAAAGTATTTACATCTGGGGGTATTAGATGATGAATACCCATATGTTGTGCCGCTTCATTACGGCTATCAGATAAACGGCGGGAAACTAACATTTTATGTTCATAGTGCGAAAGTGGGGCATAAACTGGATTGCATTCGGAAAAATAACAGTGTTTTTGTGGAAATTGATTACGGAGAAAAACTTATAGAAGCAGATGTTCCCTGTAAATATGGTGCTGAATATGCGAGTGTCATGTGCCGAGGAAAAGCAAAAATCCTCCAGAATGCAGCGGATAAGTGCGCGGCACTTCGCATTCTTATGAGAGAGCAAACCGGAGAGGAACACGAAATTAATGAAAAAATGGTAAATGCGGTATGTGTAATTGAAATAAATGTAGATTCGTATACGGCAAAAGCGTGTGTAAAATAAATTTTAGTTTTCGGCATTATTGCTTCCACTGGTGATTAGCCTGTATTATATTTGTATTCGTGCATTACATAAAAAGACAGTAAAAAAGCCATAAACACCGTCCCCAGTGCTGCGATATTATGTTAAAATGAAGTAAACAAGAAAACTGGAAAAACAAAAAGTTGTTCAAGATATACGGGATGAGAGGGATCGGTTATGGATGATTTTAAACAACTTACAGAGCAGCTTTTAAAATTTTATATCGACACGGAATTCGTAGATGATACAGGCTTTGAAAACTTCTTTGATGATAACAGTAGTATAATCGGAACAGGAAAGCATGAGTTTTTCAGGAATCTGCATGAATTTCAGGAATCATATAAATTCGATGTAAAACAAAGAGGAAAAATCAGACTTAAAATAAGAGATTTACAGCAGGAAGAAGCAGAGCTTGGTGATGACCAGGTCCTTGCGTATGGATCGGTAGTCTTTACCGGTTTATTTGAAGATGGATCCGTCTGTTTTGAGATGGACACACGGTTTAGCATTATCTATAAAAAGGTGAACGGGAAATGGCTGGTTAAGCATCTGCATCAGTCAGTACCGGACAGAGACCAGATGACAGGGGAAGAATTCCCGGTTACGCTGGGAAAACAGGTGGAAGAGGCACACCGGGCAATCAGTGCATTAGGTACCGCTTATTATCATATCTCACGTCTGGATTTAAAGACAAAGAAGATCGAACTTGTGAAAAGATCACGGAAAATGGAGCTGGGCATTTCACAAAAAACCGCAGACTGGGATTCTCAGTTTGAGGTTATCAAAGATGTGATAGCAGAACCGTTTGTACAAAAGTACATAGATTTTTTTGATACACAGACCATGGCCGCACGGCTTCGTAATAAAGAGTCCATGTCTTTGAATTCAAAAAAAAGGATGGAAAATGGTTCCTTGCCATAATCGTTCCACAGAACTATGATAAAGATGGAAATATTACATCGGTGCTGCTTGCAAACCGGGATGTGACAGATGAAAAACTGCGGGAATTGAGGCAGGAGGAAGAACTGCGGGAAGCTAAATTAAATGCGGAAACTGCAAGTAAGGCCAAATCCACATTTCTTTTCAATATGTCCCATGATATCAGAACGCCTATGAATGCGATCATCGGCTATGCAGATCTGGCATCCAGACACCTGAAAGATACAGAAAAACTTGGCAGATATGTCGATAACATTCAGATATGTGGGGAAAAACTTTTATCGTTACTCAGTAATGTCCTGGATCTTGCAAGAATTGAAAATAACAAGGTCGAAATGAAGTATGCTGTGTCGGATGTCCGGGAAGACTTTACGAATTGCGTCACGATGTTCCAGCAACAGGCAGAAAGTAAGAACCAGACTCTGTGTATGACAGAACATATCCTGTATCCGTATGTATATGTGGATGAACCACATTTATCGGAAGTCTGCATCAACATCATAAGTAATGCGGTCAAGTATACAAATGCAGGCGGTACAATATCCTGTAAGGTTGAACAGAGACCCTGTGAGAATGAAGACTGGTGTGATATGATCATCCGTATCACCGATAATGGAATTGGTATGACAGAAGAGTTCCAAAAGCATATCTTTGAAGCGTTCGAAAGAGAGCGGACTTCTACGATTACCCATATTGAGGGTATCGGCATCGGCATGGGAATCGTGAAAAAGCTTGTAGATCTGAGGGGTGGTACGATAGAGGTGGAAAGTAAGCTCGGTGAGGGATCCACTTTTACAGTGACGATCCCTTGCAAAAAAGCATCAAAAGAAGAAGCCTTAGAGAAGAAAAATCAGAATCCGCGAAGTAAGAAGTCGTTAAAAGGCGTCCGGGTCCTGCTGGTCGAAGACAATGAGATCAATGCGGAGATCGCGACAGAACTGTTGAAAGAAGAAGGGTGTATTGTCGAAGTTGCAACTGACGGAGTTGCATGTATCAGCATGATTGAAAAGGCAGATGCGGACTATTATAAGATGATCCTTATGGATATTCAGATGCCGGTTATGAATGGGTTCGATACGACATTAACCATCCGGAAGATGAAGGATGATAAGAAAGCGATGATCCCGATCATAGCTATGACGGCCAATGCCTTTGCAGAAGACAGACAGAAGGCACTTTCTGTCGGGATGAATGACCACGTTGCCAAGCCTGTTGATATGAACATCCTTGCGCCAACGATGATGAAATATTTATAAAAGTGGGGAATAAAAAAATGAACAGAGAAAAAAAAACAGGTTGTCACACCGGACAATCTAAAAGAAACCGCCGTCATGACGATAGCAGTGGGGATCATCGCCGCGGCCGTGTACTTCTTTCTGATTCCGAGCCAGACCTCGATCAGCAGCGTATCTGCGCTGGCGATCATCATTGCGCATTATGTACCGTTGCATGTATCTACGGTTACAATGATCCTGAATGTGGTCTTACTGCTGATCGGATTTATAACCTGTGGGAAAGAATTTGGGGCGAAGACGGTATATACAAGTATTTTGCTGCCACTGTATCTGGCAGTATTTGAACATGTATTTCCGGATTTTGAATCGCTGACGAACAGTACGGAACTGGACGTGTTATGTTATGTTCTCGTCGTAAGCTTCGGACTCAGCATCTTATTTAATATGAATGCGTCATCCGGCGGACTGGATATCGTGGCAAAGATCATGAATAAATATCTTCATGTCGAACTGGGAAAAGCGATGTCCATCTCAGGAATGTGTGTGGCACTTTCTTCCGCATTGATCTATGATAAAAAAGCGGTTGTACTGAGTGTGCTTGGTACATACTTTAACGGTATTGTGCTGGATCATTTTATCTTTGGACAGAATGTAAAGAGACGTGTCTGTATCATTACAAAATATGAAGAAGAGGTGCGCCAGTTTATTTTACATGAGCTGCACAGCGGGGCAACGTTCTACGAGGCAATGGGTGCTTACAATATGCAGAAATACAGAGAGATCATTACAATCGTAGATAAGAACGAATATCAGAAACTGATGAATTATGTCAGTAAAAAAGATCCGGAGGCATTCGTAACCGTATACACGGTATCCGATATGCGCTACCGGCCGAAAGTTAAATCATTTTAACGGAGGAAAACATATGAAGACAAAAGTTAAAATAATCATTGCGGCAGTTCTTGCCATTGCGATCAGTATCGGGTCGATATCCGTATATAAGTATATTACCGGTCCGAAAGAAGGGAGCATTCCGCTTGAGACGACGCTGGAAGATGCAGCGGAGCTGACGACACAGAAGATGATAATCTCGGATGTATTCAGGAGCACAAAAGGAGAGATCCCGCTGATCAACAAGAACAGATTTCTCGTACAATACAAGACGACAGTGACTGCGGGAATGGATGTACAGAAAGCTGTCATAAAGGAGACAGACGACAAGATACGGATATCTATTCCGCACTGCACGATCAATGAGGATTCTGTTAAGATCAAATCCAGTGATCTGAAGATATATGATACGAATTTTGCGATTATGAGTATCGATAAAGAGGCGGTTATGGAACTTGTCGCAGAGGCTGAAAAGAAAGCAAAGGAAAAAGCCGGATCGGATGAATACGGATTTCTTGAAAATGCGGACAAGAATGCAAAGAAAGTAATCAAGGGCATGTTCGAAAATGTATCGAATGGAAAAGAAGTAATCGTGTCTTTCCAGAATTAGACCGGAAATGAAGGAGGTAAAAAATGACAATACAGGAATGCTATGAAGCGATTGGAGGAAACTATGAAGATGTCTTAAGACGCCTTCGCAGTGAAGTACTGATCCGGAAATTCACATTAAAGTTCCTTGAAGATCAGAGTTATTCACTGTTAAAGCAGGCTTTGGGGGATAACAATTATGAAGAGGCTTTCCGTGGTGCACACACACTGAAAGGTGTATGTCAGAATCTTTCCTTTGACCGTCTGTATGAAGTGAGCAGTGAGCTGACAGAACTTTTGAGAGACCGGACCGGAGAGAAGCCGGGGATACCGGAAGCAATGGAAAAAGTAACAAAAGAATATGAGGCAACAATCGAAGAAATTAAGAAGCTGCAGGAGTAATCTCCTACAGCTTCTTTTTTAACATTTCCGGATTGGATGCATAAGCCAGTACCGTGTCAGCAGTAATGCGTCCGTTTTTATAGAGCGAAAGAAGACTGGAATCCATAGAGACCAGATCATTTCCCGCAGAGGAATAGATGAGACCGTCGATCTGCGGGATCTTGTTATTACGGATCATGTTGCGGATCGCAGGATTGACGATCATGATCTCGAATGCAGAGGTGATACCACCGTCAGCAGTCATCACAAAGGTTGAAGGTGAGAAGGGAACGATTAATGGAGCTAATGTAACATTAGATACACTTGCACCTGAGTAACAAAAAAGTAATAAAAATCAAGAAAAGGATCACGGACCGGGAAAAGGACCGGCCGTTCTTTTTTGTTGAGTTAACCGGGGAAAAGGATTATAATAGAGAATGCGTGGAATAAGACGCAGGAAAGACAGGAAAAGGGCAAAGTATATGTAAACGGAGAAAAAGTAAGATACAACGGAGAGATCGGAACGGTGAAGGTGTCCGATATCGAAGGAAAAATTGAGTGGTATATGGGAAGACCATAACAGAACGACAGAGGAGAATAGAAATTATGCGGGGGAAAAAACAGACAGCAGCCGTAGTTCTTGCGGTGATACTGGCGGTGACAGCAGGGATACCGCACAGTACGGTATACGCAGAGCCGGACAGCACCGGGAATGCGCAGGCAGCAGACGCAGCGGCAGATGATACCCGGAAAGAAGAGAAAAAAGAAGAAGACATGACTCCGGAAGAGTTGGAAAAGAAGGCAGAAGAAGATGCCTATAAGATGGAGATCCAGTCGAACAGCTGGAAGAACTGGCCGCAGGGACCGGGGACATACGGAGAAGCAGCGATCGTGATGGATGCAGGAACCGGAAGTATCTTATATGCGAAGAATATTGACGGGCATGAATATCCGGCCAGCATCACAAAAGTTCTGACCAGCCTTATCGCATTAAAATATGGCAGCCTGTCAGATCAGGTAACATTTTCGAATGACTGTATATCTTTTATGCAGCCGGGAGATTCTTCCGTAGGATTAAAAGAAGGAAATGTGATCTCATTGGAACAGGCGTTGTATGCGACACTGCTTGCCTCGGCAAATGAAGCAGCCTATGCGGTTGCGGAAAATGTCGGGAAGAACGCCGGGCATGATTACAACTGGTTCATACAGCAGATGAACGAGGAGTGCAAAAGTCTCAGCGGGGAGAACTCGAACTTTGTCAATGCGAACGGGCTTCATGATGACAATCATTATACCTGCGCGCGGGACATGGCTTTGATCGGCAGGGAGATCTGGCGTTATCCGGAATTCTTAAAGATCTGTCAGGAGCAGAGTTATACGATCCCGGCATCCGATACGACGGAAGAGCACGTATTTCCGCAGCATCATAAGATGCTTATAAAAGAAAATAAAAATTATTACCAGTATGCGGTCGCAGGAAAGACGGGATATACATCCAATGCCTTATCCACACTGATCACCATGGCTGATAACGGCAATATGAAACTGGTATGTGTCGTACTCAGGACGCATGGAGCGAATATATATCCGGATACAAAGAATCTGTTCGAATACGTATTTAATAATTTCCAGAAGATTCCGGTGGCAGATGAGAAGAAACCGGCAGAAGTAAAAGAATTCATAACGGCATCGGATAAAAGTGAGGATGCCGGATCCGCACAGACGGGCGGAAATGAGTACCGGCCGCTGGAAGATGGCTATGTGATCCTGCCGAAGGATGTCTCATACAAAGATACAGACTATGAGATTACAGACGTAGACGAAAAGACCGGAGAAGGGACGATCCAATATACTTATGATGGTCATCCGGTAGGAAGTGCGACAGCAAAGTTCACGGAAGAATACCTGCAGAAAATAAGTACGGGAAAAGAACGTGTGGATAATAAGAAGGAGAATGTGGATAACTCCGGGACAACGAAGAACTCCGGTGGAAAATCAAGTGCAAAGAGCATCTGGACGAATTTTGTGCAGAAAGCAAAAGCAGCATGGGCGTTCAGTCAGAAGAAATTTGCCGGGAAATCGGCTTCGGAACAATATATGATCGCCGGAGGATGTGTGGCACTGGTGATCCTGATCGTCAGCCTGATCGTTGTATTGATACGCCGGAGAAGATAAAAGATAGAAGATACATGAAAAATAAGGTAAAACCCCTTGACGGATTTTAGGATTGTTGCATATAATAAAAGATGTGAAAAACGCTGACGAAGACAGTAGGATATAACAGAACGCAGCAGCGAGCCGGGGATGGTGGAAGTCCGGTGCAAGTAAGATATATCTGAATATCACTTCTGAGTTGCAGATTTTGAAAGGTTTCGGTAAGTGACCGAGTAAAAACTGACGGCATTCCTCCGTTACAGGGAAGACATATGATGGTATGTTAGGTGGTTTATAAACGTAAGTACAGCTTTCGTCCTATACAGGGCGGAAGCTTTTTTAATTCAATGTTTTAATTTTATGGAGGTAAATATGTATAAGAAAGTTTCTACGGATCTTAATTTTGTAGACAGAGAAAAACAGACAGAGAAATTCTGGGAAGACAATGACATCTTCAGAAAAAGTATGCGTGACCGTGAAGGCAACGAGATCTATATGTTCTACGACGGTCCTCCGACAGCCAACGGAAAACCGCACATCGGACACGTTCTGACACGTGTTATCAAGGATATGATCCCAAGATACCGTACAATGAAGGGATACGAAGTTCCAAGAAAGGCCGGATGGGATACACACGGACTTCCGGTAGAGCTGGAAGTTGAGAAGCTTCTCGGACTGGACGGAAAAGACCAGATCGAAAAATACGGTATGGAGCCATTCATTAAGAAATGTAAAGAAAGCGTATGGAAATACAAAGGTATGTGGGAAGATTTCTCTAATACCGTAGGTTTCTGGGCGGATATGGATGACCCATATGTAACATATGATAACAACTTCATCGAGTCTGAGTGGTGGGCACTCAAGAGAATCTGGGACAAGAAGCTCCTGTATAAAGGATTCAAGATCGTGCCATACTGTCCTCGCTGCGGAACTCCGCTTTCTGCACAGGAAGTAGCGCAGGGTTATAAAGATGTAAAAGAACGTTCTGCGATCGTTCGTTTCAAAGTAGTAGGAGAGGATGCATATTTCCTCGCATGGACAACCACACCATGGACGCTTCCGTCTAACATTGCACTCTGTGTGAACCCGGAAGAAGATTATGCGAAAGTAAAAGCTGCTGACGGCTATACGTATTACATGGCAGTCGCACTTCTCGATACCGTACTTGGCAGACTTGCCGATGAAGAAAACGGAACAAAGGCTTACGAGATCCTTGAGACATACAAAGGAAAAGATCTCGAATACAAAGAGTACGAGCCATTATACCAGTGTGCTTACGACTGTGCTTCCAAGCAGAACAAGAAAGCATTCTTCGTTACATGCGATACCTATGTAACACTGACAGACGGTACCGGTGTGGTTCATATCGCTCCTGCGTTTGGTGAAGACGATGCCAAGGTCGGACGTAGATATGATATGCCGTTCGTTCAGTTGGTAGACGAAAAAGGTAACATGGGAGAGACGACTCCGTTTGCCGGATTATTCGTTAAGAAGGCTGACCCGGAAGTATTAAAAGACCTCGACGGACGCGGACTTCTCTACGATGCACCGAAGTTCGAGCACAGCTATCCACACTGCTGGAGATGTGATACACCACTTATTTACTACGCTCGTGAATCATGGTTCATCAAGATGACAGAAGTAAAAGATGACCTGATCGCCAACAACAATACAATCAACTGGATTCCGGAAAGCATCGGTAAAGGACGTTTCGGCGACTGGCTTGAGAACGTTCAGGACTGGGGTATCAGCCGTAACCGTTACTGGGGAACTCCACTGAATATCTGGGAGTGTGAATGCGGACACCAGCATTCGATCGGAAGCATCGAAGAACTGAAAGAAATGTCCGACAACTGTCCGGATGAGATCGAACTTCACCGTCCATACATCGACGAAGTAACGATCAAGTGCCCATGCTGCGGAAAGCAGATGCACAGAGTACCGGAAGTTATTGACTGCTGGTTCGACAGTGGATCTATGCCATTTGCACAGCATCACTATCCATTTGAGAATAAAGAGTTATTTGAAAAGCAGTTCCCGGCAGACTTCATCTCCGAGGCTGTTGACCAGACACGTGGATGGTTCTACTCACTGCTTGCGATCTCTACACTGATCTTCAATAAAGCGCCATACAAGAACGTTATCGTACTTGGACACGTGCAGGATGAGAATGGTCAGAAGATGAGTAAGTCCAAAGGAAATGCAGTGGATCCATTCGACGCACTGGAGAAATACGGAGCAGATGCGATCCGCTGGTACTTCTATGTCAACAGTGCACCATGGCTTCCGAACCGTTTCCACGGAAAAGCTGTTGTAGAAGGACAGAGAAAGTTCATGGGAACACTGTGGAACACATATGCATTCTTCGTATTGTATGCGAATATCGATGATTTCGATGCAACAAAATACACACTGGAATACGACAAGCTGTCCGTTATGGATAAATGGCTTTTGTCCAAGCTCAATTCAGCAATCAAGGCAGTAGACTATGACCTGTCTAACTATAAGATCCCGGAGGCTGCAAAGGCACTTCAGAGCTTCGTAGATGACATGAGTAACTGGTATGTAAGACGAAGCCGTGAACGTTTCTGGGCAAAAGGAATGGAACAGGATAAGATCAATGCTTACATGACTCTGTACACAGCACTGGTTGAGATCTGTAAGACAGCAGCTCCGATGATCCCGTTCATGACAGAAGAGATCTATCAGAACCTGGTAAGAAGCGTGGACGAGAGTGCTCCGGAAAGTATCCATCTGTGTGACTTCCCGGTTGTAAATGAAGCACACATCGATACAGAGCTGGAAGCTAATATGGACAACGTTCTGAAGATGGTTGTTATGGGACGTGCATGCAGAAATACTGCAAATATCAAGAACCGTCAGCCGATCGGACAGATGTATGTAAAAGCTGATTTTGAAGTACCGGAATTTTACAAAGATATCGTAAAAGATGAATTAAATGTAAAGAATGTAACATTTACACAAGATGTTCGTGACTTTACTTCATATACTTTTAAACCTCAGTTAAAGACAGTGGGACCAAAATATGGTAAAATGTTAGGAGGTATTAAAGCAGCACTCGATAACCTCGAAGGAAATGCAGCAATGGATGAGTTAAATGCTACAGATGCCCTGAAGCTTGATATCAATGGACAGGAAGTGACTCTGTTCCGCGAAGATCTGTTGATCGAATCTGCACAGATGCCGGGATATGTATCTGAGAATGACAACGGAATTACAGTTGTTATGGATACAAACCTTTCCGAAGAACTTCTGGAAGAAGGATTTGTACGTGAGATCATCAGTAAAGTACAGACCATGCGTAAGGAAGCCGGATTCGAAGTTATGGATAAGATCGCAGTATCTTATGAAGGTACAGAAAAAGCAGAGAAAGTATTTGCAGACAATGCATCTACGATCGCAGATGAAACACTTGCACTGGAAGTTACAAAAGCAACACCAGCAGGCTATACGAAAGAGTGGAAGATCAATGGAGAAGCTGTAACGATCGGTGTGGAAAAGAGATAATCAAAGCCCAGTTTTTTAGAAGGGAAGTAGAAAATGTATAATCCAAGATTTGAAAAAGACGTATTTAAAAGAGATGTACGGAACAATGTAAAGACATTGTTCCGTAAGGAAGTAGAAGAGGCAACTCCGCAGCAGTTGTTCCAGGCAGTTTCTTATGCTGTAAAGGAAGCCATCATCGATGACTGGCTTGCAACACAGAAACAGTATGAGAAAGACGATCCGAAGACCGTATATTACATGTCCATGGAATTCCTGCTCGGAAGAGCTCTCGGAAACAACCTGATCAACATGACGGCATATAAGGAAGTAAAAGAAGCTCTGGAAGAGATGGGAATCGACCTGAACGTGATCGAGGACCAGGAGCCGGATCCAGCACTTGGTAACGGTGGACTCGGACGTCTGGCAGCTTGTTTTCTGGATTCTCTTGCAACACTGGGATATGCATCTTATGGATGCGGTATCCGTTACCGTTATGGTATGTTCAAGCAGAAGATCAGAGACGGCTATCAGGTAGAAGCACCGGATAACTGGTTAAAAGACGGCAACCCGTTCGAGCTTCGCAGACCGGAATATGCGAAAGAAGTACGTTTTGGCGGAAATATCCGTGTGGAATACGATGAGACAGGAAAGACACACTTCGTTCAGGAGAACTATGAATCTGTAATGGCGATCCCTTATGATTATCCGATCGTAGGATACGGCAACCACATCGTGAATACACTCCGTATCTGGGATGCAGAAGCGATCGTAGACTTCCAGTTAGATTCTTTTGATCGTGGAGATTATCACAAAGCCGTTGAGCAGGAGAACCTTGCGAAGAATATCGTAGAAGTGCTTTATCCAAATGATAACCACATCGCAGGAAAAGAACTGAGACTGAAACAGCAGTATTTCTTCGTATCAGCAAGTATCCAGGCTGCAATTACAAAGTTTAAAAAGAAACATGGTGATATCAGCAAACTGCCGGAGAAAGTAACATTCCAGATGAATGATACACATCCGACAGTAGCAGTAGCAGAGCTGATGCGTATTCTTCTTGATGAGGAGAATCTCGGATGGAATGAAGCATGGGATATCACAACAAAATGCTGTGCATATACGAACCATACGATCATGGCAGAAGCACTTGAGAAATGGCCGATCGATCTGTTCTCAAGACTCCTTCCACGTATTTATCAGATCATCCAGGAGATCGACCGCCGCTTTGTCGAGCAGGTAAGAGCACAGTATCCTGGTAATGAAGAGAAAGTAAAGAAGATGGCGATCCTGATGGACGGTCAGGTTAAGATGGCACATCTTGCGATCGTTGCAGGCTATTCTGTCAACGGTGTTGCAAAGCTGCATACAGAGATTCTGAAGAACCAGGAACTGAAAGATTTCTATCAGATGATGCCGGAGAAGTTCAACAACAAGACGAATGGTATCACACAGAGACGTTTCCTTATGCATGCGAACCCGTTGCTTGCCGACTGGGTAACAGAGAAGCTCGGAACAAAAGAGTGGATCACAGACCTGTCCAAGATGAGCGGACTGAAGGAATGGCTGGATGACGAAGAGGCTCTGAAAGAATTCATGACGATCAAGTTCAAGAACAAAGAGCGTCTTGCAGCTTACATCAAAGAGCACAACGGTGTAGAAGTAGATCCAAGATCAATCTTCGATGTACAGGTAAAACGTCTGCACGAATACAAACGTCAGCTGCTGAATATCCTGCATGTAATGTATCTGTATAACCAGATCAAAGAGCATCCGGAGATGTCCTTCTATCCTAAGACATACGTCTTCGGCGCAAAGGCTTCCGCAGGATATATCCGTGCAAAAGAGATCATCAAACTGATCAACTCAGTTGCGGATGTGATCAACAATGACCGCAGCATCAACGGCAAACTGAAAGTTGTATTTATCGAAGATTACCGTGTATCGAATGCAGAGCTGATCTTCGCGGCAGCAGATATCAGTGAGCAGATTTCTACAGCTTCCAAGGAAGCTTCCGGAACAGGTAACATGAAGTTCATGATGAACGGTGCACCGACACTCGGAACAATGGACGGAGCGAACGTAGAGATCGTAGACGAAGTTGGAATCGACAATGCGTTTATCTTCGGACTGAGCGCAGACGAAGTTATCAACTACGAGCAGAACGGTGGATATAATCCATACGATATCTACAACAACGATCCGGATATCAGAAGAGTGGTAGATCAGCTGGTAGACGGAACTTATGCAAACGGTGATAAAGAGATGTATCGTGACCTTTACAACAGCCTTCTGAATAATCAGGGTGGTGCAAGAGCAGATATGTACTTTATCTTAAAAGACTTCCGTTCTTATGCGGATGCACAGGCCCGTGCAATGGAAGCTTATAAAGACACAGACAAATGGGCTAAGATGGCTCTTAAGAATACCGCTTGCTGCGGTAAGTTCTCGGCAGACAGAACGATTCAGGAATATGTAGATGATATCTGGCATCTGGATCATGTTGTGATTGACGAATAATAAAAAAAGTCCTCTCATACCTTTAAGGTATGGGAGGGCTTTTTTTATTATTCGTGCCAATGGGGACGGGGAAAGTGGCTCTGCCAGTGCCAATGGGGACGGGGAAAGTGGCTCTGCTGTCGGGGAGGTGTGCAATATATGAGACGATACAGGATAATAAGTGAAAAAGTGAAACGGGCCGGCTGCTGGCTGCTTATCATAGTTCTGCTTCCGTATATCATAACCGTATTTATAAACGGACCGAAGGTTATCACTGCTTCAAAAGCAGATGAAACGATGGTGAAAATAAAGAAAAACGGAAAGATGCCTGTGGAAGAGTATTGTATCGGAGTACTGGCCAGGGATATGCCGGCAGATTATGAGAAAGAAGCACTGAACGCACAGGCAGTGCTCATCCGGACAGAAGTATACCGCATGATTCAGGAAGCCGGTGGAGACGGTACACTGCCGGAAGAAGCGGCAGACGAATTCTGGACAGAAAAACAGATGAAATCTGCGTGGGGCATGCGGTATGCGGAAAACTACCGGAAGTTAAAAAACGCACTGGAATCTACTGCGGGACAAGTGCTGTTCTATGGAAAAGATCTGGCAATGACACCATTTTTTAATCTGAGTAACGGATATACAAGAGACGCAAAAGAGGTGCTTGGAAAGGAAGAGTATCCTTATCTGAAAATCGTGGAATGCCCCGTGGATGTAAATGCTGAGAATGAGATACAGACGGTGATACTGGAAGTGAAGAGTGAACAAAAAGGCGAAAATGAGGGAACTACAGGTATCGAAACGCTGGATGTGGAGATACAGGAGACGGATTCCGTGGGATATGTATTGAAGATCCGCGTGGGAGACAAGGTAATGAGCGGGGAAGAATTCAGAAATAAATACCATCTGGCTTCCAGTTGTTTTACGCTGCAACCTTATAATGGAAAGTTAAGAGTAACCACAAGAGGAGCCGGTCACGGAATCGGTATGAGCCAGTACACAGCGAATGAGATGGCAAAAAAGGAAACAAGGATATAGAAAAATTATTAAAACTATTTTTTTAAAAGGAACGGATATAAAAGAAGTGACAGAAATTATAAAAATGTATAACTACATCACGATCTGGCAAAAATATGGTCAGAGGTGGTGATGAAATGAAGAAAAACGAAAAAACGTCTATGTCCAAACGGCGTGCTACCGTGGCAGCAGTGTTATGTTTTGTGGCAGCAATTGCAATAGCAGGAACATATACATTTAATGATTACAGGAAAACGCAGAAAAATGAGCTGGCGAAGGCGGAAGAAAAAAGCAGGCAGAAAGAGACAAAGAAAGACAACAAAGAGAACAGCGATCTGACAAGAGAAACCGGAACATCAAAAGTAAAAAGTGAGAATACCGGAAGCAGTACAAAGAAAAGCGCAGCAGATGAGAGTACCGTTGATGAGAAAAACGGATCAGACGGAACCGGAATGACAGATCAGTCAGAGCAGAATGGAACGGGAACCCAGGCAACAGCAGGAAAGAGTCATAATATCAACTTTACAGAAGACAGCTACATCCTATGGCCGGTGAACGGGGCTGTGATCATGAGCTACAGCATGGATAAGACGGTATATTTCCAGACGCTGGATCAGTATAAGTATAATCCGGCCGTGATCATCGAAGGCGCAGAAGGAGACCAGGTGCTCTGCGGCGCACCCGGGATCATCAAGTCGATCGATGTCAGTGCACAGACGGGAACAACGGTCAATGTAGACATCGGAAACGGATACGAGTTGTTATACGGACAGCTGAAAGAAGTACCTGTGAAGGTCGGGGATTATGTAGAAGCGAAGAGTGTGCTTGGCTATGTGAGCCAGCCGACGAAGTATTACAGCAAAGAAGGCTGTAATGTATATTTTGAGATGCGCAAAAACGGACAGCCGGTGAACCCGGTGGAGTATACGGCGGATCAGGATTAAAAGAAAAGGACAGGGGTTCCCGGAGATCTCTGTCCTTTTCTTGTGCAGTCCTTCTTTTTGGGGGGGATAAAATTGACTTTCCGCAGGATAACGGATAAAATAAAGTGGATTATTACAGGAAAAATCAGACCGATTGTGGATAAGTGGGGACAGCTACATGAATTATACCTATATCATAAAATGTGCAGACAGTACGTTATACACAGGCTGGACAAATGATCTGGATAAGAGGATAAAAGCACATAACAGTGGAAAAGGCGCGAAATACACGAAGACCAGAAGACCGGTGAAGCTTGTGTATTACGAAGAACATGAGACGAAGAATGAGGCAATGAGCCGAGAATATGCGATCAAACAGCTGACACGGAGAGAAAAGGAACTGCTGATCAAAGGAAACGGAAACTTACCAAAGAGACAAAAGCTCTCGCAGAATAAGTAAAAATAAGTGATATTAAGTAAAAAAAGCTGCCACCGGCAGCGTTTTTTCATATGGATTTCATTAAAGTACAAAAGCATACATCACCACAAAGTGGCAGGCACTTCCGGCCATCACAAACAGATGAAAGATCTCATGGCTTCCGAAATATTTGTGCTTACTGTTAAAGATCGGAAGCTTCAAAGCATAGATCACGCCGCCAACGGTGTAGATGATACCACCGGCCAGCAGCCATACGAAAGCCGCCGGACTTAAAGAATTCAGCAATTGTGTAAATGCCAGTACGCAGGTCCAGCCCATGCCGATATAAAGCACGGAGGAAACCCATTTCGGACAGTATACCCAGAATGCTTTGATCAGGATTCCGGCGATGGCAAATGACCATACGATCGCAAGAAGGATGATCCCGGTCCTGCCGCCAAGTACTAACAGGCAGATCGGAGTGTAGCTTCCGGCGATGAGAACACTGATCATCATGTGATCGATTTTTTTAAGAATGGTATTTAATTTTTTTTGATTTATCGAATGTATGGTAAGTTGTGCTTGCTGCATACAGTAAGATCAGACTTGCCGCATACACAGCAATTGCGATGATGTAAATCTTATCCGGCTCACGTGCTGCTTTCAAAAGCAAAGGAATTGCTGCGAATATCGCCATCAGCATTCCGATAAAATGTGTGATCGCACTTCCCGGATCTTTAATGTGTTCTTTTAACTGCTCTGCCATAGTCATGCACCTCCTAAATGTCGAAAATATGATATGTAGTTTTCGATACTACGTTTGCTATATGTGTATATTATACCAGAAAAAGAAAAAAATCAAGCAGAAAAGGAAAATAATTTTAAAATCAAAATAATTCTTTTCTGCTTGATTTTTTATATATCAGGTTCTAATTTATTTTCATTGCGCCAGCTTCTTGGAGAAGTTCCATAGATATTCTTGAATGCTCTTGAAAAATGTAACTGATTCGGATATCCGACGGCATTTCCGATATCCGCAATGGATAAAGAGGTTAGTTTCAGAAGTTCTGCAGCCTTCGTCATGCGGTAAGTGATCAGGAATTCCTGAGGAGATTTTCCGATGGAGTCGTGAAAAATCTTTCCGAAATAACTCCGGTTCAGACCACAGAAAGAAGCAATGTCTTCAATGGTAATATTGTTCTGAAAATTTTGCTCAATATAAGATAATGCTTCTTTGATGTAAAAATCTCTGATCTTCCCGCTATGGTTCATACGCACTGTAGCAGCAGAACGCATGAAATAATCCAAAAAGAGATACAAATGTCCGATTATATGGAACGGTGATTCGCAGGAGGAACCGGAATGTCTGGCAATATATAACATTTCGTTCATCATTTCATTGCGGAGATCTTTCGAACCGGCATGATAGACCGGATGATCCGGACTGAGTCCGGCAGTAGAGACAATCTCTTTGGCACGGAGTCCGTCAAATTCAATCCAGGTATATTCCCATGGGAGATCCTGATCTGCGATGTAAGTATTGATCTGATTAGGAAATAGCATAAAACCCTGTCCGCTTTTCACCTGATATTTTATTGTATTGCCGGAAGAATCGTCGGCCATTAAAGTTCCGGTTCCGGATATCACATAGTGAAAGATATAATGGTTTCTGGCGGCAGGTCCAAAAGAATGGGAAGGTTCACATTGTTCCCAGCCATACTGATAAAGTCCGATATCGACAAAATTTTCATTTGGAAAAACGGAAAATAAAAGATTACTCATAGGAATCCTCCTTTTTAAAACAGTATATACCAAAATGCTAGATGACTTCAATATATAATGGGAAAAATCGCATTTTGCAATAAAATATATAATATGAGGATATTTATAGACGCATAATGGTATGTTACAATTTAATTGTAAATAAGAAATGAAAAAAACCTGACGATGAAAACAAGAGAATATCCCGGGAAAGGTTCAAAATCAGGAAGGAACGGAACAAAAGGAGTTTGAAAAACATGCATAGGAAGTACAGGAAACTGGTAAGTGCCGGACTGGTTCTTACGATGGCTGGGGCTATGACGCTGCAGGGATGCGGGCAGAAGGAGAAGACAGGAAAGACAGAAATAGAACTTGTGCAGTATAAGCCGGAAGCAGTAAAAACATTTGAGAAAATAGAAGAAGAATTTAACCGTACACATGATGATATTCATCTTACAATTGAATCTCCGAATGATGCAATGACTGTTTTGAAAACGAGATTTATTCGGGAGGATAATCCGGATATTATTGGAATCGGAGGAGACGTGAACTATTCAAACTTTATCGATTCTGATATGTTGATGGATATTTCCGACTATAAAGGTCTAGAAGATATTAAAGAGGCATACAAAGAAATTGATAAAAATCTGGAATTTGTTCCGCAAAAAGGAACTTATGCGGTACCATACGTTGCAAATGCAGCAGGAATTCTTTACAACAAGGAAATGTTCGAAGAACATGGATGGAAAATACCAACTACATGGGATGAACTCATGAGCCTGTGTCAGGAGATACAGAATGCAGGAATCCAGCCATTTTATTTTGGATTTAAAGATACATGGACTTGTCTTGCACCGTGGAATGCGGTTGCGGTAGATCTTGCACCCGCAGATGTGTGTGCACAGGTGAACCGCGGAAAGACAACATTTTCGAAGGGATATAAAGAAGTGGCAGAACGTATGCTGGAGCTGCTTCCATATGGACCGGATGACCCGTTTGCATATGATTACAACGGGGCGTGTACGGCATTTGCAAAAGGTGAATCCGCAATGTATACGATTGGAAGTTATGCAATTCCACAGATCCAGACGGTGAATCCGGATATGGAGATTGATTCATTTGTAATGCCGGCAAGTAATAACAAGGAAGAAAATAAGTTGAACTCAGGAATAGATCTTCAGTTCTGCGTAATGCAAGACTGCAAAAATAAAGAGGCAGCATATGAAGTATTAGATTTTCTCCTGGAAGATGAGAATGTACAGGCATATCTGGATGCGCAGAAGGCGGTTGCTTGTAAAGAGGGAGATTTTCAACTGCCATCAACCCTTGAAGGAATGAAAGAATATATAAAAGAAGGAAAAATGTCTGACTATCAGGATCATTATTATCCATCGGAAATGGCGGTAGACGCACAGATCCAGACATTCCTGATGAAAAAAGACAGCAAGGCATTTCTTAAGAAATTTGATACAGACTGGGTAAGATATAATCGTGATATTATCCGTAAAGTGGAAGATTACGAGAAATCGCATAATGACTAAGAGAGATAAGTTACCGGTAATACGGAAGTTCAAGGAGTTAGTATGATGAAAAAGAATAAATTAAATGATAGAAAGCGGACATTTCTTCTGATCACGATTCCGATTGTTGCATTATTTTTCTGCTTCAATACGCTGCCGCTGATCAAAGGTGTAATCTATAGTTTTACCAATTTTAAAGGATATGGAAGTTACGACTGGGTAGGGCTTCGCAATTATAAAGACCTGTTTACCGATTCCAGGGTCGGAGGCTCATATATCTTTACATTTAAGTTAGCAATTGCGGCGACAATTTTGACAAATGTATTGAGTCTTTTGCTGGCACTCGGACTAAATAGCAAGATTAAGTTCAAAAGCGCACTCAGAGGTGCATATTTTATCCCGAATGTACTGGGAGCATTGGTAGTAGGATATATTTTCAACTATTTCTTTACGTATATCCTCCCTGTATTTGGAAAAATGATCGGAAGTAAGACATTTAGTTCCAGTATGCTTTCTAATACAAATCTTGCGTGGATCGCGATTGTGATCGTGTGTGCATGGCAGTCGATAGCAATGAACACAATCATTTATATTTCGGGACTTCAGACAGTTCCGGAGGATGTATATGAAGCAGGTGCCATTGATGGTGCTACAGGATGGAAGAAGTTCAGGAACCTGACATTTCCACTGATCATTCCATTTTTCTCTATCAATATGGTTCTGAGCGTGAAAAACTTCCTGATGGTATTTGATCAGATCATGGCATTGACAAAAGGAGGTCCTGCCCAGAGTACAGAATCCATCTCATATCTGATCTATAATAACGGAATGAGTGGCGGACAGTTTGGATTCCAAAGCGCAAATGCAGTTATTTTCTTTATTGTGATTGTAGTGATTTCGGTAATGCAGTTGACTATCACCGGTAAGAAGGAGGAACAGTTGTAATGAAAAAAGTTGGGAAAGAAAGAATAAACTGGCCTGTAACGATTCTTTTGATCGCAGGGCTGATCACTGTAGTATTTCCATTGTATATGACTGTTGTCATTGCGCTGAAGAAACCTTCGGAAATGACGAATGATGTCGCAGGAATCTTATCACTTCCAAAGCATTTCAGTCTGAGTAATTTTACAGAGGCGATGAAAGTGACAGATTTCTGGAACTCATTGGGAAACAGTCTGCTGATCACAGTTGTGACGGTAGTGCTTGCAATGCTGATCCATTCACTGCTTGGATATGCAATTGCAAGAAATAAGGCACATAGTAAATTTTATAAGTTTATTTATTTTTATGTTGTCAGTGGTATGTTCGTACCTTTCGCAATCCTGATGATGCCGGTCGTAAAACAGACGGCGCAGATGGGACTTGCGAACAGAGCCGGAGTGATCATCTTATATCTGGTATTTTATATGCCGATGAATGTGCTGCTGTATTCCGGATATCTGACAAACATTCCGAGAGCGCTGGAAGAGGCAGCATGCGTGGATGGAGCAAGTACATGGACAACTTATTGGAAGATCATCTTTCCGATCATGAAACCAATGCATGCAACGGTTGCGGTTCTGACAGCACTTGGAACATGGAATGACGTTATGACACCGTTGGTTATTATGTCTGGCACAGGAAAGAACACACTGCCGCTGGCACAGCTTAATTTTCAGACACAGTTTGGAACGAACTATAACCTGGCATTTGCCTCTTACCTGTTGGCACTTCTGCCGATCCTGATCTTCTATCTGATCTGTCAGAAGCATATCTTGAACGGTGTGGTAAATGGAGCTGTAAAATAAAGAAAATACAAATTGGACCAGAGACATAAAAAGGAGACTAAAAGATGGGAATTGTTTACAGTAAAGCAGACAGGACATTTACAATACAGACAAAGAATACAACGTATCAGATGCAGGTGGACTCTTATGGGTTCCTCCTGCACCTGTATTATGGAAAGAAAACAGATGGAAGCTGCATGGATTATCTGCTGACGTATTATGACAGGGGATTCTCTGGAAATCCGTTTGATGCAGGGGATGACAGAACATATTCTATGGATGCACTTCCGCAGGAGTATCCTTCCTATGGAACCGGAGATTACAGAAGCACGGCACTGATCGTTGAAAATGCAGATGGAAGTACAGCGTGTGATCTGCGTTACCGTTCGCATCACATTTTCAATGGAAAATATAAGATTCCGGGTCTTCCGGCAGTCTATGCGGATGAGACGGAGAGCCAGACACTGGAGATCGTAATGGAAGATGCGGTTACAGGCGTAGAAGTTACATTGCAGTATGGTGTGCTTCCTGATTATGATGTGATCACAAGAAGCGAGAAGATCGTTTATCGTGGCGAAGGAAAGATATGTATCAGGAAAGCGCAGTCTGCATGTCTGGATTTTGTTCAGGGAAAATATGATCTTCTGACATTTTACGGAAGACATGCAATGGAGAGAACGATGCAGAGAGAGCCGGTCACACATGGAAGTCATGTGATCGGAAGTGTGAGAGGAACTTCGAGCCATCAGTATAATCCGATGATGATTCTTGCGGATGAGAAGACGACGGATCAATATGGAAATTGTTATGCAATGTCTTTCGTATATAGTGGAAATTTTAAAGGTGAGACACTGAAAGATCAGTTTGGACAGACACGTGCGCTTATGGGGCTGCAGGATGAGATGTTCTCGTATCCGCTGGCAGAAGGAGAAACATTCTATACACCGGAGGTACTTCTTACTTTTTCCGGAAGTGGAATGAACCTTCTTTCACAGAATCTGCACAGATGTATCAGACAGCATATCTGCAGAGGAAAGTACAAAGAAAGTGTCCGTCCGGTTCTGGTGAACAGTTGGGAAGCATCTTACTTTGATTTTGATGGTGATACCTTATACGAACTGGCAAAAGAGGCAAAGCATGCAGGCATTGACATGCTGGTGCTGGATGACGGCTGGTTTGGAAAACGTGATGATGATAACAGCGGTCTCGGGGACTGGTTTGTCAATGAGAAAAAGCTTGGGGGGACACTGGGAGATCTGATAAAGAAGATCAATGATCTGGGTGTAAAATTCGGAATCTGGGTGGAGCCGGAGATGATCTCGGAAGACAGTGATCTGTACAGAGAACATCCGGACTGGGCACTTACTATTCCGGGAAGGAATCCGGTTCATGCAAGAAATCAACTGGTGTTGGATTTCTCGAGAAAAGAGGTTGTAGATCATATATTTGATCAGATCTGTAAAGTCCTGGATCAGGGAAATATTGAGTATGTGAAATGGGATATGAACCGGAGCCTTATGGATGTGTTCTCTAGAGGAACCGAAGATCAGGGAAGGGTCATGTATGATTACGTTCTTGGATTATATGATTTTCTGGAAAGGATCGTGACAAGATATCCGGATCTGCTGATCGAAGGATGCAGCGGCGGCGGTGGAAGATTTGATGCCGGAATGATGTATTATACACCGCAGATCTGGTGCAGTGATAATACAGATGCATTGGACAGATTGCAGATCCAATATGGTACTTCATTCGGTTATCCGGTATCCGCTGTAGGGTCACACGTATCAGCAGTGCCGAATCATCAGACAGGAAGGATCACATCTATGCATACCAGAGGTGTAGTGGCAATGGCCGGAACATTCGGATATGAATTGAATCTTGGAAAACTTTCCGAAGAAGAGAAGCAGGAGATCCGGTTACAGGTGGAAGAATACCGGAAGTTCGCACCACTGATCCAGACGGGATTGTACTATCGGTTGTCTGATCCTGCGAGGGAGGAATATGCAGCATGGGCATTTGTATCCGAAGATCAGAAAGAAGTTCTTCTGAATGTCGTACTGCAGGAAATTCATGGAAATATGACTGTGAATTATGTAAAGCTTCAAGGATTGAAATGTAGTGCGATCTATCGTGACACGGAAACAGGAAAGAGCTATAATGGTGCAGCACTTATGGAAGCAGGAATTCCGATGCCTGTGGAAATGGGAGAATTCAAGGCATACCAGATGCATCTGACAGCAGAAGAGTAGAGTATAAAAATGGGAAAAAGAGTAGAAAAAAATAACAGTATTTTTCAATATAGGTTAGAGAAACATCATGATGAGCTCAGGTGGCTTTACATGGAACTTTATCAGAACGATGATATGTTCGCGGAATTGTGTTCCAAGATGTATGAGTATTACAGACAACGGAGTAGCAAACTGAAAGAAAGAGATGCAAAAAGAGAGCAGGAAGCCGGCTGGTATCACAGGAAAGATATGCTTGGCATGATGCTTTATATAGATAATTTTGCGGGAAATATGCAAGGTGTAAAAGAAAAGATTCCGTATCTGAAAGAATGCAACATTAATTGTCTTCATCTTATGCCTTTCCTGGATACGCCGGAAGGCAGATCTGACGGCGGTTATGCGGTGGCAGATTTCCGTAAGGTACGTCCGGATCTCGGTACGATGAAAGATCTTGCAGAACTGACAGAAAAGTGTCATGAGGAAGATATCAATGTGTGTATGGATTTTGTTATGAATCATACGTCAGAAGATCATGAATGGGCGAAACGGGCAAGAGCTGGCGAAGGAGAGTATATGAGCCGGTATTTCTTCTATGATAATGATGAGATACCGAAGAAATACGAGGAGACAGTACCGCAGGTATTTCCGACAACAGCTCCTGGAAACTTTACGTATCTTCCGGAGAACGGCCATTATGTAATGACAACATTTTATCCGTATCAGTGGGATCTGAATTACCGCAATCCGAGAGTGTTTAATGAGATGATGTATAATTTCCTGTATCTGACAAATCAGGGAATAGATATCGTAAGAATTGATGCGGTGCCATATATCTGGAAAGAAATAGGAACTACCTGCAGAAATCTCAAACAGGTACACACAATCGTCCGTATGATGCGTATGATTGCAGAAATCGTATGTCCGGGTGTATTGCTTCTTGGTGAGGTTGTAATGGAACCGGAAAAAGTAGTGCCGTATTTTGGTACAGTAGAAAAACCGGAATGTCACATGCTTTATAATGTGACTACCATGGCAACGACCTGGAACAGCATAGCGACACAAGATATCCGATTATTGAAAAAGCAGATGGATGTTCTGAATCATCTGCCGAAACAGTATGTATTTTTAAACTATCTGCGCTGTCATGATGATATCGGATGGGGACTGGATTATGAGACCCTGAAACAGTGGGGGATGGAAGAAATCCCACATAAGCGTTACCTGAATGATTATTTTACAGGGGAAATAGCGGGAAGTATAAGCCGCGGAGAATTGTATAATGATGATCCGGTAACGCAGGATGCACGTTTCTGTGGGACAACAGCATCGATGTGTGGAATTGAAAAAGCCGGATTTGAACAAAACAAAGAAGCAATGGAAACTGCGGTCAGGGAAGATCTTATGCTGCATGCATATATGTTGACACAGTCGGGTATCCCGATGTTATACAGTGGCGATGAACTGGGGCAGGTGAACGACTATAGTTATAAAGAAGATCCTGCTAAGTGTGCAGATTCAAGATACATCCATCGTGGTAAGCTGCAGTGGGAGCTTGCAGAGAATAAGAATAATCCCACAACTGTTCAGGGAAGTATCTTCCAGACTCTTGACCGGTTGGAAAAGATCCGCGGACAGGAAATAACATTTGATAAAGATGCAGATGTGTATACATACGATGTGCATGATGACAGTGTCCTTTGCATATTACGTGAATATAAGGGAAGAAGATTTTTTGGAATATTCAACTTCAGTGATCAGGAGAAGACAGCGTGGATGCAGGAAGATGGAGTATATCGTAATCTGCTGACGAGTGAAAAGATGGAATTAAAAGATATAAGATTAAGAGGGTACGACTTCCTTTGGTGTGAAAAATAAACTGGCCTGTATGAAAATGTTACAACTGGCTGTTTGGACGAATCCACTATCGTGCTAATATATTCAGCAGAATTTATTTTTCATTACATATTACAACAGGAAGGAAGAGTACAATGAGTACAAATACAGCAGCAGGAAAGACCATTCATAATGATAAGGTGAAGAATCTGGTGATCACGGCATTCTTTACAGCAATTACATTTCTTGGAATCCAGTCTTTCAGGATTCCGCTTCCGGCAGCAGTCGGAACACCATTTCTTCATTTCGGACATATATTTGTCGTAATGGGATTGTTACTTCAGGGAGGAAAAAGAGGAGCCGTATCCGGAACGCTGGGACTTACCATCTTTGATATGTTAAATGGATATATGCAGGATGCGCCAAAGACGTTTGTTGAGACGGCGCTGAAGTGTCTGATCGTCGGAGCACTCTTTGTGATGCTGAAGAAAAAGACAGCCGGTGATAAAAAGAAAGAATACGGAGCAGCGATGATCTGTGCCGTGGTTTACGGATGCATCAACGTGATCATGGAATTTATTATGGGAACCATATCTATGATGATCATGGGAAGTGGATTCGCAGCGGCTGCGGTGGGAGCATTTACATCTCTTCCGGCTACAGTGATCAATGCAGTCTTTATGGTGATCGCAATTGCGGTTCTGTATCAGCCGGTGAAAAAGATCTATGTGCGCATGGCATAGAGCGGGATAGTGGAAAAAAATAATGAATTGAACAAAAAGAGCGGATACGCCGTAAGTGGTGTATCCGCTCTTCTGATATCTGAATCCGTTATTTTTATCCGAAATATCTGTTAAGAAGTCCTTCGAAAGCTCTTCCGTGACGGGCCTCATCTTTAGCCATCTCATGAACTGTGTCATGGATCGCATCCAGATTAGCGGCTTTTGCACGTTTTGCAAGATCGAACTTACCAGCTGTAGCTCCGTTCTCGGCATCTACACGCATCTCAAGGTTCTTCTTTGTGCTGTCTGTAACAACTTCGCCAAGAAGCTCTGCGAATTTAGCAGCGTGCTCAGCTTCTTCCCAGGCAGCTTTTTCGTAGTATAATCCTACTTCTGGATAACCTTCTCTGTGGGCAACTCTTGCCATTGCAAGATACATACCAACTTCTGAACATTCTCCTTCGAAGTTCGCTCTTAAATCAGCTAAGATATCTTCGCTGACACCTTTTGCAACACCTACAACGTGCTCTGCAGCCCATTCTCTTTCACCTGTCTGCTCTTTGAACTTATCAGCCGGTGCGTGGCAGATTGGACATTCAGCCGGTGCAGCTTCTCCTTCGTAAACATATCCGCATACTGTACATACAAATTTTTTCATAATGTTGTTCTCCTTTTCTTTGAAATAATTTTTTGATTTATTAAAATTAATATTAGTAATTGTTACTGATATTAATTTAGCACGATATTACTATTTTGTCAATTAGTTTTTGATAAATTTTATTATTTATTCTCGTTCTTTTTCTTTATACAGTCGGCACAAAGACCATGGAAAAGTGTGTTGTGAGATTCGATAATTCCATCAAAACATGCGTTGGCATCTTCGTTGATCTTCTGGATATAAGAATCATCCATTTCCAGATCGAATACTTTTCCGCAATTCGTGCATACTACATGGTAATGAGGTTCACAGCGCCCATCAAAACGGTCGCCACCGGCAGGTGTCGGAATCCGGAGTGCTTCACCGATGTCGGCAAGCAGATTCAGGTTGCGGTAGACGGTTCCGAGGCTGATATTCGGAAATTCTTCTTTTATATGAAGATATACGGTATCAGCCGTAGGATGTGCGGTTGTGTGTAATAAATACTCTTTGATAGAGGCTCGCTGTTTACTGTATTTTAAAGCAGCCATAACATCCTCCTTCCAATAACGATAATAATTACTATAATTGATATCTTTAGTATAGTGTTGTTTATATCATTTGTCAATAAGGAGAAATAAATGTAACAAAATGTAACAAAATAAAAAAATGAAACGAATGGAAGATAGAGGGATATCAGATGATGCGCTTGAAAATAAAAGAAATACTTGACAAAATGTATTCGGATGATATAATAACAAACGTAACATATGTAACAATTCTGTAACAATTACAAAAGACGAGAAAACATAAAGGAGGGAGTTTATGGATTCGATTCTTAAAAAAGGAGTGCTCCTGGTTAGTCTAACCGGGATCATGACAGCATTTCCAATGGTGGTGCATGCTGCAGACATAGATGATACGCAGAATATACCAGCGGCGGAAAGCACACAGATACTGGAAGATTGTTACACATCAGATAAGACAATATCGGTAAAAGATCATCTTGTACCGGAACAAAAGGGTGAGTATTCAGATATGGCATTCGCAAATGTACAATCGTTTCTTTATATAAGAAGTGAACCAACAACAGACAGCGAATGGGTTGGAAAACTATATCCGGATTATGCGGCAAAGATCACCGGTCCTGTGGGAGAATGGACGAAGGTTGAGTCGGGAAATGTGACCGGGTATGTGTATTCCAGATATATAACGGTAGGAAATGAGGCACAGAAGAAAGCAGAAGAGTTAGTGCAGAACAATGACACGGGAAATGCAGAAGATGCATTTACGTATGCCGAATCGAGAGAAGAAGAGGCGGCAAGACTTCAAAAGGAGCAGGAGGAGCAGAAGGCGCAGGCTGCGGGAAACGGGCAGGCAATTGTAGACTATGCCTGTCAGTTTATTGGAAATCCGTATGTATGGGGAGGTACGAGCCTCACAAACGGAGCGGATTGTTCCGGATTCGTACAGTCGGTATTTGCACATTTTGGAATCGCACTTCCGCGTACGACATGGGATATGGAGAATGCGGGAACGGCGGTAAGTTACGATCAGGCAGTTGCGGGAGACATTATCTTATATAATGGCCATGTAGGAATCTATATGGGAAATGGGCAGATCGTAAATGCGATCAACAGTGCAAAAGGAATCGGGATCCTGCCGGCAACCTATACGAATATTGTGACCGTAAGACGGTTGATATAAGAAAAGAGACCGGAGGAATTTATGAAAAATTCCCCGGTTCTTTTTTTATCCACATTATCCACATGAATTGAAAGTTATCCACAATATACAAAATCCACAAAAATCGATATATTTCTGCAAAAAAATCAAAAAAAAATCAAAAAAAAGTTCATGAAAAAAAGGTTATCCACATCAAAAAATGCAAAAAATGTAGAAAAATGGGGATTTTCACAAAGTTATCCACGTTATCCACACCCAAATCGGGAAAAACGGGGGATTATTCGGGGATAGAAAAAGAACGCACGTTTTGTAGAGTTGTTATAAAAATGAAGAAATGTCGAAAAAAAGAGTTATCCATATTGACATTTGAGTAGTCAAATATTAAGAATAAATTTGCGGAAAATGTTTACACAATGGTAAAAAGCTACTATAATGGAAACACTGAAATAAAAAGGAGGCGATAAGATGGCACAGATTACAAAAGACATGACATTTGGTGAACTGCTTTCCAAATATTATTCTACATGTCCAAAGCTTGTTGACGATCTGATGGAAGCAGGAATGGGATGCATCGGATGCCCACATTCTCAGATGGAATCTATCGAAGAAGGCGCTATGGGACACGGAATTGATCCAGACCTCTTAGTTGCAAAACTGAATGCAACACTGGAAGCAAGCCAGGCATAATATAAAAATAACTACAAAAAACTCTACAGGATTCCTGTAGAGATTTTTTTGCAGTTATTTGTAAAGAACTGCCGATAGCAGATCTTTATGACAATTCCGGATCATAATTCCGGCTAAATATTGGCGAGCTGCTGAACCGCATCTCCGGAAAGAAATGTCTTGCAGTGTTCTTCCAGGAACGCGAAAGTTGCGCCGGACGCTCTTTCTAAAGCGCCATATTCAGACAACATATTGCAGATCCGATTGAAATCTGCGGCGGAGTGATCGGACCGGGCAAGTGCCAGCAGATACATCTCCTCCTGTTCGTCTTTGTATAAAGTATTGGAACCGTGGTACATCGGAGCCAGAAGTCTGGCGGCTTTCAGTACATTCTCCATCACAGGGAAAGAAAAGAGCCGGATATTGTTACCGGAATCCTTTTTTTCTGTATCATCACCGGAAGCAGATGTGGTATCCGAGGCAGACTTCACTGCCTGTGCTTCAAATGATTCCTGAACCTTTCCGAGCAGATCGAGTAAACCTTCTGCTCCTTCCAGCTTGCCCGGAGTATTCTTTTTCCTGGCATCAGCAATGGAAGAAGGTGCAAATTTTGAAAATCTGGTATCGAGTTCCTCAGGATCCTCGACTTTTGTAATTATCAGCACGATCGAATCGGCGGAAGGGATTGCCTCTATCATGAGAGGAATGTCTTCTGCTTCGAATCCGAATTCGAAGGCTGCCTGTTGCATCATATCGCGGAAAAGTGATTTTGCTTTTTCGGTTCCGTATGCCAGTTCACTGAGCTGTAACTGACGGTCAGCCAGATCGGCGCGTGTCAAAGTACAACGGATCTGGTTGTCACTGATTTTTTCAATCTTCATAATCATCACTTCCTTCTAAAATAGTATATCATAGAAAATGTTTGATGTTCAATAAATTTAGTATAAACAAACGGAATATAAATAAAAAAGACTTGATTCTTCGAAATTTTATCAGATATAATGACGCTACTGGAAGATAGTTTTCCCTGATAACTATGTTGTTAGAACCAATAAGGGAGAATTTCTTGAATTTTAATTTTTGGGGACGGAACAGAACGCCGTACCAGGCATTTATATTTCAATTCCACGTTCCGGGTGGGATGGATCTATCAAAAGCAAATCAGATTACACAGCCGTTTCAGGCAGACATTTCACAGTATAATTTTGACATAATATGAAAAATATTTAATTGCCGGGGACTATTTCCAGTTGAAACATAATTTGTTGCTGCATAAAAACAGCATTGTATCACGGGCATCTCCTTCGCTGCAGATATGCGCAACATCCATAGTTATCATCCGGTAAAAAGGAGGAAGGAACATGGGGGACAATGACGAATGGAAGAATATGTTCCAGGAACTGACAGGCTATGAAAAGAAAAATATAAGCCTCAGGATCAATGGAATACCAGCCAGCCCCATGCAGATTGTACAGGCACATACGATGTGTGAAAATCAGGCATATATGAGAGATTATGTGCTCAATGACAAAGGTGATGTAAAAGAGTTGTGGTTTCAGAATATAGCAATTTAATCAGGAAAAATATGTAAATACCCCGCAGATTAAGACGAAAGTTTTAAGGAAAATGTCGAAATATAATGACGTGTATCTTACGTTTTGTTATAATGTGACCTGTAGGAGGTGCAGCATGGAAGACAGAGGAAGAAGTAGCCGCACATATGAAAACCGAAGAACATATGGAAAATCACAGGAAAGAAGACCGTCAGACAATCATCCGCCAAGAAGACAGAGAACTCCGGCGGAGCGTGCGCGTATGCGGCGGAGAAGAAAAAGACAACGCATGATACGATTTGTCCTGTTGATCATATTAATCATTGCAGCAATTGCAGGAATCATTTTGTGGAAACGTTACAGCCCATCAAAAGAACAATATGATATGAAGAAATATTATGGGATAGAAAAGGATGGACAGGTTGGTATCACGGTGGATAATAAAGTCGTGGAGGCAGAAGGAAAACTGGCAGGTGGAAAAGTATATGTTGCATATAATATTGTAAGAGATTATATCAACAGCCGGTTCTACTGGGATCCGAATGAAAATGTTCTGTTGTATATGCTCCCGGAAGATATGATATCGGTAGATGTCGGCAGTAAGGATTACTCTATATCCAAAAAAAAGAAAAGCGAAGATTACGTTATTTTAAAAACAGAAGGAAACACAGCATATATTGCATTGGATTTTGTCCAGCAGTACACGAATATTGATTATGAAGTGTCAAATAATCCGGATCATGTTATGATCAGGACAAAATGGGGAAAAACGGATGTTGCAACTGTGAAAAAGAATACACAGGTGCGTTATCAGGGCGGAGTAAAGAGCCCTGTGCTGGCAGAACTTAAGAAAAAAGATGAAGTAACAGTCGTTGAGAGTGAACAGAACTGGAAAAAGGTACGCACAGCAGATGGTGTGATCGGATATGTAAAGAACAAGACTCTGAAGAACGAAGAAAAGAAGAATATTACCAGAAAGTTTGAAGAGCAGGATTATTCTAATATCAGCAAAGATTACACGATCAATATGGCATGGCATAATGTGACGAACCAGGATGCGAACAATGCGGTGGCGCAGAGGATCGCCCAGACGAAAGGGCTTACGACACTGGCTCCGACATGGATCCATGTGGCAGATACGAACGGTAACATCAGCTCTATCGCATCGGCAGATTATGTAAGTTACGCACATAAGCAGAATGTGGAAGTGTGGATGACCGTCAGGGATTTTGACGGAGGCATCAGTTCGGAGCAGGAATCTTACGAACTGCTCAGCTATACATCCAGACGTGAGACTTTGATCACGCAGCTGATCGCAGAGGCACTCCGTGTCGGCGTTGATGGTATCAATGTAGACTTCGAAAAGATTTCCGATAAGTGCGGAGAACATTATATTGAATTTATCCGTGAATTATCGGTAAAATGCAGACAGAACGGACTGGTGTTGTCGGTGGACAACTATGTTCCAAAGAGCTTTAACACACAGTATGACCGTAAAGAGCAGGGAATTGTAGCAGATTATGTAGTGATCATGGGATATGATGAGTATTATGCAGGTTCGCCTGAAGCAGGTCCGGTATCTTCTTACAATTATGTAAAAGAAGGAATCACAGAGACGTTAAAAGAGGTTCCGGCGGAGAAGGTTATCAGTGGCATTCCGTTCTTTACACGTCTGTGGAAAGAGACTCCGAAGACGGAAGAAGAATTGAAGAGTGATAAAGGAACGGATGCGGAACAGTATTCTACAACCGTAGAGAGTGATGCATATGGCATGGATAATGCACAGGCCATCGTCAAACAGGCCGGAGTCGATACGACCTGGGATAAGAAGGCCGGACAGAACTATGCCACATGGGAAGCAGACGGATCCAAATATGAGATCTGGATGGAAGACAGCAAATCAATCGAAGCAAAGCTCAAACTCATGAAGAAATATAAGCTTGCAGGTACAGCTGAGTGGTCTCTTGGACAGGAGAGTTCGGATATCTGGAATCTGATCCAGAAATATGTCAATTAATCAAACAGAATAACAGATAAAATATCTCTTGCAGTCATATAGTAGAATATATGAATTGCAGGAGGTATTTTTATTTGTGGAAAAAAATAGAATTTGCAATAGTATTGCTGCTGCTGGCGGTACTTATCATGATGAGTAATCATCTGGAGGAAATGGTATCAAGCGGAAGGGTTACAGGAAGGAATCCATGTATTGTCCTGGACAGCGGACATGGGGGTTGTAGATAACGCAAGTAATGAAAACAACGAAAATACAAGGAGAAAGGCAACTGTTGTACCTATTAAAATAAAATATGTGTGAGAGGACAAGCCTTTCAATAATGTAGACGTTCAGAAATGAGCGTCTATTTTTATACCCAAAATGAAAGGAGCATTAGATTTATGAAAAAGACATGGAAACGATTGTGTACGGGCTTCTTAGCTCTTGCAACTGTCGTTACTGCTTTACCGACTACACCCGTTCATGCAGAAAGCAAGCAATACTGGACGGAAAGTGCAGAACGTGTCGGTATCATTGAAAAAGTAATGAATGACGGTTCTATTGGTTCGACATTCAATGAGGGCTATATGAAAGTCGAGGGCGAAACTGCCTATTGTATTGACATCAATACAGATTTTAAGAACGGCTATAAGACCAGAGCTGACGCAAGCTCACGCATGAGTGCCGACCAGATAAGCGACGTTGCCTTATCTATCGAATATGTGAAACAGTACACAGACAGCCACAGTGGAATAAGCAAAAATCACGCTTACCTTTTAAGACAGCTTGTAGTCTGGCAGAGATTAAGCGTACATCTTGGCTGGCAATGTGATAACGTGCGAGCTTCTTATGATGAAATTCCAAAGGCTACGCAGGACGAAGTTTTCTCTGGTGCGAAAGCCTTTGTCAAAGAAAATAAAGGACGCTATGAATGTGGCGGTTATATCTACTCTGGCGAGGGGCAGGAATTGGGACAATTCTGGGCGAAACTGAATGTCGGAAATACGAAACTGCAAAAGGTTTCCAGTAATACCAGCATTACAGACGGTAACGGAAATTACTCTATCTCTGGTGCAACCTATGGTGTCTTTGCTGATAAGGACTGTACGAAACAGCTTGCCACCCTTACGACTGATGAAAACGGAAATACAGATGTTGTAGAGGTAACGGCTGGCACAGTTTATATCAAGGAATTATCTGCACCAGCAGGATATAAAGTGGATAAAACAGTCTATCCATTGGCAATCAAAGCTGGCGAAACAGCAACCTTGAAAGTATCAGATACGCCAAAAGTAACGGACACTTTGATTGAGCTTTTCAAGATTGATATGGAAACACAGAAAGACAATCCGCAGGGGAACGCTTCTTTAGCAGGTGCGGAATTTACATGGAAGTATTATGTAGGCTTCTACAATAAAGACAATCTCCCTGCCGAAGCTACTCGTACATGGGTTACAAAGACAATCGCTGAAACAGACAGCAACGGGACAGCTCACTACATCACAAAATTAGCGGACGCATACAAGGTATCTGGCGACAGCTTCTATATGCAGGACGGCAAGGCGGTTCTTCCACTTGGGACGCTAACCGTTGAGGAAACAAAAGCTCCAAACGGCTACTTGTTAGACGGTGCATATATGCAGGCTGGCGATAAGTCCGAACAGATAAAAGGCTTATATGTAACACAGATTACCGAGGGCGGCGACCTTGCCGTATTATCTGGAAGTAACCAGTTTTCCGTATCAGACAAAGTTATCCGTGGCGGTGTGAAAATTCAGAAACGAGATTTAGAAACGGGCGATACAAAGCCACAAGGAAGTGCCACTTTGAAAGATACTGCCTTTGACATCATTTCCTTAAATGATAATGCGGTATTAGTTGAAGGTAAGCTATACAAGAGAAATGAAGTGGTAAAGACAATTCGTACAGATATTGAGGGTGTCGCTTCTACTTCTGCTGACCTCTTACCTTATGGAAAATTCCGTATCGTTGAAAGTGAAGCTCCAAACGGATATTTGACAGACGGTGCAAAACCGATTGATTTTACAATCACAGAAAATGGAAAAATCGTGGACTTAACCGACAAAGCCCATTCTATCTACAATCAGATTAAGCGTGGAGATATTGAGGGCGTGAAAATCGGTGCAGGTACACACAAGCGTCTTGCTGATGTTCCCTTTAGGATCACAAGCAAGACAACGGGCGAAAATCATGTAGTGGTAACTGATGATAACGGGCAATTCTCCACTTCTTCTGAATGGGCTTCTCATAAGCACAATACCAACGCAGGCAAGACCAGCGAGGACGGTGTATGGTTTGGGACTTCTGAACCAGACGACAGCAAAGGTGCATTACCTTATGATACCTACATCATTGAAGAATTACGCTCTGATAGTAACAAAGGCTTTGAACTTATCCCACCTTTTGAAATCGTGGTATCAAGAAATAACCTTGTGATTGATTTAGGGACTTTGACTGATGAATACGAAAAAGAAATTTCTATCCATACCACAGCGACCAGCAAAGACGGCGAAAAGACTATCCTTGCAGGAAAAGAGGTTACGATTGTTGATACTGTAAAATTGGACGGACTTACAAAAGGCACAAAATATCAGCTCAAAGGCTGGCAGATGTTAAAGGAAGAAAACACCGAGCTTATCATTGACGGGAAACGTGTAGAAAACGATTATACCTTTGTCGCTGATGATGAGGAAATGAAAGTGGAAATTTCCTATACATTCAATGCGTCTGCCTTAGGTGGCAAGAACCTTGTTACCTTTGAAGAATTGTATGATTTCAGCAATCCAGACGAACCCGTGAAAGTTGCAGAACATAAAGACATTGAGGACGACGGGCAAACGGTACTTATCACAGAGCGTATCATCAAAATTCATACGACTGCTACCGATAAGGACGGCAATAAAGAAATTGAAGCAGGAAAAGAGGTAACAATCATTGATACTGTAACCTTAGAGGGCTTAGAAATCGGTACACAGTACAAACTTGTGGGCTGGCAGATGTTGAAAGAAGAAAATGCAGAACTTCTTATCAATGGAAAGCGTGTGGAAAGTGATTATACCTTTACCGCTGACAGCGAAGCTATGAAAGTGGAAGTTGCCTTTACCTTTGACGCTACTTCTCTTGACAGCAAACAGCTTGTAACTTTTGAGGAATTGTACGATTTAAGCAATCCAGACGAACCGAAGAAAGTTACCGAACATAAGAATATTGAGGATAAGGGACAGACGATTACCTTTAAGGAAAAGCCAGAAGAACCAGAGAAACCCGAAACACCACCGACACCAGAAAAGCCTAGCAGACCTAGCGACAGTCCCAAAACGGGCGACAGTACAAATGTAATGGCATTTATCGTGATGTTGCTTGCGTCTGCTGGTGGACTGGCTGGAACATATCTTTACAAACGCCGTAAAATGAAGAAATCATAAGGCGGTAACGGTATGAGGAAAGAAAAATCACGCTCTCCGCCGAAGCTGTCAAACGGCAGATTTTTGCTTATTCTGGCTTGTCTGCCTACAACCTGCAAGAACACGGATAGTCAAGGGTGCGTAAGCATTGATTTTACCCTTTACTATCTGGGGGATTGCTGGTACTTCCCAAACCGCCAGAATAAGAAATCACAATTAAAAAACTTATCAAATATAGAAAGAAACGAGGTAAAACAATATGGAAATGAAATATGTCGTGCCAGATATGACACAGTCTTTTGGAACTCTTGAATTTGCAGGCGAAAGCGAGCCAGTCTTTGAAAGAGATAAAAATAACCGCAGGGTCTTAGCCAGACGAAGCTATAACCTTTATTCTGACATACAGAAAGGCGAAAATGTTGTGGTGGAAATTCCTGTGCAGGCTGGCGAAAAGCATTTCAAGTATGAACAGAAAGTAAAACTTGTCAATCCGAAGTTATACGGCAGAGGTTACGCAATCGGGGATATGGGACATACCGATTATGTATTAGTTGCTGATGATATTGTAGCAGTTGAAGAAAAGTAAAGGAGTGAAG